>Ga0302178_10002951_pt1 | contig 13101 bp, 10 predicted proteins | sample I_Palsa_E1_3_FD_198790 | JGI IMG/M metagenome (GOLD analysis project Ga0302178, IMG submission 198790) | Peat permafrost microbial communities from Stordalen Mire near Abisko, Sweden - I_Palsa_E1_3 | ecosystem: Environmental > Terrestrial > Soil > Palsa > Peat permafrost | place: Sweden... | reverse complement strand
CCACATGCATTGCCTGGCTGTCGAACTCGGCACGAACCCGCTCGAGCAGACCGTCGGCGATGGTGAGCAGTTCAGTGTCGTCGGCGGTGAACTCGCCGGGCGTGGGAACGACTCCACCGAGATTCTTGGCCACCATCGACAGCGACCGCTGGGCCAAGTTGCCGAGCTCATTGGCCAGGTCGGTGTTGATCCGGGTGATGATCGCGTCTTCGCTGTAGCTGCCGTCCTGGCCGAACGGGACCTCGCGCAGCAGGAAATAACGCACCTGATCCAACCCGAACGTGTCGACGAGCGTGTTCGGATCGACGATGTTGCCCACCGACTTGCTCATCTTCTCGCCGCGGTTCAACAGAAACCCGTGCGCGAAAACCCTTCGCGGCAAAGCGATTCCGGCGGACATCAAAAATGCGGGCCAGTAGACGGTGTGGAACCGGATGATGTCCTTGCCGATCATGTGCAGATCGGCCGGCCAATAGCGTTGGAACAACTCGGATTCGGTATCCGGGTAGCCGACCCCGGTCAGGTAGTTGGTCAGTGCGTCGACCCAGACGTACATGACGTGGTCGGGATGGTCGGGGACTTTCACGCCCCAGTCGAACGAGGTGCGCGAGATGGACAGATCCCGCAGACCACCGGAGACGAAACTGACCACCTCGTTGCGCCGCACCTCGGGTGCGATGAAGTCGGGGTTGGCCGCGTAGTGCGCCAGCAGCTTTTCGGCGTACGACGAGAGCCGGAAGAAGTAGGTTTGCTCCTCGGTCCAGGTCACCGGCGTGCCGGTTTCCACGGCGATCCGGTTCCCGTCGACGACCGCGGTCTCCGATTCGACGAAGAACCGTTCGTCGCGCACCGAGTACCAGCCGGAGTAGGTGTCCAGGTAGATGTCTCCGGCGGCCTCCATCCGCCGCCAGATGTCCTTAGACGCCTCGTGGTGGTCGGCGTCGGTGGTGCGGATGAACCGGTCGAAGGAGATGTTCAGCTTCGTCTGTAGGCGCTGGAAGACGTCGGAGTTGCGCTGGGCCAGCTCGGCGGTCGGAATGCCTTCGGCCGCAGCGGTTTCGACCATCTTGAGGCCGTGCTCGTCGGTGCCGGTCAGAAAGCGGACGTCGAAGCCGTCGAGCCGCTTGAACCGGGCGATCGCGTCGGTGGCGATGTACTCGTAGGCATGACCGACGTGCGGATCGCCATTCGGGTACGTGATCGCGGTGGTGACGTAGTACGGGTTCATCACCCCTCACCCTATTTGCCGGGCACCTTATTGTGTGCGCGTGAGCTCCAAACGTCAGCCGCCACCGGCACCGCAATGGCTGAGCCCGCTGATCGACGCGCACACCCACCTGGATGCCTGCGGCGCGAAGGACGCGGACGACGTGCACGCCATCGTCGATCGCGCGGCGGCGGTCGGCGTGACGGCGGTGGTCACCATCGCCGACGACCTGGCCTCGGCGCACTGGGCGACCCAGGCCGCCGAGTGGGATCCACGCGTCTACGCCGCGGTGGCCCTGCACCCCACCCGCGCCGACGCGCTGACCGACGCGGCTAGGGCCGAGATCGAGCGGTTGGCGGCCCACCCGCGGGTGGTGGCGATCGGCGAGACGGGCATGGACCTGTACTGGCCCGGCAAGCTGGAAGGCTGCGCCGACCCGGCCGTGCAACGGGAGGCCTTCGCGTGGCATATCGACCTGGCCAAGCGGACCGGCAAACCGCTGATGATCCACAACCGCGAGGCAGACACCGCGGTGCTCGACGTACTGCGTGCCGAGGGCGCGCCGGACACCGTGATCTTTCACTGCTTCTCGTCGGGGGAGGCGTTGGCGCGCGCCTGCGTCGACGCGGGCTGGCTGGTCAGCCTGTCCGGAACGGTCAGCTTCCGCAACGCGCGTGAGCTGCGCGACGCCATCCCGTTGGTACCGGCGCCGCAACTGCTGGTGGAGACCGATGCACCGTTTCTGACGCCGCACCCCCACCGGGGCGCCCCGAACGAGCCGTACTGCCTGCCCTACACCGTGCGGGCGCTGTCGGAGCTGATCGATCGGCCCGCCGACGAGCTGGCCGAGATCACCACCGCCAACGCCCGCCGGGCCTACGGGTTGGCGGTGGGGTGTTAAAGGTCGGTAAAGGCGACCGGTCCGAGTTGCCTTAGCTAGGGAATATCGTTACCGTCTTGTGATCGAACGGCGGGGGCCTAGTGGCCCCTTTTCTTTGTTGAGCAAGCTCTTTTTGAGGTCGGGGATAAACGCGCGTTGAACGTACTCACGAAACTCCATCAAGCTCCCTCACCGGCTCTTCGTCTTCTCGTAGCGGGCTTTCTCCTGGTCCTGGCATTCGCCGGTGCCTTCGCGGTCTCCGACTACAAGACGGTGACGCTGAGCGTCGACGGCACCGCAATGACCGTGACGACCATGAAGTCGCGGGTGATCGACATCATCAACGAGAACGGGTTCACCGTCAGCGAGCGGGACGACCTGTACCCGGCCGCCGGTGAGCGGGTCCCCGGTGACGCCAACATCGTGCTGCGGCGCAGCCGGCCGCTGGAGATCTCGCTGGACGGCCAGAACAGCAAGCAGGTGTGGACGACGGCCTCCACGGTCGACGAGGCACTGGCGCAGTTGTCGATGACCGACACGGCACCTGCCGCAGCGTCGCGGGGCAGCCGTGTTCCGCTGGCCGGGATGGCCCTGCCGGTGGTCAGCGCCAAGACGGTCGAGCTCGACGACGGCGGGGTGGTACGCAACCTGCACCTGGCCGCGGCCCGGGTCGGCGATCTGCTGGCCGGCACCGGCGCGCCGTTGGAACAGAGCGACCAGGTCACCCCCGGCGCGGCAGCACCGGTGATCGACGGCATGCACATCCAAGTGACCCGCAACCGGATCGAGAAGATCACGGCGCGAGTGCCGCTGATTCCGGTCAGGCGCCGGATCGAGGACCCGCAGATGAACATCAGCAAAGAGATCGTCGAGGACGCGGGCACCCCGGGCACCCAGGACGTGACCTTCTCGGTGTCCAAGGTCAACGGCGTCGAGACCGGTCGTCTGCCGGTGGCCAGCCACGTCATCGCACCCGCCCGCGAGGCGGTCGTGCGGGTAGGCACCAAACCCGGCACCGAACTACCGGCAATCGCCAACGGCGAGGTCTGGGACGCGATCTCGCGTTGCGAGGCCGGCGGAAACTGGGCGATCAACTCCGGTAACGGGTACTACGGCGGTGTGCAGTTCGACCAGAGCACCTGGGAACGCAACGGCGGCCTGCGGTTCGCGCCGCGTGCCGACATGGCGTCGCGGGAAGAACAGATCGCCGTCGCCCAGGTGACGCAGTCCCGTCAGGGCTGGGGCGCGTGGCCGGTGTGCAGCGGACGAGCGGGTGCGCGCTGACCATCCGGTTGCTTGGGCGGACCGAAATCCGACGGTTGGCCAAGGAACTCGAATTCCGGCCGCGTAAATCGTTGGGGCAGAACTTCGTTCATGATGCCAACACGGTGCGCCGGATTGTGTCTGCATCCGGAGTCAACCGGAACGACCACGTCCTCGAGGTCGGGCCCGGCCTTGGGTCGCTGACGCTGGCCCTGCTGGACCGCGGCTGCGCGGTGAGCGCCGTCGAGATCGACCCGGTACTGGCCGACCGGCTGCCGCAGACCGTGTCCGAACATGCGCACAGCGAGTTGCAGCGGCTGACCGTGATCAACCGCGACGTGTTGTCCATTGGCCCCGGCGATCTGGCCTCCGAGCCGACAGCGGTGGTGGCGAATCTGCCCTACAACGTCGCGGTTCCCGCGCTGCTGCACCTGCTTGCCGAATTCCCTTCGCTGCGAACGGTGATGGTGATGGTGCAGGCCGAGGTCGCCGAACGACTCGCGGCCGAACCGGGCGGCAAGGAGTACGGGGTGCCCAGCGTCAAGGTGCGTTTCCACGGGCAGGTTCGCCGTCACGGCATTGTGTCGCCGACCGTCTTCTGGCCGATCCCACGGGTGTACTCCGGGCTGGTGCGCGTCGACCGGCACACCAACCCGCCCTGGCCGACCGATGCGACGTTCCGGCAGAACGTGTTCAAGCTCGTCGACACTGCATTTGCGCAGCGCCGCAAGACATCTCGCAATGCGTTCATCGAATGGGCGGGTTCGGGCAACGAATCGGCCAGCCGGCTGCTCGCCGCGAGCATCGACCCGGCTCGTCGGGGCGAGACGTTGACCGTCGACGAATTCGTGCGGCTTTATCAGCGCTCGGGTGACCTCGGCGACGCCGGCCCACGCGGTCGCGGTGTTTCGCAGCGGCACGCCTCCGCGAGCTGACCGGCTACGCGCCGGACGCGCGCCGGGATAGTCTCGTTCGGTGCCGATTGACGGGAGCACCGCAGCTCAATGGGTGCCCACTGGGTCGGTGACGGTCCGCACGCCCGGGAAGATCAATCTTTATCTGGCCGTCGGAGACCTGCTGGAGAGCGGTTATCACGAGCTGACGACGGTATTTCACGCGGTTTCGCTCGTTGACGAGGTCACAGTCAGCAACGCCGATGTGCTCTCGCTCGAGATCACCGGCGAGGGCGCCGACCAGCTGCCCCTCGACGAACGAAACCTGGCCTGGCAGGCCGTCGAACTGATGGCCGAGCACGTCGGCCGCTCGCCCGACGTGTCGATCCTGATCGACAAGTCCATCCCGGTGGCCGGCGGAATGGGCGGCGGCAGCGCCGACGCCGCGGCCGTTCTCGTCGCGCTCAACTCGTTGTGGGAACTCGGCGTGCCACGCCGCGACCTGCACTCGCTGGCCGCGCAGCTCGGCAGCGACGTGCCGTTCGCATTGCACGGCGGTACCGCATTGGGCACTGGTCGCGGCGAAGGGCTGGCTACGGTCTTGGCCCGCAACACTTTTCACTGGGTGCTGGCGTTCGCCGAGCGCGGGTTGTCCACCCCGAAGGTGTTCAGCGAGCTGGACCGGTTGCGCGCAGTCGGCACACCGCCGCGCCTCGATGAACCCGGCCCGGTGCTGGCGGCCCTCGCTGCGGGTGACCCGGAGCAGCTGGCGCCGCTGTTGGGCAACGAACTGCAGGCCTCCGCGCTGAGCCTGAATTCGGCGTTGCGTCGGGTGTTGCGGGCCGGCGTCGAGGCCGGCGCATTGGCCGGCATCGTGTCGGGATCCGGGCCGACGTGCGCGTTTCTGTGCCGGTCAGCACCCTCGGCGGTGGACGTCGGCACCGAGCTGTCGGGGGCCGGTGTCTGCCGCACGGTACGGGTGGCCAGCGGCCCCGTGCACGGCGCCCGGGTGGTGCCCACGCCCTTCGCCGACGTGTGATTCCGCTACACGGTTTGGCAGTTCTATAAGAGGAGTTTAAGATATCGGACGGTGATGATTACCGGTCAAGCAACGAGCCTGGTTTCTCCGCCCGCCGTCCATATCGGCGGGCGTTGCATCAACGATGTCGCGACGTTGCGCGCGGTTATCGCGTCACCACCGATTCGAGATGAAATCGCTGCCCAATTGTGGGCGCGCGGCTATCCCAATGCGTGCTTGAGCAGGAGCAACATTAAGAGCTGGGCGAGGGCGCCGGAACCGAGGAGGCAGTCGTGAGCAGGTTTACCGAGAACATGTTCCGCAACGCTCACCGGAGCACGCGGGGCATGGTTACCGGGGAGCCGCACGAGCCCGTCCGGCAGACCTGGCTCGAGGTACATGAGCGTGCCCGCCGCGTCGCCGGCGGACTGTCCGCCGCGGGCATCGGACATGGAGACGCTGTCGGCGTGCTGGCCGGGTTCCCGGTGGAGATCGCGCCGACGGCGCAGGCCCTGTGGATGCGTGGCGCCAGCCTGACCATGTTGCACCAGCCCACGCCTCGTACCGACCTCGCCGTCTGGGCCGAGGACACCATGAACGTCATCGCGATGATCGAGGCGCACGCCGTCATCGTCGCCGAGCCGTTCCTCGTCGCCATTCCGGTGCTCGAGGAGAAGGGCATCACGGTGCTCAAGATCGGCGACCTGCTCGAGGGCGAGCCGATCGATCCGGTCGAGACGGACGAAGATGACCTGGCGCTGATGCAATTAACGTCTGGATCTACTGGGTCGCCTAAGGCCGTCCAGATCACCCACCGCAACATCTACTCGAACGCCGAGGCCATGTTCATCGGCGCCGAGTACGACGTTGACAATGACGTCATGGTCAGCTGGCTGCCCTGCTTCCACGACATGGGCATGGTCGGGTTCCTGACCATCCCGATGTACTTCGGCGCCGAGCTGGTCAAGGTCACGCCGATGGACTTCCTGCGCGACACGCTGCTGTGGGCCAAGCTCATCGACAAGTACAAGGGCACCATGACCGCGGCGCCCAACTTCGCCTACGCGCTGTTCGCCAAGCGGCTGCGCAATCAGGCCGAGCCCGGCCAGTACGACCTGTCGACGCTGCGGTTTGCGCTGTCCGGCGCCGAGCCCGTCGACCCCGCCGATGTCGAGGACCTGCTGGATGCGGGCAAGGCCTTCGGGCTGAAGCCGTCGGCGATCCTGCCCGCGTACGGCATGGCGGAGACGACGCTCGCGGTGTCGTTCTCCGAGTGCAACGCCGGCCTGGTCGTCGACGAGGTCGACGCCGATCTGCTCGCTGCGCTGCGCCGCGCCGTCCCGTCCACCAAGGGCAACACCCGGCGGCTGGCATCGCTCGGTCCGCTGCTGAAGGATCTCGAGGCCCGCGTCGTCGACGAGAACGGCGAAGTGATGCCCGCTCGCGGCGTCGGCGTCATCGAGCTGCGCGGTGAATGCGTGACGCCCGGTTACATCACCATGGGCGGTTTCCTGCCCGCGCAGGATGAGAGCGGCTGGTACGACACCGGCGATCTGGGCTACCAGATGGAGAACGGCCACGTCGTGGTGTGCGGCCGTGTCAAGGACGTCATCATCATGGCCGGCCGCAACATCTACCCGACCGACATCGAGCGCGCCGCAGGCCGCGTCGAGGGTGTGCGCATCGGCTGCGCCGTGGCGGTCCGGCTGGACGCCGGGCACTCCCGCGAGACCTTCGCCGTCGCAGTGGAATCCAACGCCTGGCAGGACCCGGCCGAGGTGCGGCGCATCGAGCACCAGGTGGCCCACGAGGTCGTCACCGAGGTCGACGTGCGGCCGCGCAACGTCGTCGTGCTCGGCCCCGGCACCATCCCGAAAACGTCGTCGGGCAAGCTGCGCCGGGCGAACTCCGTCACGCTGGTCACCTAGCCCGAGCGACTCCCGAGACGCTGTGCCGGCGCCGCCGAGCGCCGGCTTCGAGTCAGCTCTTTGAGAGTTGGTGGGGGCAGTAGTATTTCGCTGCAATCATGGCGAAGTCGGATGCGTCTTCCATGGTGAACCCCGCATTCCGGACCTTGACCTCGTGCACCAATTCCAGACCCGATTCGCCGTTATTCAGGCACCCGCACACCGATTTGCCGGCGGTGATGGCCTGAGCCGGGCTGGGATAATGGATGCCGACTTTCTGTAGAGCAGACAAGAAGCCCGCGTCGTCGCCGGTAGCATCGTCCGGATCGGCGTACGCCGGTGCCGCGACAGCGATCACGATCCCAACGCCGAGTGCCGCAAGTAGCGCTCTCATAACCCGTCCTTTCTTTCTTTCTTTCTGTTGAGAAGCCGTGCCAGCTTTCATGCTGTGGCCAAGTCCTTAATCGACTGAATCATGTTGTCCCCTAGCCCAACTGCGAATCCGACGGCACGACTTTGGCCTTGCCACCTTTCAGATGCACCGCGTGGACGCCTGGTTTCTTCGCCAGCTGTTCGAGCAGACTGTCGAGACCGTCTTGGTCGACCGTGTGGTGCTGCACGCTTTCGGGCTTCTCCGAGATTTGTGCGACCAAACGCTTCAGTTGCTCGGGCGACTGGTTGCCTTTGAGGTCCTTGAGCGGGGTAAGACGGCCGCGAACGCCGCTGTTGGCTACGACGGTGGGGGCTCCGGCGCCGATTGCGCTGCCGAGCATTCCCGCCGCGGGCATTGAACTCAACATGCTTCCTTCGGCAATCGCCGCCGGCGACACGGCTTCCGGCCCGGCGGCCGATAATGCGGCAGCGACCGTTCTGACAGTCGGTGTGGCGGTCGCCCAGCTGGGAGGGACGGACAACTTTCCCACCAAAGTGCCGGAATTGCCCATATCCGCCGACACCGAGCTGGTCAGCCAGCCCCGACCCCACCAGGGTCCGGTAAGTCCTCCTCCCAGACCCTCTTTCGGGATCGCGCCGAACCCGGGAGCGGGCGTGAACTTGAGGAACTGCGACACGGGGAAGTTGGTGAGCAGCCCGAGGTCGTTGAACCCGGTAGTGAAGCTAAGTGGAGTCTTGACCGCGTTGAAAAGCGCCGTGTACGTTGATGCCCCACTTGACCCAAACAGGCTGTTCAACAGGCCGTTGAGGGTATCCGTGTAGTCGGTGGATAGGTTTGCCAGCCATTGCAGCAGCGGCGATCCTGTGGAGGCCGCTGCGGTCGCAGCCGTCTGAGCGCCGGACCCGGCCTCAGTGGCAGCGGCTTGAGCTACGGCGGCCGACTGCGCTGCGGTGCCCGCCGTGTTGGTTGTCTGTGGCGGCTCGGTATAGGGCGTCAGCTTGGAGGCGGCCGCCGAGGAGGCGGCGTAGGTATCCATCGCCAGGGCGTCCTGCGCCCACATTTCGCCGTATTGGACTTCGGTGGCCGAAATCGCTGCGTTGTTCTGCCCGATAATGTTGCTCGCAACCAGCGACGCCAACTGGGTACGGTTGGCAGCGATTTCAGCCGGTGGCACGTGGGAGGCAAACGCCGTCTCGTAGGCGCTGGCCGCGGCGCTAGCCTGGCTCGCAGTCTCGGCGGCCTGCGCTGCGGTGCCCTGCATCCAGGTGAGGTATGGGGCGACCGCGGCCGCCATGCTCAGCGACGTCGGACCCAACCATGATCCGCTGGTCAAGGATGAGATCACCGTCGAATAAGACGCCGCTGCCTGCTGCAACTCGTTGGCCAGCTCGCCCCAGGCCGCCGCGGCGGCCAACAACGGCTCTGATCCCGGACCGCTGTAGATCCTGCCCGAGTTGATCTCCGGCGGAAACGCTGCGTAGAACATCTATACCCCTTGCCTTTTGGTGCACGACTGGGTCGGCATCGCAGTCAGTCTTCGATCGCCGGGATTACGAAGATGGTGGCTGCGGCGGGATCCGCCTCGGCGACGACGCCGCCGAGTGAGGCCACACGAGCACCACTACTCACCGACTGCGTCGCGGTGGTGGCGACGGCACGTCCGGCCAGGCTCGAAGCCGCCATCTGGCTGAACATGCCGCCCTGGCTGGCCAGTGACGCCTCCGGGACGGCCGCCTCCGCCAGGTTGGTGGGCAGCGCGGCGGCGAGCGTCTTGAACCCCATCTCCGGGGCGGCTTGAGTCCAACCCTGCGGTACCGACATGCTGCCCACCAGGGCTGCGCGGCCCATCGACCCCGATACCGGTCCCGCTCCAAAGGCCGCGAGATGCGGCGTCCCCAACTCACTGGCCAGCGGGGCCAACGCCCCGGTGATGGGCTTCGCGCCGGCAAGAAAAGAAGTGGCGCCCTGTCCGTTTTGGCCCCATGCGTATGCCTGACCGAACGACAGGAACGGGCCGCCGGGTATGGAAGTCAACCCCTGGAGCGAGTAGGGCCCGGACGCGATGGTCGAGAAGATGGTGTTCCAGTTTGTCAGGTCAGTCGAGAGCCCGGGTGGCAACGTCGCCGAGAACAATTGCGGCAAGGACAGTCCCGACAACAAGTTCGTCGATGTTGTCGGCGACTCCAGTAGGCCGTTGGCCAGGTTCTGCAAAGCGGTTGGCAGGGAATTGATGAACTGGGTGATCTCGGTGCCGATGCTCGACGCACCGGAGGTGCCGGCCTGCGCGGCCGCGGCTGACTGCTGCGCGGTACCAGCCAGGTTGGTCGTCTGCGGCGGCTCGGTGAACGCAGTCAGCACCGAGGCGCTGCCTGCAGACCCGGCGTAGCCGTACATCGTGCCGGCGTCCTGGGCCCACATTTCCATGTAATGGGCTTCGGTGGCAGCGATTGCGGGAGTGTTCTGCCCCAGGATGTTTGTTGCGATCAGCATCATCAAGAGCGCGCGGTTGGCCTCGATCACCGGCGGCGGCACCGTCGCCGCGAAGGCTGCCTCGTACGCCGCGACCGCAGCTTTGGCCTGGGTGCTCGTCAGCTCAGCTTGTGCTGCAGTGGTATTCATCCACTCCACATAGGTGGCGGCGGCAGTAGCCATGGACCCAGACGACGGGCCCTGCCATGCCCCGCCGGTCAAGTCGGAGACCGTCGATGCGTAAGACGCTGCCGTCGAACTCAATTCGGTTGCCAGGTCGTCCCAGGCCGCCGCGGCGGCAAGCATCGGTCCAGCTCCAGGTCCGGTATACATCCGTCCGGAGTTGATCTCCGGCGGAAGGAGTGCGAAATCCATTCTTGCTCATCTCCGGTGGCATGGCTGATCGCGGTGCGATCAGTTTTAGGAGTTGTTTCCGGCGACGTTGCCGGAGTTGAGTTTTCGAGGTCGCGTTAAGTGGATGTCACGTGATCGGGAACCACTGTCCGACGGCGCGTGCGATCTCGATATAGAGCGGGATCCCGATAGTGACGTTGTAGGAGAACGTCAAACCCAGCGATGCGGCCAAGGGCAAAGTCGGGCTCGCCTCGGGGATTGCCAGGCGCTGCACCGCGGGCACCGCGATGTAGGACGCCGCGCCGCAGAGTACCGCGAACAACACATACGTCCCCGGTTTGAACTCGGTGTGGGTGAGATAGGCGTACGTGTGCGCAACGATGATCCCCAGCGGGGCAAACAGGTTCGGTGCCAGCAAGCCGAAGAAGATGAACCCGCGACCGGCGGATCGAAGGTCGCGCAACTTGCGAGCGGCCGTCATGCCCATCTCGAGCAAGAACAGGCACAGCGCGCCCTGGAAGGCCGAGACGAAGAAGATGTCGTCGTCGTGGGTGACTTTGTGTCCTTGCAGCCCGCTGATGAGTCCGATGGCGATGCCGCCGAAGAGCAGAAGCAGTCCGGGGTTCAAGAAGACTTCCCGCAGCAGTTGGCGGGACAGCAGAGCCGGCTTTTCGCCGGTCTCGTCAACGTCGTCGCGTTCGTGCCGTTCCAGCGAGAAATCAAGCCGCTGAGCGATTCCGCGCTCGTTTTCGATGTCGAGTTGCTGTCCGGGAGGTGGTTGGGCGGCCGCACCGGGCGCGAACCGGGCCGGCATCGGCGCGATGTAACCGGGCTCGTCGGGCATGTTGCCGTCTACGTCCATTCCCTTGTGCCGCAGCCGCGCGACCAGGTACAGCGCCACCAGACAGCCCGGGATCTCCATCACGGCCAGCATCACCGGCATGTAGGCGTCGAACGCCAACCCCACACTCACCAGAATCGCCACGCAGGTGGCGAACGTTCCAGCGGAGTCCGATCCGTAATATCCGGCGACTGTTGCCTTGTCCACTCGTCGGAGCGCGGTCAACCGGCTCAACAGCAGATAGGCCAGCACCCCGATCACGAAGTTCAGGACGAAGCCGACAACCATGAATCCCACGATGTGAGCGATGCTCGACGCGCTTATCTCGGCGAGTTCCTCTCCGCCGTGCCAGCCGATGGCCAGCAGCAGATACATCGTCAGACCCTGGTAGATCACATAGGGGAATTCGAAGTCCACTTTGAGTAGTGGGAGCAGGAATCCGAAGTAGAAGAACAGCAGAAGCGGCTTGAACAGATTGTGCTCAAAGTTGTGCAAGAACTCCTGAAGCATTGGTCTTGGCTCCATCTCCGAAGTCGTCGGCTATGACGGATAGGTTGTCTGGCAACGTCTCTGAGTCACCCGCGGCGGCGGTGCCGTGTTTTCCGGTGTGATCGTGCGGCCGCTGTGTTTCGGAAAAAGCTCCACTATATTACAGACACAACAACTATGAATCACGCTGCTTTGAATTATGTTGAAAGACAACAGATTTGATAGCGATGAGCCATCGCTACGGCTGCCCGACAGGCCTTTGGCGCGCTACCCTTCTGCGGAAGCGGCGTGTAGATATATACGACTTTGCGGAAGTGCCTTGATCTAGCGGTCTTTCCAGACGGTGGCAGCAACTTAGGCGACGTGTGGTCGCGGCCACATACAAGCTTCTAGGTGCCCCTGGCGCACCACGGCCTAAGCGCTCGGCGCTTGGCTTGTGCGTCCACCCTGGAGTGGTCCATGGCAATAGCAGAGCAGCAAACAATATGAGCGGACAACCGAACTCACGACTTCTTTACGCGAGTTCACCGCTTCCTTGATGCGATCTTTACGTTTGAACGGTTTACGCTGTTCGGGGCGATGTAAGCGCGCCGGCTCACCAGGAGTGCACTCGGTTCTGCGCCGCCTCGAGACCCAATTCGATCAACAGCTCAGTGGCGTCTGCCGCCTGCTCGCAGATCGTCGGCACTTCGGGGCGTTCGGTGGCGGTGAAATTCTCCAGCACGAACGCCGCCGGGTCCTTGCGGCCCGGAGGTCGGCCGATACCGATCCGGATCCGCTGAAAGTCCTTGGTGCCCAGCGCATTCGCGACCGAGCGCAGCCCGTTGTGACCGCCCTCGCCGCCACCGAGCTTCAATCGGATCTGGCCGAAGTCGATGTCGAGCTCGTCGTGGATGATCAGCACGTCAGCGGCCGGCACCGAGTAGAACTTGGCCAGCGGACCGACTTGGCGGCCGGACTCGTTCATGTAGCAGCGCGGCTTAGCCAGCACGACAGAACGTCCGGCGAGCCGACCGGTCACGATCTCCGCGCCGGAACGCTTGTGCACCTTGAAGTTCGAGCCCAGCCGAGCCGCGAGCCGGTCTGCCACCATGAACCCCAGGTTGTGCCGCGTCTGGGCATAGTCCGGTCCGGGATTGCCCAGACCCACCACCAATTGTGGGCCGGCCACGGTCTATTCGGATTCGGACTCGGCTTCGGCTGCCTCGCCCTCGCCGTCGGCGGCCTCCTCGGCCGGCTCTGCGGCCTCGGACACCTCGCCGGCGCCCTCGCTCTCGAGGTCCTCTGCGGTCGGCGCGTTCACCACGTTGACTACCAGCAGATCAGGATCAGCGATCAGCGTGACCCCCGCTGGCAGGGCGATTTGCCCGGCGGTGAACTGGGTAC
>Ga0302178_10002948_pt1 | contig 13102 bp, 14 predicted proteins | sample I_Palsa_E1_3_FD_198790 | JGI IMG/M metagenome (GOLD analysis project Ga0302178, IMG submission 198790) | Peat permafrost microbial communities from Stordalen Mire near Abisko, Sweden - I_Palsa_E1_3 | ecosystem: Environmental > Terrestrial > Soil > Palsa > Peat permafrost | place: Sweden... | reverse complement strand
CAAGTCCCCGCGGAACGTGGCTAACGGAGTAAGACGGAAAATCCCGGCGAAAGCGGCGGGGTGCTCACGGCTACACAACACCCTCATGCGTAGCCTCAGTGCGATAAAAACAGAGTAACAGGTCGCTATTCCTAGTATCACCCACAAATGTATCAGCAACGTTATGTGTCCTTGCCCGCAAGGAGCCGACCAACTGCAGTGAGCGTGCTTTCTGGCGCGGAAGACTTCCGCAACAGCACGAACGGCTCGGCGAAATCGCGAAGTGCGTGAGGAGACACCAGTTCGCCCGTGATGAACGCGACGGGAAGCACGCCTGCCCAGGCGAAATGCCGCCTGACTCGTTCGGCAACCTCGATGCCCGTTGGGCCGTCGCGCAGGCGAATATCGGTGACGATGACATCTGGCGCGCGACCGTCCTCGGCCAGAATGGCTTCAAATCCCGCCATCGACTCGGCGGTATCCACCAGCGCGCCAGCACTGAGGAACAACCGGCGCAGGCCCTCCAGAACGGTCGGTTCGTCGTCGCACAGCAGGACGTATTTGCCCTTAAGGGCGGACGTGGATGCGTCGCTCTTTTGATCGTCCGTGCCGATGACAGGTGTCATTGTCGAAATCGGCGTGTATAAGGAAAAGCGCGAGCCGCGCCCTTCGACGGACCAGAAGCTCATGCTGTGCTTCGGCAGAATCCCAATCACCCTGTGGACGATAGACAGCCCGAGCCCCAGGCCTTTCGAGCGATCGCGACCCGGGTTGTTGATCTGATAGTACTCGGCGAATATCGCCTCCCGATGCACGGGCGAAATACCGATGCCCGTGTCCCGTACGTCTATGCGAAGCTGTTCCCCGATCTCCACCCAACCGACGACAACACCCCCCACGAAGGTGTTCTTGATCGCATTGGATATGAAATTGGACAGTGCCCGCTTAAACAAGGCGCGGTCACTTTCAATAGGCGGCGGGGGCCGCCGACGCAAGCTGATTCTCAACTCGATGCCCCGTGATTGCGCGGGCTCAAGGTATTGCTCGAGGACTTCCGTCAGCACGGCTTGCGTGTCGACTGGCGACAGGTGCGGGACGTATGAGCCTAGTTCACTATAGTCCTGAATATCCTTGAACATGTCGAGGATGTCGCGTGCCGTTTCTTCGATGACGTCGAGGTCATGGCTTGCGGCGTGTTCACCTTCGAGTTTCATTCGCGCGCTACGGATAAAGAGGTTGATCGCGGCGAGTGGTTGCTGGATGTCGTGGTAGGCCGATGAAAAGAACCGCTCCTTCTCTCTGACGATTTCTCTCATACGGTCATTCTGCTGATTGACAGCCAGGGACGCCGCTTCAACGCGTGCCTTGGCTGCACGCAACGTCCGCCGGAACACGAATTCGCGCCGGGCAGCGCGTTCAAACTGGATGCACACGACAATGCCGGCGAGATACATGATAAACACCATGGCCCCAAGGGAAACCCAGCGAAGCACCACGGTGGAAACGTCGCTCCGTGACGAGATTTCAATGTTCAGTTCTAAAAGATGGAAGGTTACAACGCAGAGTCCGACTAACCACGCTGCCGTGATTGCACGAAGTCGGAACAATGTAAATACCAGAAAAAGGACAACAAAAAAGCCAGGGAAAATTTCCTGTCCGACCCCGGCCACCGGGTAAACATTCACCAGCTCCAACAGGGCGAACCAGCAGCTCATCGTCACTACAGAAAGTAATCCGACCGCCCAGCGTTCGTCAAAGGCGCGTGGTCCCCACATCAACCATACCGGCACAGCCATACCCACGGCACCTGCAAGCCGCACATAGCCAACGTGGACAAGGATGCTGGGGTCAAGCGTGTTCAGCAGTAACCAGTCACGGACAACAACCGCGAGCCATATCAATATGAGGCTGGCGCCAGCCAGCCTGCGTTGGCCCGTGTAGCGACGCGCATAGTCCATACGGAACGCACGCTCCTGAGCCGCCGATCTGAACTTGCGTACTACGAAGCCTGACGATCTCATAAGGCTGCTTGATCAGGAAAGCCGCCGTGGGCGGATAGTGCGCGACGTCGAGAGGTTCTATTGGTGCACCACGCGTTAGACAGGTTCCTACGGAACGTAGCTAACGGAGTAAGACGGCACATTTCAGCGAAAACGGCGCCGGTGGTCAGGGGTGCACAACACCCTCGTGCCTAGCCACAGTGAGATAAAGCAGAATAACAGGTCGCGATCCTTGCGATCAGCCACAAATGTATCGGCGGCGTGATGTGTCCTTGCCCGCAGCTGGGCGGTTTGGTAAGGATCCTCAGTCATGGAAGGCGACTACCTGATACGTCACCCGGATCGGCCAACCGGAGTGCTACATCTTTCACTTGCGTTACTTGTCCGTCCGCTACGCATGTGCGTTGCGACGGCGTGTCCTCCGGCCAAGAATAGCTACGACAGCAACGCTGCAAGGCATTCGTCAAGCGCCCGGATCTGGTTGGCCGTCGCCCGAGTCGAACCCGCCTTGGCTTGTGCAAGGACTGCTGCCGGTCGGCGAACGATGCACAGGCCGATCTCTTTAACTCTAAAGGAGAACGCTCATGAAACTTCATCAATCTATTGCCGTCTGTCTCACCCTGACGGCTGGAGTCGCAGCTAACGGATGCTTCGCCCAATCAGCGACCAATCAGAACGAGTCAGTAGCGGTTGGCGACGCCCCGCAGGATCCAGCGATCGCAGTTCCGGCTGTTACACAGCCCGCCATGTCCCTTGGAAGAACACGCGAGCAAGTGAGGCGCGAGCTGGAAGATTTCCAGAACAGTGACCAGGCAGCGCAGATGCGTGATCTTTACCGAGGTAACTAACAAGGCGTCGCGCCACGTCAAGCACTCCATGATCGGCGAATATGCAGTTGCGTCGAGCCCACCGACCAGCATGGCCAGTGCGATGAGGGTGTCGTCCTCAGGATATTCATCTGCCATTCTTTGCTATGCCTGTCGGGCACCAGATGCATGGCGGCGTTGCAGGCATCAAGCACATGGTTGCGGAGCATGACGTCACGACTATCGGCGAAGATGTCGAGTTGCATGGCGGAGGTTCAGAAAAGTTGGTGCTCAGATCTATTAATTTAGCCCATTTGACGGCGCTTCTGAACATCCGGCCGTGTTTGCATTTTCCGGGTTTGTTCACCATACGCGTCGAATAAGAATTGCGAGTAAGACATCAACGTCGGATACGGACCCGAGGCAATCAAGATTGTCGTGTTCGGGGCGATTTGCGCGTCGAGCCACTGCTCTTGCGCCCGTCCGCTGTGGGCTTCGCTGCGGGCGGCTTCTGCTTGGCAGCAGCATGCGATAGCGACAACGCCAGTTGGTCTCGTTGCTCACGCGCCTGCGTCGCTTCATCGATATAACGCGCGTTGGCGGCCCTCAGCGCATCCAGATTACCCTCCAGAACACCGACCTGCTGACGCAGATTACCGACTTGAACCTGCAGTTTCTGCACCTCCTCCCGATGCCGGCTGACGCCCTGCTCCGCTTTACGGGTAACCGTATCAAGGTCCTTCTGCAAGCGTGCGGCCACCTGCCGCTCGCGCTCGATTTCCAGCAGCGCCCGGGTCTCGGCGGCTCTCAGCCGCTCCTGCGCCAGCTTGCCGTCGGCACGCAGCTTTTCCAGGTCAGAAGCAAAATCATGCCGCGCGGTTTCGAGCGCCCGCTGCAACTGCTGCTCACCCTGTTGTGCAAGGTGTAGCTGGTCCTGCAACGTCGACGCCGCGGCCACAGAGATAGCCAACGCCTGGTCCAGTTCGGTGATGCGGGTCTGCGCGCCGTCCAGCGCGACCGCACTGCCTGTCAGTTCCTGACGCACCTGGTCGCGTTCGGCCTCTGCCTGAGCCTGCCGGGCTTGCGCGTCCGCGACCGATCGTTGCGTCTCGAGCTGCGCGGCGGCCAGCTGGTCTTGGGCCATATCGACCGCCCGCATCCACAACGCCGCTGCCAGCTCTCCGGTCGCGGACTGCAGCTCCGCGGGCAGGTCGGGATGCTCGATACGCACTCGGCTCTTTTCCCGTAAGGTGGCCCAAAAGCGCGTCAACGCCTCCGCGGGCGCATTCATGCTGCCCTTCTTCACCAACTGATACAGGCGGTTCGCCGTGGGCGCGATGCCATGCCTAAAAAACAGCAGCACGCAGACCTCGCGATACAGGTCCTGCGTGCGCGGAAACTGCGCGCGCAGCTGGTTGATTTCCTGCGCGATATCCGCGTGCAGGTGCGGCTCCAGGGCGAGTGAGGCATCCATAGCAAGCGTCTCCGAGAGTTGATATATTAGTAATATATCGTATAACGTAAATTTCCTTGAATAGAAGACAATAATTTAGACATTATGACTATAATGTCGAGTATAATGAGGCGTTGTGTGAATTGAGCATGTCCGTCGTTGGTTTAAGCAAATGTGTACCCATTCTTAGAGTCATTTTTGTTCCCAGCCCCCGGGCCAAAATCGTCGTGCTGATGCACTTGGCAGCCGGTGTTGGGCTCAACCGCCGGCCGGCAACGCGGAACATTAATGGGCACGAACCGGGCAACGATTATCCGGGACGCCAGCAACCCTACAAAATTGCTTAAAGTGTCAGCCGAAGGAACAATTTTAGTTAAAACTTTTTAAAGCAAATTTGTTCCCAATGATTGACGTTGCCGCCAACTTGCCATTACTTGACGGGAACAAAATTACTTAAACCGACGTCACGCCACCATGCCGCTTCCTGAGCCCCTCCGCGTGTCCGACGGCACCCTCGTGCCGATCGAGAACTTGTATCTCCCACCAGAGCTCGACGGTAGCCTCGGCACGAACCGCGCGCTCGGCGCCCGGCCTCAAATTGCGGCCCCAAACGACGTCGACGCCATCCGGGCGTGGCTCGCGCGATTCGTCGACACAAAGGCAACCTTCGACACTTACCGCAAGGAGTCCGAACGCTTGCTGCTGTGGTCGACCACCGAACTACGCAAGCCGCTCTCCTCGCTCACGCACGAAGACCTGCTTGTCTATCGGCGGTTTCTGTCGGACCCGCAACCGGCGCAACGCTGGGTCATGACTGGTCGCAAGGTGGCCCGCGCGGACCCATCCTGGCGGCCGTTCGCGGGACCACTCTCCCCCGCGAGCGAGCGACAAGCGTTTGTGATTATCAATACGCTGTTCGCCTGGCTCGTCAACGCAGGTTACCTGGCCGGCAATCCGCTGTCCCTGTCGCGCCAGCGGGCCCGCAAGGCGAAGCCCCGCGTGACGCGCTTTCTCGAGGACGATCTCTGGCAGGCCGTCAAAACCTCGATCGACGCGATGCCGCGTGACACCGCCCGCGAGCAAGAACACTACGCCCGCGTGCGCTGGCTGATTTCGCTCTTGTATCTGATGGGTCTGCGCATCTCGGAAGTCGTGAGCAATCCGATGGGAGGCTTCTTTAGGCGGCGCGATCGCAACGGCCAGGACCGCTGGTGGCTTACGATCACCGGCAAGGGCGACAAGGAACGTCTGCTGCCGGCGACGACCGAACTGATGGCGGAGCTGACACGCTATCGCCGACACTACGGTCTCGCCGCCCTGCCCTATGGCGGCGAAACGACCCCGCTGCTGTTGCCGATCGGCGGCGCCCACCGGACGCTGACCCGGGGTGCCGTGCATCTGATCATCAAACAGGTATTCGACAATGCGATCGACCATCTGCAGTCGACCGGCGACGCGCACGAGCGCGCAACCGAACGGTTGCGCCAGGCGTCCGCCCATTGGCTGCGCCACACCACGGGCTCACACATGATGGACGGGCAAGTGGACCTGCGCTACGTGCGGGACAACCTGGGGCATGCATCGATCTCGACCACCAGCCAATACCTGCACGCGGACGACGACGATCGGCATCGCGCAACCGAGGCCGGACTGAAACTCGAATGGTAGCAACATGACTATCCTGTCGTATCCCGTCAATCGCGTGCGCGAACGCTGCCGCTCGCCCGTTAAAAGACCTCTGCTCTATGGACATTCTGGATTCGCTTCGGCAGGCGCCTAGCGCCGAGCTATATCGCCTCTATCTTGCTATCGGCAAAATGCTTGATGATCCTCGACGTATTCTCGAAATACGTCAACGCCTGCATCTGGGGATGGCCGTCAACTACATTGGCGACAACCCGCTTGGGCCACCGGCACGGGGCACCATCGTTGAACTCCGCCAGACACAGGCCGTGGTTCAAGACAGCGCAACTCGACGCCGTTGGGGCGTGCTATACGCGGCAATCATTCCGGACATCGCGAGTGGTCCGGACCACGTCGAACCGGCATCGCCACCAAGAACGCAGCGTGAAGAATTCTTCATCGGCGACACAGTCGGCTTCACCGACAAGCACCTAAGCGAGCGCGTTGGAACCATCGTCAGGCTGAATGCCAAGACTGCATCGATTGCCGTCAATGACAGCGATGGTCACTGGCGTGTTTCCTACGCATTGCTGAGAAAAATCGTCGATATCTAGCCTTTGCAGAGATGCCACAACGGGTTTTCATAGGTTTTCGTGAGACACTTTCCCGTTGTCGATAGGCGCGACTATGAAGTGTTCGCGTCATTGAACTGCTAATGGCCCGCTCATTGGCTGTTGGCAAACCGAATGACACTTTAATTAAATTCCTTATTGCTTCGAAATCCGATGCACTGAACCCGCTACCAGATGCCAAGAACTGCGGCAGCCGCAAAGGACCCATATTTGGCATTAAGCTTCCTATTTAGCGCGAGGTCGCTGTGTGAGGGAATCTATCTCTGCCATGCCATATTCAACGGCGTACCGGCATGCTTCGTCGGCAGTCGGGAAATTTCCGAGCACTCCGGACGCCCGTTGTGACTCGTCGGACTCCTCTACGATAAACATTGCAGCATATGACCCGGCGTCGAACGCTACAAGCGGGATCAGAACAACTCCTTTGTATGTAAGCTGTGTCTTAATCATGTGCCCTCAATTTTCTAATTAACCACCCCGCATAACGGCAGTTTTTTTCGAGGATAGCGCACAGAGCCAGATCTAAGCAATCGCCGACACAATGATGATTATTCGCATGCATTTTCGATGATTAGCGTCTCCTACAAATTGGAGCTAGGGAATATGCTTTACCCGCCACCAACCTTGTCTGCGTGGAGTCAGCGGTCCGCCGCCGTGGCTGATCGACCCGTGGCTGATCGACCCGTTGCTGTCCTCCGAGTGACCCCTCTGGATGTCCCATGGACGCACGAAGCGGCAAAACGCCTCAATCTCCGTACGCCAGCTTGGCCGACATCGCTGAGAAATCATCTGAAGCCAGATCCCGAAATGGAAGTTGGCGAAGCAGCAATATTGCTTGATGTCGGACGCTATCGAAAAACAGCAGTCGGACCATTTGTTTGCTTGAATTGCGTTCCCGATGCCGACAGCCGCTTGAGGTGAATGACGGCCCGACGACCTGTCAGTGCGCCATCCTCATGAGCAGCGCAATCAACCTAGCGGGCGATTGTCCCTTTTGGCAATAGCCGTCGAATTCGCTATCAACGTCTTATCGGCGAACCTCAGTCTCATCCAGCGCAGTAAATGCGAACATAGACGTTCCCTTGGTGCGCTCGTGAGACGTAGCGTAAGTGCTGCTTCGAATCCCGTGCAGTCGGCATAGATATATTTATGATGATGACGTGAGGTGTCCACGCAAAACCGAAAGCAATCGCCCCGAACCCACCAAATGCAGTTCGACAAATCATATTCTCGAGCGATCAGCCATTGCAAGGGCCTCCGCTGCGACCGGGTGTCGTTGACAACCAACATCCGTATTTGCCCGTCCCGAAGGTGGATTCGTCGGTTTGTCCACGCATGAACTCTCGTGTTGTGACCAAGCGACGCTTCGCCTCCCGATTTCAACGCCATTGAGCACCGAGCATGCTCGAAAAAAGGGGCTGCTCACGTTGGAGACATGTGGATTTCTCCCATTCCTAAATCGGCTAGTACGTCTGAGTTCTGCCCTGACCGGGTTTACCACATGAGCGGGTCCGCTAAGTGCTCTCTGAAGGATCCACTCACCGACGAGGGTTCGCATGGGAAAAGCGCTAAATATGGGGTCAAACTTACTGGGTTCGAGATCAATGTCGGCTCGATATGCGGATGGGATTCTGGACCATTTATCGGTAATGATTCGCGAAACCGGCCGCGATAAAGACCGCGTCGAACGTATTCACGGCATGGATCTGCAGTATTGGACCGGCAGAATTAACGCGGTCATCGAAGAGACAGATCAGCTTTCATCTCAGCATGAACGCGCTAAATGTCTTATGGTCCGACTGCTATCGTCCGATCGCGCCTGAGTTTTTGTTGTTGGGGGCGTTTAGTAAGGTATAAGGCCCATACTGAGGATCAGTATTCTGGCCATAGGCTCACCAAGCTGACGCGCTTCGTGCGACGCCACCGCCGGTGGTCAGGCTCGCGGGGGAGTATTTTCGCCACTGAGCGCCCAATCTGAGACCGTAAGGGGGTTCCGATGATGCACGATTTCCTGTCGAATAATCGCGCCGAGCTTATCCACAGGTGTCGCTTAAAGGTTGCCAGCAGGCCAGCCCGAGCGGCTTCTGCGGAGCAGCTTGAGAACGGCGTGCCGCTGTTCTTAGAGCAGCTTATAAAGACGCTTCGCATCGAGCAGACGGGAGCCCCGCTTGAGAGCCGCGAGGTTTCCGGCCCCGCCAACGGTACCGTCGCAATGTCTGAAATAGGGACGTCGGCGGCGCAACACGGCCATGAACTCCTTCGTCTCGGATTTACGGTCGATCAAGTGGTCCACGATTACGGCGATCTGTGTCAAGCGATTACAGATCTTGCTCACGAACGCGACGCTCCGTTTCAGATTGACGAGTTCAGGACCCTGAACCGTTGCCTCGACAACGCGATTGCTGATGCAGTCACTGAATTCAGCTATCAGCGAGACCATGTCGCCGATGAGCGACGGATGCACGAAGCTCACGAACAAGCGGGTTTTTTCGCACATGAATTGCGTAATGCGCTCTCAGTTGCAACGCTCGCGTTTGAAGCGGCTAAAGGCGGAAATTTGAACTTATCTGGGGCCACCGGTTCTGTACTGCAGCGCGGCTTGATGGGGTTGCGCACGCTGATTGATCGATCCTTGGATGACGTCAGGGGATTGACCGAAAGGAGTGAGTCGTCGCGACTGTTTTCGCTGGCCGATTTCATCGCTGAGGTCAAACACGCAGCGGATCTAGCAGCTGGCGTAAGAAGTTGCACGCTCACGGTTTCCTTCGTGGACCCACATCTCGCGGTGGCTGGTGATCGCGACCTTTTATATGCCGCAGTGGGAAACTTGCTGCAAAACGCTTTTAAATTTACACGCGCGCACACCGAAGTGACTTTGAACGTGTACGCCCTCGCCGACCGTGTTTTGGTCGATGTAAAAGATCATTGTGGCGGCCTGCCGGCTGGTAGCGCAGAACACATGTTTCGACCGTTCACGCAGCAGTCAGCCGACAAGAGCGGGCTTGGCCTGGGTTTGTCGATCGCGCGAAAGAGCGTCGAATCGTACGGTGGAACCTTGAACGTTTCGAACGTCTCGGGTGTCGGGTGCGTCTTCACAATCAGCCTACCCCGATATTCGATGCCGGCGACTTGATCGTAGGATGGCTACCTTGAGACCAGGGACAAAGGCGTTTGGGGATGGAGGGTTTGCCGCGGCCATACAACATAGTTTCGAAAAATGCTGTGCAGCATTTCCAGTGCAGGCTCCAACAGAGAAAGCTCGAACAATGAACGTGCGAGTGCCAACCTTTCACGATGCGGTGCGCCGGTTTCCTCCAGGCGATCCGCGAGATCCAATAGATCATTGACGCTCTCATAGAGAGAGGCGTGAGATATGCCGGAATCAAAATTGACTGCGTGATTCATTAGAGAAGTCGCGATAACCGCGATGTCGGCGGCGACTACAGGAGAGACGCCATTCATTACGGTTCCTCGACGCTGACAACAGCATTTAATACCATTAAACTAAGGCCGCTCTTCGATCCGGCATAGCGCGCTAAGGCATGCAGCATTGCACCCGTCCGAACTCGATTGCATGACTGCGCGGAACGAATCGTGTTACGTAGACAAGGCAGCAGTGGCTCTTGGTTTTGCAGCCGCTCCAAGTAGCCCCCTGCATCGCTATCTCATACACTCCGGCCTCTTGTAGCGAGGCAAATCCCGAAACGCAAAATAAATGCGTCAAGTCGGAAGAGTCTTCCGCATTTACCATGCTGAAATTCTCCGATCCTAAGCCGGTGACCGGTTGACCATCGAGATAACGTACCGTCACGCAAACCGGAGGGACGCTACGAGCGTCGGAATCCAGCGACGCTCCGCTTTGCTCGAACAAGGCGTTGACCTTCAGGCAAACTGCCTCACTCAAGCGGCGAGCCGGCATCCGTAACAGCGTTTGCATTTACTTCTCCTGCCGAGAAAGCGCTCATACACAACATAAGCAAATTTCTCTCCAGCCTTCGCTGAGTCGCACGGTGACGGGCAACAGCGCCTACTTGGAAACAGCGGCACGCTCGGGACGTCTCTAGATGACCAAGCGACGGCTCGTCGACCTGCTCTAGGCGGTACTACAGCCAATGTCAAGGAGCAGGCCTGCCCAAGAAGCTCGAATGGATGGCTGTGTAAGAAACATCGGGCAGTGAATGAATGTCGGCCATGCGCCGAACTTCGGTCGTTGCTTTGCGCGGTGCCAATGGCTCTTGATGGTCGGTTGTACCACTGACCTATGCCGCCACGGAGCTGTCGCTGGCATAGTGAGAATGTTTTCGAATTGCAACTTACAGCGAAAGAACTGAAGGATAGCGACCTGCAACCCACCGACAGGCTCAGTTAATTCGGCGGCTTTGCGTGATCAAGGCCCGGGCAGGAACTCGACGTCTCCGTACCAGGCGCGTGTCGTAGTACCGGTATTGTCGGTATCGGTCAGCAGCCCGTAGCCGGTGATTCGTCCAGGCGGTTCGTGAAAGACCCGCTCGTAGTCTTGCACGATATTGCGGCGCATGCTTTGCCACTGACCCGCATCGCCGGACAGACCGGAGATCACGATCATCTGTACGCGGTCCGTGTGAGGGTTGGCAATGACGGTGCCTGGCGCGGCGGTGGTCGACCAAATATACATCAGCGTGGCATAGGGTAGCTCTTCGCCACCCAAGCGCTTTGCTAGGTCCATCTTGGCCCGGTCGAAAAACGATAGCTTACTTTTGTCGCCGTCAAATAAGAACACCAGTCGCGCTGGCGCGTCTTCCTTGGATCCGACGCGGTTGTCGGCTCCTTCGATCGGTCTTTCTGCTTTCCAACGCCATGCCACGACGGGTGTGCGGACGAGGTCGATATTACCCTCGTGCATCAGCGCAGAAGCAGAACGGTTTGCGTCCGCCTGCAGGACGGTGATGTGGCCGTCGTGAACGAGCGTGTAATGCGTCATGGGCTTACCGTGCACGACCGGCAGGTTCTTCCAACCTGCGGGCAGTGGTGCGCCGGGCTCGATCGTGGAAAAGGCAACACCCGGCTTTTCGTCCTGGGCAAGGAGGGCTGGCGGCAACAGAAGGAGCGCGATGCACACGGCGATCCAGACCGGCCGGGCTGTTCGTTTCCGCGCTCGATGGATCGAGGGAAAATGCATGGCTGGTCGCATTCGTTTTTTGGCTAGCACCCATTGTAGTCGGCTCAGCTGACGGCATTTCAGCTGGCCTTTACGCCGACGGTTAGGTTCTGCTGATCTGAACGCCGGTCCGTGAATCTGAAGCTTAAAACCCAACTTGGGCCAAGATCTGTCAGGGCACATCATCTACGAAACGACCAAGGAACGCGAGGCGACCATCCTCATGCCTACCTCAATGGTCGACAGCCTGAATCCGCCGCTCGCGCTTGCGATCGCCGGACGTGATCTGCCCGGTGCCGAGGTCAAGCCGCTCATCAAGACGGCTGCGTAGCGACCGCCTCTTCAATGCCGGTCGCCGCGGCATCGATCGATGTCCCGGCATTGCCGGCGATCATTGCCTCGATGTCGCTCAACGCACCGATGACCGCCCGGTGACCCGTGCGGCTTGCAAAGTCGCAAGCCGCTTCGACCTTTGGCGCCATCGATCCAGCCGAGAACGTCAGCTCGTCAAGCGCTGCTGGATTCGCCCGCGCGACCAAGCGCAACGACGGCTTGCCCCAGTCGAGATAAACCCCTTGCACGTCTGTCGCGATGACGAACAGATCCGCCTTGAGTTCCGCCGCGAGCATCGCAGCGCTGCGGTCCTTGTCGACCACTGCCTCGACACCCCGATGTCGCCCTTCCGCATCAGCGACTACCGGAATCCCACCACCCCCGGCGCAGATGACCACACAACGGTGTTCAAGCAACCAGCGTACAGGTTCAATCTCGAGCATGCGCGCCGGCTTTGGACTCGGTACGACACGCTGTAACTTGTCTCCCTGTGCCGCCAAGGTCCAGCCTTTCCCCTGCGACGCCACCGCCGCTTCGGCGACCGTGTACCTGGACCCGATCGGTTTGTCGGGGTGTTCGAAAGCCGGATCGGACGCGCTCACTTCAACCATGGTCAGCAAGGTCACGCAAGCCCGTCCCGCAGGCAGCAGGTTGCGCATTTCCTGCTCGATCATGTAACCGATCATGCCTTCCGTTTCCGCATCGAGGACATCGAGCGGGAAGCTGCCCGCCTGCAGCGCGAGCATGCCTACCTGCGGTCCGTTGCCATGCACGATCACGAGGTCGCTGCCGGCCGCTGCCTTCGCGAGCTGTGCGGCAGCGATCCGCACGTTGTTGCGCTGTGCTTCGGCGCTGACCGCTTCGCCATGCTTGAGCAACGCGTTACCGCCCAATGCAATTACCATCAGCATTGCGTTCTCCTCACTCGGCCAGCGTGGCGACAAGAATTGCCTTGATCGTATGAAGGCGGTTTTCTGCCTGCTCGAAGACAATCGATGCGTCCGACTCGAATACGTCGTCCGTCACTTCCACGCCATTCAGCAAGCCGTATTTATCGCCGATCTGCTTGCCGATCTCTGTCTTGGTGTCATGAAGCGCGGGCAGGCAATGCATGAACTTCACGCGCGGATTGCCGCTGG
>Ga0302178_10002945_pt1 | contig 13110 bp, 12 predicted proteins | sample I_Palsa_E1_3_FD_198790 | JGI IMG/M metagenome (GOLD analysis project Ga0302178, IMG submission 198790) | Peat permafrost microbial communities from Stordalen Mire near Abisko, Sweden - I_Palsa_E1_3 | ecosystem: Environmental > Terrestrial > Soil > Palsa > Peat permafrost | place: Sweden... | reverse complement strand
GCGAGCGGGCCTGCTGGCTAAACGCCTCGGCCTGATGGTAGACCTAGCCGGCTGACGGACTCCGCGTCGGCCTGATGCGGGTGCGTGAGCGGCGCTTAGCAGGGAGCACGGCGGTGTCGGCCGGGACGTGCCCGGTGTTTGTGCAGGTGGCGGAGGCGAACGGGAATCGAACCCGCCAGCGCCGCGGTGCGGCGCTCACCAGTTTTGAAGACCGGGGGGGCCACCAGGCACCCAGGCGCCTCCGCGTCGACTCTACTGCGGCACGGGAGCGGTCGTTGCTGCCAGCAGAGCGGTCCGCAGCCGACCGGAGCCGATCCCCGCTTGCGCCGCGGCGGGCGAACAGGAATCGTAAGCCCTGTCATTTGACGCAACATCAGTCACAAAGCTAACGCGGCCCGGCGAGGGGCGGCCGCGACCGAGCCGCCCGAACGCGGCGAACCGGGATCCAAAGCAAGCGAATCGGAGAGGGAACATGAAGGGCTTCAAGAATTTTCTTATGCGCGGTGACGTGATCGTCGTCGCCGTGGGGCTGGTGGTAGCCCTCGCGTTCAGCGCGCTGATTACCGCTTTCACGACGGACATCATCAACCCGCTCGTCCAGAGCTTTCGGGGTGGCAAGGCCGGGCTGTCCGTGCAAATCCGCTCGGGCAACCCTAAGACGGTCGTGGATTTCGGCTCGTTCATTTCCGCGATCATCTACTTCGTCATCTTCGTCGCGGTGGTGTACTTCCTTATCGTCACGCCCTATAAGCACGCTCAGGCGCGACGCGGCCAGGTCGTGTTCGGCGACCCGCCGCCCGTCAAGACCTGCCCGGCCTGCCTGTCCGATGACCTCCCGGCGGCCGCCTCCAAGTGCAAGTACTGCGGCACCGATCAGCCGGCCGCCGCCTGACGGCGAGGGAGACGCGTGGGCAGCTTGAGCTGCGCGGGGCGCAACGGCACGCGTCCGTCTGCGCGGGCGCCTAGGCCTCGCCGGGACCCAGGCCGGCCTGCGCCGCCTCGCTCCCCGATCCCTGGGCCGCGCCCCCTTGCACAACGAGCAGCTGATCCACGCCCATCAGTTCCAGCACTCGGGCCACGGCCCGCTGAGGCCGCGCCAGAACGAGCGCGCCGCCCCGCTCCCGCAGGGTCTTTCCCGCGAGCACGAGGGCTCGCACCGACGCCGAGTCGGCGAAACGCAACCCGGACAAGTCCACCATCAGCCGTTGCACGCCCCCGGCCAACTGCGCGGTCAAGAGCTCGCTCAGCTCACTGGCCGAGGCCAGATCCGCCTCGCCCGACAGCATCAGAACCGGCCCTGACTCCCCTGCCGCAACCGATGCCTGCAACAAGCTCACGATGAAAAGCATAATGGCCGCACGGCCGACTCAGAAGGCTGAGCCACTCGCGCTTGTGCTTCAGTCAGGGGACGAGACGGATGGATCCTGGCCGGCGGGGAAGAAGACGATGGCGGCGCGGGTACCGCCGGGACCGGAAAACACGCTGATCTGGTCGGCCACCAGGCGCACCAGCCACAGGCCATGGCCCGGCAGGAAAGGCCACCGATCCGCGACGTTCCCGCCAGACCCGGCGTCCTCGCCTGAGGCCGGTGAGCCGCTGTCATCCACCTGGCAGTGCACCGCTCCGTCGCGTTCCCACATCCGCAGCCGTCCCGCACCCGCGCCGTGCCTGACGGCGTTTGCGGCCAGTTCGTGAACCGCGATCACCAGGTCATCGGTGCGGCTCTCGGGCAGGCCCGCCTGGCTGGCGTGTGCCTGCACCGCTGCCCGCAATGCATACAACGTGCCTGAATCGAAGGCTTGATCCAGGGCTAGGCGCGCCTCGCCGTCTCCCATGTCAGCTTCGGCATCCGCCAAGACCGCGCTATCACTGGGGCCGGCCGGATCCGGCCGGCGATCGTTACCCTTCATCGACGCCGACCAGGCTGACCTGCGGCAGGCGATCCGCGCCGAGTTGCGCAAACCTCGTTTCGATCGCCGGACGGCAGCGCAGGACCATGGTGCGGGACAGGTCCAGGCTAGCGGCGGCGTCGGTGACCATCCGGATACTCGAAGCGTCGATGAAACTCAGATTGGCCATATTGATGGTGATATCCCCATCGATGCGGATCGCCTCCCCAAGCGCGAGCGCGAGCGCTTCGGCAGCCAGGAAATCCATCTCTCCCGCCAGCCGGATACCCGGGGGCACGTACTGGCGGCAGATGCGCAAAACCGGATCATCATAGTAAGTGGCTGCCGCCACCGCATGGGAGTGCAACGGTGCAATCAGGGCCAGGGTGACGGGGTCGAATCGCTCCCGGTCATAGCCGCACAACACCGACATGCCCGCGCCGCCGACGGCGGCGGCGATCTCCTCCTCTAGCACTGGCAGTTCCTCGATCCCGGTCATCGGCCGCAACGCCCAGCTCATGTCCAGGGCGACCCGGATCCCTGCGTACCCCTCCCGCCGCGAGTCCGCGAGCTGATCGCGCAGCCAGCCCATGGCCTGCCCGGCCGAGAAGCCTTGCGGCCCGACCAGGCCATCGGCGCTGGCCACCATCACCATCTGTCCGGTCGCGACGGCCGCCTCGGCGGCAATCTCGCGCCAGCTTAGCTTGGCCGCAGCCAGCTGCGGCGAGTCACTCAATACCACCACCCGAAAACCGCTGGCCAGCCCGTCACGGACAAACGCCGCCGTCAGGTCGAGCAGATCGTCGGCCTCACCGAACGTCAGGCAGGCATGAGCGTCCTCCGACAGCTCAGTAACCTGTGTCAGCGCGCTGACCGGCACCGCGGGGCCTCCTTCACTGCTCACCACGACACGCTACTGCGTGACAGCACCAGTCACCGCATACGGCGGCGGTCATCCGGAAGGCGCTGCGTGATCCGCGCCCGGTCCAGGTATTCCAGCAACGGGATCGCGACCCTCCGGGTTGTCCCCAACGCCTGCCGCGCTTCGGCGGTGGTAAACGGCTGGGACAATCTGGCGAGGATACCCGCCGCCTCGGCTTCCGCGCCGGGCGCCAGCACGATCTGCTCGCTGACCCGAAGCAGCAAGCCCGCTCGCGCGGCGGCCGCGAGGGCCCGCTGGTCGAGGCCGAGGTCTTCGAGCCGTCCCGCCTCGGGCGCCATGAACGGCGCCCGGGCCAGATCCGTCAGCACGGCGCGTATCCCCGAGACCACGCGCGGCGGCAGCGACGACACGGGTTCGGTGAGTTTGCGCGCCTCCTGACGTTCCGGTGACTCTGGCGGCACTAGCCGCAGATAGCCTCCGGTCAGTTGCACCTGGGCCGGCGCACCCGGGCCGGCGGGCGGGTCGAGGGGAGGACGGGCCAGCGCCTCGATCAGCGTCCGGTCGGGCAGGCCCAGGGCGGCGCGCGCGGCCTCCGGTGACATGCCGATCGCCAGCGGGTCTCTTCTGGCGTGGGCGGCGACCGCCTCGGCGAGCCGGCGCCGCAGGTCAGCCCAGTGGGCCGGATCGGCGAGCCAATCGCCGGCCGCGGGGGCGGGCGGGGCCTGGCCCCCGGTCACGCCCATCGCGGCTAGCGCGCCTGCCCGCAGCAGACCGTGGCGTCGCAGCAGGTCGGCCGCCGACGGCTGATCCGGCCAGGCGGCAAGCTCGCGCCCGGCCGCGGCAGCGGCGCCTCGCCTGGCGACCGCCGGCGGCGCGACGTCGAGCACCGTCGCCCCCAGGATCCTTCCGTCCGCACGGCCTGGGTCGCGGAGCAGGACGCGGTCACCGACGTGCAGTGGCAGTGCGTCCCGCAGTGTCAGGCGCGCTATCGCGGTCCCGGCGTTTCCCGGCTGACCGGACGGACCGGGTGGACTGGGCGGTGCCGGCGGGCCGAGGGGCCGGACTCGGGCCGACGTGCGGGCAGAGCCGATGTGCAGGGTCGTTTCCTCCGGCAAGCGCGCCGTCCCGGCCGACGGGGACGAGGACCCCAGCGAAAGCCTGACGTCAATCAGCTTGGTTACGGTCCAGCGGCGCGCATCGACCAGGGCCATTCCCCGGGCCGGAACGTCCGCCGGGATACCCCGGAGGTTAAGGGCGACTCGCGCGACGCCGGTGACCGAGGCGGCGCGTTCGTTCAGCATCTCCAGGCCGCGGATCCGGGCGGGCCGCATGGACGGGGTGAGCAGGAGCTCCTGGCCGGTCGCGATGGTCCCGGCGGGCAGCGTGCCGGTGACGACGGTTCCGCTCCCCCGGATGCTGAACGACCGGTCGACCCACAGCCGGACCGGGTCCCCGGCATCGGGGACGGGCAGCGCGGCCACCAGCCGCGCCAGCGCCGCCCGCAGTTCGGGCAGGCCCTCGCCGGTGACGGCGCTGACCGCCACGGCTTCGGCCTGGCCCAGGCCAGATCTGGCCAGGTGACCGAGCGCCTGCCGCATCGCCGGGCCAGGATCCGCCAGGTCGGCTCGGGTGACCGCGAGGAGACCATGCCGGATGCCGACCGCGTCAATGGCGGCCAGATGCTCGGCGGACTGGGGCATCCAGCCCCCGTCCGCCGCCACCACGATCATCACCGCGGGCACCGGACCGACGCCGGCCAGCATGTTCGGCACGAATCGCTCATGGCCGGGCACATCGACGAAGGCCAGCCGCTCGCCGCCGGGCAACGTCATCCAGGCGAACCCCAGGTCGATGGTCAGCCCCCGGCGTTTCTCTTCGGCCCACCGGTCGGGCTCCATCCCGGTCAGCGCGCGCACCAGCGCCGACTTGCCGTGGTCCACGTGCCCCGCGGTGGCGATCACCTGCATGGGCGCTCCCCGCAACCATGATCATGGCCAGAAACGGGCTCCATTTGCCGCAAACTGGCCACGATCATAAAACCCAGGCCCCGGGCGGCGGCGCGGATGGCCGCCATAAAACCAGGCCCCGGGCAGCGGCGAGGATGGCCGCGGTGAGGCGATCGTCATCGTCGGGCGAGACCGAACGCAGGTCCAGCAGCAGCCGGCCGCCGTCGCGCCGGCCGACCACGGCGGGGAACTCACCGCGGGACACCTGCGCGCCGGATCGCAGCGGGATGGCCAGGGACTCGGGCAGGCTGACCGCCGCGCTGGGCAGGAGCACCCCGGGTGCCCCGCCGCCGCCGACCGCGGCCTGGCACTCCACCACGTGGGCGTCCAGGCCAGTGGCGTGCAGAAGCACCACTGCCCGTTCGGCTCGATGAAAAAGGGATGCAGGGTCGGCGGCCAGCGCCTGGGCCACCGGCGGTACCGGTCCGGCGAGAGTGGCCTCCAGGGCGGCGAGGGTCAGCTTGTCCACCCGGAGCGCGCGGGCCAGCGGGTGCCGGGTCAGGCGGTGCATCAGGTCGGCGCGGCCGAGCAGCAGTCCGGCCTGCGGGCCGCCGAGCAGCTTGTCGCCGCTCGCGGTGACCAGGGCCGCGCCGTCACGCAGGGCGGTCGCGGCGCTCGGCTCGGCGGGCAGCTGGGGATGCGGGGTGAGCAGCCCGGAGCCGATGTCGAACACGACGGGAACCCCGTGGGTTTCCCCTAGGCCGGCCAGCTCGGCCACGGTCACGGCGGCGGTGAAGCCCTCGATGCGGAAGTTGGACGGGTGCACCTTGAGGATGAACGCGGTCTGCGGCCCGGTCGCGTCGGCATAATCCGCGACGGCCGTGCGGTTGGTCGTGCCCACCTCGCGCAGCCGCGCGCCGGTGCTAGCCAGCAGGTCGGGCAGCCGGAAGCGGTCGCCGATCTCGATGAGCTCCCCCCGGCTCACCACGATCTCGGCGGCTTGCGGGCGGGCCAGGGCCGTCGCCGCGAGGACCAGGGCGGCGGCGTTGTTGTTGACCACGGCCACCGCCTCGGCGTCAGGAACGGCGCGGGCCAGGGCGTCAAGCGCGCCGGCGCCGCGGCGGGCCCGCACGCCCGAGGCCAGGTCGAACTCGACGTCGCAGCAGCCCGCGGCCGCGGTGATCGCGTCCACGGCCGCCGCGGATAGCGGGGCCCGGCCCAGGTTGGTGTGCACGATCACGCCGGTCGCGTTGATCACCGGGGTCAGCACGGCGGCGCGGGCGGGCAGCTCGGCGACCGCCGCGTCCGCGACCTCCTCCGGCGTGATCTGCCCGTCTCTGGCCCGCTGCTGCGCACGGCCGACCGCCGCCTTGACCAGCGCCCGGCCCAGCCGGCGCTCCGCGGCCGCGAGCCGGGGATCGGCGAGCAGCCGGTCGGTTCGCGGCACGAGGCGCCTGGTATCCACGTCGCGAACGATACTCGCGCGGTCGCGGAATACAGCGTCCCGATCCGGGTAGTGGCGCGGGTAGTCAGGCCCGCACAATCAAAAACCGTTCACTCATCCGGGATGTGATACGCATGGCTGGGATGCTGCAGATGCGGCGCAGTCGAGGGGCGTTCAGCGGATTCCTGCTGATCCTGCTCGGGCTGTGGGGCGCACTCATCCCCTTCGTCGGACCCTATTTCCACTACGCCTATACGCCGGATACCGGCTGGACCTACAACACGGCCCGGCTGTGGCTGGAGCTGCTGCCCGGCGCGGCGGTCTTCCTCGGCGGCTTCCTCCTCATGATCGCCCGCCGCAGGCACACCGCGCTGTTCGGCGCGCTGCTGGCCGCGGCGGCCGGTGCCTGGTTCACCCTAGGCACCATGCTTAGCCCGCTGTGGAACCACCATGTCACGCTGGGCGGCTCGCCGGCCGGCTCCACCGTGTACACGCGGATCATGGAGCAGCTGGGCTTCTTCTCCGCCCTTGGCGTCGTCATCGTGTTCATCGCGGCCGCGGCCTTCGGCCGGATCGCCTCCGTGCCGGCCGGAATCAGGACCGTCGAACCGGTCACCGAGACCATCCCGGCGGAGAGGATCGACGACGAGGACACCCAGACACTGCCCACCAGGACCCCCGCCGCCACCACCCCCACAACCACCTTCACCCCCACCGGCAAGACCGAGGACACCCAGAGCATCGGGTAAGCCTTCCCCGGCCTGATCCGCACCCCAGGCACTATCATCGGCACGACACAGTTCATGCCAGCCGATGACGATGGTGCCTGACGAAGGGACGTTCGCGGTGCGGGCCGAGCCGGCGGCGGTGGAGACGGCAGCACCCACCGGACCCCCACGGGAGGGGACCCGGTGGCTGCTGCCTGCCGGGGCCTTGCTGCTGGTGGCGGTGCTGGCCCTCTACGTGGCGGACCTGGTCGATCACCTGTCCTACCTGACCGGCGTGCGTGACCTGGTGGTGTACCGCGACGGCGGGCTGATCATCAGGCACATCGCCCCCGCCGCCCTCGCCATCGCCGCGCTGCGGCTGTGGTTCCGGCCGGCCAGGAACCCAGGGACCTGGCAGGTGTAGCGGTGAGCGATGAGAGCTCGCTAGCGCGGATGCGGGAGCGCCTCGCCGCGCGGGTGATCACCGCCAACCGGATCGGCAGTACCCGCGTGGCCGCGGCGCTGCGGGACGTGCCGCGGCACCTGTTCCTGCCCGGGCTGCCGCCGGAATCGGCGTATCGGGACGACGCCATCGTGACCAAGCGCGACGCCGACGGGCAGCCGATCAGCTCCTCCTCCCAGCCCGCCATCATGGCGATCATGCTCGACCAGCTAGACCTGGCCCTCGGCCAGCGGGTGCTCGAGATCGGCGCCGGGACCGGCTACAACGCCGCGCTGATGAGCCACATCGTGGGCAGCGACGGCGCCGTGGTCAGCGTCGACATCGACTCCGAGGTGGCCGTCCAGGCCCGCGAGCACCTCGCCAGCGCCGGATACCAGGACGTGACCGTCGTGGCCGCGGACGGCGCCGCGGGCTACCCGCCGTCCGCGCCGTATGACCGCGTGATCGCCACCGTGGGCGTCAGCGACCTGGCGCCGCCGTGGCTGGACCAGCTGAGCCCCGGCGGCCGGATCGTGGTGCCGCTCGACGTTCGCGGGACCCAGCTGGCGGTGGCGTTCCAGCCCGCGGGCGCCCCGGACCCCGCGGACCCCGCGGACCCCGCGGACCCCGCGGACCCCGCGGGCCTGCGGGACACGGCCACCGGGTACTGGCGCAGCGTGTCGGTGACGCCCTGCGGGTTCATGCGGATGCGCGGCCCGCTCGCCGGGCCCGAGCGCACCGTGCTCCTGGCGCCCGGGCTCTCGCTCATGCTGCCCGACGGGCTCATGTTGGCCGACGGGAAGGAAGTCGACGCCGAGGCGGTCGCGGGCTACCTCGGCGGACCGCCGGTGGAGCTTGAGACCGGGGTCAGCGCCGGGTCCGTACAGGTCGTCTGGGGCCTTGGCCTGTGGCTCGCGGCCGGGGACCCCAGGGCATGCACGGTAGGAGAAGAACGACCCATGGGCGCGCGGCATCGCCGGGTGTCCGGGCCGGGTGCCTCCCGGCTCGCGCGGGCGCCGGTCCGCACCCCCGGCATGCTGGCCACCGCCGGAATCGTGGATTCCGGCGGCATCGCGGTGCTCACGGCCACCCCGTCGTCGTCCCGGGGAACCGAGGCCGGAGATGCCGGAGATGCCAGGGGGGCCAGGGGGGCCAGGGGGGCCAGGGGGGTTGGGGGGGCTGGGGGGGCTGGGTCGACGCCGCGGCTGCTCGCGCTGGCGGTGGCCGGGTTCGGCCCGCACGCGTCGGCGCTGGCGGCCAGGCTCGCGGCGCACGTCCAGGCCTGGGATCAGGCGGGCCAGCCCGGCCCGGCCGGGCTGCACGTCGACGCCTACCCGCGGTCATCAGCGGCCGAGCCAGGCGACGTAGAGCCGGTCCGCGGCGGCCTGCTCATTGAGCGGCCCAGCACGAGGTTCGTCGTGTACCACACGTAGCCTTGGAGGCGTGACCAACGTGTATGGCGACCATCTGGAAACCGAGCAGAAGTACGACGCGGAGGCAGGCTTTGCCCTGCCCGACTTCGGCCGCCTGGCCGGGCCGGGCGGCCGCCGGGCGGAGCCGAAACGCTACTACCTCAGCGCCACCTACTTTGACACCGAGAACCTCGACCTGCACCGCAACCGGATCACGCTGCGGCGTCGCGTCGGGGGTACCGACGAGGGCTGGCATCTCAAGCTGCCGGTCCGCAAGGACACCAGGCAGGAGCTGCACGCGCCGCTTGATGAGGGCGGCACCGGATCTATCCCGGCGCGGCTGACCGCCCAGGTCGAGGACATCGCCGCGGGCCACCGCCTCCGTCCCATCGCCATTCTGGACACGGAACGGACCGTGGTGACAGTACCGGGACCCACCGGCGAGGCGATGCTGGAGATCGCCGATGACCGGGTGACAGCCACCCGGTTCGGCGAACCGGACGACGAGCCCGTCACGTGGCGTGAGATCGAGGTCGAGGTCATTTCGCCGGCCCCCGAAGCGGCCGGCCTGCTCGCCGAGGCCGGCCAGGTACTGCGTAAGGCCGGAGCGAAACCGTCATCGTCGGGGTCCAAGCTGGCCCGCCTGCTTCAGAGCTTATTCATACGAAATCCTGATGAGCAGGACACCTTGATGGCATGTGCTGAGAGCTGAGGCGGAGAATCCTCTCGGCATGGGCATACTAAGCACAGATTCGATCATGAGGTTCGCATGGCTTCGTGTGAGCTGGGCAGATTTGCCTCCGATCGAGGGGTATGACGGATTTTACGGGTCCGCGTGGCCCGGAGACGACAACGAGCGAGCCTGAGGACTATGGAGAACAACAGCCCGGCTGCGGCACCGGCCGGCGACACCATGAACGGCATGATGGGCGGTGCGGCCAGCGGCGTAGCCAGCGCCGCGGCGACCAGCGCTCGTAACGCCGGCATTCAGCGGGCCGACGGCACGCCGGTACGCGTGCTCGTCGTCGACGACGAGCCCAGCCTGGCCGAACTGCTGGCGAGCGTGCTGCGCTACGAAGGCTGGAACGTCCGCACCGCGGGCACCGGCGCGGACGCGGTGCGGACCGCACGCGAGTTCCGCCCCGACGCCGTGGTGCTCGACATCATGCTCCCCGATTTTTCCGGCCTCGAGGTCATGCGCCGGCTCAGGGGCGAGATACCGCAGGTGTGCGTGCTCTTCCTGACCGCACGGGACGCGGTGGAGGACCGGGTGGCGGGCATCACCGCCGGGGGCGATGACTACGTGACCAAGCCGTTCAGCTTGGAGGAGGTTCTGGCCAGGCTGCGCGGGCTGCTGCGCCGGGCCAACCTGACCCGCGCGCACACCGAGGGATCGCTGGCCGTCGGCGACCTGACCATGGACGAGGACGCGCGCGAGGTCCGCAGGCACGGTGAGCTGATCGACCTGACCGCGACCGAATTCGAACTGCTCAGGTTCCTCATGCGCAATCCCAGAAGGGTTCTGTCCAAGGCGCAGATCCTGGACCGGGTCTGGAACTATGACTTTGGCGGCCAGGCGCACGTCGTCGAGCTGTACATCAGCTACCTGCGTAAGAAGATCGACGCGGGCCGGGTGCCGCTCATCCACACCGTCCGCGGCGTCGGCTACGTGCTGAAACCAGCTGGCTAATGCCGGCCTCGCAGGCGCAGCGGCCGGGTCCGCGGGCCCGGCTGGCCGGCCTGCTGTCCTGGCGCACGATCAGCGGCAAGCTCATCATCGGTCTCGTCGTGCTGTTCGCGCTGGCGGGCGCGGCCGTCAGCCTGGTCACCGCGAACTCACTCAGCAATTCGCTGATGTCCTTGCTCAACCAGCAACTGCAGTCCGCGACCCAGACCTGGTTCAGCTGCGTTCAGTCCCAGGTTGGGGACAACGACCACGACCGCGCGGACCAGGACAGATCCGCTGCTTCCGGCCAGGCCGACGCCTACCGGGCTAATCCGGATGGTTACCTCACGTGCAGCGGCCAAGGGCAGGCACCCGGCACGTTCGAGGTGCTGCTGGCCGGGAAATCGGTCCGATACAAGAGCACCGTGCAGGAGGCATGTCCGCTCTCCGCCACGGACACGGCCACGCTCGTGGCCTTGAAGGTTCCCGCCAGCCAGAACCCGCCTGGTCCATCTGGTGACTCCAGCCCGCCTGAACCGGGCGGCTCCGCGCCGGCCAACCCGCCCGCACTGACCCACGAAGTCACGCTGCCGTCGCTCGGCGGTCAGTACCTGCTCACCAAGATCCCCGGTCCGGAACCGGGCACCGACCTGATCACCGGACTGCCGCTGAGCATGGTTGACGGCACCCTTTCTCACGTCGAGAACACCGAGCACGCGGTGTTCGCGGGCGTCCTGCTGCTGGCCGTCATCTTGGGCGCTGCGCTCGTGCAGCTCTCACTGCGGCCGCTGCGCCGGGTCGCCGCCACCGCGACCAGGGTGACCGAGCTGCCGCTGGATTCCGGTGCGGTCGCACTGCCGGCCGGGGTGCCTGACAGCGACCCGCGCACCGAGGTGGGCCGGGTCGGTGCCGCCTTCAACCGGATGCTCTTCCACGTCGGGAATGCGCTGGGCCGCCGCGCCGCGAGCGAGGCCCGGCTGCGCCGGTTCGCGGCCGACGCGAGCCACGAGCTGCGCACTCCCCTGTCCGCCATCCGCGGCTACGCCGAACTGGCGCTGCGGCACCCGGGACCCGTGCCGGAAGAGGTCACGCACGCGCTGAGGAGGGTCCAGGCCGAGTCGGTCCGGATGGGCGTGCTCGTGGATGACCTGCTGCTGCTGGCCCGGCTGGATGCCGGGCGCCCGCTCGAGCGCGAGCCCGTTGACCTGTCCAGGCTGGCCATCGAGACGACAAGCGACGCGCGGGTGGCGCGCAGCGACCATCTCTGGCGGCTGGATCTTCCCGGCGAGCCGATCCTGGTAAATGGCGACGAGCCCCGGCTGCATCAGGTCCTGGCCAACCTGCTCAGCAATGCGGGCAAGCACACCCCGCCGGGCTCCACCGTCAGCGTCGCCCTCACCGCCGATCCGCCGCTGCCCGGGAATTCCCCGGAGGCGGCCTCGGTCTGGCGCGGCGTCCTGCCGCCGGGCCCGCGGGTCGAGCTGAGCATTACCGACGATGGTCCCGGCATTCCGCCCGAACTGCTTCCTGAGCTGTTCGAGCGCTTCACCCGGGCCGACACCTCGCGCGCGCGAGACGCGAACGCGGCCGGCAAGAGCACCGGCCTCGGCCTGGCCATCGTGGACGCCGTCGTGGCCGCGCACGAAGGCTGCATCTCGGTGATCAGCCGACCGGGGATGACCCGGTTCGCCATCATCTTGCCCCTGCTGCGCGAACCCGCCGATCAGCCTCAGGCCTCCCCGGTCTGAGCCCGCGCTCAGGACCAGGCGATTGCGGCGTCTGGTGCGTCGTCGGCGAGCACCGTCCCTTCGATGAGCCCGTACGGCCGGTCGGCCGCGTAGTAGACCTCGTTCTCGTTGGCCATCTCGAACGGGCTCAGGTCAACGAGGAAGTGGTGCTTATTGGGCAGCGCGAGCCGGACCTCGCAGATCTGCGGGACCGCGGTCAGCATCGCCGTGCCCATCGCGTACAGGGTCTGCTGCAGCGAATAGCTCTCGGTCTGGGCGAAGGCCTCGATCAGGGCCGCCTTGGCCGCCTGGAAGGCGGCGCCCCAGTCGGCGTCCGCCTGCCGGAACCGCCATCGCGCGCTGACCACGGTGGCCAGCATCCGGTCGTAGGCGTCTTCGAGCGTGGTGTACTCGTCGCGCGGAAAGCCCCAGAACTGCGACCCGGTGGTGTTCAGGACGATGAGGTCACCGACGCCGCCGACCACGCTGCGGCCCCACTCGGCGTCATCGATCACGGTGACGGTCCTGGTGTACTGCCCGCTGCGGGCGAATGAGTGGCCGCCGCCGGAGATCGGCGTCCAGGGGTACTCCTCGATCGCAATACGCGCCCGGGAGATCGCGTCGGCGCTGCCGGTGTAGTGCGCGGCCAACTCGAGCGCGAACGCCTCGGGCTCGATCCCCCCGAGCTTCTTGGCCAGCGCATACACGGTGTTCTTCTGGGTGTCGGTAGGCAGCACCCGGGAGTTGTCGCCGGTCAGGTGGGTCGCGGCGAGGTCGCCGGACAAGCTGGTCGAGACGTTCCAGTCCCGGACCAGGTCGCTGCCGTCGGGTCCGGCCCCCCGGCCGACGTGAACCACTCGTACCTCGGCCTTGCCGTACCGGTTGGTACCGAGCTGGACCATGACCACCTCGTTTCGTTCCCGGGCCTGCATGCAGCGTGACCACGAGCGGTCCCGCCGGCATGTCCGGCCAGTTATAGGTTGATATCGGGATT
>Ga0302178_10002938_pt1 | contig 13122 bp, 12 predicted proteins | sample I_Palsa_E1_3_FD_198790 | JGI IMG/M metagenome (GOLD analysis project Ga0302178, IMG submission 198790) | Peat permafrost microbial communities from Stordalen Mire near Abisko, Sweden - I_Palsa_E1_3 | ecosystem: Environmental > Terrestrial > Soil > Palsa > Peat permafrost | place: Sweden... | reverse complement strand
CCGTCGGCGTCCCAGGGTCCTAGCGGAAGCCTCGGGCCGTACCCGCCTGCGCTTCGCTCGGCTCTTCCGCGGGCGCGGCGGGACGCATGCTCGGGCTCTGGAGCTTGAGCCAGATGCCGTCGCGCGTGCTGCGCGTGAGTCCCTCGCGCTCGAAGCGCGCGAGCACCCGGCTCACCGTCTCGGTGGTGGCGTTGACCATGCAGGCGATGTCGCGTCGGCGGAGCGGTATGGCGATGAACCGTCCCTGCCCGAACGGCGTCCCGTGATCCTGCGCCAGGCCCTCGAGGAGATGGCGCACGCGTTCGTCCACCGGGCCCGAGGCGACCTCGTCGATGCGCCGAACATGCCGTCGCACGCTCTGTGCCAGATGCCGCAGCAAGGCACGCCCGAACGCCGGGTGCTGCCCGGCCAGGCGCAGCACGAGCCGGCGTTCCAGCGCGATCACGTGGCAGGCGCGCAGGGTGACCGCGCTGGCCATCTCCGGCTGCGCGTCGAAGAACGCGGCACCCAGCAGGATGGCCGGAGCGCGAGCCACTTCCAGCACGACGGTAGACTCTCCCAGCGCGTGCGTGGTCGTCCGCACCACCTTGACCGAGCCGCGAACGAGCACCTGCAGGTGCGTCGCGGTGGAACCTTGCTCGACGAGCGCGACCCCCGCGGGCAGGCGGTGCTCGACCGCGCAGCTCGCGACCTCGGCGAGCATCTCCCTTGGAAGTTCCGCCAGCGCGGGGACGGCCCGCAACTCGCCCTCCGCCTCGAACTCGGTCTGTCCTCCCAGCAGCCCCTGGATGGGCCGGGGCGCCCGGTCGGAGTAAGGAACGGGACGCCGCAGCGGCTCCGCGCGCTCGACCTCGGGCGTCGGGTACGCTCCGGAAACAAACCGGGAGCTGCTGGGGTCCGGAGCGCGTCGCGCGAGGTTCGAAGTGTCCCGCATGGGTGTGCTCCGTACGCAACCTTGGGGCCGACGTGGAACCGCTGGAAATTGCATGCAAGCCGGCGACGGCGGAGCGGGGGCGTTCGATCATTGACGCTCTTCGCCAGGATCATCGTGACTGTATGATCGGTCGCATGAAGGGTGCCCTCCCTGCCGCCGGCCTTCTTGCGTTGGTCCTCGTCGGAGGCGTCGCCTGCGGCGGCGCTCGTCCTGCAGGAAATGATCAGACCGTGGTCACCTTGCAAGGTCCCTCCGGGTCGGCCGCGTCTCCCCGGGCCCCCCCACCCGCTCCCGCGAAGTAGGCGCGGACTACGGCTCTTCTCCGCCATCGAGCTGGTTCGCGTCGCAGTTTGCGTCGCTGGCGTCGGCCTCCTCCGCGCTGCCGTAAGCGGCGACCACCGTCGAGAACACCGAGATCATCCCGGTCACGTGCGTTGGGTCGGCGGTCAGGGTCGTCACCGGCGCGTAGCCCCCGTCGCCCTGCGTGGCGTAGAGGACGACGTTGGTCTCCGTCGTGCCTGAAGGCAGGAGCGCGGGCTCGAACGAGACCGTCACGCACACCGGCTTCGAGAAGGTCTGCCCCGCTGGGCCCAGGAAGTGCGCCGCGCCCAGCGCCCGCGCGCCGGGGAGCTCGGCCGTATCGGGATCGAGGGCCACGGTGATGGTGACGTCCCCCGCCAGCGCCTGGGGCGGGATGAGAAGCGTCGTCCCGTCGTTGGCCGTCACCAGCCCGCCGGCCGGCCCCACCATCTGGCTCGCGCTACCCGGCAGGGGCCCCGTCCCGAACGGGAAGATCGTCTGCACCGTGCACGCCGCCACGACCGCGGTTGCGCCGACTGGCACGCCTACTGCCAGCGCCAGGATGGGCAGTGCCTTTCCCACGGCGGACCACAGTACCCGAGCGCCGCCCCCCCGTGCTACGAACCCGGCCCCATGTCGAACACGATCAGCAGGCCCAGTGCGCCCCCTGGGGGGGGTCCCGGCATCCAGCTCAAAGGCGGCGCGGCCATCCTTGCGCCCATCAGCGCCTTCCCCAACGGCGTCCCCGGCAACGCGCTCGTGCTGCTGCCCATCGGTGTCAACGGGACGCCTCTCGAGAAGAGGATCATCGACGGCCCGGTCGCCCTACAGATGGACGAGGTCTGGAAGCTCCTCGGGTTCAACGGCCCCGCCGTGCAGGTGCAGGACGAGCAGGGGCGCCCCATCGCCATCGGGCTGGAGGACCTGCTCGGCGGCCTGGAGAAGCATTGGACCGAGAACCCGGAGGACTCCAGCCGCGGACGCATCTTCGCCCAGGAGCTGATGAAGTACGGGCGCCACGAGAAGGCGGAGAAGGTCCTGGCGAAGATCGTGGCCCTCGGCGGCGACGGCGAGGACTGGCTGGGTCTTGGCGTCGCGCAGCTCGCGCAGAAGAAGCTCGACAAGGCCGAGGCCACCCTGAAAGGCGCCCAGAACTTGCTCAAGGATTCGCCGTTTCCGAGCCTCCAGCTCGCCAAGGTGATGAAGGAGAAGGGCGATCGCAAGGCCGAGCGGGAGATGACGGAGCGCGCGATCCAGATCGACAACAACTCGGTCGACGCCTGGGCGTACCTGGCGAACGCCATCAAGGAGCAGAGCGGCGAAGAGGCCATGGTGAAGGAGCTGGAGGCGCTGGCCAACGCGCCGGTGAACTCCAAGTGTGCGGCCCCGTACATCGCGCTGCAGGGCTTCTACGCGGGCGACGGCAAGGACGAGGCGCTGAGGAATCGCGCCATCGGCTTCGCCAAGAAGGCCGTCGAGCGCTCGCCCGGTGATGCCCTGGGGCTGCTGTGTCTCTCGGCCCTCTACGGCCAGGCGGCCAAGATCGACGAGGTCGTGAAGCTGCTCGCGCCACACGAGGGTCTCATGCAGCGCGACGTGCGCATCGCGCACAACTACTTCGAGGCGCTCTTCCAGCTCCGCGACATGCAGAGGATTACCGCGCTGCTCAACAAACTCGCCACCAGCCAGGTGCGGGAGGTCAAGCAGTTTGCCATCGAGCGCTCGCGCGCCATTTCCCAGATGCTCCAGCAGCAGCAGGAGCAGCTCCGCGGAGCGACGCAGCCCAAAGCGTAAGTTTGACCGCTCCGGCGGAGCGCCCCTACACTCGCAAACTTCTCATGCGCGCCCTTCTCCCGGTCGTGGTCGTGACGATGATCCTCGGCGCCGCGGTGGGGCAAGCCGGGTGCGAGCCGCAGCTCACCTACGTCTCGAAGGACCACTTCGCGGCGGAATACGCCCAGGCGCTCTGCACCAGCCTCCAGCCTTGCTGCGCCGAGAACGGCGTCGGCTACGACTACACGGCGTGCGCGGAGGGGTGGCAAGCGGCGGTCAACACCATCCTCTATGGCCCCAACGCCACCGGCAACTACGACACCACCGTGGCCACCACCTGCGTCGCGCAGGTGCGCGCGGCCCAAGGGGCCGGCTGTCAGCCCGGGCCGGGGACGCTCTCGGCAGCGCGTGCGACGTGCCAGGCCATCTTCGCGGGCGAGGTGCCGGTCGGCTCGCCGTGCACCAGCGCGACGCAGTGCGCGCAGATGGACGGCAGCGTAGTCACCTGCGCCGTCGTCCCGGGCGATGCGGGCGCCGGGGGCGGGAGCGAGCTGCCCCTGGAGGCGCCGGCGGTGTCGTTGCAGGGGCTGACCGTTTCGCTGGAGAACGTGCCGGTCTGCGTGGTGCTCCCTCCTTCCGACGCCGGCGCATCGGCCACGCCTCCGCCGTGCACCAGCAACGCCGCCGCGGGCACGGACACCTGCGGGGACACCGGCAGCTACTGCGACCCGACGCAGAAGACGTGCCTTCCCCTCGCGGGCGTCGGTGGGCTCTGCGATCCGGTGGTGGTGGGCTCGTGCCAGCCCGGGAACTACTGCGTCGCCAGCGGCATGGCGATGGGGACGTGCGCCGCGGCGGGTCCCATCGGCAGCCCGTGCACGGCGGCGGCGATGTGCGACTCCACCGGCACGTGCGACGTCTCCGGGACGCAGACCTGTCTGGCCATCGAGAAGCCCGGGCAGCCCTGCGCGTCGGACTCGCAGTGCTCGGTCGGCGTCTGCGACGCCACGACCAAGACCTGCCTGGTGAACTCCATCGGGACCACCGCGGCGTGCAACGGGGTCACCTCCGGCTGACGCTCAGACTCGCGCGCGCTGGCGCAGGAGAAGGAGAAACACTGGCCCACCGACCAGCGCGGTGAGGGCCCCTACCGGAAGCGCGGTGTGAACGGTAGGCTCGAGGAGGCGGACGAGCAGATCGCAGGCCACTAGCGTGGCGGCCCCGGCGAGGGCCGACGCCGGTAGAATCAGGCGCAGATCCGGACCCACCATGCGCCGCAGCGCCTGCGGGACCACCAGGCCGACGAATCCGATGAGCCCGGTGACGCTGACGATGGCCCCGACCACCGCGGCGCAGGCGAAGAAGGTGCGGCGCTCGAGCGCGCGAACGTCGACGCCGAGGCTCTCCGCCGGCTCGTCCCCCAGCGCCAGCAGGTTCATGCGCGCGGCGTCGGCAAAGAGCACCGCCAGACCGCCGGCGACGTAGGCGGCCACGAAGGCCAGCTGCCCCCACGACGGCACGTCGAGAAAGCCCATCAGCCACCAGACCAGGGACTGGATGCGGCCCGGCTCGGCGATCGCTTCGAGCAGCGTGATGCATGCCCCGGCGATGGCGTTGACCACGATCCCCGCCAGGAGAATCGACGCGCCGCCACCGCGTCCTGCGCGGACCAGCGTCCACACCACGCCGGTCGCCGCGATGCCGCCGCCAAAGGCCGCCGCGGGTACTCCCGCCGCGCCGAAGAGGCCCGCCCCTTCCAGGCCCAGCGCGATGGCCACCGTCGCCCCGAGCGCCGCCCCTCCCGACACGCCGAGTACGTAGGGCTCCGCCAGCGGGTTGCGCAACACGGCCTGGAACGCAGCCCCCACGGCGGAGAGCCCCGCGCCGGCCACGGCCCCCAGCAGCACGCGCGGGAGGCGGTAGCCGAGCACGATGTCGTGGCCCCGCGTCCCCGGCGCGAACAGATCGAGCGCCGTCGCCGACCCGCTCCCGAAGGAGACGCCGAGCGCCAGCAGGACCACCAGCGCGACGGCGCACGAGGGCAGGACCGCGCGACGCACAGGCGCGACTTACGCCCGGTTGCGCTCGTAGAGGATGCGCAGACCGGTGAGCGTCAGGTGCTCGTCGACCTCGCCCACCGTCTTCGACAGCGGCGCGATGAGCGACGCCAGACCGCCCGTGGCGATGACGGCGCAGGGGAACCCCACCTCGGCGAGGATGCGCTCGACCAGCCCGTCGACCAGGCCCACGTAGCCGTAGACGATGCCGGACTGCATGGCGTGGATGGTGCTCCGTCCCACCACCCTGGGCGGAAGGGCGATCTCCACACGCGAGAGCTTGGCGGCTCGCGTGAAGAGGGCGTCGGCGCTGATTTGCAGACCCGGGGCGAGGACGCCCCCGAGGTATTCGCCCCGCGGCGTCACGCAGTCGAAGTTGGTCGACGTGCCGAAGTCGACGACCACGACGCCCCCTTTGGCCTTATCGTAACCCGCCACGGCGTCGGCGATGCGGTCCGCCCCCACCTCGCGCGGGTTCTCGATGAGGATGGCCATCCCGGTGCGGGTGCCCGGCCCGACCACCAGCGCGTCGCGACCGAAGCCGCGCTTCACGAGCTGCACCATCGGCTCGGTCAGGGAAGGGACCACGCAGGCCACGATGGCCGCGTCGACGGCATGGGCCTTCACGCCGTGCATGCCGAGGAGCGCGTGGAGCTGCACCGCGTACTCGTCGGCGGTGCGACCGCGCGCGCTCTCCACGCGAAACTGGTGGGCCAGCCGCTCGCCGTCGAAGAGGCCGTAGACGATGTTCGTGTTGCCCACGTCGATCGCCAGGAGCATGGGTGCCTACCTCCCCTCGGCGCCCGCGCTGGCGCCGGTCACCACCACGACGCGGGACTTCCAATCGAAAGCGCTCATGGGCTCACCTCCTCCACGCGAACCGCACGTATCACATCCCCTTCGGCCACGCTGTCCCAGTCGCCGTCCGCGCGGCCGACCCACGCGTACTCTCCGTCGAGGTGCGGGTGCCGCGCCAGGGTGACGAAGATCTGGCTCGACCCGGTGTCGCGCCCGGCTAGCGCCACGCCCACGTCGAGGGCGGCGAAGGGGACGGGCGAGGTCTCGCAGCGCAGCGACTCGCCCGAACCGCCGTAGCCGTCCGCGCCGCGATCGCCGAGCTGGACGACGAACCCCGGGACCACGCGGTGGACGGCGACCCCGGTGTAGAAGCCGGACCGGGCGAGCGCGATGAAGCGCGTAGCCGCCAGCGGTGCGAGGACGGGATCGAAGCGGATGCCCAGCGGGCCGGCGTCGGTATCGAAGGCGACGCGCATGGCGTGCCGGAGCTCGTGCTCGATCTCCGGGGCGGGATCCCCCGGGGAGTCGGGCGCCGCGCAGGCCACGTCCTTCTCCCCCGCGGCGGCCAGCGCCCTGGCGGCGCGGGAGCGCACGGTGGCGTTGGAATCGCGGCAGGCCGCCCGCGCGTAGGAACGGGCCTCGTCGAGGCCGAGCGCCAGCGACGCGTCGAGCAGCGCCACGCGCGTCTCGACCAGGTCCACGCTCCATGGGTAGGCCAGCGCCGCGCGCATGGCCTGGGCGACGCGAGGGTCGAGCTCGCGCGCCGGATCAGACGAGGGCGGTGGTGCGCCCGGATCGAGCGCGGCGCGGCGCTCGGCGGCGGCCAGGACGTAGACCCGGTCGGGGTGCGCGTGCACCACGTCGGCGGCGGTGGCGACGACGCCGGGTTGCGGCGAGGCCAGCGCCTCGGCCAGGACGGTCGGCGCGGCGGTCCCCAGCTCTGGGTGGCGCCCGATGGCTTCGATGGCCGCCTCCCGCACCCGCACGTGCTCGCTCCGGGCGAGCGCCAGCCACGGAGCACGCCGCGCATGGGTGAGCTCGCCGCGATCCAGAGAGGTGAGGCGTGCCCTCTCCCCGGCCTCGCCGTCGGACAGGTCGCAACCGCGAAGCACGTCGGAGTCCCACGCGCCGCGCGCGAGCTTCGCGGCGGCGGCGCAGCGGAGGGCGGAGACGCGACGCGCCAGGGCCGGCGAAGTGCCCGCGGGCGGCTCGAGACGGGAAAGGACCCCGAGCGCCGACTCCGCCATCTTCGGCGCGTCGTCGGCGACGGTCTCCACGGCCACGCGAAGCACCCCGAAGAGGTCACCCGCCAGCGCCTCCGCCTGGTCGGGAACGAGGGCGGCGAGCGCGTCGGCGAGGACCCCCTGTCCGAGCTTGTGGAGCCGCGCCAGCGCACGCGCCGCCTCGGCTCGCTCCGGCGGCGTGAAGTCCGTCGAAGACAGCACCCGCGCCAGGTCCGGCGCGCCGTCCGCCCCCGTTCGACCGAGCGCACGCACCGCGAAGAACCGCGACGGGCCCGCGCGAGCGAGCGCCGCACGTGCCGCGCCGAGCAGCCGGGGCGAGAGGGTCTCGGCGGCGACCGCGTCGGTGCGACCGAACGGGTAGAGGGCGGCGTCCACGGGAGGCGCGCGCTGCGCGGCGTCGAGCAGCGCCGCGGAGGACTCCGGCGAGAGCGAACCGCGCTTGGAAGCGGCCTCGCCCAGGCCGAAAGCCGCCGCTTCTGCCGTGAGCGGAGCCGCGCCTGGGCGCCGCAGCCACGCCCGCAAGGTCTGCTCGGCCTCGTCGCCGCCGCAGCGGCCGAGCGCGCGCAAGATGGCCACGCGCGCGTCGACGGGTGCGGCGGGCGGGGACGCCGGCGAAAGCGAGGCGAGACGGGCGGAGAGCGCGCGGACGAGCGCGTCCTCGTGCCCGCGGCAGGCCTCGCCGAGGCCGTAGCTCCCCCAGGCCAGCACCTCTTGGTCCTCGTCGTCGAGGGCGCGGAGCAGCGGCGCGTCGTCGTCGTCCAGAATGCGAGCGAGCGCCCGCGCGGCGCGGCGGCGAACCGGCAGCGAGTGGTCGCGCTGCCGCTCGGCGGGGATGTCCCTGGCGCGACGCTGGTCCTCGGCCCGCGCGAGCGCAGCGAGGTCGACGGCGGCTGGCGAGGCGGAGGCGTCGGCGTAGGCGTGGGAGCCGGGTCGCGGCGAAGGGCGGGAGCACGCCAGGGCCACGGCGAGAGCCAGGGATGCGAGCGCCCCGGGCCAGCGCGAGCGCGTTCCCCTGCTCATGACGGGCGGAGCTGGGCCCAGGCCAGGACTCGCTCCCTTCCCCATCGCCACAGTCGCCGCGTCCAGGGGGCGCTTCCCGGGCTGACCGGGAGGCCCTCGACCTCCATGCCTTCCCTCCCGAAGAGCGCCACGGCCCTGGGCAGGTGCCAGTCGCAGGTCACCACCGTCGCCCGAGCGATCCCGCGCCGCGCCAGCACCCGTGCGGCGAAGCGCGCGTTGTCCCGCGTCGATAGCGAGCAGCGCTCCCGCACCACGGCGCGCGCGGGGACGTCCAGGCGCGCCAGCTCGAGCGCGAGGGCGTCCGCCTCGACCACGTTCGACCAGCGCCGGCCGCCGCTGACCACGACGACGGCGTGCGCGTCGCCTCGCTGGAGGTACGCGCTGGCTGCGGCACGGGCCCGGCGCCCGAGGGCTCCCTGGAGACGCCCTTCCGCGTCGACGGACACCCGGCACCCGAGGACGACGAACGCGCTCGGACGCGCGCCGCTCGAGGCGTCGTCCGTGCCGCCCGGTCGGACCGCGGCCGGCGCGGCGCAGTCGTCCGCTGGAGAGGCCTCTCGCACGAGGACAAGGAATACCTTTCTTCGCGGCATCGAGGTACGCTCCGGAGCCGCAGCGCCGTAGCTCGCTGAGGAGCCCATCGACGACGATGCAGATCACGTTCTGGGGAGTCCGCGGCAGCATCCCCACGCCGGGACCGGCCACGGTCCAGATCGGCGGCAACACGAGCTGCGTCGAGGTGCGCGCCGGCAAGGCCATCCTCATCTTCGACGGCGGGACGGGGTTGCGCCTGCTCGGCAAGAAGCTCCAGAAGGAGACGCCCGTCACCGCGCACATGTTCTTCAGCCACGTGCACTGGGACCACATCCAGGGGTTCCCCTTCTTCGAGCCCGCCTTCGTGGCCGGCAACGTGTTTCATCTTTACGGGGGCAACAACGTCTCGCGCACCCTGGAAGAGACGCTGGCCGGGCAGATGGACCACCCGAACTTCCCCGTGCACCTGGGATCGATGGCCGCGCAGATGAACTTCCTCGACATGACCGAGGGCGAGCCGCTGGCCATCGACGACGGCGAGGGCGGCAAGGTGCTGGTGACGAGCGCGCGCGGCAATCACCCCCAGGGTGTCTTCGCCTTTCGCGTCGAGCACGCCGGCAGGGCCGCCGTGTACGCCACCGACACCGAGCACTACGAGGGGCGCGTGGACCAGAAGCTGGTCGACCTGGCCCGCGGGGCTCGCGTCCTCATCTACGACTCGCAGTACACCCCGGAGGAGTACTCCGCCAAGAAGGGCTGGGGCCACAGCACGTTCGAGGAGGGCGCCAAGCTCGCCCGGATCGCCGGCGTCCAGCGCCTGGTGCTCTTCCACCACGACCCCACGCAGACCGACGCGGCCGTCCGCGAGAAGGAGCGTCGCGCGCGCGCCGTCTTCGGTGACGTCATCGCCGCCTACGAGGGCCTGGTCCTCGAGATTTAGCCCTGGCTGAGGGCGCGCGGAAGGTCCGCCGCCGGCGTCCGGCGGGCTCGGGCACTCTTCGGCGGCCTGCACGGCAGAACGCGAAAAAGCTGCGGCCTCCCTTGGTGGCGCGGCGCGCCATTGCGCGGATCCGATTCGTCACCCGCGCGATTCTCGTGCGTTGCGCTTGGCACCGGCCATGCAGAAGGCCAGCCCGCTGACGGGAGCGGAAGGAGTGCAGCCATGCGGGCCGACGATAGCCGCGCCATGCGGGCCTACAGGCAGAGCCTGACGGATGTGGCGCCACTGGGCCGCGAAGCGGAGCGCGAGCTGGCGCGTCGCTGGAGAGGGGGGGATCGACGCGCAGGCGAGAAGCTCGTCGTGGCGTGCCTCCCGTTCGTCATTGCCATCGCCGTCGAATACCGGCGCTGGGGGATTCCGTTCGAGGACATCGTGCAGCAGGGGAACCTGGGCCTTCTCCGCGCGGCCAGCAAGTTCGACCTGGGCAAGGAGTGCCGGCTGGCGACGTACGCGGCGTACTGGATCCGCGCCGAGATTCGCGACTACGTGGTGCGCGCCTACCGCGTGGTGCGCCTCGGGACCACCAAGGCCGAGCGTCGCGCCCTGCGCTTTTACCGCAAGACGCGCGAGACCGACCCGCTCGCCCTGGCCGCGGCCAGCGGGATGACGCCGGAAAAGGCCGAGTGGCTGCTCCCGGTCCTCGCCGGTCGCGAGGCCAGTCTGGAGGCGCGGCCCGACGATCAGGGGGCGCTGGTCGATCGCCTGGCCGGCGTTCTGCCGTCGCCGGAGGACGAGGCCAGCTCGCAGGAGCGTCGCGGTCGGGCTCGGGTCGCTGTGGGGGAGGCCTTGCGCGAGCTCACCGAGCGCGAGCGCCTCATCGTGCGCGAACGACTGATGAGCGACGAGCCAAGGACCCTGCAGGAGCTCGGCACGAAGCTCGGCGTCAGCAAGGAGCGGGTGCGCCAGCTCGAGGAGCGGGCGTGCGGGAAGCTCCGCGCCAAGCTGGAGGAGCTGCGCGACGTCGCTGCGTGATAGTCCTCGGACATGGACGATGTCGCTCTGGTGACCGGTGCGGCCGGGGCGCTGGGCTCGGAGGTCGCGCGGACGCTGGCCGCGCGAGGCTCCAGGCTCGCGCTCCTCGACAGCGAGCGCGCCAGGCCAGGGCTGGACCAGCTCGCCGAGAGCCTCGGCGGCGCATGCGTGGTCGTCGGAGACCTGGCCACCGAGGCGACCTGGACGGAGGCCATCGCGCGCATCGAGCGCGAGCTCGGCGCCACCCCCTCGCAGGCCGCGCTCATCGCCGGGGCCTGGCGCGGAGGCAAGCCGCTGCACGAGCAGACCAGCGACGAGGTGTGGCGCGCCATGATGCAGGCCAACCTGGAGACCGTGCACCTCGGCCTGCGCGCTCTCCTGCCGTCCATGGTCGCGCGAAAGCACGGGAGCGTCGTGGTCATCGGCTCGCGCGCCGCGGTCCAGCCGGAGACCAGCGCCCGCGCCTCCGGCTACGCGGCGTCGAAGGCGGCCGTCGTGGCCCTGGCCAAGGCCGTCGCGGCCGAGGTGCTCGACTTCGGCGTGCGCGTGAACGCCCTGCTCCCCAGCACCATGGACACGCCGGCCAACCGCGCGGCCATGCCCGGCGTCGATCCGGCGAAATGGGTCAGCCTGAGCTCGGCGGCCGGGGTGGTGGCCTTCCTCCTCGGCGAGGAGGCCCGCGACATCAGCGGCGTCGCGCTGCCGGTCTACGGGCGCGCGTAGAGCGGCGGACCTGTGCCCGGACCGGGGACGGGACCGGGGACGGAAGCTGTGATACTCGCCCCGGCGTGATCCCGCGCTACACGCCCTCCGAATTCGCCGAGCTCTGGTCTCCCTCGCGCCGCTACGCGGTGTGGCTGGAGGTCGAGCTCTCCGCCTGTGAGGCCATGGAAGAGGCCGGGCTCGTTCCGCCCGGCATCGCCGCGGCGATCCGCGGCAAGAAGCTGCAGCTCGTCCCGGCACGCATCGACGAGATCGAGCGCACCACCAAGCACGACGTCATCGCCTTCCTCACCCACGTCGAGGAGCTCGCGGGACTCGAGGCGCGCTGGCTGCACCGGGGAATGACCTCCAGCGACGTGCTCGACACCTCGCTGGCCATCCTGCTGCGCGACGCCGCCGACCTGCTCATCGCCCGCTGCGACCAGGCGCTCGCGGCGCTCGCCCGGCGCGCGCGCGAGCACGCCAGGACGCCGATGATCGGCCGCAGCCACGGCATCTTCGCCGAGCCCATCACCTTCGGCCTGGCGCTCGCCGGCCACCACGCCGAGATGGCGCGCGGTCGCGTGCGCCTCCTGACCGCGCGGCGCGAGATCGCGGTGGGCAAGATCGCCGGCGCGGTGGGCACCTACGCGCACCTGTCGCCGGCCATCGAGGAGCGCGCGCTGGCGCGTCTGGGGCTGGAGGCCGAGACGGTGGCCACGCAGATCGTGGCGCGCGATCGGCACGCGGCGTACTTCGCGGCGCTGGCGCTGGTGGCGGCGGGCATCGAGCGCCTGGCCACCAACGTGCGCCACTGGCAGCGGAGCGAGGTCGCGGAGGCCGAGGAGGCTTTCACCCCGGGCCAGAAAGGCTCGAGCGCCATGCCTCACAAGCGCAATCCCATCCTCAGCGAGAACCTGTGCGGCCTGGCGCGGATGGTGCGCGCGGCGGTGGTGCCCGCGCTGGAAGACGTGGCGCTATGGCACGAGCGCGACATCTCGCACTCGTCGGTAGAGCGGATGATCGGCCCCGACGCCACGGCGACGCTGGCCTTCATGCTGGAGCGCTCCGCGCGCCTGGTCGAAGGGCTGGTGGTCTACCCCGAGAACCTCCAGAAGAACCTGGAGCGCGCGGGGGAACTCTACTTCAGCGAGGCGGTGCTGCTGGCCCTGGTCGAAGCGGGAATGCCGCGCCAGGACGCGTACGTCCTCGTCCAGCGCCACGCCATGGGCGCGTGGCGCGGGGAGGGGCGTTTCCGCGAACTCCTGGCGGCCGACGCCGAGGTGACGCGCAAGCTGGGCGCGACCAAGCTGGGGGGCCTCTTCGACCTGGAGCACGCGCTCGCGCACGTGCCGGCGATCCTCGAGCGGGCCCTCGGGGTGAGCTGATACGACGCGGCCATGGCGTCGCGCAAGCCGGGGACCGGGGAGGCAGAGGCGGAGGCCCCCCTCGCCGCGTCGCACGCCGCTCCTCGGCGGCGGGTGCCGTGGCCTCTCCTCGCGCTGGCGCTGGCCCTGGCGTGCATCGCGGTGGCCGTCGCGGCGGCCGGGGCGGGGCGCGTGCTCTTCGCGCAGGACCTCGAGCTGACCGGCGCCACGGTGACCCGCGAAGTCCTCCCCGGCGGAACGGCGACGCTCACCCTGCACCTGCACGCCAGGCACGCCCTCCTGGCCGACGACTGGATCTTCGTCCACCTGGAATCGGAAGGGGGCGCCCTCGACGACTTCCGCGCAGTGCGCGACGCGCCGCCGGACGTGGCGCCCACGCGCTGGGGGGATGAGGACATCG
>Ga0302178_10002927_pt1 | contig 13159 bp, 14 predicted proteins | sample I_Palsa_E1_3_FD_198790 | JGI IMG/M metagenome (GOLD analysis project Ga0302178, IMG submission 198790) | Peat permafrost microbial communities from Stordalen Mire near Abisko, Sweden - I_Palsa_E1_3 | ecosystem: Environmental > Terrestrial > Soil > Palsa > Peat permafrost | place: Sweden... | reverse complement strand
TGAACGCGTACAGCACCCACACGATGAGAACGACCGAGAAGGCGACGATGGTGAGCATCATGCTGTTGATCGACCAGCGCTTCTGCATCACGCCGCCGTACAGCACCACCAGTCCCGGAAGGCTCATAAACCCGACCAGCGTGGCGGCCGTTATCTGCCACGACGTATCTCCCGCGTTTAGCCATGATGGCGCTTCGAGAGGCATGCAACTCCTTCGTTAGTTGGACGCCGACCCGACTGGCGAGCGGCGGCTGGGCCCCAGGCCCAAAAGCACATCCGGGAGATTCTTGGAGTTCTGAGCAGGGAGCCATAGCCTCAAGGCCAGCGATCTAAAAGGGGCCCTGGACATATGGATAATCGCCCTGCTGAACGCCCACGAACGTCTGCCCGGACGCCCGCCGCCGGTCAGCTGCGTACTGCGGGAACCGGCAGGCCTGCCTTATGGCAGGCGTCGGCCAGGGCGCGGCGGAACGCGAGGAAGTCCTTGCTGCGGCCCGTGGGCGTCGGCGTCGTGCACAGCGCCCGCGCCTGGCTGCCGCAGCGGTACAGCTCAGAGCCGCCGATCGCCGTTGCCGCGCTGACGTCGATGCAGCCGGCGTGCGAGGTGCGCTGCTTGCCGTCCACCGAGATCGCGATCGCGACCGCGATCGCGACCGCCAGGACGACCACCACCGCGCCGCGGACCACCCACCGTTCGCGCGGGTTGAACTTGCGGCCGTCCTTGAGCTCGTGATAGTGGCCCTCAGGGATGATCAGCATCTGATCGGCATGCGTACAGCATCTGCGCTCAGAACGCCAGCTCCTGCGATCAGAACGGCAGCGTGGTGCCGTGCGGCAGCACCAGCACCGAGCCTCGGGCGGAGTCCAACCACCCGCGTGTGATCCCGTCGAGCCCGATCGTCCCGATCTGCCCCGACGCACGTGAGTCGACGACGATCAGATCGGCATCGTGGGCGCCGGCGACGAGCTCGGCACCTGCTGCGCTGGCCAGCGCCCGCGCGGTCTCCAACGCCGTTCCTGCCGGGGCGTCCGAGAGGAACGAGACCGTACGCAGGGTCGGTTCCCCGCGCGTGCGCAGGCCCGCGGCGGCGACGCCGATCGCGACGGGCCCGCCTTCCAGCAGGCCCTGAGCCGGCCCGCCGGGCTCGACCCGGCCCGGCGCCGTCCGATAGTCCGAGCCGAACAGGACCGCGGTCGCGCCCTCCGATGCTGCGAGCGCGGCCAGTCCCGCGCTGGTGGACGGATTGACCACGACGTGGCGCGTGATCCCCTCGTCGCCGAGCCACAGCGCCCCCTGCTCGAGCCGGCGGTCGGCATCGTGGACCCCGAGCTCCTCCCGGCGGGGGTCGTACTCACGTGAGTGGCGCACGTACGCGAGCGACAGGCTCGCCCCGGCGGCCGACAGCATCCGGCCGAGCATCAGCGCATCGTCGTCGTGCGCCGTCCCGTCGTAGGAGATGATGATCGCGATTGGCATCGCGCCATCCTCAGCGATGACCTGTCAGGGAACACTATCCGTGTGGCCAACGATCTCCGGCCGCGCCTATCCCAGCGGCGCGCGGCGCAACTGGTAGCGTTCCCCCGGCGATGGCGGAGGACACGAACCCAACGGTCTCATCGGGCCTGCCGATGTCGACGACGTTCGAACTGCCGGGGTTCGAGGTGACCGAAAATCTCGGCGTCGTCTACGGGCTCGTGGTGCGCAGCATCGGTCTCGTCGGGGGCGTCGCGGCCGGGTTCAAGGCGCTGAAGCGGGGCGAGGTCGGTCAGCAGACGCGACTGCTCGAGGATTCACGGCGCCACGCGCTCGACCGGCTGGTCGAAAACGCGCGCCTGATCGAGGCCGAAGCGCTGGTCGGGGTCCGGTTCGACTCTTCCGAGGTCGGCAACGGCTTGACCGAGATCCTCGCCTACGGCACCGCCGTCAAGCTGCGCGCCCGCGGCTGACCCGGCCGGCGCGGTGCGGCTGACCGACGCCGATCGTGAGCAGCTGTACGGGCGGCTGTCCGACCATGCCGCTCACGGGGACATCGAGCTGCCCGAGCTCGAGCGCCGGGTCGCGCTGATCGCCGCCGCGGAGACTCAGGCCGAGGCCGCCGAGGCGTTCGCCGGCCTGTCGCAGATCACGACGGCGAGCGATCCGGAACCGCGCCAGGCGCCGTGGTTCGGCGGCCACGGCGACGCCGATGGTCCCGGGCCGGGCTGGAAACCCACCGGCGAGCGGTTCCGCGACCCGCGCAGCAAGCGCGTGATGCGGGTGTGGGAGGACCTGTCGGGCCAGCGCCACTACGTGCCCGACGAGTGAGCGTGCCCGACGAGTGGACGGTGACCGGCCGGTGGTTCCGCCCCCGGCCGGCCCGCGATCGGCCGCTGCTCAGCGGCGGCTGCCGCCCCCGCCGAACAGCGCCAGGAAGAACAGGAAGATGTTGAAGATGTCCAGGAAGATCGATGCCGCGATCGCCGGCGCCACATTCATGCCGGAGTTCTTCAGGCGCTGGAAATCGAACGCCGTCAGGCCGCCGAAGATGATCAGCCCGAGCACCGCGTAGATCACGTTGCTCCCGGGAATCGCGACGAACGTCGCGACGAGCCCGAAGACGATCAGCGCGATCAGCGCGAAGAAGAACGCGCGGTAGTAACGCGACAAATCGGTCCGGGTTGCGTAGCCGAAGCAGCCCATCAGCGCGGTGAATCCGGCGGTGCAGGCACCGGCCTGGTAGACGGCGCCGGGGTCGCTGTTCGCGTAGTAGACGATGATGGGCGAGATGAACAGCCCGAGGAGCAGGCCGACCCCGAACAGGAGCGCGATCGCGAGCTGCTCACGGCCACGACGGACGGCGAACTGGAGGCCGAACAAACCGGCGAACGCGGCGATGAAGAAGATGAACCCGCCGCCGCCGTTGATATTGCGGCCGAGATAGGCGCCGAGCGCCAGGAAGGCGAACGTGACCGCGACCAAGCCCATGACCTGGCCGAACACGCCGCGTGTCTGATCGCGGGTCAGCGACTGGCCGGAATAGCCGTAGCCCGAGTTCTGCGGAGAGAACGCCGATCGCGTTTGGAATGGCATGGCCGGAAAGATAGTCGTTGTGCCCGGGATTACCAGCAGGTTCCCTGGCGTTCCTGTGAAGTTCTTATCCGCTCTCGGCGCCATCTTGAGGTTCGGTGCGGGAGCTCGATCGCGCCGGCGGCGCCGGACACCCGCGATACTGCGCGTTCGTGTCCGCCAGCGCGACCGTCCCAGAGGCCACCGAGCTCGCCGCAGACGCCAAGCCGCCGGTACCCCGAGCGGCCTGGACGAGGCTCGCCGCGTGCACCGCGGCGGCGGCGCTGCTGCAGCTCGACGGCACGCTGATCACGGTCGCGCTGCCGACGGTCGCGCACGGGTTGTCGGTCAAGGGCAGCTCCACCTCGGCGGTCCTGAGCGTCTACTTCGCCGCCTACGCGCTGCTGCTGATCCCCGGCGGCGAGCTGGTCGACCGCTTCGGCGCGCGTCGGCTGGCGCTGACCGGGCTGGCCCTGTTCGCGCTCGGCGCGCTCGCCGGCGCGCTGGCGCAGAGCTTCGGCGAGCTGATCGGCGCGCGCGTGATCCAGGGGGCCGGCGCCGGCCTGGTCAGCCCCGCTGCGCTGGCCGGCGCCGTGTCCGGCTTTCCCGCCGAGCGTCGCGGTGCCGCGCTCGGCATCTGGGGTGCGAGCGCCGGGATGTCCAACCTGATCGGGCCGCTGCTCGGCGGGCTGCTGACCGTGGCGTTCGGTTGGCGCGCGGACTGGTGGGCGCTGGTGCCGCTGACGGCCGCCGCCGCGGTCGGGATCGCCCGGCTGGTTCCGCGCGTGATCCACTCGCCGTCGCCGTCGCCGTCGCCGTCGCCGTCGCCGTCGCCGTCGCCGTCGCCGTCGCCGTCGCGGGAGCGGGCAGCGGGCCGGTTCTTAAACCGGATCGTCGTGGCTGCGACGGTGATCGCCGCGTTGACGTTCGGCGTGATGATCGGTGCGTTCTACATCGCCGAGCAGTACCTGCAGCGGGTCGCCGGCTTCTCCGCTCTCGGAGCCGCCGCCGCGCTGGTGTTGGTCGCGCTGCTGGTCGGCGCCGCGGCGCCGGTGGCCGGAAAGCTGGTCGACACGCGCGGCGAGGTGCTCGTGACCGTGCTCGGCTTCCTGGGCACGGGCATCGGCCTGATCGTGCTCGGGATCGGCGGCGTGCCGCTGGACGACCTGATCACGATCCTGCCGCTGATCCCCGTCGGGCTGGGGCTCGGGATGCTGTTCGTTCCGGTCAGCCGGGCGGCGCTGAACGCGACGCCGCAGGCGTCGCACGGGCGCACGTCGGCGTTCCTGTCGGTCGGGCGGCTGCTCGGCGCGGCGGTCGGCGCCGGGCTGGCCGGGGTGGCGTTGTCGGGCACGCTGACCGCGGCGACGGTGCACCACACGCTGTTGGTCGGCGCCGCCGTTTGCCTGTTGGTCGGGATCCCATCGTCGCTGTGCCTGCGATCGGCGTCGATCGCCGCGCCCGCTCGCGCGCGCGGCTCGCGCGGCTGATCAACAGGGCCGTGAGCAGGGCAGGGCCTGAGCGCGTCGAGCGTCAGCGGCGCGATCGCCGGGTCCGTGGCGGCCGGCATGCGCCGCGCCGGTCGCGTACAACCTCGAGCGTGGCTCAACACCAGCTCTACATCGTCGAGGTCGACGACCAGTGCGACCCGCGGCTGGTCGGACATGGCGGCTCCTCCTACGCGTCGCCGCCGCAGCCCGAGATCCAGGCGCTGGCGCTCGTACGGATGCTGCTGGGGTCGAGTACCCGCGCGCTCGCGGTCGGGGAGGCTCCGTTCAGGACGCCGATCGCCGGCGGCCAGCGGGTGATCCGCCTCCACCGCGCCGGCGCTGACGGGCAGCTGCAGATCTGACTCAGCGCGCTGTTTGAACTAAGGGGTGGATGCCGAAAATCCGCTGCATATTCCCGATGCGCGAGGCCTCGGCCGATGGCAGACTTTGAGCGGTCAACACCAGGAAGTCCTCTACGGAGGTGCGCAAGCTGATGGCCACACCGATCACCCCACAGGAGCTGTTCGAGCCCGGCTTGGCGGCGCGCGCGTCGGCGCGGCTGCGCCACCGGATGCTTGACCAGGAGCTCGCCGAAGGCGCCAATCCCGCCGAATGTCCGCAGTGGGCGGCGCGCGCCGCCGAGCTGACCAAGCGCTCATCGCGTGAGCGAGCCGCCGATCAGATCGAGCAGCTGGTGCGTTTCTCCGCCGAGCGTCACCGGGTCAGAGTCGGTCCACACCCGGTCGCCGCGGATCGGAACCGCGAACGACTGAACCGGCTCGCGGCGTTGTTGCGCGACGACGTGCCGCTGTATGCCCGCGGGCTGGCGCGGCTCCAGATCGCGCTGTCGGATGGGACCGGCCCGGTGTACACCGACCGCGACGGACGGGCGCTCGCGCGTGAGCTGGAGCACGTTCACGCGGCGTTGATCGGCTAAGCCTGGATCCGCCGATCCTGCGGTCGTCTCGTCACCGGATGACCGTCGTCATACGCCATCGGCGTCGCTCATAAGGGTCACCCTCATGGTGCTCCGCCGATGACGTCTGACTCGGCCCCCGGCACCGAGACTCCGCCCAGTATCGGCGGATCCAGGCTAAGGCGCCCCGCGGTCTCCGGTCTCGATCAAGGTGATCAGGGCCGCGGGCGCATCCCACATCGGAACGTGACCCGCATCGGGCAGCGCCACGCTGGTGACCTTCGCCGGCAGCGAAGCCGGCCGCTCGACGAGCTGATCGTGCTCGGGCCAGACCAGCGTCACCGGGCACGGGATCCGATCGAGTGAGGTGAACGTCGCGGCGCGCATCGCATCGTTGACCGCGATGAACCCGGTCGCCCGTGCGTACGCGTGGACCAGATGCACGGCATCGCGTGCGGGGATCCGGTCCGGGTGCGCAACCGAGCCCGACAGCAGCAGTCGCCGCCCACGTCGGCTGAGCGCGGCTGGTCCGAGCAGCGGTTCGAACGCCCGCGCCAGCCGATGCGCGAGGCTCGACTTGGGTATCAGCGGCGCCGACCACAGCCCCGCGGGCGCGATCGCGGTCACCCGTGCCGCGGCACCCGCCAGCGCCAGCTCCAGCGCGACCCAGCCGCCCAGCGAGTTGCCGACCACGTGCGGTCGATCGATCCCGAGCTCCCGCAGCAGCACCGCGACCGAGTCGGCCAGCGCCCGGGGCGTCGGCGTGATCTGCTCAAGCGGCGGCGAGTCGCCGAAGCCGGGCAGGTCAATCGCGATCACATCGTGCGTCGCTTGCAGCGGCCCGACGAGCGGGGCCCACACGTGCCGGTCGGCGCCGAGCGGGTGCAGCAGCACCAGCGGCGCCCCGTCACCGGTTCGGTCGTAGGCGATCGCCATCGGCTCAGGCGCCGAGCAGCAGCGCCACGACGGCGGCCGCGCGATCCACTTCGGGCTCGACCGCGGCGCCCAGGTCGTTGTAGATGAATCCCTCGGCGAGGCACACCACCGCGAAGGCGAGGGTGTCGACGTCGGCGGGGGGGTCGAACTGGCCGGCGGCCTGCTCCTCGCGGTAGAAGTCAGCGACCTGGCGCACCGTGCGCGGGTTGATCAGGCCATTGCGTGCCGTGAGGATCCGCAGCGCGGCCTGAGGCTCCTGGCGCCGGAACGCCTGCAGGGCGCGACTGTCGGCGATCGCCTCCACGTGTCGGCGGAAGACGGCGAGTAACCGCTCCGTGCCCACCAGGTGCGCGGTCTCGTGCTTGGCCCGCTCGAACACCCGGTCGGAGAGCGCGAACAGGACGTCGGCGATCAGCTGCTCACGCGGACCGGTCCAGCGGTACAACGTCGGACGCGAGACCCCCAGTTCGGTCGCCAGCCCGCGCATGTCGATGCGGTCTCCGGCGAGGTAGCGCGTCCGGGCGGCGAGGAACGCCCCGGCGGGCGAGGCGGGCGCAGGTCTCTCGCCCCGGCCCAGCCGCATCGCCGCCTGGTAGGCGGGAGATCCGCTGAGATCGGACCCGTCCACCGCCGACTTTGACACATGCAGCATCTGTAATCCTGACACTTCTGAATTCTGTAGCATGCCCGCTCCGGAGGGTGACGCAAAAGGTAGCCGCGTGCCGCATCCCAAAGGTGACGGCACCGGTCATCGAGAGGAGAGGATGAGGATGCAACCCGCTGATGCTCTGCGCCGTATGCGCCCGACCCCGTCCGGAGAGGAGCGCCGCCGATGACGGCCGCACCCGTCTCCGCCGCGCCCTCACCCGTGGCCCGACTGTGGCATCGCTCGCTGGACCGGTATCCGTCCAACCCCAGCCGCTACCTGAGCCTCGGCATCGTCGTCGCCACGACGATCGTCCTCTACTACCAGCTGTATCTCAGCGGCGGCGTCGCGACCGACATCCTGCGCAACCTGCACATGTCGTTCACGTACTACGTGAACATCAGCGTGATCGCCTACCTGCTCGGCGCGGCCGCCTCATGGCTGGCCGGTCTGGCCGACCGCTATGGCCGCGCGAACATCGTCACCGTGGGTCTGGGCGTGGTCGGGGTCCTCTGCCTGGTCGCGCTTCCCAACGCCCACAGCAAGCTGGCCTTCCTGATCATCTACGTGGTGATCGGGTTCGTCGAGGGGATCATCCTCGTCGCCACCCCGGCGCTCGTCCGTGACTTCTCTCCCCAGCTCGGCCGCGCCTCGGCGATGGGCTTCTGGACGCTCGGCCCGGTGCTGGGGTCGCTGGTCGTCGCCGCCTTCGTGTCAGGCGCCGGGACCCGCAGCTGGCAGGACCAGTACCGCATCAGCGGGGTGATCGGCTTGGTCGTGTTCGTCGTGGCGCTGATCGGCCTGCGGGAGCTCTCCCCGCGCCTGCGTGACCAGTTGATGGTCTCACGCAAGGACCGGGAGCTGATCGAGGCCCGGGCCGCCGGCGTCGACGTCGAGGCCGCCACGCGCCACCCGTTCCGGCAGATGCTGCATGCCGACATCCTGCTCTCCTCGTTCGCGATCAGCGTCTTTTTGATCATCTACTACGTCGCCGTCGGGTTCTTCCCGGTGTTCTTCGAGACGGTGTTCGGCTACAGCCAGTCCAGGGCCAACACGCTCGGTGACTGGTTCTGGGCGTTCGACGCGGGCGGTCTGCTGCTCGTCGGCGTGATCTCCGATCGGCTGCGCGTGCGCAAGCCGTTCATGGTCCTCGGAGCGGCGTGCGCGATCGCGTCGACGACGCTGTTCGCGCTCAAGGCGACCCATTCCACGACCTCCTACACGACGTTCGTGATCCTGCTGTCGTGCATCGCGGTGTCGCTGGCGCTGGCCTTTGCGCCATGGATGGCCAGCTACACCGAGACCGTCGAGCGGCGCAACCCGGCGCTGATCGCGACCGGTCTGGCGGTCTGGGGGCTGATGATCCGCGTGATCATCGCCGCCAGCGTGTTCTTCGTGCCCAAGGTCGTCACCACGGCGACGACGCTGGTGCAGCGGGGGCCGGCGGTCAAGGCGGTGCTCGCCGATCCGGCTCCCGTCGGCCACAGCACGATCGGCCAGGTAGCCACCGCCGTCGCCGCCCACCCAGCGACGGTCGCCCGACTGCAGTTGATCGCCGCGCATCCGACAAGCGTCACCGCCGCCGACAAGCGCTTTCTGGCGACGACGGCGCCCGCCACGCTCGGCGCTGCCAACCTGGTCGCGCTGACTCATCCCACGCCGGCGTTGAGCGCGGCTTTGAAGACGCTCGCCGCCAACGGACCGGCGGTCCAGAAGGCGGCCGCCAAGTCCCCCAGGCAGTGGCGGACGTTCTTCTTCGTCGGCGTCGGCGGCGAGGTCGTGTTCGTCCCGCTGATCCTGCTGATGGCCGGATTCTGGGACCCTCGGGCCGCCAAGCGAGCCGAGCAGGAGCACGACCGCTGGCTGGCCGAGGAGCTCGAGCGACTGCACAGCTGATCCGTCGGGGGCGCGGTTGCCGGGGTCGTCTTCGCACTCGTGGAGACGATCCCGGCGCGGTGGCGGGGTAGCCTCCAGCACACGAAGACCGGCTGAAAGGGACTCCGATACAGATGAAATCCGTTCTATCGACGGCGCGCATGTACACCAAGCGCACCGGCAAGCTCAAGCAGCAGACGGACCTCTATGAGCACAAGGTGGCGCTGCTGGAGGGCGGCGAGCTGGATCTGGAGTCGCTGCGCGGCAACCCGACGCTGATCGTCAACACGGCCAGCAAGTGTGGGCTGACGCCACAATTTGAGGGCCTGCAGAAACTGTATGAGACCTACTCCGACCGCGGACTGCAGCTCCTCGGCACTCCCTCCGCCGACTTCGCCGAGCAGGAGTACGACGACGCCTCGGAGATCGGCGCGTTCTGCCAGCGAAACTACGGCGTCACGTTTCCGCTGACCGAGAAGATGTCGGTTCGGGCGCATCCGTCGCCGCTGTGGTCAGACCTGACGCGCCAGCCGAACTCGGGCCCGCCGGTGTGGAACTTCGGCAAGTATCTGGTCGGCGCCGACGGCCGTCTGCTGGCCTACTGGAAGAGCCAGGTCAAGCCCGAGGACCCGAAGATCAGGGCTGCGATCGAGGGCGCGCTGCCGGGCGAGTAGGGCCGGCGGGCCGTTCGTCGAGCAGCGGCGGCGGCGCGCTGCGATACGACGGCGGCGTCCGCGAGAGCCCGATCGGGTTGCGGGTCAGCGGGACGGCCGATCCGTCGGGCCCGGGTACGTCGACGATCGGCTCCAGACCGAGCGTCCGGGCCAGCTCGAAGGCGCCGGCGATGTCGTTGACGACGCCCGCGGGGACGCGCTCGTCGAGCAGCAGCCGCGCCCACTCCGCGGCGGGTCGTGTCCGCAGCCGTGCGATGAGCTCTCGCTTGAGCACATCTCGATGCTCGACGCGCGCGCGGTTTCCCTCAAACCGCTTGTCGGTCGCCAGCTCGGGTGCGCCGAGCACGTCGCACAGGGCCGCGAACTGGCGCTCGTTGCCGACCGCGAGCACGAGCGCGCCGTCGTCGGTCTCATACAGCTCATACGGGCTGATCGACGGGTGCGCGTTGCCCATCCGCGCCGGCACGACACCCGCCACTGTGAACGCCGAGCCCTGGTTGACCAATGCCGCCAACAGCGACGAGAACAGGTCGACCTGCACCTGCTGGCCCTCATCCGTGGCGTCACGGTGGCGCAGCGCGGCGAGGATCCCAACGGCGGCGAAGAGGCCCGCCAGCACGTCGACGACCGCGACGCCGACCTTCTGGGGCTCTGAGTCAGGCGCGCCGGTGATGCTCATCAGCCCGCCGAGCGCCTGCACGAGCAGGTCATAGCCCGGCAGCCGCGCGCCATCGCCGGCGCCGAACCCGGTGATCGAGCAGTAGACCAGCCGCGGGTTCGCCGCCGACAGCGTCTCGTAGCCGAGCCCGAGCTTGTCCATCACGTCAGGCCGGAAGTTCTCGACGATCACGTCGGCGGTGCCGGCGAGCTGCCGTGCGAGGTCGCGGCCGGTGTCGCTGGAGAGGTCGACCGCGACGCTGCGCTTGTTGCGGTTGACCGCCTGGAAATAGGTCGCGTCGCCGTGCGCGTCGTTGGGTGGCCCCCAGCTGCGGGTCTCGTCACCGATCCCGGGACGCTCGACCTTGATCACCTCGGCGCCGAGATCGGCCAGCATCATCGTCGCGAACGGTCCCGCCAGCACGCGTGAGAAATCGAGGATCCGCAGGCCGCCGAGCGCGGCCGGAGATGTGCTCGCGTCGGCCATTTGCGAGCATCATCGCCGATGGCCGTCGCCTCCGTGTTCGCCGCGCCGGGCTCCGTGACCGCGGTCGCCGCCGCCGTCGTGGCGGTGCTGATGCTCGGGCTATGGGCGATCAGCATCCGCGTCCGTGACGTCTCGATCGTCGATCCCGTGTGGGGGCCGGCGTTCGCGCTGGTGGCGCTGACCTGCGCGGTCGTGGGCAGCGGCGCCGCCGGCCGACGCTGGCTGCTGCTGGGGCTGACGGCCGTGTGGGGGTTGCGGCTCGGCGGGCACCTGCTGATCCGCAAGCGGCACGACCGCGGCGAGGATCACCGCTACGCATCGATGCGAGAGCGTCGCGGCGACGCGTTCATCCCGTGGAGCCTGGTCTGGATCTTCGGCCTGCAGGGGCTGCTGGTGCTGATCGTGTCGTTGCCGCTGCAGGTGGCGGCCGGGCGCGGCGGCGGGCTGAACTGGCTCGTTATCCCGGGCGTTGCGCTGTGGGCGATCGGGTTCGTCTGCGAGACCGTCGGCGACGAGCAGCTGCGGCGCTTCAAGGCCCGGCCCGACAGCCAGGGCGCGGTGATGGACGCCGGGTTGTGGCGCTACACGCGTCACCCCAACTACTTCGGCGACTTCTGCGTCTGGTGGGGGCTGTGGCTGGTGGCGCTGACCGCCGGCGGCACCTGGTGGACGGTGATCGGCCCGTTGCTGATGACGCTGCTGCTGATGCGCGTGTCGGGCGCGGCGCGGCTGGAGCGTGACATCGGCGAGCGCCGGCCCAAGTACGCCGACTACATCAGTCGGACGTCGGCGTTCTTCCCGTGGCCGCCCAAGCGCCGTTAGGGCGGTCAACAGAACCCGCTTGGCGCGCGGTTTGCCGGGCGGCGTGCCGGGGAAACGTGCTCGGTATGTCCGGTCCGCGCCGTCGTACGCACCTGTCGTGGGCGATCGCGCTGGGCAGCGTCGCGGTGCTCGCACTGCTTCTGGTCCTGCTCCTGCGCTTGCCCGATCGTGCGCACGCCGCGCCGGCTCGCGCGGCGCCGGCCCGCGCTGCGCCGGCCCGCGCCGGTCACCCCCGCGCGGGTAGCCCGCGCGCTGGCGCCGCCGAACCGATCAGTGCCCCCAAGCACCCGCTCGCGACGGGCACCGGCGGGGCCATCGCATCGATGGACCCCGACGCCAGCCAGGCCGGGATCGACGTGCTGCGCCGCGGCGGCAACGCCGTCGATGCGGTCGTCGCGACCGCGAGTGCGATGGGCGTCACGATCCCGTTCGTGGCCGGTCCGGGCGGCGGCGGCTTCATGATCATCTACAACGCGCGGACCCACAAGGTGACCACGATCGATGGTCGTGAGACCTGTCCGGCGGCGTGCACTCGGTCGCTGTTTCTGAACCCGAAAACGGGCAAGCCGATGGGTTATGACAACGCGTCGTCGCAGCCGTTGTCGACCGGGGTGCCGTCGATGGTCGCGACCTGGGCCAAGGCGGTGCGACTCTATGGCGCCCGCGGCTTCGGCGCCGACCTGCAGCCGGCGATCCAGATCGCGCGGCGGGGCTTCCGCGTCGACCGCGACTTCGTCCAGCTCGAACGCTCGGGCCTGAAGCTGCTGCGCGCCTACCCGGCCAGCCGCGCGCTGTTCTTGACCAAGGCCGGGAAGCCGCTGCCGGTCGGGTCGGTGATGCGCAACCCCGACCTGGCGCGGACTTACTCGCTGCTGGCGCAGCACGGGCCGGCGTACCTGTACGACGGACCGCTCGGCCAGGCCGTCGTCGATGCGGTCGACCACCCAGTGCTGACCCCGGGCCAGAAGGTCGTCACCCGGCCGGGGATCATGACCACCGGCGACCTGCGCTCATACGTCGCGCGCGTGAAGCCGCCGACGCAGGTCACGTACCGGGGCGTGCGGATCGACAGCACGCCGCCCCCCTCGAGCGGTGGTTCGACCGTCGCCGAGGCGCTCAACATCCTGTCGGGGTGGAACCTGTCGACCGAGCCGCGCGCCACCGCGCTGTTTCAGTACCTGGAGGCGTCGCGCCTCGCCTACGCCGACCGCGATCGCTACGTCGGCGACCCTCGCTACGTGCACGTGCCGTTGCGACAGCTGTTGAGCACGGCTTTCGCGGCTTCGCGTCGCTGCCTGGTGCATGCCAGGGCGCTGAAGTCGCCGGTCGCGCCGGGGAACCTCTCCAAGAACGGCTGCACGGGCGGTTCGTCGAAAACGGTCGCGACCAGCGCCTCGCCCGAGCGCCACCACACCAACAACATCGTCGCGGTCGACAAGCGGGGCGATATCGCCGTTTACACGAACACGATCAACTTCTTCGGCGGCAGCGGCGAGACCGTCCCCGGGTACGGCTTCCTGCTCAACGACGAGCTGACCGACTTCGACTTTGCGCCGACCAAGCCCGGCACGCCTGATCCGAACCTCCCGGCCGGCGGCAAGCAGCCTCGC
>Ga0302178_10002923_pt1 | contig 13166 bp, 12 predicted proteins | sample I_Palsa_E1_3_FD_198790 | JGI IMG/M metagenome (GOLD analysis project Ga0302178, IMG submission 198790) | Peat permafrost microbial communities from Stordalen Mire near Abisko, Sweden - I_Palsa_E1_3 | ecosystem: Environmental > Terrestrial > Soil > Palsa > Peat permafrost | place: Sweden... | reverse complement strand
AGCCAATTCCCTGAACATGAGATCAACCGCATTGCTTTTGTCCTCGGCCTTTAGAAGCTTGATTTCTTGGTCTTCGACTTCGTGATATCTTGAGCGAGCATCTACGATTTTTTTGAACGCATCCTTGCCCTCTGGCGTATCGAGCAAGGTTTCCAGTTTTTTTAGTCGTCCTTGATTGTTACTAAGTGCAGCATCATAATTGGCAAAGGCAGCCTTGAAGTCGTCATCTTTCGTTGCCAGCGCAGCATCGCGCAGACTGCGCCCGGCGACGTTGACGCCCTGCTTGATTTTGTAGATCAGCGACACTTTGGCATAGCGGTTGTTGACGATATCGTTAATCATGTCGCCACCCGACTTCAGACGGTAGATGCTCAGCCCGGCAATCACCACCAATAGCAGGACGATGGCGCCAAAACTCAGGGCGAGACGTGTACCAATTTTCAAATTGTTCAAATCAATTCTCCTAACAAAAAATTCCGCACATCATGCCGACATATTTTCGGCCGATCCCATCTCCGTGCTCGACATCAATCTCTCGATATCGAGCAAAATCAGCATCCCTTGCTCGGTTGTACCGATCCCACGCAGGAAATCGGTTTCAAAGGCCGTATCGACCATCGGCATTGGTTTGATCCGATCCGGTGTAAGCATGACCACGTCGGAGACGCTATCCACGATCACTCCTATCACCCGGTTGCTGATATTTAAAATGATGATGACGGCGAAGTCGTTGTATGACGGCACACCGAGGTTGAATTTGATACGCAAGTCGACAATCGGAACAATTGTCCCGCGCAAATTAATGACACCATTGATGAAAATCGGTGCGTTCGCAATTTGGGTCACTTTCTCATACCGGCGCAACTCATTCACTTTTTGAATGTCGATGCCGTACTCTTGGTCACCCAAGAAAAATGCAAGGAATTCGAGGGAATCGGAGGGGGTACCTACGATGGCGTCGGAATTATTTTCCTGAGTTTGCACAATTCATCCTCCTCATCAAAGTCGCGAATACCATCGACGGCAACGTCAGAGCATTCACGATTGCCAGGCACTATTTTCGGCAATCTCGCCTAGACGCAGGATGGGTGACAGGGTCGAAAAAGAAAATTGGGAAATTTCAAACCAAGGGTTCGCTTCTGCCGAACGATAATAAAAGAAAGCGATTGATTCTGATACAGATCACGCAGCGATCGACTACATCATTTGCAGGTAGTGCAAGTGAATGTATTTCAACGATTTTTCACAAAATCCGCCATTCGCACAAACCGCTCGTCAAACAAGCTGCAATCGGCGCGTCGACAATGCGGGTTGACCACACAAGAACTCGGTCAACTTTTCCGGAAAATGATGCTGTGCCGTGCGCTCGCGTCGGCGGCACACTTGCAGGTCCTGCTTGGCCCATGGGTCCGACAATTCGACAATTCGCAGATTCGGATATTCATCGGCTTCCACGGCCGATTTCGGCACGATGCCGACACCTGCGCCGCACGATACGAGCAGGGCAATTGCCGCATATCCCGAAACCTGTACCCGTATATCTAGCCGCATACCGAGCGCGGCCGCCTTGGCAACTATCAGTGCGTGCAACGACGTGCCCTGCTGAAGACTCACAAATGGTTCGCGGCCACAGGATTCGAAGCGCACGACACCGTCCCGCGCGAGCGGGCTACCCGATGATGTCAACAAGACGAGACGATCGGTTCGATACGGAAAATACTCGAGCTCCGGCTGCTCCGTGGTCGGCGCACAGATTCCGAGATCTGCACGTCCGGCGGCAACTGCAGCCGAAACGTCGGTGCTCATCCGCTCTTCGAGCGTAATGCGCACGCTTGGATAGGAGTAGAAGAATCGGCCAAGATCGGCCGGCAGAAATGAATTGATGGCCACATTGGTTGCGAACAAAGTGACGTGGCCCGTCAGTCCACTCGAATACGGCAGCAGATCCGCGTTCATCTGTTCGAGCTGGGCAACACAACGCCGGGCATGTTCAACCACGACGTGGCCCGCCGACGTCAGCACAACGCCGCGCGCGTGCCGAATCAGCAACGGTGTACCGATTGATTCTTCCAATCCCTTGATGCGTTGGCTGACCGAGGAGTTGGCCAGATGCACGCGATCGGCGCCGCGCGACAAGTTACCTTCCTCGGCAACCGCTAGAAATATCCTCAGATCGGTCAAATCATAGCGCATCTTGGTCAACCTAAAAATGTGATCCACACCGTACGCATCCTGCACCATTTCCCCACCGGCGCGTTTGCGCGCGTCCTCAAAAAGCGGCCACCTTCATCGTAGCCGGCCGTGCAGACTTCGCCTGACCCGCCAGCTCGTTCTGCTCGATGATCTTCGCGATCTCGGCATCGGCTTGCGCGCCGTACTGCTCAAACACATCGGTACGATAAGTCGTATTCACGGCAGCGGCGAGCTGCGTGCCGGAGTCGTCGCGCGTGTCGGCGTCGACCGACATCGACAGCCCAATGCGCAGCGGATGAACCTCCAGTTCTTTTTGATCGAGCGCGATACGCACCGGCAAGCGCTGCACAATCTTGATCCAGTTGCCGGTCGCGTTCTGCGCCGGTAACGTCGCAAACGCGCTGCCCGTACCCGCCGAGAAGCCGATTACATGTCCGTGGTACTTGACGCTTGAGCCGTAGACATCCGCCGTCATCGTGACCGGTTGACCGATGCGCATCCGGCGCAGTTGCACTTCCTTGAAGTTGGCATCGACCCACACGCCGTCGAGCGGCACGATAGCCATCAGCGGCGTGCCTGGCGCTACGCGCTCACCCACTTGCACCGAGCGCTGCGCGACATAGCCCGTGACCGGCGCCGGCAGTGTGTTGCGTGCATAGTCTAGGTAGGCGTCACGAAGCTTTGCGGCGGCGGCTTGCACGTTGGGATGCTGTTCGATCGACGTGCGGTCGGTCAACGCGTGGTTCGATTGCGCCTGCTGGCGGGCGGCGTCGAGTGACGCCTGAGCTGCGGCCACCGCGTCGCGAGCGTGCGAGACATCTTCCGCCGATACCGCGCCCGTGCTCTCCACGGCGAGACGGCGCTTCCAATCGTCTTGCGCACGAGTCAAATCCGACTGGCGCTGCGCGACATTGGCCGCGTAGTAATCGTTGTTCACGTAGAGCGTGCTGACCTGGCGCACGGCCTGACCGAGCGCTGCCTCGGCGTTCAGGAGCGCGATCCTCGAATCGGCCGGGTCAAGCTTGACAAGCGGGTCACCCATTTTCACGATCTGCGTGTCGTCCGCATTGACCGAATTGACCGTGCCGGTCACTTGCGGCGTGAGCTGCACGAGGTTGCCGTTGACATAGGCATCGTCGGTCGACTGGTGATACTGCCCCGATATGATGTAGTACGAACCATATGCCGCACCCGCAGCCACGACCGCAATGCCCAGGAGCGCAAGCCACAACTTGCGCTTACTGGAGACACCAGATGGCGTGGCGTTTTGGGAGGTTCCGGTGCGGGCATCGTGTACACCGCTGTTGTTCGATTTTGCCGAGTCCGAGCTAGTGCGGTCGGTGGTGATGGTATCGTTCATGTCAATTCTCCAAAGAGTTTGCGTGCCTGCCGGTTCAATGCATGGCAACGATGGAATTCGAAGGGACGGCCGAATCCGCCAGATGGGTTGCATCGGACGACGTATCGACATAGCCGCCGCCGAGCGCCGATGCCAGCGCGATCTGCTGGTCGCAACGGTTCATCAGCAAGTTGGCGACGGCCTGGTCGGCCTGTAGCACGTTCATGTCGGCGTTCAGCACGGTCAACTGATTCGTCAGACCGCCCTTGTACTGGGTGATCGCCAGATCGTCTGCCTGGCGCGCGGCCTGTTGTGCCGCTTGCGCATCGGCAAGCTGCGCGTCGCTCGAACGAATCTGTGCGAGTTGTGTCGCTACGCCGTTCAGGGCGGTGATCAGCGTCTGGTTGTAGGTCGCAACGGCGCTGTCGAAATCGGCGTAACGCCCCTTCAATTGCGCACGCAGCGCACCCGCATCGAAAATCGGTAAATGGATGGCCGGACCCGCGTTGGCCGTACGGCTCGCCGCAGTCAGCAAGCGCCCAAAGCCGAACGCGTCCAAGCCAACAGCGGCACTTAGATTGATGTCCGGGTAGAATTCGGCCTTCGCTTCCTTCACTTGGTGTGTCATCGCATCGACGCGCCAGCGGGCCGCGACGATGTCCGGGCGACGGCTCACTAGGTCGGCGGGAAGGTTGTCCGGGAGGCGCACTTCATCGCCGACGCCAAGCACAGGCCGCGCAATCGCAAGCCCGCGGTCCGGGCCTTCGCCCATCAGTGCGGCCAGTTGGTAGCGGGTCGCGACGATGCTGCCGTCAAGTGCCGCGAGCGCCGAGCGGGCGCTAGCCAGATTCGCCTGCGCCGTCTTGCGCTCGACTTCGCTGTCAAGCCCGGTCGCGATGCGGCCGGCCGTGATGCGATCGAGATGTTCGCGCCGCTCGACTTCCTGCTGTGCGATATCGCGCAGCAGGTATTGCCGCGCAAGCTGGTTATAGCTGCGGGCGACGGCGGTTGTAAGTGTCAGCTTGACGACTTCCGCATCGGCTTCGCTGGCCTGCAATTGGGAAACCGCCGCCTTCAGCGTTTCGCGATTCTTGCCCCACAGATCCAGATCGTATGAAGCGCTCAACAATCCGTTGTTCTGGGTTTGCCAACTGCCGGCGTAGGGTGGCGGCACGAGCGCCGTACCGCTGAACTGCTGGCGCGTCATTGAGTAATCTGCGTCGACGCGCGGCATCGTGCCGGCGTTCGCAGTTTGCACATAGGCTTGCGCCCCGGCGATGCGGGCGCGCGCCTGGGCAATCGTCGGGCTGCCCCGGAGCGCTTCCTCGAGCAGTACCTTGAGTTGCGCGTCGCCGAACTGGTCGGCCCAGTCGGCCGCCGGCCAGTGACCGCTTTCGGCAGGCAGGCTGTGCATCGTCACGAATTGTTGCGACTGCGCCATCCGCTGGTCGCTGTGGATGCCGGCATAGTTAGCGCAGGCCGAAAGCACCGCCACCAGGATTGCCGACAGCGCCACTTTCATCGCACGGAGACTGTTGTCGGATTGAGTAATCTGCTTTTTCATTTTCTGACCTGTCAGATTAATGGTTAAAAAAAGCAAGCGCCGCAGCGCTCACTCTCCAATGAACTTGTTAAGTAGACGGCATAGCTCTTCGAACTCCGCCTTCGTGAATTTCGTCAAGCGCGCGTTCAGCACTTCAGGGGCGATATTCGGAATCTCGGCCGCGGTTGCTTCCCCTTGCTTTGTCAGCACAAGGTTGACCACCCGGCGATCGTCCATGCTGCGAGAGCGTTCCAGCAAACCTTTGGTTTCCAGTTTGTCGAGCATCCGCGTCATCAGCCCTGTGTCGACGGACAACAACTTCGACAGCTCAAACGGCGTGGAAGCCAAGCCGCGCTGCATCGCGAGGAGAATGCCCATCTGCGGACCGGTGATGTCGAGATCCTTGAGGGCCGTGTCCATTTCCCCGGTGATCAGGTTGCGAGCCTTAGTCAGCAAGAACCCGACGCTTTGCGTCAACGAAAAGTTTTCGGGCTTGTAGTGCTTCATGGTGCGTCCTCAAGGTTCATGACACAAACAATAACTGCAAAGTCAGATTGATGCAAGAAGAATTTTTGCGACATCTTCCGGTTCGATCGGCGTACCGCTCAGTGACCACCCGCACCCGCCGCATTTGCCGCGCCGTCCTTGCTGGGCTTGGTAATCCATATGAGTGGAATAATCACGATAAAGGTCAGCGCCGACAACCAGAACACATCGTTCAGACCGAGCATCGCCGCCTGCCCGTTCAATTGCGTTTCGAAAAAGACCTGTGCTTTGAAGAAACTCATATGCAGCGTCGTCTGAATATTGGCGAGCGCGTGTACATAGGCCGGATTATTCACGCTGGTCCGCTCGGCGAGCTGGGCATGATGCTGGATGGTCCGGTCGTTCCAGATGGTGCTCAGCATCGACGTGCCCGCCGCGCCAGCGAAGATCCGCGCAAAGCTCGACAGACCAGCGGCCGCCGGGATCTTCTCCGGCGGCAAGCCCGACAGAATGATTGCGGTCAGCGGCGTGAAGAACAGCGCAACCGGAATGCCCTGCAACAGCGTGGGTAAAACGAGTGTGTAGACGTCGACGTTGGTCGTGTACCATGAGCGCATCAGGAACACGCCGGCAAAACAGAGGAAAGCGAGCGTCGCCAACACGCGCGTATCCGATCTCGGCATGATCTTGCCCATCACCGGCGCAAGGAACACGGCGAAGATGCCAAGCGGCGCTACCACCAGGCCCGCATCCACCGCCGGATAGCCCAGGTATTCCTGAATCCACGTGGGCAGGATCACGAGGTTGGCGAAAAAGATCGCGTACCCGATCGATATTGCGATGGTGCCGCCGAGGAAGTTGCGCCCCTTAAACAGACGCAAGTCGACAATTGGCTTGGCCTCGGTGAGCTCCCAGATCACGAAGAATATGAACCCGACCAGGGCGACACTTGTGAGCGCCCAGATCATCGGCGAATGGAACCAGTCGAGATCTTTGCCCTTGTCCAACATGATCTGCAGCGCGCCCACCCAGACGATCAGCGACATGAGTCCCACTTTGTCGACCGGCAGCTTGCGCGACGGCGTTTCGCGCTTGCGGTAAAGCGCCCAGATCACCGCTGCGGCGAACAGACCAACGGGCACGTTGACGTAGAAGATCCACGACCAGCTGTAGTTGTCCGTGATCCAGCCCCCCAAGGCCGGCCCGGCGATCGGCCCGACCGTTGCGGTCATGGCCCACAGTGACAGCGCGCTCGAGCTTTTATTCCGTGGAAACGAGCTGAGCAAGAGCGCTTGCGACAGCGGCACTAATGGCCCTGCCACCGCGCCTTGCACGACGCGAGCCACAAGCAGCAAGGGCAAGTTGGGCGCGAGGCCGCACACCGCGGACGCCACCACGAACAGCAGGATTGCGATCACGAAAAGCTTTACCTGTCCGACCCGCTGCGTCAGCCAGCCGGTCAGCGGAATCGACACCGCGTTGGCCGCGGCGAATAACGTGATGACCCACGTGCCTTCATCGACCGACACGCCCAGGTCGCCGGACATCGTCGGGATCGCGACATTAGCGATCGACGAATCCAGCACATTCATGAAAGTCGCGAGGGCCACAGCGAATGTGCCGAGTACGAACTGCCAGCCAACCATGGGTGCCAGAGCGCTCGGGTTTTTCGGCGGATTCATGTTGCGTCCTTTAAGTGGTTTGACAGCCGGTCGTCCTGAAACCGATGTCATTTATCTGATATGTCAGATAAATGGGTTAAAAAAAAGCACTCATTCCTCTAATAACTTGCCGAGCAGCATCTGCAAGGCTCGGAACTCATGCGGGGTAAAGCTCGATAAGCGCTGGTTCAACACCGCCGGCACAATCTCTGCAATCTGCGTGGCAAGATTCCGACCGGCTTCGGTCAACGTCAGATTGACCACCCGCCGATCCAGACAGTCGCGAGTCCGGCCCACAAGGCCCTGCCTTTCCAGACGGTCGACCACGCGCGTCATGAATCCCGGATCGATACCCAGCAGCTTCGACACTTCGACGGATGTGCGCGCAACGCCCAGGGAAAGGAGCAATAGTGCGCCGATGTGCGAACCGCTAACGCCCGTGCCCGCAAGTGCCGAATCCAGTTCCGCGGTCAAGCGGTTACGGGCTTGGCCTAGAGCCAAGGCGACACGCTGGATCGGCAAAAAACTGTCTTCGCGATAGCCGCTCATAACTGACATCTCCGTTTCTGATTGGAACTATATCTGACTTTGCAGATACATGCAAAGATTTTTTTTGTGCAGGCTACCCCTACCCTAAACCGAAAAAGGTTTGCTATCTTCCATTTCAGCAACCTTGCTTAGCACGGCCTTCAGTTTCTGCGCATCGGCCAGGTCACGGAAATGCATAAAGGTATGGCGGCCATCTGCTTTGGCCGCGTACATGGCCGCGTCTGCGTTAAGCAGCAAGGCCTCGGCGCACGCGCCATCGATTGGGAACTGGCTGATGCCGATGCTGGCGGCTACCGTCAACAGCTGATTATTGATCAGCAGTTCATCATCCAGGGTACGCATGATCTTGGCCGCGATATGCGTAGCGGCATCGGCGGTTTTTAGTCCTTTGATCAACACCACAAATTCGTCTCCGCCGAGTCGCGCAACCAAATCGCCGCCGCGCAATACATGCTGCAAACGCTTGGCCACTGCAATCAGCACACTGTCGCCGGCGGAATGGCCAAATTGATCGTTGATCAGCTTGAAGCGGTCCAGATCAATAAATAGTACGGCAAGCTGTTCACCACTCACCGTTGCGTCTTGAATGGCGCTCTCCAGCTTTTGCAAAAATAGCATCCGATTCGGCAGCTTGGTCAGATCATCGTGGCTCGCCAGATGCACCAGTTCATGCTGCTTGTTATAGAGCAGATCCATGCGGGATTTGATTTCTCGGCTCATTTGATCGAAGCAGCGCGCCAGAATGCCGATTTCATCAGCACGCTCAAGGGGCAGCGCTTCCATGGCTGTTTCCTCGAAAAAATGGCTTGCTGCGCGCGCCAGTATCTGCAGAGGCTGGGTCACGACTCTGGCGCACAGCACCGCCAGAACGATCGCCAGAACACTGAAGATCAAGATCATTCTGATGATACTGTCACCGAGCAACTTCGCTCCGGCGAGCACATCGGCCAGCGGTTTCGACAAGCCCAGCACCATAAAATGCTTACCTGCCGACATACCGAAGGGCTTACGTATGAAAGCTAGTACCTGGCCCGGCGCCTGTTGCGGTTGCTCCATGCCATTCAAGATCACACTGCTTTTTGTTTGCTCAAATAACGCCTTGGTCGAAACAAAACTGTCCTGCATTAAGGCACTTGCCCCCCGGTCGGGGCCAAATGCCTTCGACACATCGGGACGAATCACGAAATTTCCCCACTCATTGGCCAGGTAGACTTGGTAATCGCGAGGCAAGTCGATTTGCAAAATTTTAAGCAAACTGGTCAAATCCACGTCGATAACCATGACACCCACCACAGCACCGCTTTCCGAGACGACGGGTGCGGCGACGAGCAAAGCGGGCTTGCCTTCGGCAGAACGCGCGCCCGGCTCGTGGTTTACCGTGATGGGAGAAATATAAATGCCCCCGGGCGCCATTGCCAAGGTTTCAGACACATAGGGAAACTGCCCTACTTCCCGTAAATTGCCGTCCAGTACTCGCACTGGACGATTGCCATCTCGATCGACCCGCACCAATTCCAAACCCGAGCGCTGGCGCGTGATCAAACGAATCTGCAAATATTCCGGGTGATGGCGTATAAAATTGGAGAACGCCAATGCCATGCGATCCTTTGCCTGTTCATCGGCAAGACCGCTGTTGAGCTGGACAATTTTAGGTGGCGATTGCAGATCGGCCAGCACATAGGTATCCGCGGCGACATTCGAGATCGCGGTGGAAAGGCGCTGGCTAAGCAACTCCGTCGAGGTCAACAAGCTCCGCTCGGCCTCGCTCACCAACATGCGGCGATTAGCCTGATATGCATAATAACCCGTCAATCCCGATGCCAGAATGCCGGTACAGGCAAGCAACACGGATAATTTGAAGGTCAGGCCCGGTCGCATGATTAAAAATTTCCCAGCGAAACCGTCAAGGTATTGGCGAGACCTTGACGCTGGGTCAATAATCCACTGACACCGGGCTCTAGCATGAAGTTGATCCAGTCCAGCAGGCACAAGGTATTGTCGTCCACCGCAGCTGCGGTTGAAACCGACAAGCCGAGATAAAAAATAATGGAATCGGTATAAAAACTAACCAAAGCCTTCGATTATCTTCAGGAATTACAAATATTACCGCCGAGTGTACCGAAAGTCAGTAAAGCGGTCATCGAAAATGTTAAAACAATAGCAAAAACCCGATGCACAAGGCATTATTTCGTGCTAAGCGGAATAATGTCGGCAGAATGCTTGCGTGTACGATAGGAAACAATAGCTGGCGACCCGCGATTAAACCGGTTTGACGTATAGGCCGCTTGTTGGGCCGATGGTGCGAGTGATTGAAGCCGGTTATGCCGTGGCGTATTCGTGGACCAGTGCCAATAAGTCCTCGATTTCCACCGGTTTGCTAAGGAAGCGATTCCAATAAGCCTTGCCGACCGGCACTGCCGGTGAGGCGCTGCTCACAATAATCGGGATGGTCGACAATGCCGGATCGCTTCTGACTGCGCGGCAAAAAGCAACGCCATCCATTTCAGGCATCATCCAGTCGGTCAGAATAACGTCTGGATGATTGTTGTTCAACAGATCCAATGCAAGCCGCCCATTTGCGGCGGTCAACACCTCGTACTGCTCGATCCTGAAGACGATCTCGAGCGCCGACAGAATATCGTTTTCATCATCGACGATCAGGATAGTTTTCATATTGCGCATCCAAATACGACGTGCAGAGATAACAAGCCGATTGTTTTGTGCAACGCACACCAGGATTTCCCTCTGACCTGCGATGCGGTAGTGTATTTACTTTTAGTCATCACCAATACATGCAAGCAATTCTAATGCCTGCTCGTCTACCCCAATCTACCATGCGCAACACAGATCAATCGGTAAAGAAAACAAAACCGCCGTGTAAAACCTTCCAAGCGGCTTAGCGCGTCGTCGCGATCGTAACTTCGAAATACCCGTGTCTGGACCCTATCCGAAGATGCGCTCGTTCGACAATGAAACAGAATTTTTTGCCAAACGAGTACTTTTCGTCGACATCGGTATTGAGATCGAAATATCCTAATGCTTGTCGCCCGACTTGTTTTCTTCACGTGCATTGCCGATAAATTGGCGGATTCTGCCTAGCGCCTGCTGGGCATTGCCCTTCTGTTCCCTAACCTTGTCGCCGGTAACCTTGCCGACTACTTGGTTGATTTTTCCTTTGACCTGCTGAACCGTACCGCGGGTTTGATCTTTATTCATCTCAACTCCTTGAGTTAAATGATAGATCCCACTGAAGGGCATACGGAGCACGTCCGCACACCTATATGAAACGCTCAGTACAATTTGGTTCGCGGCGAGGTGTAATGAATTGTCACATATAGGACTCAAGCCCTATAGTCCGAACTATGCAATAGAGGAATTGCTATTTTTCCCGCATCGCGCTCGCTCTGTTGCGCAGGATGACCAACACAATTGCGATAAAGGCAAGCAGCTTCCCCAAACACTCGATCGTCGACAGCATCGCTAAAGTGCGCGAGCGCTCATACTCAAGGGGAATCTCCGATGCAACCGCCAATACGCTCATTAGGCAGATCAACAAAAACGCGCAACGGGCGATACGGCCTCCTCGGATGGAAAGCGCCGCTAAACCCAGCAGAATAATCTTCGACAGCAATAGGGCTGCAATCTCTTCGTAGCCGCTTCCCGCCTTAACTTCCCAGGGAAGCTCCAACAAGGACCACAGGCTAACAAAGCAAATCGAAGCGATAGCACAGAGATTCAAGCCATTAGGCTTGGAATCTCCAAACTCTTTAAGCACGCGTCCCAGCCGTGGCCGAAAACTGAGGGCGTGCCGACTGTCACCTGGAGAGATTTTTGTCATCATCCGCTCGTTAAAACATCGTACGATTCGCAACTGGGCGCCAGCTGTCCGCTTTAAAATAAGGGGTCAGCATGGCCGACGGGTGCGCTGCGAGCCCTCGCGGCCAGCGCCAAATCTGGGTCATCAAGCGATGCCTGATGACGAAATCCCAGGTTGCCTGCAGCCGCCCCCACCCCCGCGCCGATCAAAAGCAGTGCAAAGCCCCACCAGGTAGCACGAGCGACTTTTCTCGCCGTAGCATCCGCACTTGCACGTCGTTGCTGCTCGGTTGGCGCTTGCAGTTCGCCGATATAGACCCCATACCGTTGCATTTGCTGATTTGCGGCGTTAACCATCGCATTCATGGTACTGCCCGTACCATCCGCGTCGTGACTGGCGACGACCGCACCGAATACCGCGGTATCGCCAACGGTAGTGGCAATCGATCCGGTTAATGTAGCAGCAAAATAAATACAGAAAAAAGTCACCAGCGACCAACTTAGCATGCCGTGCAACCATCCGAACGCCGGAGCACAGCGCCCCGCCAGATAAGCCCCCGCCAGCGTCGCGACCGCCGTCAAAATCGCCAGCCATGCACCGCTTGCAAAAGCGAAGCCCTGCAAAGGATTTTGATATTCGAGCGGCGCCAGGGCTGAAGCACCTATGCCGGCGCCGAGCATCAGCATAATCAGCCCTAGCGCCAGCGAGATAACGACACCAGCAAAGACCGCACTCCATGATATGCGCAATGAATGAGTTTGAGTCTGGATAATTGCCATCGTGTTTGCCTCGTGCGGTGAGCCCACGCTACATGGGGAGTGCTAATGAATTTAGTTAAACAGCAAAAACAAAACCAACAAGGCCAGCATCGGTAAGCCCATCAACCGGCCAAGAATATATGGCCCGTTCGAGCGCCGTTACACAAACCAAATCCGAACCTGGTTCCCTAACAGCAAGTGGCGTGCCAAGACGTACGGTCGACGGGTCTGGCCGAAATTCGCGTGGTCTTTTATTTGTTATGACCACCGCCCACATGACTTCTCAAGCCAGTCACAGAAAATTCAAGTCAATCTGCGCCGAGGTCTGGCGTCGTCTTCGCTTTGCAAGCGCGCATAAAGTGTGCAAGGTATTGCTGCTCGAAGCTTGTAAAATTTACCTCTAAATGTAATTCGGATTGCTATACATACTGCTCCGCTGAATTAGGACGAATCCATGTTCAATAGCACACTTTCATAAATGAAACGGTGGCAGAGAATATACCTTGATCTCATGGCCGCTCTGCCACAGCCCGCTTATCCATAAGATGGTCGATTCCAGTCGCACCTGCCTTAGAGCCGATGGATCATCGGATTGGCACGGATAGTGCATACATGGCATCCGTATCGGACTATTTTGCCCGCATCTCGCATAAGGCCCCAGTAAATTTCACTCTTCTGTCCATTGAGCATATGGCTCAGTGGATTTCCAATCCAACCGAATCTTCAGTAGATCCTCCATGGTGAACTCCGACCTTCACAATCACGGTATCCCTTGTCGAACCGTACCATCTCGCGCTCTCACTTGGACTCATGTTACTCA
>Ga0302178_10002912_pt1 | contig 13195 bp, 7 predicted proteins | sample I_Palsa_E1_3_FD_198790 | JGI IMG/M metagenome (GOLD analysis project Ga0302178, IMG submission 198790) | Peat permafrost microbial communities from Stordalen Mire near Abisko, Sweden - I_Palsa_E1_3 | ecosystem: Environmental > Terrestrial > Soil > Palsa > Peat permafrost | place: Sweden: Abisko... | reverse complement strand
TCGAGCGCTTCCGGCTTAGCCCTTAGCTGCTTTGATGACTCTCTGATACTTGGCCACCATGACAAATACGCCTGTACCGGCAACACCCGAGCTTCCCTTGGACATGATCATCTTCGGTGGCGTGGGCGACCTGTCGGCGCGCAAGTTGCTGCCCGCCCTCTATATGGCACACCTGCACGGTAATTTGCCGCCGCAGACCCGGATCATCGCTATTGGCCGACGCGACTGGACGCGCGACGAATATCTGACCTTTATGCAAAAACAGTCGCGTCCCTTTGTCGATAGCAAGGCCATGGAGGAGCAAGCTTGGGAGAGTTTCCTGGCGACCTTTGAATACGTCAATCTGGATGTCTCCAACACCGCAGATTACGCACGCCTCGCAGCCGTTGTCCGCAGCGGCGTGCAACGCATTTTTTATCTCGCGACTTCACCCACCTTATTTACCTCGATATGCGACAGCTTGGCGGCCACCAGCTTGATCGACGCCTCGTCGCGCGTGGTGCTGGAAAAACCACTGGGTCATGACTTGGCCTCGGCGCAAGCCATCAATACAGCCGTCAGCCAGCATTTCGAAGAGAAGCAAATTTACCGAATTGATCACTACCTCGGCAAGGAAACCGTCCAGAATCTGATGGTTTTGCGCTTTGGCAATGCCATTTTCGGCCCGCTCTGGCAAGCGCCGTACATCAAGAGCGTACAAATTACCGTAGCCGAATCAGTCGGCGTCGGCAGCCGTGCCGGCTTTTATGACGACACCGGCGCCATGCGTGACATGGTGCAAAACCATTTATTGCAGCTGTTGTGCATCGTTGCCATGGAACCCCCGGTTTCTCTCGACCCTGACGCGGTGCGCGACGAAAAACTGAAAGTATTGCGTTCGCTGCGGCCGATGACGCTCGCCGATATCAGCCGCGACACGGTGCGCGCGCAATATAAAGCGGGCGCAATCGACGGTGAGACGGTCAAAGGTTATCTCGACGAAACCAATGTGCCCGATGGCAGCAATACAGAAACTTTCGTCGCGCTACGCGCACAAATCAACAATTGGCGCTGGGCCAATGTGCCGTTCTTCCTGCGCACCGGCAAACGACTGCAAAAACGCCAGTCGGAAATCGTCATCGAATTCAGCGATCTGCCGTTCTCTATCATCCCGAGCGGCCCGCGTAGCTGCGCAAACCGCTTGATCATCCAGTTGCAACCGGAAGAATCGATTCAGTTGCAGATGATGGCCAAAGAGCCCGGCAGCGGCATGCACACGCATCCGGTCACGCTCAATCTCGATTTGCAGCAAGCGTTCACAGCTCGGCGCGCCGAAGCCTACGAACGGCTGCTAATCGATGTGGTTCGCGGGAGATTGATGCATTTTATGCGCCGCGACGAACTGGAAGCGGCCTGGACCTGGGTCGAACCGATATTGAATGGCTGGGAAGCGCTAGGCGACACCCCCCGCACCTACCCTGCCGGCACCTGGGGGCCGGCCGCGGCGTCCGCACTCGTGGCGCGCGAAGGCATGTCCTGGATCGAAGAGAGCTGATCAGCGCAAATACGGCGATCCCTATGAAACCGGCCATCTCCGCGAGCCGACCGGTTTTGCTTACGTATAACCCGACTCGAGCATTTCTATGAAATCGTCCTCCCCCATCACGCAGCCGGCATGGCAAGCACTGACTCAACAGGCCGCGTTGCCCCACGTTCACCTGCGCGACTTGTTTGCGCGCGACCCCGAACGCGCACCGCGCATGACCGTCAAAGCGGCCGGCCTCACCCTCGATTATTCGCGGCAGCGGATCTCGCCCGAGATTTTGAAAACTTTGCTGGCGTTGGCCGAGCAATGTGATGTCGCCGGACAACGCGATGCGATGTTTGCGGGGCAGGCCATCAACGCCACCGAGGAACGTGCGGTCCTGCACACAGCATTGCGCGCAAGCCCGAATGACGACGCGCCTTGGGGCCGTGAAATCAGCGATGTAGTCGAGCGCGAGCTGACACGCATGTGCGAATTTGCAGAACAAGTCCGCAACAGCGCTGTACACGGTTATACCGGTGCGACTATTCGCGACGTGGTCAATATCGGCATCGGTGGCTCCGATCTCGGCCCGCGCATGGCAGCCGAGGCCTTGAACCATTTGGCCGGCGATGCAGTGCGCGTGCATTACGTGTCCAATCCCGACCCCTGGGCAATCTACCGCATCTTGCGTGGACTGGACCCGGCAAGTACCTTATTTGTGGTCTCGTCCAAGACCTTCACCACGCAGGAAACCTTGACCCTGGCGGCGACTGCCCGCCGCTGGTTGAGCGATAACGGTTGTCCGCAGGACAAAATAGCCGACCATTTCGCCGCTATCACCGCGAGCCCGCAACAGGCGCTGGCGCTGGGCTATCGCCCGGACCAAACCTTCCTATTCTGGGATTGGGTGGGTGGCCGCTATTCGGTATGGTCGGCCCTCGGTTTGCCGCTTGCGATCGCGATCGGCGCACAACACTTCCGTGCTTTTCTCGCCGGCGCCCATGCGATGGACCGACATTTCCGCGATGCCCCAATGGCCACCAATCTACCGGTGTTAATGGCGTTGAGCGGCATCTGGAATCGCAACTTTCTGAACGCGCCAACCCAGTTGATCACGCCCTATGCGTGCCGGCTTGCCTATTTCCCATCCTTTATTCAGCAAATGGATATGGAGTCCAATGGCAAGCAAACCCATGTTGACGGCTGCCCGTGTCAAATAGATACCGGCCCGGTTGTCTGGGGAGGACTGGGCATCGATGGTCAACACGCTTACTTTCAGTTGCTGCATCAGGGTAAACATCTGGTGCCCATCGATTTTATCGGCGTACGCCTTGAGGACACGCCACTGCCGCTGGCCAAGGAACACCATCGCGTGGTCACAGCCAATTTGATCGCCCAAACGCGCGCCCTCACCTTTGGCCGCGACTATGACGAAACCCAAGCCGAGCTGTTGGCCGCCGGCTTGCCCGCCAATGAAGCTGCCCGTCTGGCGCCGCACCGCACCTTCCCAGGCAATGTGCCTAGCAACCTGCTGTGGCTGGACCAAGTGGATCCGACGACGCTCGGCGCTCTGGTCGCGCTCTACGAACACAAAGTATTCACCCAGGCGGCAATTTGGGGTATCCATGCCTTCGACCAATGGGGCGTGGAACTCGGCAAGAAAGTGGTGCGCGAGGTCTACCCCTTGCTTGATGGCGCAGCCATTCCCGCGACACTGGATCCGGCGACACGCGAAACCCTGCAATCGTTGCGGCACGCCTAAGTGAAAACATGCTGAAGGACGGGATGCACCATCCTGCCCTTCACAATATGCTCGGCGTTCCATGCCGCGCTGCAGCATCTCGACACGACAGCGCTGTGCGCCACGGAGTACAACCTACCGACGACAGCACGCTCCCGAAGTGGCCGGACCTCCCGGCCACTTCCTAGCGCTCCCCCCTCGCTTGCAATATAAAGAAATATTCCGCTAGAGCTTGTTTTATTTGGGCCTAATATTATTCGGTATTACATAAAATTAAGCAGGCCTCCGCTAGCTGCATACTTAAACCAAAGCGCTCGGGCCGGTGGCAAACACCTATATTCGGCACGCTGACACGCATATCTTGCCGCTTTCGTGTATCCCGCTTAATCGGCTTGAACCTGAACGCGGCCCCATGACGAATTTTCCTCCGTATTTCCTACCGGACAGCGACTTGCCGGCACTGCAGCAGCGGATCGAGCTGGCGGCCTCTCCATCCGAAGTCCTATGGGAAACGGCTTGTTTGGGCTGGGCCAGTCGCGAACGCGATGCCAAGCGGGCCCAGTCATTGGCTCATGATGTCCTCACCCGCGTCGACAACCATCTTGACCCGCACAGTGTGCAACTGGCACGCGCGCTGGCGCTCAATACGCTGGCCGAACTCAGCGTACTCGGAGGCAAGCTGAAAAGAGCCCGGACGCAGGCCCATGAAGCCCTCTCCTTGTTCGAAACCTTGGGATGTCAAACAGGTGTTGGCGACGCGCATATGGTTTATGCCGCTGTGGCCTGGGATCGAAGCGAGATGGCCGCTCGCGCCGAAGCATTAGAACAAGCCCGCACCCTCTATGCCGAAGCCGCAGACACCGACCGTGAGTCCATCGCACGGGCTCGACTCGCCCACAACGATAGCTATGACGACCCGTCGGGTACACAAGCCGCTTGGCAACAATGGCTGGACTTCCAATGCGAGATGGGCGATCCGGGGCTCGCAGCACTCGTGCTGGAGGCCAGAGGCTCATTTGCCTTCAGCCGGGCCGACTATGCACAATCGGTTCGCGACTACCATAACGCCTACCAAGCCGCTCTAGTGACCGGCCAAACACGCATGGCGATCACCAGCTTAATCGGAGTCGGTATCAGCGTTGCCAATCTGGGCGACCCCGGGGCCGCCATGGAATGGCTGGAACGCGCGCTAAGCATGGCGCGCGACCAGGCTTGGCCGGTTTTATTAGGTCAGGCGCTGCAACAATACGCCATGCCGTTTGTGACCATGCAGCGCTGGGACGCGGCTCGCGGCATTCTCAAAGAATCGATTGAAGTGCTACAACCCTTCAGCCCGTCGCGACGCACAGGTTTCTCGTTGGCCTACTGGGGAGAACTGGCCTATGAAACCGGAGACTTCACCGAAGCGCTGAATTCGTTCCGACAAGTGCAAAATCAGGCTGATCAAATCGACGATCAGGATATGAGAATTAGCGCCGCCGTCGGCCAGGCACGCGCGTTGGCCAATCTGGGCCGCGTCGAAGAAGCGCTGAAGTACGCCCGCATCGGCTTCGATATGAGCCAATCGCTTGGAGATCGCCGACATCGAATTATCGCACTGCGCACCTTGGCCAAGATCCATCGGCATTGCACCTTCGACGAAAAGGCTCTGCTCCAAGTCACAGGGTCTCCAATCGAATATCTTGAGCAGGCGCTGGAAATTGCGCAGTCGATCGAAGGTTTTAGGGTGGATGCCGAACTCTATTCCGAACTCGCTAACGATTACGCCCACGCCGGCGATTATAAAAAAGCTTATGAAACGGAACAACGTGCCATCCAGGCACGCAAACAAACCTACAGCAAAGAGGCAACCGATAGGGTGACGGCCTTGCAAGTGCGCTACGACACGGAACGGGCAAGCGCTCGCACCGAGCACCTGGAAGCAATGGCCCAGACCTTGCAGCAAGTGTTGGAAACCTTGGAATTGCTGGGCGAAATCGGCAAGGAAATCACCGCCAAACTCGACCCTCAATCGGTCTTCGACGCATTAAACCGGCATTTGGGCCGCTTAATGGATGCCACCCATCTATCGATTTTCAAAATGATCGACGCCCCGCCCGGCCTGGAAATGCGCTTCGGCATCAGTAGCGGGGTGCCGCTGGCCCCACTGAGTATCCGGCTGAACGACCCGCTCTCGAAAATCGCCCGCTGCGCGCGGGAACGCGCCGAAATTCATTTGGATGAACCGGTTCCACCAGAACAAAGAACGCCCTTTCCCGGCACCATACCATCGGCCAGCATGGCCTACCTGCCGCTGATCGCCAACGACGAACTACTCGGCGTATTGTCAGTGCAATCACCGCATCCACACGCCTATGGCCAACGCGAACTGCTGATATTGCGCACGCTCTGCGCCTATGGCGCGGTCGCCCTGGCCAATGCCACGGTGGTGGCCGAATTACACCAGACGCAAGACAAGCTGATGGCCGCAATGGGCCGCCTGCAGCAACTTGCAACGCACGATGCACTAACTGGCGCCACCAATCGCGGCGGCTTCTATGAGGACGCGGCACAGGAAATAGCGAGAGCTCGTCTGTGCAGGACACATCTCGGCGTTATCCTATTCGACTTGGACCATTTCAAGGATATCAACGACACGTGGGGTCACGCGGTCGGCGATGAAGTCTTGCAAGCGGTAGTCAAAATCACCAACCAACACAGCCGCGTCACTAAACGAGTCGCGCGTATCGGCGGCGAAGAGTTCGCGCTTTTGCTGCCCGAAATCGATCTGCCGAATGCCACGGGCATTGCTCGCCATCTGTGCACCTCGCTGGCGTCGACACCTTTGCACACCAAGCGCGGCACGATCAACGTCACCGCCAGTTTTTCGGCAGCGTGTCTCGACGCCCGCGACTCGACCATCGATGATCTGCTGGCCCGTGCCGACGTGACGCTTTATGAGGCAAAGCGTGCGGGGCGTAATCGGGTTCATGTGGCGGAAATTTAATTAGCGCGATGAAGTGGCTCGGCGTTTGTTGTCTGTCGATATCGGTCAGCACGATACACGAACTGTTTCGTTACCGCTATTTGCAGCAGTGCCCTGACCAAACATACGACGAAGCTATATCAAGGCTCGATGCGGGAACAAATTGACCGCTCGCGGATTATTCGTTCATTGGCCAGTTCAGGAATTTCCGCCTTCGCCGTCGGGTAGCTGCGCAACTGGCCGGTGACGATCTTGCCCAGCACTTCGGGACACGACGCCAGCACGCGCTTGAAAAACGCTTGGCCGCCTGTCCGTGATAGAGCAATTTGACTTTCTTCATCGGGCTATCTTACGCGACCGCTTTGACAACGTGATAGTGCCGCCGCAGACAGTCTTGGAAAATATCGAAAGCAGTTACACGGATTATAAGCTGGGCATCGGGGAACTGATTTAATAAACTTGTCGTATCAGTGACACTAGCAATACCGTTGATATGCAGAATCTGATGTTGCCCTTGTGCTCCAATAAATAAAAGTTCAATGTAGGGGTTTTTTATAATGTTGCCCGTGCTCCGAAACATCTCATTGGCATCGTAATATGGAATGATCAGTGCATTGCGGTCGATCATGCGTACCAGGCCGGGTGTGCTGCTTTTTGCCGCGCAAACCGGATGCCCATGTCCGTCGGTGGTGGTGAGAAAAAAAGTCGTTGCCTGCTTAATTAGGTTACGATCAGATGGAGAGAATTCGGTGTGACATTGAGTTTTGTAAAAGTCGTCGGCCGCGGTTTGCAAACCAAATCGCCTTTGCAAAGCTTGACTTTCTTCCGAGTAAAAGCTCATGCCGATGCACCTGATTTTTCGGTAGCCCGTGATCCTGAAAAAACTTCAGTCATTGCTTCCCCTTACGTGATTTAGGAGTTGGGTGCTTATCCAGCGGCATGCCTGGAACCTGTTTTACTCATCACGTAGCAAGCTTATTCGCCTGACTCAACTCTGGTCCTGCAAATACGAAGCGATCATCGCGACGACGAAATTGGAATGCACGCAGAAATTCCTCTCGTGCTTTGGCCCGAACCGGCAATATGCTAGCACTGTGACAGTACTCTTGAAGCGAGTCTTGCCTTCCGTGCAGTTTAGACTGGTGGTCGCCTCGCTTTTCAGCACGCGACTTCGCGTGCCCTTGGTTTTCGAAGCTAGAACCGTTTAGCTTTGAGACATCGCTTATCCGTCCTGCTATGCATCAGTCAATGCGGCGATACCTATTTACGTACGCTTCTGATTCACAGAACTCAGGCAGTGTGTTGTTCACCGAAAATACACTAGCACCTCTCTGGCTCAACAGGCTGTTGGCTCGGCGTAATAAAAATATCTATGCTGTGGCACTGGCGAACAACAATGACAGGATTGTGTGGGCGCTGTTGACACGCGACGAACAGAGGTTCTTCTTTGCAATTTGGTCATCGAGGATAGCCGTGAAACAACTTACTCGAAGGATATGTGATGATTCTCCCGCCCGAGCATTACGATTGGTTTGATAGCTTGTGCCGCTCGCTAGGGATAGTCGATACAAACGAAGCTATCAAGAGTGGCGGGTTTCAGTTCGAGGGAGACCTCATTATTGCTTTCGACACTTGTTTGACAAAGAATGCCACTGGAACGTTGTTGTTTCAAAGTCCCCTCGGATGGATATCTAAGTCATCCGAAGCGTTGATGCGAAGACTATTGGAAATGCAGTTCCTCGTCGCGGGCCCGATGGCGCCGACCTTTGGGCTAGCGCCGCAGAGCGATCTCCTTACCGTCTCTGTCGCGATCAGGACCGCTGAGGTGGATGGTCCCGCGGCGGCTGAAGTTGTTCGCGGCTTGGCGTTCTTTGTGAGGAAACTGCGCGCGGAACTTGCTGTCACTCCCGATCGCGGCACGACAGAATCCGACAAGGCACGGGGAACATGACATGCTAGACCGCGTTTCAAATCATCCCTTACGGTCCATAACTGTCGATAACGCTCCTTTGGCTACGGATTCACCAGAGGCCCCCCCAAAAAAGCCGACTCCACCGTCGACCGGCCATAAACTGGCAGCATTGCGAGGCTTGGGCCGTACGGCAACGGCAGTAGTGCGCGGCGCTTACAGGCTCGCCACGACGGCGACAATCGCCCCCGGCCTCGACAAGTTGCACAACCTCAAGCCGTTTTTGGCGACCGCGGTCAAAGAGGTGTATTCGGCGGGTCTTTCACGCCTCGCCGCCGAAGCGGTGGAACAATTCGTCGAATATCATGCCCGACGCGATCCCCGAGTTCGCACCGGCCTGCTTGCAGCCGTAACCCTGCTCGGCGTTGCACGAGCCGTGGCGCTCGGCACACTTCTGGTTCGACGGCGCAGAGCCACTTCGCAGCAGGAAGTCAGCGAAGCTTATCTCGGCCGGCACAATGCTGGAAACCGCGGCTCGAACCTCTTCCATCTGTCAAATGCCGTCACCGCTGTGGAGCTCATTGGCATTCCGCTTGCCGCCTTGTCGCTAGACATCATGATGCAGCGCGGCTACAGATTCCCGGGCGTCAATGCCGCGGTCGAGCCGGCGCAATGGGGTGGACTGCTGCTGCGCGACGAGGTCTACAGCCTGCTGCGCGATTATCTGGTCCCTACTCTGAAAACCGTCGCCGTCAGCAAATCCACAACTGCGGGCCACGACCCGAGCGCCAGCAGACTAACGATGGCCGAGACGATCATTCAAGCCGCCCGTTTCGGGCTGTCCGAGCAGTTCATCGCGAACATCGCTTTCGATTACGCGACAAATGCGGCAGGACCCGGCCCGGCGGATGCGCCCGGCAATTTCTTACGCGCCTTAGCGCGGGCAATGTTAAATGCCATTCCAGAGTGGTGGGATGCCTTCGCAGTCGATGAAACCCTCGTTAGCCATCTTCCCGCGCAGACACCGGCCCCCAAGCAGATCGCCTCATTCCAGGCGCTCGATCTGAAGGCGGGGTTCGGGGAACGGCTGCTCGACCATTCTTCCAGTCGCGTAGGCAATTATCATCTGGATCGCCTCGCAGTCTTTCTTTCCAACCATCTCCCCGTGCCCGGAGCAGCGCTTATCAAGAACGACACCGCGCGAACGTTCGCGGCCGAGTTCATACAGAATATTTTTGTGGCGATTGCGATCAGCGCAGCCTATCCGCTTCAGACCGGACAGTTGCAGGTTTTCGCGCACCAGCGTGCAAAGTCGGCGTTGCCGGCCACAGGGGGCCAAGCTGTTCCGCAGCAAGCCATAACCGGTGATATCGCCCTGGAGACTGGTTTGATGGCGGGTGCATTGGGACATCCGACACCGCCTCGCAGTCGACGTGCTTCAGCCGCGCAGGGTGATCAAGTATCCGGAAAACTTGACGCGGCAACACCCGCAGGCGATGTAATTGTTCAGGCGGCTGAAAATCCCGTCACGGCAAAATCGGCGGACCTAGCGGATGAGCGATCGCTAGCGCAAAACCCACTTTTCAGCGAGCAAATCAAATCGTCGGGCGAAGCAGCTGCCGCCTCGCCTCAGCCCAGGGCGGAGCAGGAACAGGCCCGTGCGCAGACAGCGGATCCGTCGCCGATACCCAGGCTATCGTCAGACTCCGCCAGTTCCCTCGATCCGCTGTCGATGGTTAGGTCGTGGATCGACCCGGATTTGCTCGATCAACTGTAGCGATGGCGTCGCTGCCCCGGTAAGGTCTGGACTTTCGGAACCGCCCGTGCCCAAGATTACCCTCAAGCACCCCGCATTTTCCAGCGCAGCGGCCCCGGTTGTGACGCCGCCGCAGCCCCCGTTGAGCCCTCGACCGGCCATGTCGGCAGAACTGACGGCGCTCCCCAGCCGCAAGCGCTCAAGCGATAGTTCGACACCGCTCGAGCGGCCACGGCCGCCCGCCCTACGCCCCTCTGCGCAGGGCGCCGCAGCGCGTGTCCCGGTGGTGTCTCAGATGGACGAGGAAAGCCGCAACTGTGCCGTGCCTGTCACCGAACAGAGTGCAATCGGTTACCCGGCCGGCCGTCGCCGTCGTCTCGCAACTAAGACCTCGCCGGGCCCTATGACGGGTGTCGACCCTGCGGGCAAGGCGCAGGCGATCGATCCGCTGGCTCCGCCCTCGCTGCCGCCCCGCTCGCTCGCGAACCACGTCTTTAGCCGCGCGCCGTTTCGCGACAAGGACCACCCCGAATTGATTGAGAAACGCTACGCAGTGCTCAATGAAGACGGTTCGTTTGACCAGACAAAGTGCGATGAGCGCTGGGAGTGCCGCAATGTCACCTTCGACGGCGAGTTCGAGGGCATGATGAAAAACCTCAAAGGCGAGGGTGGCCACGAGGAGAGCCTGTCGCGACTGAAAGAACAGGGCAGGCTCGAAATCGATGAAATGATCCATAACCGTGAGCCGCCTTCTCTGAAGCAATACCAGTCGACGGAGCTTAAGCGATCACATTGCCAGAGCACAGAGCAGTGGAAGCAGTTGAAGAAAGAGGGAATGGCTCGCGGGGTTACGCTGATCGATTATAAAAAACAAGAGCCCTGGACGCTCGGGCCAGTCTGCGCTCGCATTGCCGTGCCGCCGGGAGGGGAACAGGCCTACAAGGATAAGCTGGGCCAAACCGCATTTGATAACTTCGCCATCGAGATGAAGATCAGACGTTCTATGGTGAAAGGATCGCTGACTAAAGCGGGTACGTGGCATGCGGCGCTATATGGCTGCGGCATTGCACAACTCTTCAACGGGGCCAAGCCAGGCGAGGAGTTCCATTTCGTTTATGCCAATGCCGTAGTTGAAATGAGTCACCCCGAACGCGGGACTCATCTGGAGCCCATGCCCCTGTGCGTCCAGATTAAGAAAGTCCCTCGTGGAAAGCAGCCGTTGGCCTGGTACGGTGATGGCTGGTTCGAATCCCGACCTCAATTTCAGCAGGTTTCGCAAGGCGGCCAGATTGACGATGGCGGCCAGCAGCAGTTCTGGGACGAAAGGCTGAGTAAGTTGCCGCATCCCGAAAACCGCACTGTACTCGCTAAAATGAAGCGGGCTTTATACGGTACTTCTGTTAGACGAACCGATTGGCGGCAAGACCCGGAATTGCCTGAAGCACGCGCTCACGCTGGGGCGGCATTGGATTTCGTCGAGCAGCTTCGGCAACCATTGACCGACTGGCTGCGGGAACACGATTCAGTTACCGGCGCGCCAGAAGAACGCGTTCAAAATCTCGCGTATGCAGCGGCGGAAATGATCGTTCCTTTATCGTCCGTTGATGCAGAGTCCGCAAGTCGCCCTGATCCGTCGCGACTCAAGCCATTGATGCAGCAATTGCTTGATTTCCCAGTCCAGATGGATGGAAGAAAGCCCTTGGGCTCTGGCGCGCTTCGTTTGAAATTCGACTCAATCGGCCATCTAGATAACCGGCTGGACTTGATCCAGCTCAATGCTGCCGCTGAAGCACAGCTCTCTCGGATAAGAACGAATCCATCGGAATTTCGCAAACGTCTTGGCGTCATGCAGCAGTCCATTATAAATCCGGCGAATCGACTGCTGGATTGGTTCGGCCCCCGTTCTGCACGCGAGTGGGCAGTACAACATGCCCCCCTTCCCGAGAGCGGCGCCACGGAAACAGAAGTGAGTATGCTGTTGACTCAACTCACACAAGAAGGCTGGCCCAAGGTTGGCCAAAATCTAGTGAGACCCTTGCTGCGCCAAATGCTCGACCTGCCGGTGATGTATGTGAAAACAAAATCGCTTTTGGGCGAATACCTCGACGAGTTGAAAAGCCCCGAGTTCGACGATGCCGCCAAAAAGAGATGGCATGCCCGCATCGGCGGGATCAACGACCTGCCCGACGACGAAGTTCGGGCCGCAATTATGTATCTATGGAATGACTCAATTCCAAAGATTGAGCAGAAGAGAAATTGGTCCAAGTCTGTCAAGAATAAAAAGGTATCGGCAGCCGGCTATCCCCTCAATCAAATGGTCAGGTTGTGCGCGCATTGGAATAAACCTGAGGCCTTGCAGCAATGGCTAGACGCGACCGATCCCGGCCCTAATGCTACCGTGGTTTTAGAGGATCGCTGGTTGAAGGTACTCGACGGATTAAAGAAAAAATTTCCTTTAGAGTCGCACCCCAATCTCGTCCGTACAAAGCTCTTGTTTACCCAGTTACTCGAACATCGAGACGGAGTAAGAGCGGCTTCGTCGCGTTAGCGATGTTGCGGTAGAGTTCGAGTTACCCAAACTTTGCTTCGGTTTCAGCCGACACCTAATGCAGCGAGCGCGTTCGCTAAATGCATGCTTGATTCGTCTGCAGGGGCGATGAAGCGGCGCCACCATGTTCCAATGTGGAATCGATATTGCCGAGCGTGTCATGACACATCCCTGTACGAGCGGACCGAATCTCTCAACGCTTCATCTTCAGAAAGATGCTGCGGCTATCACCCCAGCAGGCAATATTTTGCCGCAATGCTTGAGCGCTTGGCCCAGTAATTCGCGTGTTGGCTGGGAAGGCGGCGCAAAGACATTGATTTGGGTATTGGGGACGGGAGCACAACATGGCGATCACTAGATCGAGGGCTACTTCTCAGCCCGGGGCTTCTACCACCGATAACACTACGCCCGTCACGCCCGCTTCTTCAAACCCACCTGCGCGGCGCAATATCTCCGGCGAACTGAGCGGCCTGCGAACGCATAACCGCTTGGAACGTATGCCTGCCAATGTCATGCGGAGAATTATACATCCCCACAATTTGCCGTCGGCAGACAGGCTAAAATTAGCGGATTTGGCGTCTAAAACGATCGCTCCGAAGATCTCTCAGGAAGTCCGTTCCGTCAACCTCGCGAACCTCATTCGTGAGCGGACGAGTCCGTACTCGCAGACTGATTTCAATGCCCTGCTCGGTATGGATCCGATGCTCGACAGCTACCCGCGTTCAATTCTGGCCTTACCTCTGCACCTCCAGAGCGAGCCGCTCGATGC
>Ga0302178_10002911_pt1 | contig 13196 bp, 15 predicted proteins | sample I_Palsa_E1_3_FD_198790 | JGI IMG/M metagenome (GOLD analysis project Ga0302178, IMG submission 198790) | Peat permafrost microbial communities from Stordalen Mire near Abisko, Sweden - I_Palsa_E1_3 | ecosystem: Environmental > Terrestrial > Soil > Palsa > Peat permafrost | place: Sweden... | reverse complement strand
CAAGCCGACCGCCTCGGTGAACCTGATCACGGTGCACGACGGCTTCACCCTGAAGGACCTGGTGTCCTACGACACCAAGCACAACGAAGCCAACGGCGAGTCGAACCGGGACGGCACTAACGACGACCGTTCCTGGAACTGCGGCGCCGAGGGCCCGACGATCGACCCGGAGGTGCTGGCGCTGCGGGCGCGGCAGTCCCGGGCCATGCTGACCACCTTGCTGCTCTCGTTCGGTGTGCCCATGCTGCTCGGCGGCGATGAGCTGGGCCGGACCCAGGCCGGTAACAACAACGCCTACTGCCAGGACAACGAGATCTCCTGGTTCGACTGGTCCGCCACCGACAGCGAGCTGCTTTCGTTTACCCGCAAACTCGTGTCGTTCCGTCGGTCTCATCCGGTTTTCCGACGCCGCCGGTTCCTCAGCGGGATCGAGGCCTCCGAGCTTGGCTGGTTCACGCCGGCCGGAACGCCGATGACGCAGGCCGACTGGTCCGACGCGAACGCGCTGGCGCTCGGCGTCTACCTCGACGGCTCGGACGACCCCGACACCGGCCCGGACGGCCAGCCGATGCTGGACGATGACTTCCTCGTCCTGGTGAACGCGTGGTGGGAGCCCCTGGCCTTCACCGTTCCGGCGGCCCGGGCCGGGCAGACCTGGGAGACGGACATAGATAGCTTCGAGCCAGTGGGGGCGACGCCGCGGTGCCAGGCCGGCGATCAGGTCACCGTCGGGCCCCGTTCGGTCGTGGTGCTGCGCGGCCCGCGACCCAGCTAGGGAGGGTTGACGCCATGGAAGTCAGCAGGAAGCGCGCGGACACCAGGCGCCCGGCGCCCGCACGGCCTGGCACTGTCATCCTTTCGGCCAGGTGCTGCACGTGACCGAGGGCGCGGGGCTGGTACAGAGCCGCGGCGGCGATCCGGAGGCGATCCGGGCCGGCGACACCGTGCAGGCGGGAGCGGGTGAATGGCACTGGCACGGAGCCGGGCCCAGGACGTTCATGACGCATCTGGCGATCCAGGAGGCGGAGGACGGCCAGACCACCGAGTGGGGCGACCACGTCACCGACGACGAATACCCAGGCTGATTCGGTAAGCTCACCGCGGATGTGGCCAAGGGTGACCGGGCAGCCCGCTCCGGGCCGCTAGCTGACCAGCTTTCGGTGATCATGGAGAGCGACTGCGCTTGCGCCTGCGCGTGGTGCGGTAGCGGGTGGGCCTGGGACGGCGCCGCCACGACCATCATCACGAAGGCCACCACGAGCATCAGCAGGCCAGCCGCTCCGGTAAGCCACGTCACCCTCGTGCGTTTCCTGCTGATCACGGTCATTCTGGCTACCCCGTTTCCCCGAAAACTGCCGCCCTGCGTACCTCTCACGCTAGGAATCGGGCGCTGAAACTACGACGGTGCGGCCCCCCGAATGTCATCGGGGGTTATCCCCCGGCGCCAGCGTGGCGGGCACGCGATCGTCACTACTGTTACGGAGGCTGTCGCCGTCCTGATGATGCGGCCTAATGATGGCCGGTCCCGGCCGGGACTACTTGCGGACGCGGAACCGGAGGATGGTGACGGCGCCCGACCGCGTGCTGCTGACCGGTTCCAGGTCGATCCTGGCGAGGCCCGGGGACGAGAAGCGGATGCCGTCGCCGAGCAGCACCGGAAGGACGTACACCAGGATCTCGTCGACGAGACCCCGCCGCAGGCACTGGCCGGCCACGTCAGCACCGAGGATCTCCAGGTTCTTGCCGCCCGCAGCGTCCAGTGCCGTGGCGACCGCTGCCCCGATGTCACCGGTGAGGAACGTGACCTCCGGGACCGGCGGGTCTGGCGGCTCGTGGGTCAGGACGAACTCGGGTCCGGACCATCCCCCGCCGTAGTCTTCGCCGCTTATCTTGCCGCGGCTCGCGGTCTCGATTCCCCGCTTGCCGACCTCGTAGGTCTGCCGCCCGATGAGCATGGCGCCGGTCGCCGCAGCGACGTCCGGGAACTCATCCGGCGCCACGAAGTCGAAGACCCAGTCCATCGCGTCACCCGGACCGGCGATAAAGCCGTCAAGCGACATCGACCTGTTCACGACCACCTTGCCGCTTCCGGTGCTCGAATCGCTCATTCTGTTCCTCCGAAGAACCTTGGGATGTTCCGGTAGCCAGGCCGCTGGTGGTCATCGCGGGCGGCCCCAGGCCGTTCTTGGGCTACAGTGATAACACCAACCTGCACCTGTTTCTATGGATCTAGGGCTGGTCTCCTACCTCGGCGGCTCGATCATGGTGCGGTTCGGCTGGCCGGTGGCGCACCCACCAAGAGGACGAATTGATGACGTACGCCATTCCTGTGATCGATCTCCGCGCCGCGAGCGCCGGCAACAACTCGCAGCTCGGCGCGGTGCGGGCCGCCACTGAGGAACTGGGCGCCCTCCAGGTGATCAACCATGGCGTCCCGCACGATCTCATCAGCGACCTGAGTGCCCGCACAGCCCGGCTGCTGGGCCTGCCGCGGGCGGAAAAGGCGAAGCTGACCAGCCCGCACCCCTACCGTGGCTGGCGGCAGTGGCCGGATGACTTCGGGCGGCTTGAGCTCGAGCGCTTCACCGTGGCCCAGTACGACGACATCGGGGCCGCGCGGGCGGCGGGCCTGGATGAGGAATATCTGGGCCTGTACGCGCACGCCAACGTGTGGCCGGCCGATGACCCGGGGCTGCACGAGGTGGCGTTCCGCTATATCGAGGCGGCCCTTGGCCTGGCGAAGCGGATGCTCTGGCTGTACGCCAAGGCTCAGGGGCTGCGTGAGAACACGTTCGTGCTGGGCTCCCCGCCGCATCTGCGGCTGACCGTGAACGACTATCCGACCTGGACTTACCCCGAAGCCGCGGATGAGGACAAGCTGCTGCTGCTCGAGCACGCGGACGACTCGGCGGTCACGATCCTGGCGCAGGAAGGTGACTACGAAGGGCTGCAGATCCAGGCACCGGACGGGAGCTGGCTCCCCGTCCCGATCGTGCCCGGCGCGCTGCTGGTGTTCTCCGGCTCGCTACTGACCCAGTGGAGCGGCGGCCGGATGCCGGCCGGCCGGCACCGGGTGGTGGCGGGCGGCACCGTGACGCGGCGATCGACCGCGGTCTTCGTCTACCCGGCCCTGGACACGGTGGTCCAACCGCTCTCGTCGTTCGCGCCGCTGGTGGCGGACTGTAACGCCGAGCCGATCCTGGTGTGGGATCACGTCAAGAACCGGGTGGTCGACTACCTGGCCGCGCCTTAGCGACCGGCCAGGCGGGCAAGTTCCGGCACCAAGTACGCGGCGTCGACGGTGCCAAGGCCCGCGGCCAGGTTGTACCCGGGCCGGGCGCTGAAACCGGACACCGTTCGGATTCGGCCGCCCTGACGGAACGACACCGTGTTATTGCCCGAGCTGACGCTCACGATGCCCGGGGCATGCTCGGCGGCCAGCTGGTACAGAGCCGGGTTGATCAGGCCGAGCGAATGCCCCGCCACCTGGTCGGCGAGCGCCACGATGCCCGCGAACAGGGGCGTGGCCTCACTGGTACCGCACAGCGCGTACCAGCCGGTCCGGTCCGCCGCGAAGCTCTGGTAGATGTTGACCGCCCCGGTGCAGGCCGCGCTCATCGAGATGTCGGGCACGCCGCGGTGGTTCCCGACGACGGCCCGCACCGCGGTCTGATAGGAAGGCCGGGCAAAGATAACCGACTTGCCGCCGCCCCCGGCCAGCGGGTCCGGGCCGCTGTCGCCGTCGATCAGGTGGCTCGCGGTGGAGCTGTAGGTGTCGTTCCACACGGTGTCCGCGGCGTCGCGGTTGCCGCCGGCGTCCAGCTGCAGCCGGGTTCCGCCGACCGCGGTCACCAGCGGGTCGCTGGCGGGCCACCCCGTCACCGGATAGGTGTAGTAGCTGGTCCCGGCCGGCTTGAGCCCGGCGGCGCCGGTGTCACCGGAGCCGGAGAGCACCGTGACATGGTGCCGGTAGGCGTCGAGGTAAGCGGCGCGCAGCGGGGCGATCCCGGCGTACCCGATGCCCTCTTCTGTGGCGACGAAGCTCTGGCTGATCACGTCACCGAGGTGATGCGCGATCACGTACCTCTCGGCCGTGACGACCTGCGCCATGCTGACGTCCCCGGTGCGTCCGCCGCCCGGCGTCTCGACCAGAAGGATCTTGGCGCCAGGCGCGATCGTGTGCGCGTACTCGACATCCAGCGTGGTCTCGCTGGCCCAGCCGGCCATCGCCTTGCTGCCGGGGTTGAACGAGGGAACCCGGCCGGCGGGCCGGACGATCCGCAGCGACGGCGGCGCCGGGATACTCTCGGCGCTATCGAACGTGCTCAGGTCACTGCCGATAGTCGGAGAGCCGTAGGGATCGACGATGACGATGGTCGCACCCTGGCCGGTTATCCCGCGGCCGTACAGGGCCGGCAGGTCGTACGCCTGCTGGATCTGGGCCGGGTTGTAACAGTCGACCCGGAGGACCTGCTGGCACTGCAGCGTATCTGACGGTCCTGACCGGGCCTCGCGCTCAAGCTGCACCGTTCCCGGCCGGATGAGCACGGCAGCCCCCGCGCGCACGGCAGACCCCGAGACCGGCCCGGAGAGCGCCAGCCCGGCCGCGGCGGTAGCGACCACCGCGACGCCGACCGTGACCGCGGCCAGCGCCCTGGCTCCGAAGAACCGGAAAACCCCGAAAGCCCTACGCATGGCCATCCCCCGAAAATTAGCAATTCAGGCTAATGCGGCGAGTGGACCATAGCATTAACTATGTGGTTAAAGTTGCGTAACGAGAAATAGTCCGTGGCGGTTACAGGCCCAGGTCGCCCAGTTCCTTGTACAGGTCGGCCCGCGGATGGCCGGGGCTCACCGGCACGGCCACGGTGGAGCCCGGCGATCGGTGGCCGGAATCGCCGGGGCGCCCGGTCCGGCCCGGGCCGCCGGCGGCGCGCCTGGTCCGGAAGATCCAGCCCGCGGCCAGCCCGCCGACCAGGCCGCCGAGGTGGCCGATCCAGCTCACCCCGGGGGTACCGGGTATCGCCACGGTCAGGATGTAGGCGTACGACAGCGCCATCACCACCGCGGCGAGCGCGTCGATGAGGTTCCTGTCGATGACCCCCCGGGCCAGGACGTAGCCGAAGTAGCCGAAGATCAGGCCGCTGGCTCCCACCGTGAGCACAGCGCCGCCCTGGAACAGCCAGACCGCCAGGCCGCTGGTGACCGCGACCAAGAGGGTCACGCCGAGGAACCTGACCACGCCGCGGTAGGCCGCGAGCAGGCCGAAGACGAACAGCGGCCCGGAGTTGCCCTCGATGTGGTCCCAGGAGAAATGCAGGAACGGGGCGATGAAGATATCCGGCAGCCGGGCCAGGTCGTGCGGCAGGATCCCGTAGCTGGCGTCGAGCCGGTAATGATCGGACCAGTTCACGATCTGCAGCGCCCAGATCAGCACGATGAACCCGACCATCAGGAAGAAGGCCTTCCTGGCCTCGTCGACGTCGATCTCGGCGGCCCGGCGCCTCGGACCCCGGGTGGCACCCCGGGTGGCCGTCGTCGGCGCGGAGGCAGGCCCGGAGGCAGGTTGACTAGACATGGACACATCTTCGGCGCTTTCGCCGCCCAGGTCCACTCGGGCTCCGGGTCTGTGAGGTTCCCGGGGTTCACGGCTGGGCCGTGCGGGTGAGCCACGGCCCGTTCCGCAATTATTTTCTGAACGGCACTGGTGTCACGGTCCGGCCACCTGTGGACTGGCTGTTGACAGGGCGGTGGATAACCACTGCCTATTGAGGATAACTATCCTCTATCTTGTGGATAATTTGTGGACAGCAAAAATATAAGGACTATCTGGCGAAAGTACTTGCGCCGCATTCGCCAGCGCAGTAGAAATGTCTTCACCGCAAGAAGCGGGCACTACCTGGGGAAACCCGGGACGTGGGAGGGGCCGGGAAACCGGCACCACACACGGGCGCCCGGGTACTTGCGGGTGGCGCGCAGCGCCGGGAAAGCCGGGTAATCGGCTGGCTCGGCGCGGCAAAGCCGGCCAGGTCCCTGCGTCTCATACACGCAGGGGCCTGGCTCTTTTTCGTACCTAAAACGGCCGGCTTTTACCCGGCTATTGCGAGACGGCCGGGAGCCGGCCCGCGGCGGCCCGGCGCAGGACATGACGGCGGAACAGGTCGGCGGCGGGGAGCAGGCGGCGTTCGGCCGACCAGATCAGGAAGATCTCCCGCACCGCGCCCGGGTCCACGATCTCCCGGTAGACCACCGGCCCGGCCGCCGATTCGGGTGAGCCCGCGCGGGGCGCGGGGACGACGGCGACGCCAAGCCCGGCGGCGACGAAGCCGCGCACGTTGGACAGGTCGTCGCCCTCGAAGATGACGGTGGGGCGGAATCCCGCCTGATCGCACAGGTCATCGGTCCGCTGGCGCAGCGCCGAGGCCGGGCGCAGGCCGATGAAGGGATCCGCCGCGACGTCGGCGAGCCGGACGCTTGGCTGGCCGGCCAGCCGGTGCTCGCGCGGCAGCGCCAGGCGCAGCGGCTCGATCGCGATCAGCCGGGTGCGCACGGCCGTATCGGGCTCGTGCGGTGAGGTGTTCCCGGGTCTCTCGGGGTTCCCGGGTCGGCGGGTGCCGAGCTCGACGTCGGCCTTTCCGCCATCCAGCGGCGCCGAACGCAGCTCATCGCGCACCTGGGTGAGCTGGAAACCGACTAGGGGGTGGGAGGTGCGGAAGCTGCGGGCCAGATCCGGGACGAGCCAGGTGCCCAGCGATTGCTGGAAAGCCAGCGCCACGGTACCGGTGTCGGGATCGATGAGCTGGCTGACGGCGGCGATGCCGTCGTCGAGCTGATGCAGCATCGCGTCCAGGTGCGGCTTGAAGACCGCCCCGGCGTGCGTCATCCGCAGCGTCCGGCCCGAACGGCGCAGCAGCGGCGTGCCGATCTGCTCCTCCAGCCGGGCCAGCGCCCGCGAGACGCCCGACTGGGTGACCGGTTCCACCTCGCTGACCTCGGTCACCGTGGTGCCGTCGGCCACCTGCTGAAGCCAGCGCAGCGCATCGGTATCCATATCCATGACATTAGGTCATGCTTTAGTTGCGATCTAGTCATTGGACGCATAGTTCATGACGAGGAACACTGAAGAGGAAGGAAATTGCTACCACCTGAGGACACAACGCACATGCAGACAACAGCCCACCGACTTACGTCACTGTGGACCACGGTCCGCACTCAGCTTCGTGACAGCCGCGACGCGCACGCCGCCCAGGCCGAGCTCGAGCGGGAACTCGCCAGCTACAACAGCCCAGAAGACCTCAACGACCTGCACGCGATCCTGGAACGGTACAGCGACTCGGAGACCGCGGGCATCCGCCGCATCCTGGCTGCCCAGCGAAGCAACTGAAGCGGCTGAGCCTGGGGCAGCGCCGCCTCAGTCCGCGCTCAGCATCGCCCGGGTCTGGGCGGTGTCCTCGGTGCCGCGGCTCAGCCCGGCGGGGCCGGGGCTAGAACTGATCCGCTGAGGTGACCGCCTCGGCAATGATGATCTCTGGCGGGGCTGGCGCCGCACCGATCGACCCGATGAAGGCCTGCAGTTCGGGGTTAGAGAAGAACTGCTGGAATTGCTCGACGCTCTCCCATTCGTCGACGAGCACGACGAAGCCGTCGCCGATCCCGAACCTGTGGTGAATCGCGCCCGCGGACCGGGACCCCTCGGCGATCTTGGCGAACTCGTCGGCCCGGTCGGTAAGAGCCTGGCTGAACTGGCCGGTGTCACCCTGGAATTTCCCGATGACCAGCACACTCATGCCTGAATTCCTCCCCATGATTCTCGCGCCGGATGGCGCGAGGTGTTCAGCCGGATACGTCACCGGAGCGGCATCGTCTCCGGCCACCAGCGGCGCGTCCATGCCATGTACGCTCCGGACGCTAACGTTATGACCGCTATGGCGCAATACCCCCGACCCAGGGAGTGCTGGCCGCGGACACGATCCGGCTGACCGTCAGGCGGGCTCTTCGGCGGCGAGGTGATCGCTCAGCTCGGCGAGGAACTCCCCGGGCTGGTCCAGGTGCGGGCCGTGGCCGGCGTCTTCGATCACCACCTCGCGGAACTGGCCGCCGGATGCGGCGTAGCCGAGCAGCACCGACCGGGTCTGCGCCACCATGGGCTGCGGCGGCCAGGTCTGCTCTCCCGGCCAGCCCGGGATCGCGCCGAGCGAGCCCAGGTAGGCCAGGTCGTACAGGGACGTGTCGGAGACGATGACGTCGTCGGCACCACGCAGCCACAGGATCGGCGGCTTGGGTTCCACCCCGGACAGGTCGGCGATCCGGAACACGGTGGGAGCCATGGTGTTGAGCACGCCGCGGTCGCCGGGCGCGAAGCCGGGCCACGCGTCGACGGGACGCGAGGTGCCCGGGTAGTGGTCGTCGCCGATCCGGGTGGACAGCATGGACTCCACGAAGATGTCCAGGTGCTCCGGCACGTACGGCGGCTTGACGTAGTGGGCCAGCAGCACCTGCCGGGGCGACAGCGGGCTGTCACCGCTGCGGTCCCCCGCGGCCAGCCGCTCGACGAACTCCGGGTTGGCACCCCCGGCGCCGGTGCCGGCGGCCCAGGGATCGCAGAGCGTACCGTCGAGGCCCCGGGTCCCGCCGAAGCCGAACGGGGAGACCGGATCCTCCAGCGTCAGCGAGGCGACCCGGTGCGTGCCCGGCCGGTCCACCAGGTACTGCAGCACCACGCCGCCGCCCATGCTCCAGCCGATCAGGTGCACCGATTCCAGGCCGAGCGCGTCGATGACCGCGGCCAGGTCGTCGGCGTAGTCCCGGAGTCCGCGGGTGGCGTCCACCGGTTCCGGGTCGGTGTCGCCGAAGCCGCGCAGGTCGATGGCCAGCGGCCGGTACGACTCGGGCAGGGCCAGCATCAGCGGCTGCCAGAACAGCGAGGACGACACGTTGCCGTGTACGAACAGGACTGCGGGGCCGTCACCGCGTCCGGCCACGGACAGCACGTTGACCGCAAGGCGGCTGGTCGGCACCCGCTTGGTGATAATCCCGGGCAGCAGCTTGTCCATGGGTTCTCCTCGACGGGTTCGCGGCCACGTCAGCGTACTAAGAGAAGCTGTGGCGTGTCTGGCCGAAGGCGCCCTTGGCGAACGCGAGGATCTTGGCGGGCGCGACCTTGAAGACCAGAACCCTCCCATCGCCATCGCCCTGATCGGCGAAGCTGCCGTCGTGCACCTGGAACTGCCACTGTCCGTCCCACTTGGCGGCCCAGGCCTGGGCGAGAGACCGGAGCACGGCCTCGTCGGTGACCGGGACGGCGTTGCCCTCGACCACCACGTCGAGGCCCTCCTGCCAGCGGTTGCAGCCGGTCATCAGGATCACATGCGGGTTGCCGCGTAGATTGACGGCCTTCTGCTCGGCGTCGCCGGTGCAGAAGTAAAGGGCTCCCTCGAACCAAACGGCCACCAGCGGGGTGAGGTGGGGGCGGCCGTCGGCGCGGACCGAGCAGATCCAGAACAGCTCGGCGTCCGCTAGTGTCCTGCGGGTCTCCTCCCATCCGGCGGCCACCGCGGCCGGGGCACTGAAGCGCGAGTCGAGTTCGGTCACTGGATCGTTCATCGGTGCTCCCCGAGTTCGGCGCCGAGGGCGTCGAGCCAGTCGGCGGTGCCGCGCTCGCGCCACGCCGGTTCCTCCCGGCCGTCGAGGAACGCGCCCTGCTCGGTGAGCACCAACTGGGTGCCTTCCCCGGCGAGGCTGAGCTCCACCGTGGTGACGGAGACCGTCACGACGTCATCCCCCGCTGACAGAGTCGACGAGTAGACGATCCGCTCACCAGGGACGATGTCCCGGTAAAACGACTCGAACGTCATCACCGGCCCGCCGTCCGGGCCGCCGTGAACCACCTCCCGGCCGCCGACCCGGAAATCCAGCTGATGCCCGGCGGTCGGGCTCGGGGCGAACCAGCGGGCCTTCGCGGCGGGATCGGCCCAGGCCGCGAAGACCTGCGCCACGGGCACCGGGTAGCTGCGCTCAAGACTGAACGTGGCGTGCGTGACAAAACGGTCCATGATCAGATCACTCCCTGTCGATAAGGGCTCGGCCAGGTATTGGCCGAGCCGGTCGAGGCGGTTCTCCCAGATCGTGCGCTGCGCGGCGATCCAGCTCTCGGCGGCCCGCAGCACCTCGGGTTCAAGGTGACAGGTCCGCACCCGGCCGGCCTTGGCCGACCTGACCAGGCCGCAGGCCTCGAGCACCTGCAGATGTTGCATGGCGGCAGGCAGCGACATGGCGTGCGGACGAGCCAGCTCGGTGACGGACGCCGGGCCGCGGACGAGCCGCTCGACCATGTCCCGCCGGGTCGGATCGGCCAGCGCCTGGAACACCTGGTCCAGCGAACCCGATTGGTTAGGCACTTGCTTAAGTATTCACCCGACGAACCGAATAGTCAAGTGGTTGGTTAACTTTTGGGGTTTCGAGCGTGCCGGGACCTAGTTCGTCAATGTGACCACCAGGGCCACCAGGGCCACGGCGACGATCGTCGCGGTGATCAGCTGGAGCCGGCCCGGGAGGTTTCGGGGCAGGCGGCCGAGTTGCCAGATGGCCGGGGCAACGGCCAGGACGATGAGACCGGTAATGACCTCCCGCTTCAGCATCACGCCGCCGACGGCGGCAAAGGACAGCGCCGTCCGGGTCCAGGCCAGCGTGGTCCGCTCCCGGGCCAGGCCAGGGTCGCGCTCCCCGGGCTCGCCCGGGTCGCGCTGGCCGGGACTGGCGGGGTCGGGGCGGTCGGCGGGACTGGCGGGGTCGGGACGGTCGGGTTCGGGTTGGGGGGTCAACGGAGCGCCGAGGCCAGGATTACGACGGCGGAGATGACCGCCATCGTCGCGATGACCGCGGCCAGCAGCAGCGGCATGACGGAGCGGGCCAGCGGCAGGCCGAGCCGCATGGCCCGCTGGCTGCGGACCCACTCGCGGTACGCGGCCACGGCCACCACGGCGCCGAAGACGATCAGCGGGACGCCGAGCACGTGACGGCCCCACGGCACGCCGGGAAACGGCGGGAGCAGCTGGACCACCCCGAGGCCGGCCACCACCAGCGCGAGAGCCGTCCGGCTCCAGGCCAGGAAGGTGCGTTCGTTGGCGAAGGTGAACCTGGGATCGGGTTCGGTGCCGTCACCGCCCGAACCGGGTGGTTGAGAGTCCGTCACCTGCACCTCCGCGGTCGCAGCAGAAATCTTCCCAAAAAGTGTTGGCGCAGGCGCGGCCTCGCGCTCTTACCCACGAGGAGCATATGGGGGGCCTCAGCGGCGCCGGGATCTCGTCTCCCAGGGCGCAGACGAGATCCCGGCGCTCCCGTGCGCGGGCGGCGCCGGACCATCCTCGGGGATCGGCGCCGCCCGCCCCGCGCGAGCGTCACGGTGGACCGGGGGAGGCAGCACTGCTCGTTCCGGAAAAAGATCTTGATTTTCCTCGTCCGCGGCGATTCGGACGGCCGAGAACGCGGTCGCGATCGCGATCGCGGTCCAATGCGCGTTCAGTCCGCTCGGGTTGGGGAGAACCCACACGCGCGGGCCGGCCAGCTGCTGCGGTTGGGGGCCGGTGACCGCGCGCGGGTGGCCGAACGCCGTGCGGTAGGCGGTGACGCCGGCGATGGCCAGGATGCGGGGGCGGTGGCGCTCGACGAGCGTGGCCAGCCGCTCGGCGCCAGCCTTGAGTTCGGCGTCGGCGAGCTCGGAGGCCTGCGCGGTGGCCCGGGCCACCAGGTTGGTGATGCCCAGGCCGTAGCCGGGCAGCAGGTCCTGCTCGGCCGGGGCCAGCAGGCGCGGAGTGAACCCGGACAGGTGCAGGGCCGGCCAGAACCGGTTGCCTGGCCGGGCGAAATGCCAGCCGGTCGCGGCGGAGTACAGGCTGGGGTTGATGCCGCAGAAGAGCACCCGCAGGACCGCCCCCGGCGGCGGGAGGACGTCGGGGATCGTGCGGTTCCTGGCCGCCTCCAGGTCCGCCGGGCTCGGGCGCGTGGTCACAGGTCTTAAGCATGCACCTCGGCTGTGGGTGCTATGGCTTCAGAGCCAGCCGTGTTCGTCGGCGAGGCGGACGGCCTCGGTGCGGTTGCGGGCGCCGGTCTTGGCGATCGCGGTGGACAGGTAGTTGCGGATCGTGCCTTCGGACAGGCAGAGCTTGCCGGCGATCTCGGCCACGGTCGCCCCCGGGCGCGCGGCGACCAGGACATCGCGCTCCCGGGCGGTGAGCGGGGAGACGCCGCTGGCCAGGGTGGCGGCGGCCAGCACCGGGTCGACGACGCGCTCGCCGGCCGCCACCCGCCGGATCGCGTCAGCCAGCTGTTCGGGCGGCGCGTCCTTGACCACGAAGCCGTAGGCGCCGGACTCCATCGCGCGCCGGAGGTAGCCGGGACGGCCGAACGTGGTGAGGATGAGCGACCGGCACTGCGGGAGCTCCTGGGCCAGGACGCCGGCCGCGGCCAGGCCGTCGATGCCGGGCATCTCGATGTCCAGCAGGGCAACGTCGGGCTGGTGCGCCCGGGCCGCGGCCACCACCTCGTCGCCGCGGCCGACCGACGCCACCACCTCGAAGTCCTCCTGCAGCCCGAGCAGCACGGCCAGGGCGCTGCGGATGAGCTCCTGATCGTCGGCGAGCAGCAGCCGGATCATTAGGCCGGTCCCGCGAGCTGGACCCGCAGCCGCCAGCCCCGCGGCTCCACCGGCCCGGCGTCGACCACGCCTCCGGCCGCGGCGACCCGCTCGCGCAGCCCGGACAGGCCATTACCGGGTGGCGCGGCGCCGCCCACCCCGTCGTCGGTGATCTCCACGCCGGACGCGGAGAGCCGGATCGCGCACGAGCTGGCGTGCGCGTGCCGGACGATGTTGGTCAGCCCCTCGCGCACCACCCAGCCGAACAGCTCCTGGTGCGCCGGGTCGACCATGTCCACGGCGCGGGGCAGGTCGGCGGTGATGCCGACCGCCCGCAGCAGCTGCCGGCCGGTGGCGAGCTCACCGGCGAGCGTCACGTCCCGGTAGTTGGCCACCGCGGCGCGCACGTCGCCCAGCGTCTGCCGGGCCAGCGTCTCCACCTCGGCGATCTCCTGCCGGGCCCGGGCCGGGTCGACCTCACCCAGCCGGGCCGCCAGGCCCGCCTTCACGGTGATCGTGGTCAGCGAGTGACCGAGCAGGTCGTGCAGGTCGCGGGCGATCCGGA
>Ga0302178_10002909_pt1 | contig 13203 bp, 11 predicted proteins | sample I_Palsa_E1_3_FD_198790 | JGI IMG/M metagenome (GOLD analysis project Ga0302178, IMG submission 198790) | Peat permafrost microbial communities from Stordalen Mire near Abisko, Sweden - I_Palsa_E1_3 | ecosystem: Environmental > Terrestrial > Soil > Palsa > Peat permafrost | place: Sweden... | reverse complement strand
ACTTCAGCGACAGCGCACCGAGCATGATCGCCTCGGAGGACCCCTGCGTGCGCGCGCCGGTCGTCTCGCCGGGGGCATTGAAGAGGTCGGCGAGCATGCGGATGCAGCGCTGCTCGATCTCGGCCGTCTGCGGGTACTCGGCGTGATCGATGAAGTTGGTGTGCAGGGCGTCGGTGATCAGCCGCGTGGCCTCGGGCTCCATCCAGGTCGTCACGAAGGTCGCGAGATTGCGCATCGGCAGGCCGTCCAGCAGGATCTCCTCGCCGACGAGGCGCATCGCGTCCTGGGCGGGCATGCCGGTCTTCGGAAGCGCGTTGTCTGGAGCAGGCTCGAGCAGGAAGCGATTTCCGAACGAGCTTCCCTCGCGCTCGATCTGCTCGCTTGTCAGCTCGGGCTTGGCCATGCCGGGCTGCTTGTCATCAGGGGTCATGCTGCCTCCTCCTCGGTGGTGCGGAGCGGTGCCGCGATGACTGGTCTCGGCCGTTGCGCCAACGAGATCAGGGGTGGCGATTATATGTCGCGGGGTGCGCGGTGACTCTCATCCCGAAGGGGTGAGAGGGGCGCTCAGCTCGACCGGCGCGGCGTGTTCCTCGCCCGCGGCCTCTGCCATCAACGCAAGCGCGGCCACGAGAAAGCACAGCCCACCCAGAGCCGTGCCCCCATTCGCGACGCGCGCGCTGAGTGGCTCGCCGCTCGAAGGCTCGAGCAGCGAGGCGATCGCCGCCGCCCCGAACGCGATCGAGCCGAGCAGGTTGAGCGTGACGATCCGCCACGACAAGGAACGCAGCTTCAGACACACCCAGCGGTGGCAGACCTCGGCGTAGGCGAGCTCGCTCGAGAGCAGGAAGCAGATCGACCCGAGCGCGTCGGGACCCCACACGCGTGCATTTGTTTGGCGCGTGTCGAGTCCGTGTTTCATTGCGGCGAACGTGCTCAGGTTGAAGAACACCGTCCCGATCAACTGCACCGCCGCGGCGAGCCAGTCGATCCGCCGTGGTTCCCACGAGGCAGGCCGCCAGTGCGCGCGCCGCGCGGAGGAGGAGACGCTGTGCTCGACGTTGACCGCCTCTGAGTACTGCAGGTAGGAGGCGCAGGTGAAGAAGATCGAGCCGACGAAGAACGTCACGCCGATGCCCGGACGCGAGACGCTCGCCCACTGCGCCGCGAGCGCCGCGACCGTGAAGCACAGCGAGCCGAGCGCGAACAGCACGCTCATCCACCAGCTCCGCCGGCGCGGGCGCCACCAGGTCGGTTCGTGGTCGCCGCCACCCTTGCCGCTTCTTGCCGACGCGGCCTCAGGAGCCACGGGCGAGGCGAGCGACGTCGGGCGTCCCCCGAAATGTCCCTTGCGGTGCGCGCGCGAGCGCCAGCGCACCTCGGTGCCGTCGGGCCGGCGCAGAACTTCGCTTGTCACAAACGGACCCGGCCCGTCTGCCGAGACGCGTTCCCACCCCTCGGGAATCTCGACGTAACTGTTGGCATCTCCAGCGGAAGCGATAGCCTGAAGTATCTATGACCGATGGTTATTCCCAGCCCGGAGGCGAAGTACCGCTGCCTCCCCCTTCCTCGGGTTCCGGCTACCCACCGCCACAGGGTGGGACTGCCTCATATGGAACGGGACCCGGCGGTCAGCCACCCCCAGGTGGAACGCCTCCTGCTCCTCCGGACGATGGCAGTGGTAGTAGCGGCTGGGTGATTGCGCTCGGCGCGGCACTGGTGATCCTGCTGATCGTCGTGGTCATCCTGCTGGTGTCCGACAACGGTTCGAAAAGCACGCCATCGGTCACCAACCAGTCGGTCAGTATCGCTCACACGACGACCGCCAATCCGACGACGATCACTCAGAAGACGGTCGTCACGGAACCGACCAAGACGGTGACCACGCCCACCCAGACAGTTACGACGCCCACGACGCCGACGGCAACCACGGGGGCACCGACGACTTCGCCGGCCGGCAAACCCGCGACGACCGCCACCGGTCAGACACCGGCCCCCGCGAACCCGAGTCCATAGCCGATAACAGGCGAGTCAAGGCCCAATGAGCTTGAACCCGCACGCCGCGAGCCGATAAATCACGGCTCGACGATGTTGAACCAAAGATCGAACTCGTCGAGCAGGTCGAGCAGGGTGTCCAGCGGCGCGATCTCCGGCTCAACGGCGATCTCCCCGTTCTTCGCCTCGTCGTCGAGCGTGCTCTGGCCGAGGATGAAGCGGTTGAGGGCCGCTCGCGTGAGCGTGATCGTCGCATCGGCGGAGTCGTCGGTGCGCCCGATCACGTGGCTGAGCGCTCCGTTGGAGAGGTGCAGCAGGACCTGCTCGCCGGTGTCGGTGAACACCCAGTTCAGGGTCACGTCGGTGCCGTCGGCCTTCGCCCCGTTCAGTCGCACCCCGAGATAGTTGAAGAACAGGTCGAGGCTCATCGCCCTGATGCTGTCCTCCGACGCCGACGACGGGAGCTTGACGTTTGGCGTGCCGTGGCGCAGCTCCTGGGCGCCCGTCAGGTACAGGTTGCGCCAGGTGCCGGCCTCGGACTGGTAGCCGAGCTGCTCCAGGGTGTTCGCCTGCAGCTCGCGCGCCGCGGTGTTGGACGGTTCCGCGAAGACGATGTGGTTGACGACCTCCGCGACCCAGCGGTACTCGCCCTTGTCGTAGGCCGCTCGCGCCTTCTCGAGCACGGCGTCCGAGCCACCCATGAACTCCAGGTACTTCTTCGCACTGTCTTCGGGCGGCAGTGGGTACAGCGTGGCGGGGTTGCCGTCGAACCAGCCCAGGTACTTGACGTAGGTGGCCTTGACGTTGTGGTTGAGCGTGCCGTAGTAGCCGCGCAGCGCCCAGTGGCGGTCGAGCACGTCGGGCAGCTTCACCTGCTCGGCGATCTCGACCGGGCCGAAGCCGTGGTTGGCCAGGCGCAGGGTCTCGTCGTTGATGAAGCCGTACGCGTCGCGGCCCTTGCTCAAGAGATCGACCGCACGGTCGGATCCCCAGACCGGCCAGTGATGCATGCCGTAGAGCACCTCGGTCTTGTGCCCCCAGCGCTCGATCGTCTCGCCGAGGTACTGCGACCAGGCGTGCGGGTCGCGGATCTGCGCGCCGCGCAGGGTGTAGGTGTTGTGCAGCGTGTGGCAGCAGTTCTCCGCCGCCGTCAAGGCGCCGAGCTCCTCAATGAACCAGTGCATCTCCGACGGCGCCTCGGTATCGGGCGCGAGCATGAATTCGAAGCTCAGCCCGTCGATCTCCAGCTTCTGCCCTGTTTCGGTGATGGTCTCCGTCGGCGCGATCAAGGTGATCGTGCCGAGTGAGATCGCGGTGCCGAGGCCGAGGCCGACGTTGCCCTTCTCGTCGAACGGGATCAGCGAGCCATATTGGTAGAGCGCGCGGCGGGTCATCACGTTGCCGGCCATGATGTTCTCCGAGACCGCCGCCTCGAGGAAGCCCTCCGGTGCGATCACGCGGACCTTGCCGGCCGCGACGTCCTCCTCGGAGATCACGCCCTTGACGCCGCCGTAGTGGTCGACGTGGCTGTGCGAAAAGACGACCGCAACGACGGGCTTGCGCGGGCGGTGCTCGAAGTACAGCTCCAGCGCCGCCGACGAGCACTCGGTTGAGATCAGCGGGTCGAACAGGATCAGCCCGGTGTCGCCCTCGACGATCGTGAGGTTTGAGATGTCGTGGTTGCGCACCTGGTAGAGGCGATCGACGACCTTGAACAGGCCGCCGTGCGCGCACAGCTGCGACTGCCGCCACAGGCTCGGGTTGACCGTCGGCGGGCACGGCTGCTCGTCGCCGACGAAGGCGAATTTGTTCGGATCCCACGTCACGCGTCCGTCCGGGGCATGCACGACCGATCCGTTGATGTCGGCGATGTGCCCGCGCGCTGCGTCCTCGAAGTCCTGGCGGTCCTCGAATGGCAGCAGGCTGAGTAGCTCGTCGTTGACGGCCTTCGTGAACTCGGTGGCGTCCTGTCTATCGCTCATCCCTGCTCTCCTCAGTTGTGAGATTTTGAAAACTCAGGCCAAAATGCCAGACACTTCGATATCCCTATCCCGACAGCCCGCTGATCGCGTCGCCGATCAACTTCGCCCCGATGATCAGGCAGAGGACGGCCATGATTGTTGCGTTCTCGCGTGCCATCCAGTCGCGCATGTCCTCGAGGATCGCCGTCGCGCGTGAGCGCATCAGGAAGTAGATCCCTACCGGGACCCCGGGCCCGAGCGTGCCGAGCAGCACGAATACCGCGAGCGCTACGGCCTGGTCGCCGGTGCTGGCACCGGTCTGCGCGATCGCGGCGCCGGCGCCGACGGTCAGCAACAGGTTCTTTGGGTTGACGGCCGAGAGCGCGATCGCGATGCCGCCCGCCCGGACCGGCGTGAAGCTGTCGATCGTCCGCATCCACTTCGGCAGCTCGGGGTCGGTGTCGTCCTGGGGACGTTCCCGCCACTGCCGTAACGCGACGACCAAAAGCAGCACGCCGAGCGCGAGCTTCACGATGCTCAACCCTTCTGACGGGCCGCCGTTTTCGCTGGCTTCGGCGCCGCTGGCCGCGAGCAGCACGACCGTTCCCACGACCGCGAGGCCGAGAATCCACCCGGCCAGGAACGCCGGCCCGTTGACGCGACCGCGCGGCGTGGCGAGCATCAGCACCACGGCGATGATCGGGATCGGGCTGAGCGCGACGCCGACCCCGAACGTGAGGACCTGCCCGATCGCTTCGCCCATCTTTCCAAGCTAGCGCAGTTGGCGCCATTAGGATTTGCCGCATGGGCTGGCTTTTTCCCACCTTGCGCGACTACGAGCGCCCGTGGCTGCGCGGCGACTTGATCGCCGGGCTCACTGTCTGGGCGGTGCTCGTGCCCGAGGCGCTTGCCTATGCTTCGATCGCCGGCGTCTCGCCCGTCGTCGGCCTGTACGCCGCGCCCGGCGCGCTGATCCTCTACGCAGCGCTCGGCAGCTCGCGCCAGCTCGTCACCGGGCCAATGGCGGCGACCGCGGCGCTGTCGGCGGCGACCGTCGCCGAGCTCGTGCCGGTCGGTAGCGACCGCTTCGTGGCGATGACCGCCGCGCTCGCGATCACGACAGGGCTGGCCGCGCTGCTGGCCGGCGTGCTGCGGCTCGGCTTCCTCGCAAACTTCATCTCCGAGCCGGTGCTGAAGGGCTTCATCGTCGGTCTCGCGTTGACGATCCTGATCGGGCAGGTGCCGAAGCTGCTCGGGATCGACAAGGGCACGGGTGATTTCTTCCAGCAGCTGTGGCACGTGCTCGCGCACCTCGGCGACACCCAGGGTGCGATCCTGCTCGTCGGCGCGCTCTCGCTCGCGGTGATCCTCGCGCTGCGGCGCTTCGCGCCCGCGGTGCCGGGCTCGCTGGTGGCGGTCGGCCTCGGCATCGCCGCGGTGAAGATCTTCAACCTCGACCACCACGGCGTCGCGATCGTCGGGCCGATCAAGAGCGGCCTGCCGACGCTCGGGTTTCCCGACGTTCACCTGCACGACATCGGCGCATTGACCGCGGGCGGGATCGGCGTGATGCTTGTCGGGTTCGCCGAGGGACTGGGCGCCGCGAAGACCTACGCCGCGCGCGAGCACCAGGAGATCGACGCCAACCGCGAGCTGCTCGGCCTCGGCGCCGCGAACCTCGCGGCGGGCTTCTCCGCCGGAATGGTCGTCAACGGCAGCCTCTCGAAGACCGCCGTGAACGCGTCGGCAGGCGCGCGCACGCAGCTGTCGGGTCTCCTCGTCGCGGCGCTGACGATCCTCACGCTGATCGCGCTGACAGGCCTGTTCGAAGATCTGCCCGAAGCGACGCTCGCGGCGGTCGTGATCGCAGCGATCGTCGAGCTCGTGGACGTGCCGGCGCTCGTCGAGCTGTACCGCGCCTACACCAAGCGCCTCGGCCGCGAGTTCGGCTTCGCCGCCCGCCCCGACTTCATCGCCGCGGTCGCGGCGCTGCTCGGCGTGACGGTGTTCGACACCCTCCCCGGCCTGTTCATCGGGATCGGGGTGTCGCTGTTGCTGCTCGTCTACCGCGCCTCGCGCCCATACGTCGCCGTGCTCGGTCGCGAGCTCGGACCCGAAACCGAGCCCGAGCATGGGTCCGAGTTTGAGCCTGGGACCGGCGGGAGCTACAGCGACATCGACCGCCACCCCGGCAACCTCGTCGACGAGCACATCGCCGTGCTGCGCGTCGAGAGCGGCCTGTACTTCGCCAACGCCGACCCGGTGCGCAGCCGCATCCTCGCTGCCGCGCAGGCGGAGGGTGTCACCGCGGTGGTGCTCGACGCGGAGACGATTCCGTTCGTCGATGTGACGTCCGCGCGGATGCTCGCCGCGCTCGAGGAACAGCTACGTAGACAGGGCGTCAGGCTGCTGATCGCGCGCGACGTCGGCCAGGTCCGGGATGTGCTGCGCAGCGCCACCGACGACCCGGCGCTCACGCACGTCTACCCCAGCGTGCAGGCCGCGGTCGAGGCGGCGCAGCGCGACCCATAGCGACAGCAGGGCGGGCCGGTGGGCCCCCGTGGGTCGCTTACACGACCGGCACGTAAGATCCGCCGGATGGCGAGTCAACAGACAGCCCCTGTGGTCGGGGCCTCCGAGCCGGGACACGGACGGCGGATTCGGTTTCACCCGCACAGGATCCTGATCGTCGCGCTGGTGATCGTCGTGATCGGCGCCGCCGCGACGCTGTTCGGCTGGGACATCAGCGGCTGGTTCAAACACCTGTGGAACGCGGTCACCGCGATCTCGATCGGGTACCTGCTCGCAGGGATCGTGCTGATCACGCTGCAGACGACCACGACCGCATACGCCTGGTATTCGATCCTGCGCTACGGATATCCCGACGCGGGAGTGCGCTGGGTGCAGATCCTCGCCTGCTACGCGGCGGCGGTCGCGCTCAACTCGGTGCTGCCCGCGAACCTCGGCACGCTGGCGATGCTGCTGATGTTCACGACGATCATCGTGGCTGCGAACTTCGCCGGCGTGCTGGGCGGGATCGCGGTGCAGAAGATTTTTTATACATTGATCGGGACGTTCGTCTACCTGTACCTGTTCCTCACGATCGGCGGCGCCTTCGACCTGCAGCTCGGGTTCATCTCGGCCCACCCGGTGGCCACCGCGGTCCTCGTCGCGGGGGTCGCGGCGCTGATCTACCTGGTCGCGCGGATCTTGCGCGAGCGGATCAGGGAGTGGTGGGGAGAGGCGAAGATCGGGGGCCAGATCCTCACGAAACCGAGGGCCTACCTCGGCCGCGTGTTGCTGCCGGAGGTGGTCAGCTACGCGGCGATGCTCGGGATCATCGCGGTGTTCCTGGGCGCGTACAACATCCCCGTGAGCTTCCACACGATCATGCGCGTCGTCGCCGGCAACTCGATCGCAAACGCGACCTCGGTGACCCCCGGCGGGGCGGGCGTCGTGCAGGGGTTCAACGTGCTCTCGCTGAAAGGCATCACCAGCGCCGCCAACGCGAACGCCTACTCGGTCGCGCAGCAGCTGGTGACGACCGCGTGGGGCATCATCTTCGCGATCGTGATGCTCGTCCGCGCGTTCGGCTGGTCAGACGGGAGGACGCTGGTGGCGCAGTCATACGGGCAGGCGAAGGAGAAGAGTGCCGAGCAGTCGGCCGCGCGCAAGGCCAAGCGGCAGGCCAAGCGCGAGACGCGGCACCACGACCACGCGGACGCGGCCGGCGACGCCGGCGAGTCGACGCTGGCGGTCTCAGCCGAGCAGGTCGGCGAGGCCCTTGACGATCAGGTAGAGGCCGACCCCGGCTGAGATCGCCACGCCGAGCTGGCGGCGGTGTTCGGTGAACCACTGGTTGGTGCGCTCGAGCTGCCCGGCGGCGCGCTCGGGGAAGGCGAGCAGCATCAGCATCGGCAGCTCGATCAGCCACAGCATCACCGCGACGGTCACGAGCAGGGCCAGTAGTTCGCCGCTTTTCGCGAAATGCGCGTCGGCGAGCGTCTTGACCGCGGCGATGTAGATCGGCGAGGGGAGCACGTAGAGCGTCACGCCGAGTACGAACGCCAGCCGGCGGCTCTCGAGGTAGCGCGCGATTTTCGAGGGTTCGCCCTGCTTCCCCGGGTCCGCCGGACCGAGTGGCTTTTGGCGCAGGTAGACGGCCAGACCGATCAACGCCACGCCGAGCACGAGGTCGAGTGCGGCGCTTGGCGCCCAGTGGTGTGGGCCGGTCGCGCCGAGTTCGTCGAGCACGACGAGCATCAACACGCCGAGCGCGTACGTGACGAGCAACGCGCCGAGCACGAACAAGAACACGCGCGACTTCAGCTGCTCGCCGCGTCCGAGCGCGATCACCGCGAGCACCGCGGGCGGGTAGATCGAGGCGGCGAGCGCCAGCTCGAGCGCTTGGGCGGGCATCTCAGGAACCCTGGCGAGGCTCATCGGTCGGAGCGGGGCGCGCCACGGGCGCACTCTGTCAGATCGATGGGACCGTGGGCGAATTGTGTGAGACTGCCCCGATGCGGGCGAGCCGGCCGAGGGTCGCGGTGGTGGGTCATGTCGAGTGGGTGCAGTTCGCGCGCGTACCCCACGCGCCGCACGCGGGCGAGGTGCTCCACGCGCACGGCGCCTTCGAAGAGCCGGCGGGCGGTGGCGCGGTGGCGGCCGTGCAGTTGGCTCGCCTGGCCGGCGAGGCGATGTTCGTGACCGCGCTCGGCCGGGACGAGCTTGGGGAGCGGTCGGCAGGGCGTCTGAACGAGCTCGATGTCGACGTGCACGCGGCTCGGCGAGATGTCGCGACACGTAGGGCGGTGACGCTCGTGGACGACGCCGACGAGCGCACGATCATTACGCTCGGTCCGCGCCTGGAGCCGACGGGAGGCGACGAGGATCTGCCGTGGGAGGCGCTGGAGGAGATGGACGCCGTGTACTTCACCGCCGGCGATCTGGACGCGCTGCGTTCCGCGCGTGCCGCGCGGGTGCTGGTGGCGAGCCCGCGCGCGGGGGAGGCGCTCGGTCAGGGCGTCGAGCTGGATGCGCTGGTGTTGAGCGGGGACGATGCGATCGAGCGCCGCCAGGCCGAGCGCGCACAGGAGGAGGCCAAGCTGGTCGTGTCCACCGAGGGCGCGCGTGGCGGGAGCTATCGAGCGCGCTCCGGAGGATCGGGCGCATGGGACGCTGCGCCGCTGCTCGCCGCGCCGGTCGATTCATACGGCTGTGGCGACTCCTTCGCGGCGGGGCTCACCTACGGGCTCGGCGCCGGTCTCGAGTTGTCGGCCGCGCTAACGCTTGCGGCGCGTTGCGGCGCGAGGTGCCTGACCGGCCGCGGGCCGTACGAGCGCCAGCTGGGGGCTGACGAGCTCTAAGAAATCGTCCGAAAACCCCGAGATCTCCCCTCAGCGGCGCTGGAACATGAGCTGAGGGGTTTTCGGACAGGTACTAATAACCGTGCTCGACGGCGTTCGCGAGCGGCTCGCCGCGAACGTAGCGCCCGACCTGCTCGCCGACGAGTGCGAACGCGCGGCGCTGTGCCGCCGGCGTGTCGCCGGCGATGTGGGGGGTGATCAAAGTCCCCGGCGCATCCCAGAGAGGATGATCGGCTCCCAGCGGCTCGGGGTCGGTCACGTCGAGCGCGGCCCGCACCCGTCCCGCCTGCAGCAACGGAAGCAGCGCCTCGGTATCGAGGATCGGCCCGCGCGCGGCGTTCACGAGCAGCGCCCCCGGGCGCAGGCGCCCGAGCAGCTCGGCGCCGAGCAGCCCGGTGGTCTCGGGCGTGAGCGGCAGCAGCACGACGACGATCTCCGCGCGGGGCAGCAGCGCCGGGAGGTCGTCGACCGCATGCACCCCCGGGCGGGCGTGGCGGGCGACGCGGATCAGCTCGACCTCGAACGGCTTCAGGCGCGCCTCCACGGCGCCGCCGATCGAACCGTCGCCGAGGATCATCACGGTGCTGTGCGCGAGCTCGCTCGGCTGGCGCCGCTCCCAGCGGTGCTCGCGCTGGCGGTCGCGCAGCTCGTCGAGCCCCATCGTCGAGGCGAGGATCGCCGCGAGCACCCACTCGGCGACCGCGATGTCGCGGGTGCCGCCCGCGTCGCAGATCCGCACGCCGGGCGGGGCGGACGGCAGCAGCCAGTCGACGCCGGCCGAGAGTGTCTGCAATACCCGCAACCCCGGCATGCGCCCCAGCAGCTCGAGCACGCGCGCATCGCCGGAGGGCGGGACGAGAAACTCCGCGTCGAGGATCTCCGGCGGCAGCTCGCCGTCGCTCGGGATCAGGCCGAGCGAAACGTCGCGTGGCAGCTCGCCGAGCGCGTCGCGACCCTCCTTGTCGGGTATCCATAGATTCACGCTTTGTGGACGAGTCTATGGAGATCCGCATCCAAGCCGGCCATCTTGGGCGCCGCCGACCGGGGGCGTGCGCGACGAGCCACGGCGCGAGTCCGATCGACCGTCGTACGGTCGAGCCGGGCTGATGCTGCACCTGCGCGTCTTCGGGGACGCCGCGGCGATGGCGGACGTCGCTCAGCGTCTGGACGCGCTCGCGGGCGTCAGACATGTGAGCGTCGCCGAGGGCGTGCACGGCGCGGATGCGCTGGTGACGGCAGACCTGCGCGCCGCGGCCGCCGATCGGGCGCTCGCGCTGCTCGAGGAATTGGGGATCCCGGCAGAGGACTTCTCGCTGCTGCGCTTCGACGCGATCGACCCGACGGCGGGCTCGGAGGAAGCAGTCGCCGTCGTCTGGGCCGACCTGCTTGGACAGGCGCGCCTGAACGCGCGGACCGCGGTGCGCTATCTCGTGTTCATGGCGGTCGCCGGGGTGATCGCGTCGTTTGGCGTGATCGAACAGGACCAGATCCTGATCATCGGCGCGATGGCGGTGGCGCCCGACCTGCTCCCGATCACCGCGACCTGCACGGGCCTGGTCCTCGGCCGCCGCCGTCTGATTCGCCGTGGCCTGGTCTCGCTGCTCGTGGGACTCGGCGTGGCCTGCGTCTTCGCCGCGGCGGTGACGGGCTTCCTCAACCTGTGCGGTCTCTTGCCACACGAATTCGACATTCACCAAGTCGGCCTCACATCCCAACAGCACATCAGCGCGGAGACGATCCTCGTCGCCTTCGCGGCCGGCGTGGCGGGGATGCTCGCGGTCGAGACGCGCGCGAGCATGGGCGTCGGCGTCGCGATCTCCGTGACCACGATCCCGGCCGCCGCGTTCCTCGGCGTCGCCGCCGGCGTCGGACAGTTCTCGAAGTCACTGGGGGCGCTGGGCGTGCTCGGCGTGAACATCTCGATGATGCTCGTCGGTGGCTCGCTCGCGCTTGCGGTGCAGCGAAGGTTCGCGTCGAGGGGGAGTTGAGGCGAGTGTCTGCTAGAACCCGCCGCGTGGACGAGCGGGCGGTCCCGGCCAGCGTGAATGTGACGGCGGCGGAGTTCGAGGCGCTGTTCGAGATCGTGCAGAGCTGGGGACGTTGGGGACCGGACGACGAGCTCGGCGCGCTGAATCTGCTCACGCCCGCTCACGTAGCGGCCGCCGCGGGCCTCGTGCGCAGCGGCGTCGTTGTGACCCTCAGCCTGCCGATGAGCACGGGCATCTCGCCGGACTGTCCCAACCCGGCGGAGTTCCACATGACCCAGCGCAACGACGCCGATGTCGGTCTAGGCGCGCTCGGTTTTGCGAAGGACTTCATCGGAGTCGACTACCACAGCGATGGCCACACGCACATCGACGCGCTGTGCCATGTCGCCTACGAGGGTCGCCTGTACAACGGCGTCGCGGCCGACACCGTCACCGACGACGGCGCCGCGGACGAGGCGATCGCGCTCGTCAAGAACGGCCTCGTCGGTCGCGGCGTGCTGCTGGACGTTCCCCGTGCGCGCGGTGTGTCGTGGCTGGAGCCCGGCGAGCATGTGTTTCGCGAGGATCTCGAGGCCGCGGCGCGCGAGCAGGAAGTGGAGATCGGGGAGGGCGACATCTTGCTCGTGCGCACCGGGCACTCCCGTCGCCTGGCCGAGCTTGGCGCGTGGGACACCGCGAGCAGCAAGGCTGGACTGCATCCCACGGCGATGGCGCTGCTGGCCGAGCGCGGCGTCGTCGCGCTCGGTTGCGACGGCAACAGCGACACCGCCCCGAGCACCACCGAGGGGGTCGCGTTTCCGATTCACGTGCTGGCGCTCAACGCGATGGGGGTGCTGCTGCTCGACTACCTGCAGTTCGAGGACGTCGCAAGCGCATGCGAGACGGCTGGGCGCTGGGAGTTCCTGTTTGTCACGGCCCCGCTGCGGATCGCCGGCGGCACCGGCTCGCCCGTCAACCCCCTCGCGATCCTTTGATGGGGAACAACAGGAGAGAGCGCCGATGAACGTAAGCGACGACGACCGGTTGGCAACTGTAAGCCTGCGCGACGAGCGGGCGGAGCTGGAGGCGACGTTCGTGCCCGGCGCGAACATGCTCTGCTGCTCGCTGCGCCATCGCGGCGAGGAGCTGCTCGCGCAGAACTCCGGCGTGAGCGCGTATGCCCAGCGAGGCAAGACGATGGGGATACCGCTGCTCTATCCGTGGGCGAACCGGCTCGCCGCCTTCGACTACAGCGTCGCCGGACGGGCGGTGCGGGTGCCGCACGATCCAACATGGATCGCGCTCGACGACAACGGCCTGCCGATTCACGGGGTGATCGGTGGACGGCTTGGTTGGGAATTGACGAAGACGCCGGGTCCCGACGCAAAGCCGGGTCCCGACACGGCGGCTGGCACCAATGCGAGGTCTGGCATCGGTGCGCAATCGCTGGCCGCAACCCTGAGCTGGAGCGAGGCCGAGCCACAGTTGTTTGGGGTGTTTCCCTTCCGTCACGACCTTCTCTACGAGGCGCGCCTGAGCGAGGGACGCCTTGAGATCGAGGTGACCGTGCACGCGTGCGGAGAAGATGCCGTGCCGCTGGCGTTCGGCTTTCATCCGTACCTCGCGCCGGGCGGACCGCGCGAGCAGTGGCAGATCGAGCTGCCCGCGATGCGCCACCTGGAGCTCGACCGCCGGCAGATCCCGCTCGGCATCGAGGATCCGGCGAGCGGCCCCCAGCGCTTCGAGCTCGGTGAGCGCGAGTTCGACGACGGCTTCGACGTCGGTGCCTCGCCCGCCCCCGCCCCCGATCCCGTGCGCTTTGGCGTCGCCGCCGGCGCGCGGCGGATCGAGCTCGAGCTCGAGCACGGCTACCCGTGTGCGCAGGTCTACGCGCCGCTGGACGGGCACTTCATCTGC
>Ga0302178_10002908_pt1 | contig 13204 bp, 6 predicted proteins | sample I_Palsa_E1_3_FD_198790 | JGI IMG/M metagenome (GOLD analysis project Ga0302178, IMG submission 198790) | Peat permafrost microbial communities from Stordalen Mire near Abisko, Sweden - I_Palsa_E1_3 | ecosystem: Environmental > Terrestrial > Soil > Palsa > Peat permafrost | place: Sweden: Abisko... | reverse complement strand
GGCGGCGCGCGTTGGCGGCGATGAAAGGATCGCCGGCTCCCGTGCTGGTGATGATCTGCGCGAGGGTGCGGAGAACGATTTCCGTCGCGACGGCCATGGCTAGGCCGATGAGCATCAGGAGGCGGAGGCCGGTGAGAGCCGATGCGAGGTCGGGTGCGGGCGTTTGCGGGATGAGCAGTGGGACGAAGCGCGTGGAGAGAATTACGGAGACGATGAGCATCGCGATGACGCCGAAGAAGAAGATGCGGTTGACGATGAGGGCGATGCGGACGAAGAGGCGAGATCCCTTGATGAGGCGGTCTTTGTTGGAGAGATGCGCGTTGCTTGGCATGGCGGCGCTCCTTATCGATAAACAATAAACATGAATGTGTGCGGCGTCAAGAGAAATTTATTGATAAACGATAATTTCTTTTGGGGCCCTAGAATGGAGTTTTGCGGGCAGGAGGCTCAACTCCCATGAGCGACGAGACAGCGAACAATAGCAATGGATGGAACACGCCGGAATTTCGGCCGGACCTTGCGTTCCCGAAACTTACCGACGACATGGTCGAGCGGCTGCGCGGGTATGGGCGGGAAGAGACGTTTGCGGCGGACGTGAAACTGTTCAAGCAGGGGGACCGGCAGGTGGATATGTACGTCGTGCTGTTGGGGGAGATTGAGATCTCGATCCCAACGGAGAACGGCGGGTGCAAGGTCATTGCAAATCATCGGCGGTTTGATTTCACGGGTGAGTTGAACTTGCTGAACTCGCAGGGATCGCTGGTGGAGGCGCGGACAGTGGAGGAGACCCTGGTGCTGCGCATACCGCGCGATGGGTTGCAGCGACTGATGCGCGCGCAGGGAGATATCGCGAACGTGATTACGTCGGCAACGATCTGGCGGCGGATCGGGATCATCGGCGATGAGACAGGCGGTGTGGTGGTGATGGGGCACGCGGGCGATGCGGAGACGATGGAGGTACACCGGTTCCTGGTGCGCAACAGCTATCCGCATCGGATGGTGGAGGCGGCAGCGGAAGAGGCGGGTGCGTCGGACGATCCTTTGGCGGAGAATGAATCGGCTCTGCCGGCGGTGGTGCTGTCGGATGGGCGTGTGCTGCATCGGCCGACGATTACGCAGCTTGCGGATGAGCTTGGGATTACAGAGCTGCCGGATCCGACGATGATTTACGACGTGGCGGTGGTAGGTGCTGGGCCGTCGGGGTTGGCGGCTGCGGTGTATGCGGCGTCAGAGGGGCTGTGCACGATAGTGATTGAGGGGACGGCTCCAGGGGGGCAGGCTGGGACGAGCTCGAAGATCGAAAATTATCTTGGGTTTCCGACGGGAATTTCAGGGCAGCGGCTGGCGAGCCGGGCGCAGTTGCAGGCGCTGAAGTTCGGCGTGCGCTTCGCGATTTCGCGGGAGACGATTACGGCGGAGCAGGTGGATGGGATTCATAAGCTGACGCTTGCGGGTGGAATTACGCTGTGTGCGCGTGCGGTGGTGGTGGCGTCGGGTGCGCAGTATCGCAAGCTGTCGGTGGAGAACTACTCGCAGTATGAGAACCGCGGGATTTACTATGCGGCTACGGCGATGGAGTCGTTGCTGTGTCGCGAGAATGAGGTGATCGTGGTGGGGGGCGGGAATTCAGCGGGACAGGCGGCGGTGTTTCTGTCGGGGATTGCGAAGCATGTGCACCACATTGTGCGCGGGCCATCGCTGGCTAGCAGCATGTCGCAGTATTTGATTTCGAGGATTGAGAGCTCGTCGCACATTACGCTGTATCCGAACTCGGAGATTGAGACGTTGGAGGGGGCGACGGCGTTGGAGCGCGTGGCTTGGGTGGATCGCGCGACGGGTGAGCGGACGGACAAGCCGATTGGCAGCGTGTTCGTGATGATTGGCGCGGAGCCGAATTCGGGATGGCTGTTCGGGACGGTAAAGCTGGACAAGAAGGGCTTCATTCTTACTGGCGGTGAGGATGGGTTTGAGAACACGCCGTATGCGACGAGCGTGCCAGGGATGTTTGCGGTTGGGGATGTGCGATCGAGCTCGGTGAAGCGGGTTGCATCGGCGGTGGGTGAGGGCTCGGTGGTGATCTCGGATGTGCATCGGTACCTGGCGGATCATCGCAACAGTTTTCCGGTGGAACCGAACTCGGCGCTGGCGGCGTTGCGGTCTGCGGGCGCTACGACTGCGGTGATTTCACAGGGCCAGGTTTAGCTCGGCCTGGCTGTGACTGCGCTGCGCACATTCTGGTGGCGCTTGATTGAGAGCGCGGATACACTGAATTCTCCCATTCTTTTCTTCTTCTCGTGTGTCGGTGAAGTCTCCCGATCCTGGGGAGAGCACTTTATTTTCTGGCTGCAAAGCGGTTCGTCATTTCAGTACCGAGGTCTCGATCGATGAGTTTTTCGCGGCGCGATTTTCTGATGCGGGTAGGGCAGGCAGGCGGGTATAGCGCGGCGTTCTTGGCGATGCAGTCGATGGGTATAGCGCCGATGATGGCGGACGCGGCGGTACCGTTGAGTGTCGCTCCGGGGACGGGCAAGGGTGTGAAGGTGGTGGTGTTGGGCGGCGGGATCGCGGGGCTGGTGGCGGCGTATGAGATGAAGGCGCTGGGCTATGAGTGTACGGTGTTGGAGGCGCGCGAGCGGCCCGGCGGCCGGAACTGGACGGTTCGCGATGGGGACGAGGTGGTGTTCACGGATGGGGCGAAGCAGCGATGTACGTTCGACGCGGGCAACTATCAGAATGTGGGGCCGGGAAGGTTGCCGTCGATTCATAAGACGATGCTGGGGTACTGCCGGAAGTTTGGAGTCGAGATGCAGGTGGAGGTGAACAGCAGCCGGTCGAGCATGCTACAGAATGACGCGGTGAATGGCGGCAAGGCGATGGTGCAGCGTGAGGTGGAGGCCGATACGCGCGGGCATGTGAGCGAGCTGCTGGCGAAGTGCGTGAGCCAGGGTGGGCTGGATCAAGAGATATCAAAGGACGATCGCGATCGGATGCTGACGTTTCTGCGCAAGTATGGAGCGTTGGATGTGGCGGGCAAGTATGCGGGGAGCGATTCGGCGGGGTATGTGACGACGCCGGGAGCGGGCGACGATGCTGGCGTGTTGAGTCAGCCGATTGATATGCACACGCTGCTGGATGCGGATTTCTGGGACGGAATTTTGTTTGAGGACGCCTTCGACCAGCAGGCGACGATGTTCCAACCGGTCGGCGGGATGGACAAGATTGCGTATGCCTTCAACAAGGCGCTGGGCGGAACGGTGATTTATAACGCGCCGGTGAGGGAGATTCGCAAGACAGCGAAGGGTGTGCGCGTGGGGTATATGCACGAGGGACAAAGCAAGATGATAGAGGCCGATTATTGCGTGTGCGCGCTGCCGCTGTCGTTGATGAAGACGATGCCGACGGATTTGAGTGCGCCGTATAAGCAGGTGATTGAGGACTGCACGTATTCGCAGTCGTACAAGGTTGCGTGGGAGAGCCGGAGATTCTGGGAGCAGGATTACAACATCTATGGCGGGCTGGAGTTTTTGAAGACAGGGTGCACTCCCGTGTGGCTGCCTTCGGCGGGATTCTTCTCCGAGCGCGGTGTGCTGGTGAGTGGGTATGAGTGGAGGATGCGACCGGAGTTTGCGGCGCTGGATTTGCAGGGGAAGTTTGCGGCGTCGCGAGCGTCGGTTGAGCGGTTGCATCCGGGACACGGGAAGGAGCTGGAGAAGCCGTTGTATATAGGGTGGGGTTTGATTCCGTGGAACGAGGGCGCGTGGATTGAGTCGTACGGGCCGGGGGAGCGCAGGCATTCGACGACGCCGAATGCGGGGTATGAGACGCTGCTTACACCGGATGGGCCGATTTATTTTGTGGGCGATCATGTGAGCCAGCTTGTGGCCTGGCAGGAGGGCGCGGCGTTGAGTTCGCTGCGCGCGGTGCAGATGATCAGCGACCGGGTGAAGGCGGCGCGGGCTTAGGCCTTCGACCCAGGCTTTGATGTGTCGGGCCTTCGGCGCTCAGAGGCTGACTATCTTTTCGTGGAAGATGTCTAGCGGGGCGTTTGAGCGGGGCGCTTGGGCTTGGGGCGTAGTAGCCGGAGCGGATGGTGAGGGTGGCTACGCGATCGGGGGTGGCGAGGGTGATGGGGTGGAAGGCGCCGTCGTGCGCGAGGGTGGCGGGGCGGAAGACGACGCGATACTGGTTGCGCAGGTTGGATTCGATGGTGCGGAGGTCTGCGGAGATATCGGTCGCCGAGGCGTCGTCGTGGAAGAGAGCGCCGCCGGTTTGCGCGGCTAGTTGTGCGAGGGTGGGGATGCCGGGCGAGTTGGGGTCGGGGCTGAAGGCGTAGATGGCGGTGTTGGTGCGCTGGCACATGTCGACGGCTGTTTCGAGATCGAGAAAGCTGGCGTTGTCTTCGCCGTCGGAGAAAAGAAGGATGAAGTTGCCGCTGCTGCGGTGGTCGATTGCGCCGAACTGGGAACGGCAGGCAGCGTAGAGGGCGTCGAAGAGGGCGGTGCCGCCGATGGGGTCGCCGTGGGTGGTGTTGTGGATGGCCTCGGGATTGCTCGTCCAGGATTGGATGAGTTGCGCGGTGCGATCGAAGTTGAGGACGAAGGCCTGGTCGGTCTGCTGGCGGAGAAGTTGCTGCGCGTATTCGGTGGCGATGGATTGATCGCGAAAGCGATGCGGGGACATGGAGATGCTGGTGTCGATGAGGATGCCGGCGCGGATGGGGAAGTTTTGCTGGAGTTGGAAGTCGAGGATTTTGGCGGGCGGGATGCCATTGTCGAGGAGGGTGAGGTCTGAGAGCTTGAGGTCGTTGATGGGGAGGCCGTGGGCGTCGGCTGCATGGAAGGTGAGGATGACCTCATCGACGGAGACGTTGAGGCGATAGGGCGCGGGGGATTGCGAGGGCGCGTCAGCTTGCGCGCGGGCATGAGGCGCGAGCGTTAGCAATAAGGCGATGAGCGGACTGTAGATCGTGCGTGGAAGTCTCATCGGTGAATGTCCTTTGAGTGTATGACTGCGTGGTGTGGGTATAGGTCGCGCGATTGGTTTCGTGCAACGACGGAACCTCGGTGCGCGGGCGTACGTATGGGGTTTAGAGAGAACTTTGCGGAATCTTTCCTGGCACGCTGTGCTCGCGAGACGGCATGGTGAAGCGCTTGGGAGGCGTGCTCGTGGCTCCGCAGAGGTGAGGGCTCATGAAGAGTTTTTTTGTTGCCGCCGCAGCGGTTGCGGCGCTTGCGCTCCCCCATGCTTCGGCGCAGACGGCGTGCCCGGGTTCGACGATGAGCGGAACAGTGCGCGACACGACGCAGGCGCTGGTGCCGGGAGCGGCGGTGGTGCTGGATGGCCGGCGGCAGGTGGTGAGCCGTGCGGATGGCGGGTTTCAGTTTGCGTGTGTGAGCGATGGGAAGCATCGGCTGCGGGCGAGCATGCAGGGATTTGCGCCGCTGGATGAGGCGCTGGCTGCGCCGCACGCGGGCGAGATTCGGCTAGTGCTGAAGCTCGAGGATGTGCAGACGCAGGTGGATGTGTCGGGAGCGAGTGGGGTGGCGACGTCTGCGTCGGCGGCGGGGCCGACGCAGACGATTGCGGGAGACAGACTGCAGACGCTGGCGGATGATCCGGATGATTTGAAACGCGAGTTGCAGCAGTTGGCATCGGTGGCTGGGGGAAATCCTACGAACACCACGATTTCGGTGGATGGATTTCAGGGCGCGAGCGCGCTGCCGCCGAAGAGTTCGATTGCGTATATCGAGGTGAACCCCGACCAGTTTTCGGCGCAGTATCGCGAGCCGCCGTTTGGTGGTGCGCGGGTGGAGATTTATACGAAGCCGGGGCAGAAGACGTATCACGGGGCGCTGTTTGCGACCAATGGAAGTCCTTGGGAGAACGCGCGGGATCCATTCTCGGTGAGCTCGGCGCCGATTGGGAAGCAGCGGTATGGATTTGAGTTGACGGGGCCGGTGCGGAAGACGGGCAGCGATTTCTCGTTAGCGCTGGAGCATCGCAGCATTGAGAACTATGCGGTGGTGAACGCGATTACGGTGGATGCTTCGGGCAACCTGGTGGCGACGAACGCGAACGTCGCGGCGCCACAGGAGTTGTGGCTGGGGACAGCGCGGCTGGATTGGCAACTGGGTGCGAAGAATACGTTCATCGCGACGTACAACGCGAATGTAAATTCCCTGCAGAATGTGGGCGTGGGCGGTGAGTCGCTCGCGGAGACGGGATACGACAGTGGGACGTATGAACATATGTTTCGGGTGAGCGACGTGACGACGGCGTCGACGCACTTGATGCACGAGGCGCATGTGAGCTTCCGCTGGGATGGCGAGAGGGATGTGCCGAACTCGACGGCGGCGCAAGTGAATGTGGCGGGTGCGTTTGTCGGCGGTGGCGCGACGATTGGGCAGCAGAGGCTGCGCGAGTTCAACCTGGAAGCGGATGACGACGCGGTGCTGACGACCAAGCACCACACGATGAAGTTTGGTACGCAGTTCATGCTGTATGACGAGCGTCAGCAGCTGACCACGAACTTCAATGGGACGTACACGTTTGGCGGCGGGCCGGCTCCAGTGCTGGATGCGAACAACCAGCCGATCCCAGGTGAGACGACGACAATCACTGGGGTGCAGCAGTATCAGCGGGCGGTGCTGGGGCTGGCGGGTGGAAGTGCGACGGCGTTTAGCAATGTCGCGGGGACGCCAGTGGTGAACTTCAACATGGTGCAGAACGCGTTGTTTTTCCAGGATGACTGGGAGGCTGGGCATGGGCTGCACGTGGCGTATGGCGTGCGGTATTTCGTGCAGACCGATCCGACGATTTTGGACAGCGCCGTGCCGCGGTTGGGGATCTTGTGGTCGCCAAATAAAAAGGGGACGTGGACGCTGCATGCGCACGCGGGCATGTTCTCGGGACGCTTTGGGGAGTCGACGAATGCGGAAGTTCAGCGCGAAGACGGAACGCAGCGGGTGACCAGCACGATCTACAGCCCGGTATGCGGAGGAACGGGCACTGCGTTTAATCCGTCGACGTGCAATCCGTTTACCCAGGCGACGCCGATCCACAGCATGCGTGCTTATGCGCCGGGTATCACCAACCTGACTTGGGCGGCGGAGAATGTTGGCGGCACACGGGTGCTGCCCGCAGGGTTCAACCTGTCGGTGGACTACTACGTGGGACGGTTCTGGAACTATACGCGGTCGAACAATATCAACTCGCCGCTGAATGATGAGCCGACGGGGCCGCGGCCAGGGCCGACGAATCTGAATATTCTGCAGATGCAGAACAGCGGGCAGGGACGGGCGAACGTTGTCTTCGCGGGAGTGGAGAACCACAAGTTCAAGCGCGTGCAGTTTTTTGTTGGAGGCGTGCGGGTAAACCTGATTGACGACACGGATGACAACGAGTTCTTTACGCCGCAGAGTTCGACGAGCAATGTAGGTGAGTTTGCGCATCGGACGGGGCAGCCGGTGTGGAATGTCTTTGGCAATGGCACGCTCAAGCTGCCATTGAAGATTGTGGTGAGTACAGACTTCAACGCGCATGGAGGGAGCCACTACAACATCACGACGGGCTACGACAACAACGGGGATGGCAACTTCAACGATCGGCCGGTGTATGCGTTGCCGGGGACGCCGAGTTGCGCAGCGGAGCCGAACGCGTCGCCATGCTCGTATGCGACACCGTGGGGGGAGTTGGTGGCTTCGGGAGGGACCGGGGTATTTCCGCGCAACAAGGGCATGTTGCCGTGGAGCATTTATCTGGATGCAAATGTGGAACGGAATTTCTCGCTGACGAAGAATGCGAAGGCGAATCATCCGCAGGCGCTGACGGTGAATGTGCGGTCGTCGAACGTGTTGAATCACACGAATGTGACGCAGGTGGGAGGGGTATTGGGATCGCCGGATTTCGGGATACCGTATGCGGCGGATAATGGTCGGCGGATAGAGGCAGGGGTGAGGTACAGCTTCTAGGGACGCGGGCTTCCGCTACGACCTTTGGGTGGGTGATGGGTTACCGGTGTGGTATTACGAACCCGCGCAAACTGTGGAAAGCTTGAGGGATAGCAGTCAACGCATCAGGTAAGATTCGGTTAATTGAACTTGCATGACGCTGGTATGTTGGACGTCGGCCGAAGCGAGATTGGACGTTTTCGGGCGCTCGGCACTGACGTCGGACCGTGCGCCTGTTCTGAAGTACTGAGCGGGTGTCCGCGGCAAGAGTGAGCGTGGGCTGAGTGGATCGGTCATCCGGAAGAATGGATGCAGCGAACACTCCAGAAGGAAGCAAAGCATCCGAAACAGGTGACATAGCGCAGGCAATGCATCTCCGGCTTACGGAGGCATTAGGGAATGCGCGATGCCACGCGTGGGGTTTTAACGCAGAGTGCTTTGCGGTACGAATGCGGGTGTGGGATCACGGGCCCGGGATTTCGATGAGGTTGTTCGCCCTGCACGTGGGGTGCGCTCGTCGGGACAAGTCAGATGAATGGTGTAGTGGCAGCAACGAAGGTGACCAGATGAGGCACTTTTTGGATTCATCGTCCGAGTAGGCAGTATGCACTCAGGAATGGCATCCAACGTGCAGCACCAAAAGGCTATGAAGGCGCTTTCGAGTTTGAGGTAAGGCACCATGCAGGGTCCGATTGTTGATCTCGTACTGTTGTTGCTGCTGATCCTGTTCTTCGGATTGCAGCAGCGGCGGCGTCCGCAGGTCTACTTCCGATTCTGGTTTGCGGGTTGGATCTTTGTCTTCCTGAGCTACGTGGTGTGGGAGATGCAGGGCAGACTAGCGATGGCGGAGCCGCTGCAGAATGCGGTGTGCTTCGATTTTCTGTGGCTGGGCGTGATGACCTTCCTGATGTCGCTGGTGGCGAAAGAGCATGGGACGAAAAAGGTCATCCTATGCGGGCTTGCGATAGGCGCGGCGACGATGCTGATTGTGGATACGCAGCAGTTCATCGTGATTCCATCGGAGGTGCTGGCAATTGGCGTTCTGCTGGCGGAGGGTATCGCGTTTTCCATCGCGTTCATGCTGGTGCCGAGACGTTGGCCGCGTCGGCGCGCCGGGATTTTAACGATCTGCGCGGTGTATGGGTCGGCATTGACGGTGTATGCGTGGCTGACTCCGGCGAGCAATCTGGATCACTGCGCTGTGGTGCAGGTGCTGCTTTGCGCAGCGGTAATGTATGCGGGCTCCGCGGGCAGGCGAGGGGTTTCGGGGTGGGCAGGGACGGTGGGGTTTGCGGCGTGGGCGGGGTTCTATCTGCTGAAGATGCATCCGGGGAACCCGACGTGGCTGACGATTGGGCTGTCCGAATTCTGGAATTTTCCGAAGTACTTTGTCGGCTTCTCGATGATCCTCAAGGTGTTTGAAGAGACTGCTGATGACAAGGCGCGGATGGCGGAGACGTTCCGCGATCTTTATGAGGACTTCCGGCTGTTGTATGACACACATCCGCACCCGATGTGGATCTGCAACGAATCGCGGGGACGGTTTCTGACGGCGAATGAGGCGGCCACCAAGGAGTATGGGTACAGTATCGCGGAGTTCCAGGCGATGACGATGTCTGAGCTGGAGCTGCCAGACGATCAAGAGGCCGAAGAGGTGGATAGTGTGCTTGGCGAGCCGGCCGAGGGCGTGCGGGTGCGGCATCGTCACAAGGACGGCCGCGTGGTGTGGGTGAATATGGTGGAGCGGGAGATCGTGTACCTGGGGCAGGAGGCGCGGCTGGTGATTGCGCGCAACATTACGGAACGGTTGAAGCTGGATCGCGAGCTTTCTTTCCGCGCGCAGCATGATGTTCTGACGGGACTGCCCAACCGGCAACTGCTGGAGGAACGTTTGGAGCAGTGTCTGCAGTCCTGCCGCGTGGAGGAGCGGCGGGCCGCGGTGCTGACGATCGATGTGGACCACTTCAAGCTGATCAACGACACCTATGGACACCTGGTGGGGGATGAATGTCTAAAGGAAGTGGCGGCGCGATTGAAGAGCAAGATTCGCAAGGTGGACACGATTGCACGGACGGGAGGCGAGGAGTTTACGGCCGTGGTGAGCGGGTTGAATAAGGCGTCTGATGCGGAAAAGGTTGCGGCGAGCCTGATGCGTGTATTTGAGGCGCCGGTGGAGCTGCCGTTCGGGGCGCTGGGTGTGACGGTGAGTGTGGGCGTGGCAGTGTATCCGGACGACGCGGTTGATTCGACGACGTTGCGCCGGCTGTCGGATGAGGCGATGTATCGGGCCAAGCGTGCGGGCAGAAATCGCGCAGCGTATTCGGCGGAGAAGACGACGGTGCTGGACTTCAAGAAGCCAGAGGCGAGTTAGCAGGCATCCTGCGTCTGTACGGTGGGGAGGGTTTGGCTGCTGGGGCGGGCGGGGTGGCAATTTAGGTTCGCGCGAGGGAAAGCAGCTTCCTAGTCCTGCGTTTGAACTATCTCGCATGAATTAACGTACATACTAGGGAATCAACCAACACGCAAAGCTGCTGTTTCCAGGTGCTTGACGGCGGCTGAGACCGCTGTAGAGCGGCTCTGGTATAACCAACACGAAGGCATGATGTCTCGCGAGACCCTGGTGGCACTGGAGATTGGATATTACCCAATAGGGGGATTCGTTATTAAGTAGTAGCGGAGATAGTTCAAGCAGGACGGGAGAGGCATCACGATAGAGGGTGCCGCCCGAGTGCAAGGGCCGACCGAAAAATGCGACCTCGACAGGTATGGGGCTTCCCAGCCAGCTTGATTGAGTGATACGGATTCTTAAGGCAAGCTCAAGATGGATGGAATAGCAAACTTTTTTTCAGTCGTGCCGAATCCGATGATTCTGGTAAACACGCAGGGCATCGTCGTGCTCGCGAATGAGCGCGTGTGCAATATGTTTGGCTATGAAGAGGGTGGGCTGACGGGAAAGGCTGTAGCAGATCTCATTCCTGAGCGGCTTCGGGAATCGCATATGAAGTCTCTGGAGAGGTATTTTCAGGCGCCGCACGTGCGTGAGATGGGGATTGGCATGGAACTGACCGGGCTCCACGCGGATGGATCAGAGTTTCCAGTCGAAGTGAGTTTGAATCCCTACGGGGAGACGGGCGCGGTCTACACGCTGGCGTCGCTGCGTGCGATCAAAGAACGCCGGGCAACGGAGATCAGGATCCGGCACTTGAACCGGATCCTGGCGATGCAGAGCCGGATGCATGCGCTGATTGTGCGCGTGCATGACCGCGAGGAGTTATTTCGGGAGGCGTGTCGCATTGCCGTGGAAGCGGGCGCGTTCACCATGGCGTGGATCGGGCTGCTGGATACGGAGACGTCGCAGATACAGGTGGTTGCGAGTTACGGCGAGCGCGCGAAAGAGTACCTGAAAGATATTGAGGCAGAGGCGCCGCTTTCGGCAGGGCCTGCAGGCACCGCGATCAGCGAGAATCGGGCGGTATGGGTCCATAACTCCGAGCACGAGGAACAGGACACGCCGTGGCATCGACACAGTAGGGGATTTGGCTGGAGTTCGATGGCAACGTTGCCACTGCATCGATCGGGTGTGCCGATTGGCGCGCTGGTGCTGTATGCAGGAGAGATTGGCGCGTTCGATGAAGAGGAAGAGCGGCAGCTGACGGAGCTGGCAGCGAATCTTTCGTTCGCGATCGACCATATTGAGAAGGAACGCAAGCTCAATTACCTGGCGTACTACGATGTGCTGACTGGCCTAGCGAATCGAACGCTTTTTCTCAATCGCGTGACGCATTACCTGCGCAGTGCGGTGAGCGGCCGAAAGAAGCTCGCGGTCTTCCTCATTGATCTTGATCGCTTCAAGAATATTAACGACAGCCTTGGACAATTGGCCGGCGACAAGTTACTGCGCCAGGTGGGCAAGTGGCTGACGCGCGAGGTGGGCGATGCGAACCTGCTGGCGCGGCTGGATGCGGATCACTTTGCCGTGGTGATTCCTGAGATTGGGCAGGAAGATGATGTGGCGCTGCTGGTGGAGGGATGGATGAAGGCGCTGCGTGATCATCCATTTGGCGTAAAGACAGCGACGTTCCGCATCAGCGCGAAGGTGGGAATCTCGATGTATCCGGAGGACGGGTCGAATGCGGACACGCTGTTCAAGCACGCGGAGGTGGCGCTGAAGCAGGCGAAGGCCAGCCGCAATCGGTACCTGTTCCACACGCCGAAGATGACGGAGATGATGGCGGGCAAGTTTGTGCTGGAGAACCAGCTGCGCCAGGCTTTGGATAAGCACGAGTTCATGCTGCATTATCAGCCCAAGATGAACATGGCGAGCGGCAAGCTCACGGGCGCCGAGGCGTTGATCCGGTGGAATGATCCGCGCACAGGACTGGTGCCGCCGGGGCGCTTTACGCCGATGCTGGAAGAGACGGGGCTGATTTACGAGGTGGGGCGCTGGGCGCTGGGACAGGCGATCGAGGATTATCTACGGTGGCGCCGGTCGGGGTTGCCGGCTGTGCGCATCGCAGTAAACGTTTCGCCGCTGCAGTTGCGCAATCGTCACTTCATCGGAGATATCGAGCGAGCGATTGGCAGCGACCGCGATGCGGCGGCGAGCCTGGAGCTCGAGATCACCGAAGGTCTCATCATGGAGGACGTGGACTACAGCATTGCGACGCTGCGGGCGATCCGGGCTATGGGTGTGAGCATTGCAATCGATGATTTCGGCACCGGATTTTCATCGCTGAGCTATCTTTCGAAGCTGCCGCTGGATACGCTGAAGATCGATCGCACGTTCGTATCGGATCTGACGGAGGCGCCGGAGGGGTTGGCGCAGGTATCCACGATTATTAACCTGGCGCATTCGCTGAACCTGAAGGTAGTGGCCGAGGGGGTAGAGACGGCCGAGCAGGCGCGGCTGCTGAAGATGCTGGGCTGTAATGAGATGCAGGGGTTCTATCTGAGCAAACCACTGCCGGGAAATTTATTCGAGTCGCGGTACTTGTCGCCGTATCACGCGGGCTGACGCGGCTATTTTTTCAGGGTGGGGCTGTCCTCAAGCAGGTTGAAGCCCAAAATGGGACGTACCTTCTGAGGAACCCGGTGGAAAAAATTCAGCTTCTATTGTTGTAGCGGTCATTGTGCAGTCGCGTTGGATAGGCATGCTTTAGGCAGGTTGGACAACTGCGGAGGAAGCATGTCGATACAGTCGAAGGTTACGAGCCAATGGAAGCAGCCACTCGCGACCCACGAGTTTACGACGGGGG
>Ga0302178_10002907_pt1 | contig 13204 bp, 9 predicted proteins | sample I_Palsa_E1_3_FD_198790 | JGI IMG/M metagenome (GOLD analysis project Ga0302178, IMG submission 198790) | Peat permafrost microbial communities from Stordalen Mire near Abisko, Sweden - I_Palsa_E1_3 | ecosystem: Environmental > Terrestrial > Soil > Palsa > Peat permafrost | place: Sweden: Abisko... | reverse complement strand
AGATGTACCTCATAATATATCCGCCGTAAACGAATGCCAGTATTCGTGTGTTTTCCTTTCTATTCATAACGGTTTCGGTCAAACCTCTCTGAGATACTGCACATGTATTAACGGGCTACGCGACTATGACGCGCGAGTGGATTGGAAATATAGCGAACTGCGTAATTCGCCAGTGGCGGATAGGGAACAAGACACAGGCAGGACAGCACAATCGTGCCAATTTTTTTCTTCAAAGTCCAAAACGGATTGGCGACGATCGAATGTACATAATTGCGCGACTCCAGTGCAGCCCAGCGCCAGCGCCTGACGAGAGGCGCACCGGAAATTTGCGCACAGAAAAGTGCCTTTTCGTAAGAAAAATCGTGGAATTGGGCGGGGAGCTCGACCCCAAGTCGGGAGCGTGCAGTCTGCTGCAAAATATTCCACCGAATCGAAAGCGCTTTAGGCATCTTTCTCATGTCCTCGGAGTTTGAAAATGCGACATCCAGAGCCTCCGAATGATGCACGCGGTAGCCGCCGAGCGAGTGGGGAATGGACGCGATCGGGCCAAGCAATGCGACACCATAAATGGCGTAGAAGTCTGCGCCATATCGTACTTCGGACGTTTCACAGATCGGAAAGATCTGGCGTAACGCGCTGACGCGATACGCATTGCCGGACCCTGGAGGCGAGGGATACAACCAGCCATTGAGCAGCAGCGGCCTACAGTCGGTCGGCGCGTCGGAATGCGGGATGCAAGCACCCGTTCGCTTACCGTTACTTGAAATAACGTCAATCCGAAATTGGACCTTCGCAAAGTCGCCGGCTTCGAACTGTTGCACAACTTCCGACACTGCGCTCGGATACAGGATGTCGTCCGCATCGAGCAGGATCGCATAGTCACTGTCGAGCTCTTTGATCGCCCGGTTATACGCCGATATTTGTCCGCCGTTGTCCTTGAATACGGTCGCGATGACTGAGCCATATGCTTCTATCAGCTTGCGCGAATTATCGGTCGAACCGTCGTCGACAACGAGCACCGTTGTCGACGGGTAATCCTGGGCGAGAGCGGAATCGATCGCGTTGGCCAGGAAGCGGTCGTAATTGTAGTTGCAGATGACGATCGTGACGGATTTCATGGTGTTGTCATAGTCAGCGGTAAAGTCGTAAATCTTCGTCGAACGACGCTGGTTCCGCTGCACGCGTGATCTGTGCAAGCTGTATAGCCGGCCTGCGAAGAGCGGGAAACAATAGTCTTGCTGGCAGAACTCGACCAAGCAGACCGTTTCTTGATACTGGACTGCAGACTATCACTCGATTTTGGGTGCGCTCTGTACGAAATCGCACCGATGTAGGAAGCGCGATGGAGGTTAAATTGGTGCGCTGTCCGTGCCTTATGCGTCGATTCGTTGAACACGACGTAGCCGTCTTTGTGCGGGGCGATCTGCAATCACTTTCGAGAGGTAACGTGTCGATGAAATGCAAACGCTCATCAGACGGTCGCAAACTGGATCACCACACGCTCCAAGTCATGCGCCAAGACGCCATCAAATCCATCCGCGGTGGCGCGCGAGTAGAGTCGGTGGCGGTCGCGTTTGGCCTGAGTCCGCGCACTATTTTTAGCTGGCTCGCGAAGTTTGCTGAAGGCGGAGAGAATGCCCTGCTTGCGAAGCCGATTTTTGGTCGTCCGCCAAAGATCAGCGGCGATGAAATGCGCTGGCTCGCCCAAGCTGTGCTGGAATATTCACCGCGACAATTCGAGTTCGAATTTGGCCTGTGGACCTTGTCGTTGATCAGCGAACTGATCAAGCGAGAGTTCGGGACATCATTGGCTCTCGCGTCGGTGAGCCGTGTCATGAAGCTCCTTGGTGTGTCGGCCCAAAAGCCGCTGTACCAGGCTTGGCAGCAAGACGTACAACTTGTCCAGGAGTGGGAAACTCGAATCTATCCAACGATCAAGGCGCAAGGTCGCGCCGAGGGCGCCACGATTTATTTTGCCGATGAAGCAGGGATTCGCTCTGCTTACTATACCGGCACAAGCCGGGCCCCAGTCGACGAAACGCCGGTCGTCGCAATGACTGAACGCGACTTCTCTTTCAACATAATTTCGGCAATCAATCCGCGTGGCGATTTCCGTTTTATGGTCTACGAAGGACCGTTGACCGCGCCGATCTTCAAAGAGTTCTTGACGCGTCTGATGATCGGCGCCAGCAAACCTATTTTTATGATCGTCGAGGGTCATTCGATCCATAAATCCAAGCTCGTCAAAGACTACGTCGATTCCTTGGGCGGGATGCTTAAGTTGTTCTACCTGCCGCGGTATTCGCGCCAATTCGACCTCGATGAGCAAGTCTGGCAAGACCACAAGTACTCAGTGAGTCGGCAACGTATACAAAATAGTGAGGATATAAAGAAGCGTGTCCTTGGCGCATTGCAGCGGATTGAAAAGCTACCTGATCTCGTTAGAGCTTTGTCCCGACAATCTGAGTGTGAATATGCGTCTAAGTGATGTTGCCTGCTAGAATCTTGTCCGATCCCGACCGTCCGCCCGTGTTGCTCGCCCAGACTGCCTCTACAGCTTTGCCGGCGGGCCTCAACTTGCCGGGTCTGGGCGCGATTCGGCTGGCCTCGCTCAATATGCCGCTGACCCCTACGGAGCACGCCGCGTTGGCGGCGGTGCTGACGCTAGGCACGCTTGACAACCTGGTGACTGCCCGGCGGGGCGATCGAATCACGCACACCTTTGATGGGCGGCACGCCGACGGCAGTCTCATTCCTGTGACACTGGTGTTGGACGGCACTGGCACGCTACGTCGCATGGTGCTTTATGCCGAATCCGATGCTGCCGTTCCCCACGCCCGTCTGGACTTGCACTTTGGTCTTCCACCCATGAATGCACAGTGGCTTGAACTAAGCAGGCTTCCGCTGAATCAACAGCAGCGCTCCGCCGCCACCGTGTTTGTCGCACACCTGGAAAAAAATGGCGTGCCCGTAGCTCAGCTCGAGTTGGACGCTCCCTGGCCGCAGGGGCCATCGGACGCCTGTTTGCGCGAGTTGCTGTGGAGCCTGGGCGCGCGTCTGGGCGACACGCTCCAAGCGCTTGCAGCGGCGCACGGTCTGACGTTGGCGCGCTTGAGCGCCGCGCCGCGCGCGGTGCTGGTGGCGTTGCTCAGCGGGTTGGCCGACGCGCGACAGTGCCTGCCGCTGAGTCTCAGTGAGCTGCGCCTGCTGCCGCCGCGCCTGAGCGCTCCGAGTATCGCGCAGGCCAGCGCTATACAACCGACACAAAGTGAAATACGCGGTTTCCTGAGCCAGATACTGCGGCACAGCGAGGCCAGTGAGTGCGGCGCGACCGGTACCTGGGGCCAGGCGTATAAGGGCGGCGCAGACAGGATTCAAGGCCAGTACCTGTCCCGCGACCGCTTCTCCGCTGCGTTGTTGCAAGCGTACCAGCAAACAAATCCAACGCCCACCGGGCAAAGCAGTGCGCGGGCGCTGCTGGCGCGGCTGGACGAGCAGATCTCGCCGGTGGACGTGCCGTTGTTACGGCACTGGGCGGGTGAGGCGCTTAGCCTGGACTCCGCATGGCTGAAGGCGCTGCGTCTGGGCCCGGCGCAACGGAAATACCTAAGCGCCGCGACCGGATTCCTCCCCTGGCTGCAAGCGCACGCCACTGAACTCGCTCAAACGTATGCGCAAGGCGAGCCGGGCGTGCAGCCTTCAGCCCCAGCGGCGATTAAGCTGGCTCAGCCGACCGTTCAACCCGTCAACCCTGTTCTGCGTGCGGCTGTCCAGAGCGGTCTGGAGCGCCTTATCGAGCTGGCCAACGTCGCTCCTCGAGAGGCTGGTTTAGGTCTCGCGCTCAATACATGGAATCGGCGTGCGGCGGCCTATGCCCGCTTCCTGCGGCAGCTTGAGTGTCGGCCGTTCACGCTCACGCTCCCGGATGGGCTGACGCCGACGGCGCAGGCTCGCACTCAAGCGCTGTTAGCCGCGCACGCCGCCGCGGCGGCTCAACCGCGCGGCGACCCCGAGACCTTGCTACGGTTTCAGCAGTTGCCGGGATTGGTGCAGGAAGCGATCGTGGCGCCGCTGGTCGTGCGCGATACAAACTTGCGACCTGTCCTGAACCTCCTGCATGATCTCGATTTATATGGAGGTAAAGTGCCTAAAACCTATTGGCCGCGCCTGCAAGGGCACAGTCTGATTCTACGACGGTGTCTGGAGCAAGGAGTCGCGGAGCTGTCCCTCGGCGAGCTCCGGCCGCTGCTGCATTACGCCGAGCAGCGGTGGGAGGGGGGCGAGCAGAGTCGCGTGATTCTGGCCCTGGCGGCGGCGTCGTTTAAGGCATTTAAAACTCAACTGGCTCCGTATCCTGGCTGGGTGACGCATTTGAAACCGGTCTACGATGCTTGTCATGCGGACACCTTTTCTCGCGCGACGGAGCCGCATCTAGTGCGCAACATGCAACGCTTGGCTGAACTTGACGGGGTGCTGGCGCCCATGCCGGCCGCAGAACGTGAAGATGCGCGCAATACCGTCCTGAGGTGGATCCGGCGGGAGGAGGGCGAGATGCCCAACGTCACCTATGATAGGGTTGGACAGGCGCTCGGCCGGGTCGAAGCAGATGTCTTCTGTGACACCGTACAAACCCAACTCAATATGATACTGACAGAATTTCAGCGTACGACGTTCACCGCCCTGCATAAGCAGGCACAGACTTCTATTAACATAGTATTGCTAAATAAATAATGATTAAAAGTAGACCTTACTTAGCTTGCCCGCGTGACTCACAATAGCGCATCAACCACGCAATTCCTGGCAGACCGCGAGACCCGGATTCCTTTTTTTGGAACGAGCGCCGTGCTTCGCTAGCAGCCTGGTATAGCTTTCAATCTGGTCAAGCACGGACCTTCGGGGAAACCTGTGATATTCTCTCGTGCCGCCCATGCTTGCTAAGAATTCGCGCTCCGCCGTGATTCTTTCTGTTGGACTTCGCTTTGCTCCATTTCTCCCTCAAAGATTCGCGCGCCTGTGATTCATGAACTCAGGCTCCTCGTCCTTTGTCCCTATTACCTAGAAAATATTCGATTTGGATCGATATGCTGATGACCAAAAATCCGCGAACTAAATCGAGAGTATTCGATTAGTCGTGCAAATTCCTAGCCGCGTAAGAATTCGTCGTTTGATAGGGTGAAGTTGGCCTTGGATAAATGTCATTATCGAATGACATATCATTGTTTATATAAATAAGGAGTACTAATTTTAATAAATTAATTTGAGTAAATTCTAAATAATTTTTACCCTTCGATATTTTGTCGATGGTGGAGAACTCTTTATGATGCAAAGAAGTAAATCGGAATCGTCCGTGACAAAGCGGCGGAAATTTCTCCGCCGCCTGACTGCTTTAAGTGGTAGTTATATTTTGACTGCCTGTGGTGACGGTGGAGGAAGCGCCTCCAGCGCCGGCAGCGCCAGTACTGCCAGCGTTTTGTCACCAGCCGTGACCGCTGCCAACGCGGTCGTTGCAGCGGCTTCGGTTAACAGCACCGCAATTCCACCAGCCACGTCTATAACCGATACAACCGGCGCAGTCTGGACCCTCGCTCATGGTTCCACTTATCGAAACGGCATAATGGTTGGCGGTGCCTATAACGTGACGCTAATTCTGTTTTATGGCAACAGTATCTATTGCGAGCTTGGTACCAGTCAGTTTTACAATTTTGTCAATTCTGCGTGGGTCGCCTGTTCGGATCCTCGCTTAGGCGGAACCTCTATTGACGGTACGTCGATTCCAGGCGCGACCTATATTATCGATAAGAATTGGGCGGTTTGGACCGTCGTGGGCGGTGTCATTTATTGTAATGGTGCTACCGTAGGCGATACATATAATGTTTCATTGCTGCTGTGGTACGGGGGCATGCTCTATGCCTGCGCATCGGGTGGCAATTTCTGGGTCTACTCGAATGCGAAAGTATGGGTTTCATGTAACGATCCACGCATCCCAGAGGCTGCTGTTGCCGGGACATTCTATGGCATGAATGGTCATTCCGATTATGCGTATACGCCTGCGCAAATTGTCAGTTGTCTGCAAACGCTTGGCTGCACGACGTATCGCATGGGATGCACAACTAACCCGGTGCAACTCAACGCTACGATTGCCATGGCGAAAGCCTTTCAAGTAGCGGGCTTAACGCTATTCGTTCTGATTGAGCAAGGGATGTACGACGTCAATGGAAATTTGTACACCAGCGAGAGCGTGGCTTACGCGCAAAACCAGGCAAGCGCGGCAATCATCGCCAATGCGCTCATGCAGTACGGCGTGACGATGTACGAATGTGGCAACGAGTTGACGCGTGACCCGGGGATCATTGTGAATACGACCTACGCTGGCGCCAATATCGTCGATTTCAAAAATGCCAACTGGCCTTTGATGCGTGGCGCGATGGGCGGCATGATAGCGGGTGTCAAATCGGTTCAACCCAATGCGAAATGCGGCATCAACTTCTGCGCGACAGATGTTGGCGCGTCGGATGCGTTGTGGGATGGGATACAGCCTGACGGCACGACGGGTCATGCCAAGGTGCGTTGGGATCTGACAACATGGCACAATTATGAAATCTACGGCAACATCTTGGATATCGGCACGGATGGCTCGGGCCCGGGGTTTGATCTCATTACCTATTGTAAGGCGCGCTATGGCGTACCTTTCCTGATTACGGAATGGAATGCAAGTCCACAGCAGACGGAGGCATATCGCGCCACCTATATTACCTCGACGATGGGGGCCTTATATCAGGTGCGCAAGACGCACTATCTCCAGTCGATCATGTATTACGTACTCGATAGCGGGGATGATTCCTATGGCATCGTACTGAACGGCATCCCCATCGACCCGCCTTTCAGCACGTTCCAAAGCTTCGTTGCTGCGCATAGCGACACGTGATTGGGTGATTTCCCAGACTACGTTTTACTTGCGTCATGACCGATGGAACGGTCAAGCATAATCGACGGTTTGCGGGATGTGCTAAACAATGATCGACTTAAACGGTGAAACGGTCGCTCGAAGCAGATATGAAAGCCGTACGCAGCCAAGGGCACGATCAAAGCGCATAACGCGATCATTGGAACAATTGCGGCAGAACCTGTCCATCCATTTTCTACAAATATCCATTGGTAAATCAGTTGAACGATAGGTGGATGGATCAGGTATATGCTGTAACCCATTGTTCCTAAGCGGCCTGTCATGCTTGCCAATGCTGACGACTTCATTTTCTGCCGAGGCCGTATCGCAAGCCAGTAAAGAAGCACTGCAGTCCAGGCGCCGACGAACGCGCTCTGGACCTGCAGTGCAGTCAGCAGTGTCAGTGTCCGACGTGTAATAACGCACGCCACGACAGCTGCCAGGGCAGTCGCCACAAAAAAATAATTGCTTTTCTTCAGGTCTGCGTAAGACACTTGCTTAGACTTCTCGATAGCGATACGCGACGACAGCAAGCCCATCGCAAAGAGCCACACATAATACAAGGATGATCCAAAGGCGCCAGGATTCAGTACGTCTAATTTGTAAATAATAAACCAGGCGCCGTAGCTCAATAGGCCAATTACAACCATCGACGATGCACCGCCGATCCTGGCGATTGCGTACACTATCAACGGCAGCAGGAAATAGATTTTCCATTCGACCGCGACCGACCACAGCACATAGTTGATCTGCGTTGCCGTCGCCACGGACCAGTCATACACCATGAATAAGTGGGTAACCAATCCCATGGTGGTAATCTGAGCGCTATCTTCCCATCTGGAGCCTGGTCCGCCATCGATCACCGTGAAGATTAGCGCCAGGCAAATCGCACAGGTTATAAAGTAGGGCGGAAGAATTCGCACGGCTCTGCGACATATATATTTTTTGAAACCATCATATTTCCCGATCCACACCGGTATCCCAAGACTGAATCCAGATACAACAATGAACACGTCGACGGCGTAGTGACCACCTCCGAATAGAGTATGCACGTATTTCCAAACGGACAGACCGTTCATGGCAACCGATTGGGAGGCATGATGCAAGACTACGTAAAAAGCCGCCAAGCCACGGATGCTGTCCAGGAACCAAAAATGAGTATTGCGTGTGGGTACTGTCACGCTATTTTCCATGGCGACCTCAAATCTTGCGTGCCGCACATCGTGCAGCACTGGGTTATGTAGCGTAAGCCTAAAATTCGTTCGGATGGCAATTAAAGTGTCCTTAAAACACAGGACGAACTAGCGCATTTATGTCGCGCAAAACACGCCGGTTTTGAGCCACACCTCGGACGCGCATTGTCCGGCGAGCGCCATTCTGTCGATTTTTCCGTTCACTGTAAGCGGGAACGCATCGATGACAACGATCCGCTGCGGCATTGCGTAGACCGGCAAGCGCTGCCGGCACGCCCGCAGCACAAGCGCTATCTCAACTTGGGGGTTGGTTACGAAGGCGACGAGGCCGGTGGTTCGCCCGACTTCGTCAAGCGGCCAGGGGACAACTGCGCACAACCCGGCAAGACTGGACGCTTGTACGACATGTTCAACTTCTTCTAGCTCGATCCGGTTGCCGCGAATCTTTACCTGTGTATCGAGACGTCCCTGAAACACGATTCCGTGTCCCGTCGTTGCGCGTGCGGCATCGCTGGATCGATACCAGCGATGCGCGCGCAGACCCGGATAAATCTTCGCAATGAACCGCTGATTGCCGGGTTCGTCAGTCGACAGATAGCCGTCGGCAAGCTGCGGGCCACCAATCAGCAACTCGCCCGTCTGCCCGGCCGCGACCGGTTCGAGCTCGGCATCCACGATCGCCAGTTCCACCCCTGGGATGGCCCAGCCGAGCGGGATAACCGTGTGTTGCGGATCGTCGAGGAATTCGGTGGTGACCTCGAAGCACGTGCAGGCGACGGTCGCCTCGGTCGGCCCGTACACGTGCAGAAGCCGGCCGTTCGGCGCGGCCCGCATCCACGCCAGCGCCAGCGTGCGAGGCAACTGCTCGCCGCCGAACAAAGACACTCGAAGACTGGGGAATGCACCGGGTGTCAGCTTGCGCATTTGCTGCATGATGCCGGCTACTGAAGGTACGCTATTCCAATGTGTAATCTGGTGAGTCTTGATAAAGTTCGCGTTATAGAGAGGATCGACGGTTTCAGGCACGTACAGAGCGCCACCGCTCGCCCAGCAGACGAACATGTCATGCACGGACGGATCGAAGCTCAGCTCGCATAGTTGTACATAACGCGCCTCGCGCATTTCGCCAACCGTTTGCAATTGGCTCTTCACATACGCATCGGCATTCGCATGCGTGATCGGCACACCCTTCGGCACACCCGTCGAGCCCGAGGTAAAGAGTATGTAAGCGACGTCGCGCATAGTGCCTTGCCGCTGCACATACGGCGCAACGGGCAGCGGCGAAAGAGCGGGGATAGCGGAGGGCAGATGCGATTCATCCGCGGCGGCGTCGATCAGAAAAATTTGCGGGTGTTCGTCAAGCAACGATAGCACTTCATCGAGCGCCACGGCGCAGCGCCGATCGACCAGCATCAACGACGCACCGGAACGCTCGATAATGGCTGCGATCCGCGTCGCCGGCATCTTTGGGCTGAGAGGCACATAGGCCATGCCGGCGTCGAGAATTCCCAGCACGCCAGCATAAGCGGCGACACTGCGATAGGCAAATAGCAAACATCGGCGCATGTCGCCGCTCCATGCAACCGCTGTCAGTCCTGCGGACACGCGACGCGCCCGAATTTCTATTTCACTGTAACTGTAAAGACGGTTATCGACCCATAACGCAGGACTAGCCGACTGACTCATGGCAGAATCGAAGAAGTAGGATTGCAACATCTGACCACCCCCGTAACGCGCAAATTTTTAATATGAGAGGCTCTCTGTTGCCGCAGCTCGCTTGCGCGTGTTGCACGATAGTAGCGCCTCATGTCGTGTTTTTAACTCAATCGTGTAATGCAGTGCTGAGTCGGAGTCACAACGTTATTGATTGGCAATGGTGCGATCTGTGCGTCATCGAACCAAATCGGTATATTCTTTCCCAAGCAAGTGAAATTTGAGATCTTCGATGCGATTTTTTATACGAGCCGCTTCGCCAGGCGGCAACATAGTGCCTACGGTGTGCAGATAGCATTCAAGTTCGTGGATGCGAATGGCGAGCGCTCCAGACTCGCGATCGATAAATAAAATATCGTGCAACGCGATCGATCGAATCACGAATATCGGCATATCGGATCGCATGGGGAAAATCGTTTCCGAGTGAGCACCTCGAGCCGCGCTTAGCGGATGGAATTCGCCAAGCATCAACCCTGCATTCATATAAAACGGCTTCAACATAGCGTGCGCGCATTCGATGTACTTGTAGTACGACTCCGCGCGGAGATTTATCGGAAAGACGCACAGCGATAGCAGGTCCGAGCGCATAGACATGGTCCCGGCGAACTGATTATAAAAAGACGTCAAGCGCATCATGACGTCGATGAATACATCGAAGTTCATCTCGCCGACATCCAATGCACAGAAGTGCAATGCCCTCGCTTCATGGGCAGGTCGCGCGAACGGGCAAACCGCCCCCTTGCGTCCCAAATCGGCGTGCGTTTGCATGATGAACCGTTTGAGCCATGTGAGCCCAGCCCTGAAAGTCGCGCGAAGCGCCGCGTCAGAAATCGATTCGATTTTGGCGGATGGGCATATCGAACGCTCTATTTCCAGGAGTGCTTTGGCCGTCGCTTTTTGTATTAAGCCGAACTCGGCAGTGGCTATCATCGCGTATTCACCGATTCCCTTCATCGCGCGCATTTATCAGCTTCGATCCACGTCATGGGTCTGGCTACCGGCGGTCCGGTATCGAGAACCCTCTCGCGTAAAAATTCCTCGAAATGAGCCATCACGACGTTACGTGCTGTGAGTGAGAACAATGCGTGATCCACTCCATTGAGTATCTTTGCGGTAACGTTCGTCAGATTTTCGAGTTGCTTACCACTCGGTCCGAAATGGATCTCAAGTTCATCGCGCCCCACATCGAGCGAACCGTAGACTAATGAAGTTTGCACACCCTTGCGCTCAAGCGCCATGATCAAGCGCCGGATCTCACGCGTCGAAGTATTGACGTCGAACCGACCTTCGAACGGACTCATGGCGAGCGAGGTCAAACGCACGTTCCAGCGGCGCGCCAGCGCGATGACTTTCGCTAACCCATTTGCGCGCCCGGTCAGCAGCCGAAGCCATTTATGGGGGCTGCGGATCGCACGCCAGTACACCCGAATCGATTCGAAATGGAGCGCCCCCCGCTTGGTTTGCGGCGCGCCCCATAAGAAGAACGGCAAATTAACCAACATGCAGCCCACAACGCGAGGATGCACTAACGCTGTATGAATGCCGACGTATGCGCCCGAACAGACGCCGAACATGACGACCTCTTGGTATCCGGCCGCCGTCAACCACTCCACTCCCGCTGTCGCGTCGGTGACCGAATGCAGGGTGTATATGGCTTCAAGCGCCGGCGCGTTTTCATGCTGAAGACTATCGCCGAGGCCGCCAAGATCCATGCGTAACGACGCGATTCCTTGCCCCGCAAGCCGTCGCGCCATCAGCACGGCCAGCCGTCCGTCGCCGATGCGATGAACGGCGCCCCCATTGACGAGCAGCACACCGGGAGCAGACTTGAGCGCGCAGCGCGGCTGGCAAAATACCCCGACATAGCGCCCGTCTCCAAAGACAACAGGCGTTTCTTGACCTACCGAAAAATCAATTCGTGTGTCGATGGTCGGCGCAAGTATCTCAACCGGTGGCGTCGCCATCATGCCGGACTGGAAGCCGAGCCATTCGACCACACTGTCGAACGCTCGCCAGGGTGGAACGCTAAGCCGTGGGTCGACCAAGAACTTGTCGTACTCTGTAAAAATTTGAACATCTGCTCGCGCTCCATGACTTCGGTAACGCTCGGCCAGCCCGCTCATGGATACGCTGTCGCAAATGTCATGCAGCAACACACGGGGCGCGGGGGCCCGCACGTGATGGCCGAGATCGACCGCAGCGAGTTGCTCGAGCGTGTCGGCGTACAGCTTAAATCCGAATACGCCCACGGCGTGCCCGTCGTCGCTCGGATCGGCGCTTTCGCGACCGATTGGGGATTTGAGCCAGCGTTGATGCTGCATGCCCAGTTCCCGTATATAACGCTTGCCAGCGATGACGGGCATCATCAAGACTAGGCTATCGACGTCGCCCAGTTCTTCAGCCGCCAGGACTGCCAACGTCGCTCCTAAACGCAGCCCGCACAAAATCAGATGCGTCACGCCGGTGGTAACCCGCAGATACTGCGCCGCTGCCTTGACGCTCTCGATCCACGTGCGAAAGCGCTGCGGGTCTTCCTCATTGCCGTCCGAATCTCCGGTTCCCGGGTAGTCAAAGCGAAGAGCTGGAATACCGCCGGACACCGTCAATGCATTGGCAAAGTCGCGCCAGCCGCGGTGGACGCATAGCGCGTCATAGCCGAACGGGCTACACAGCACCACGCCCGTCGTAGCGTTGTGGCCTGCCGGCAGGTGCAGCCATCCATAACAGCAACCAAAGGTGACCGGTCTCATCGTAGGATTGCCTGTCATGGTTATCCTCTCGCATCCATACACTGCCGACGCGCCATCGAGTTCTGCGGTACGAGCGGTACGAGTGGCGCAAGCGCATGCGCGAGCGAGTCTATGCATTGAAACAGCTCAAACGTAATCAACTCGCCAGGTACTTCTATGCCCAAAGCATCTTCCACGGCCAGCATCACACGAACCGTGCCGATCGAAGATAATCCAGCGGCGTAAAGATCGTCCGTGTCGCTCAAGCTGTCGACCGGCACGTCAAGGCATGCGCTTTCCGAAAGAACGCGGCGCAACTCGGTTTTCATGTGATTACCTTTAAAGTGTTTGACCTTTCGATAACCGGCCTCGATGTTCAAACTCCGACAGATTATTCAGGATGCCGTAATGCTTAAATCGATCGAAAAAATACTGCTACCGGTGGAATCGTGGAATAAAGCGCTAAGCTTGCGTCACAAGATTATTAATTTTCGATTGCGAGATATGTGCGGCATCGAACCAAACCGATCTGAATAAACTCAATTAGAATCGAGATAGCTTGAACATACCAACTCGTGTTCATTGCTTCGAAGGCGAATTGTCTCAACTGTCTAATTGAGTGCATT
>Ga0302178_10002905_pt1 | contig 13209 bp, 12 predicted proteins | sample I_Palsa_E1_3_FD_198790 | JGI IMG/M metagenome (GOLD analysis project Ga0302178, IMG submission 198790) | Peat permafrost microbial communities from Stordalen Mire near Abisko, Sweden - I_Palsa_E1_3 | ecosystem: Environmental > Terrestrial > Soil > Palsa > Peat permafrost | place: Sweden... | reverse complement strand
TCCTGGTGCTGGGCCCGGATTCCTCGCTGGGGCCGATGATCGCCGCGACGATCCTGCCGCTGATGGCCGCTGACGGCGATGCCAAGCGCGCGGTCGCGCTGGCCTCGATCCTGGCGATCATGGTGGCGGCGATCATGTTCCTGGCCGCCGTGGCCAAGCTCGGCTTCATCGCCGACCTGATCTCCAAGCCGACCATGATCGGCTACATGAACGGCCTGGCCCTGACCATCCTGATCGGGCAGCTGCCCAAGCTACTCGGGTTCAAAGTCAAAGCGGATGACCTGATCGGTGAGGTCACCGGGTTCGCCAAGGGCCTGGCCCACGGCGATGCGGTTCCCGCTGCGGCCGCGGTCGGGATCGCCGCGGTCGTGCTGATCCTGGTGCTGCAGCGGTGGCTGCCGAAGGTCCCGGCGGTGCTGATCGCGGTCGTGCTCGCGATCGCGGCTACCACGGTCTTTCACCTGGCCGATCACGGTGTCAGCCTGGTCGGGGTGCTGCCCAAGGGGTTCCCGCCGCTGACGATCCCGTCTGTCCGCCTGTCCGATCTCGGGCCCCTGTTCGCCGGGGCCCTCGGCATCGCGCTGGTCTCTCTCGCTGACACGATCTCCACCGCGTCGGCGTTCGCGGCCCGCACCGGGCAGGAAGTCCGCGGCAACGCCGAGATGATCGGCATCGGCGCGGCGAACCTGGCGGCTGGCCTGTTCCAGGGGTTCCCGGTCAGCACCAGCGGGTCGCGGACCGCCGTGGCGGAACGGTCAGGTGCCAAGACCCAGCTGACCGGGGTCATCGGGGCCGCCCTGATCATCCTCATGATCGTGCTGGTCCCGGGCCTGTTCCGGAACCTGCCCCAGCCCGCCCTGGCCGCGGTGGTGATCACCGCATCGCTGTCCCTGGCCGACATCCCCGCCACCGCGCGGCTATGGCGGCAGCGCAAGGCCGAGTTCCTGCTGTCGATCGCGGCGTTCGGTGGCGTCGCCCTGCTCGGCGTGCTGCCCGGGATCGCGATCGCCGTCGGCCTGTCCATCCTCAACGTCTTCCGGCGGACCTGGTGGCCCTACGACACGGTGCTCGGGCGGGTGGACGGGCTAGAGGGCTACCACGACATCCACTCCCATCCCGAGGCCCGGCACCTGCCCGGCCTGGTGATCTACCGGTTCGACGCCCCGCTGTTCTTCGCCAACGCCAAGACGTTCCGCGACGAGGTCAGGCGGCTAGCCAAGGGGGAGCCCAAGCCGTCATGGATCCTCATCGCCGCCGAGCCAGTCACCGACGTGGATACCACCGCCTCCGACGTGCTTGAGGACCTGGACGAGACGCTCAACGCCCAGGACATCAGCCTGGTTTTCGCCGAGCTCAAGGACCCGGTACGGGCCAAGATTGAACGCTACGGGCTCACCCGCACGATCGACCCACGCCACTTCTTCCCGACCATCGAGTCCGCCATCGCCGCATTCCGCGACGAAACCGGCGCCCAGTGGACCGCCGCCGACCAGCCCGCCGCCGACCAGCCCGCCGACGGCCAAGCGCCCCTGGGCAAGACAGCCTCCGATAGCGGCCCGCAGCCTGCCATCCCCGCGTCCTCAGCCTGACCGTCGCAGGACGCTGCCTGCGTCTTAGCCGGCCGCCGCGATCTCGCTGGCGACATCATCAGGGTGGTCGAGCGGCAGGAACGTCCGACCGCCCGGCACCGTGGTGAGGGTGGCGTGCGGGAACGCGTCGCTCAGCTGCCGTCCCAGCGCGGCCCGGAAGAACCGGTCGTCCTCTCCCCACAGGATCCGCACGGGACCGGTGAACTGGCCGAACCGGCTGGCGGAGTCAACGAGGACGCGCGGGTTGACGCCTCGCGCGAACTTGGCGAGGTCACGCCGGATGGTCTTGCTGGCCAGCGGCTGCATCCAGCTGCCGGTGAGGTCCGGATCGAGCGGCCTGCTGGACAGCGGCCCGAAGGCGAGCGGGCCGTGCCGCACCCTTTCCGACCGGAGTGCCGAGGCGAGACCAGCCACCAGCCAGGGATAGCGCAGGGCCCGGAAGAGTGGCGCGAGGGCCCGGGGAGGGAACGTCCCGAACGCGTCGCAGTCGGTCAGGACCGCGGCCCGGATCCGGCTCGTGTCGCCGCCGAGCATGACCTGGCAGATCGCCCCGCCGGTGTCGTTGCCGACGATGGTCACGTCGCTGAGGCCGCGCGCCGAGATGAAGTCCCGGACAAGGGTGGCGATCCCCTCGGGGGAAAGGTCGGCGTCGGCGCTCATCGGCCGCTGGTGCGCGCCGAGCGGGAGTGTCGGCGCGTAGCTGCGGATGCCCTCGGCCGCGAGACGGTCGGCGACGGGCTCCCAGAGCCGGGCGTCGACGAGAATTCCGTGCACGAAAACGACAGGCGGGCGGGAACTTGAGCCAGGCCCGGCCGCGCGGTACGCGAGCTTGCCCTGCGGCAGGTCGGCGACTTCGAAGCCGGCGGAAGCAAAATCGGTTATCATGGAGCTAACATACGTTCAGTATGTATGTTTGTCGAGAGGATATTTGGCCGGCCGGGCGAAGATATGAAGAATCAGAGAATGCCATCCCAGACTTCCGCCGCGCCGAGGGTGCGGCGTACGCAGGCCGACCGCTCGGCCACCACCCGCGAGGCGCTGGTCGCGGCGGCACGCCCGCTGTTCGCGGCGCAAGGCTTCGCGGACGTGCCGACCGACGCGATCGTCGCAGCGGCCGGGGTCACGCGCGGGGCGCTCTACCACCAGTTCGCGGACAAGACAGCGCTGTTCGATGCGGTCATGGAAGCCGTCGAGGCCGATATCGCCAGGCGGCTCGCTGACGAGGTGGCCGCCGCCGGAGTGTCCGACCCGGTCGAGGCCTTGCGGCACGCCGTGCGGACGTGGCTGGACATCTGCGTCGAGCCGGAGATTCACCGCATCGCTCTCATCGACGGGCCGTCTGTCCTGGGCTGGGCGCGCTGGCGGGCGGTATGCCAGCAGCACGTGTTCGGACTGGTACAGGCCCTCCTGGCCCAGGGGATCGAGCTCGGGCGGATCCGCGCGCAGCCGGCCCGCCCGCTCGCGCACGCGCTCATGGGGGCCGGCGACGAAGCCGCCCTGTACGTGGTGGAATCGGCAGATCGCGGGCGGGCGCGCGCCGAGATGATCGAGGTCTTCGACCAGCTGATCACGGGCGTGATGGCGTGACGTTCGGTTTCTTACTATGGCCGCCGGCGAAAGCGGCTGACCGCGCTCCGGCCGAGCCAGGGAAAGCCGGAGCTGATCCCGGTAGCCTGCCAGAGCGGCCGCGCTGGAGCGCCGCAGACGCAGTGGAAGTGGAGGAGTGACAGCAATGAAGCACGTCAATCTCGGCTCGACTGGCCTCCGGGTCTCCCGCATCTGCCTGGGCATGATGAGCTACGGCGACAACACAGAACGGGCCTGGGCGCAGGGCGAGGACGTCGCCGAGTCCATCGTCCGCGCCGCCGTCGACGGCGGCGTGACGTTCTTCGACACCGCCGACGCCTACAACGGCGGAACGAGCGAGGTCATCACCGGCCGCCTGCTGGCCAAGATGTTCGCCAGCCGGGACGACTACGTACTCGCCACCAAGGTCTACATGCCGACTGGTCCGGGGGAGAACGACCGCGGCCTGTCCCGCAAGCACATCCTGTCCGCCATCGACGCCTCGCTGCGGCGTCTCGGCGCCGACTACGTCGACCTCTACCAGATCCACCGCTGGGACCCGGGCACGCCGGCCGAGGAGACCATGCAGGCCCTCAACGACGTCGTCCGGTCGGGCAAGGCGCGCTACATCGGCGCCAGCAGCATGTACGCCTGGCAGTTCGCCAAGGCACAGTACGCGGCCGAACGGAACGGGTGGACCTCCTTCGTCTCCATGCAAAACCACTACAACCTGGTCTATCGCGAGGAGGAGCGGGAGATGATCCCGCAGTGCCTGGACCAGGGCGTGGCGGTGATCCCGTGGAGCCCGCTGGCCCGCGGCGTGCTCACCCGCAGCCGCCCTCGCGCGGGCGAGCAGCCCACTACCCGGGCCGGCAGCGACTCGTTCCTCGACTCGCTGTACAACCAGCCGGGCGACTTCGACGTGGTGGACCGCGTGGCCGAGGTCGCGGCCGAGCGCGGCGTGCCCCAGGCGCAGGTCGCGCTGGCCTGGCTGCTGCACAAGCCCGGCGTCACGGCGCCGATCGTCGGCGCCACCCGGCTCGGCCACCTTCAGGACGCGCTGGCCGCCGAGCAGCTCTCGCTGAGCGAGGAGGAGATGCGGCGGCTTGAGGAGCCGTACGTCCCGCACCCGGTCCTCGGCCACTCGTAGTGGGCGCTGGCCCGGCCCTCACCGCCATCACGGACCAGTCCCGCCCTAGCCGTCCTGGCCTGCGCCGGTCACCACGCGGTCGAGCCAGCTGTTCAGCTCGGCGATGACCTCGTCCCGGTTGGTCTCGTTCAGGATCTCGTGCCGGGCGCCTGGATAGACGCGGACCGTCACGTCGGTCAGGCCCGCGGCCTGGTACCGGTCGGTGAGCGGAGTCAGCAACGCCAGGCCGCCGTTCACCGGGTCGGCCTCGCCGACCGCGATGTAGACCGGCAGGTCGGACCGCATCGCGGCGACCTGGGCCGGGTCGGCGAGCCGCCGCGCGCCGACGAACATCGCCTTGGCCGACTCGACGTCGATCCCGAAGCCGGAGCCGGGATCGGCGATATAGGCGTCCACGACGGCCTCGTCGCGCGACAGCCAGTCGTAGTCGGTGCGCGCGGGCTGGAACGGCGCGTTGAACACGGCCAGATCCAGCGGCTGGTCCAGGTCCAGCGCGGGCTCGAGCAGGTCGATCGCCGCGGTCCCGGTCAGCACCACGCCGTCGACGTCGGCGCTGTGATCGAGCAGGTACTGCTGCACGGCGTATGACCCCATGCTGTGCCCGAGCAGGATGAGCGGCAGGTCCGGGTGGTCCGCGCGGATCTTGGCCGAGAGCAGGCCGATGTCGTCCACCAGGGCGTTCCAGCCGCCCTCGCCCAGGTCCCCGTACGTCTCAGGGTCAGCGCTGGCGCCGTGACCGCGGTGATCCTGGGCGTAGACGACGAAACGGTCTTCGTTCAGAGCCCGCGCCACGTGATCGTAGCGCTGGGCGTGCTCGCCCATCCCGTGGGTCAGCTGGACCGCGGCCAGCGGTCCGCGGTCGTCCTCCGGCTCCCACTTATAGGCGACGATCTGCGTGCCGTCGGCCGACTTGTAACTGAGTTCGCTCACTGGCATCGTGGGGTCCTCTCACCGCGGACGCGGGCCCCGGACACCAGCGGACCAGTGGCGGTAACCTCGCGTAGGACAATTTGCCTCAAAAAAACTCTGGTAACAAGGTACCGAAACGGGCCGTCGTTCGTGTTCCAGGCCAGGCATTACCGGAGGCGCGAGGAGTAGATACCGCCGTCGGGAGCGAGTCCGGGACAACGATGACTTCGCGGCGGGAATCGCCGCGTTCCGCGATTGTCGCGAGCCAGTCTTCCGCGGCCGGTGAGCCCGTGCCGCAGGACGGCGTTATTCTAATAGTGATTAAGAAATTAGCCAGGGCCGGACGATCAGGCGGCGAGCCGGACGCGCCGGGCGCAGAGCAGGGCCGAGAGCAGGGAGGAGGCGCATGACGGATCTCCTGCCGGACATGGCACGTCCTGAGCCTGCTGACCCGCCCGGCACGCCGACGGCCGGGCCGGACTACTCGCGGCTGGTCAAGCCGGATCGGGTGCACGGCTCGCTCTATACCGATCCGCGGATCTTCGCCGACGAGCTGACCCGGATCTGGTACCGGACCTGGGTGTACGTCGGTCATGTCAGCGAGATCAGGCAGCCGGGCGACTACGTGCGCAAGAGCATCGGCTTGCAGGACGTCATCATGACCAGAGCCGCCGACGGCGGCGTCCACCTGCTGCTGAACCGGTGCGCGCACCGGGCCAACCTGGTGTGCGAGGCAGATCGGGGCAACTCCAAGTCCTTCCGCTGCCCCTACCACGGCTGGACCTACCGCAACACCGGGGAGCTGATCGGCTTCCCGTTCAACCAGGGCTACGGCGGCAAGGGGACCATCGAAGGCGAGCTGTCGCTGGCCTCGGTGCCGCGGATCGACTCTCATCAGGGTTTCGTGTTCGCCAGCATGGCCGCGGACGGGCCGGGCCTGGCCGAGCACCTCGGCGAGGCGGCCGGCGAGCTTGACCGGCTGGCGCGGCTCTCCCCGGACGGTGAGGTGGAGCTGACCGCCGGCTGGCTCAAGCACCGCACCAGAGCGAACTGGAAGCTGCTGGCCGAGAACGAGACCGACGGCTACCATCCGCAGTTCGTGCACGGTTCCATCTTCAGCGTCACGCAAAGCCCCATCGGCGCGCTGTATAGCGATAAGTCGACTGCGGTGACCAGGAACCTCGGTAACGGCCACAGCGAGAACGACCTGCGGCCGGAGTTCCGCCGGATCGCCGAGCCGATGCGATGGTTCGGCACGACGCAGGCGCGCGTTCCCGGTTACGTGCGGCGGATGCGCGAGGCGTACGGCGAGGCCGCCGAACAGATCCTGGTCGAGGGCGCCCCGCACGTGATGGTGTTCCCGAACCTGTTCCTCGCCGAGATCCAGGTCTTCGTCATCCAGCCGGTATCCGCCGGGGAGTGCGTGCAGCACTCGACCGCGGTCCAGCTCAAGGGCGCCCCCGAGCTGAACAGGCGGATGGTCTCGCAGTCGGTCGGTTCGGTCGGCCCGGCCGGGATGCTGCTCGCCGACGACACCGAGATGTACGAGCGCAACCAGCGCGGCGTGGCCATGCTCCGGCCCGAATGGCTTGACCTGCGCCGGGGGCTCGGGCGGGAGCGGCTCGACGACCGCGGCCTGAAGGTCGGCACGGCCACCGACGAGACCGGGATGCGCGGTTTCTGGGCCCGCTACCTGACCCTGATGGGGGCGGCGTGACCGCCCCGGCCGGCCAGGACCTGGATCTGCCGCAGATCGAGCAGTTCCTGTACCGCGAAGCGCGTTACGCCGATGAGCACGACTACGACGCGTGGGAAGCGCTGTGGACCGACGACGCCATCTACTGGGTGCCGGCCGGGGGAGACCTGACCGAGCCCGGCGGGCAGATGTCGGTGATCTACGACAACCGGAGCCGGATCGCCACCCGGCTGAACCAGCTGCGCACCGGCAGGCGGCATGCCCAGTCACCGCCGTCCAGCCTGCGGCGGGTGATCTCCAACGTCGAGGTGCTCGGCGACACCGGCGGCGACACCGTCGTGGGCGCCAACTTCGTCCTGGCCGAGTCACGCGAGCGGGGGGTCGAGACCTGGGCCGGGCGGGTGACCTACCGCCTGCGTCTGGTGGACGGCGAGCTGCGGCTGGCCGGCAAGCAGGTCCTGCTGGTCAACCGCGAGCAGGCGCTGCCTACGCTGGCGTTCTTGATCTGAGTGGCATCGGGCCGGGGAGGATGAGTTGGCTGCGCTAGAAGATGAGGGTTCCGCCGCTTCCGCGGCCGGGGGCGTCGTGGCCAGTGAGTTCGCTGACGTGAGGGCCACGGTGGACACCACCGCGAACGGGCCGCGGCTGCGATTGCAGGACCGCCGGACCGGACGGGTCCGGTTCCTGGACGCCCTCGAGCTTGAGACGATCATCTGGCTGCCCGAAGGCCACCTGACCCAGCTCCTCGACCCGTCGGCCGACCGCTGGCGCGACACCTGACACCTTGTCCGCCCCCCAACCGCCCGGGCCCGATACGACCCGCATGGATGAACGGGAGACTTTGCCCATGGCCATCGCCGTACCGGTGAGCCCGTCGTATTTCCAGTTCGACCAGCAGGGTGTCGTGTTCAACATGTGGTACTTCGGCTGGTTCGACGACGCCATGACCCAGTTCCTCGGCGACGCCGGCTGGCCCTACCAGACGATGATCGCCGACGGCCTGGACGTCCAGCTGGTCCATACCGAGGCCGACTGGCGCGAGGGCGTGCGGTTCGGGGAATCGGTGACGGTCGACGTGGTCACCGAGACGATAGGCTCGACCAGTTTCACGTTGTCGTTCACCGTGCGGGTCGGATCGCAGGTGCGCTCCACCGCCCGCACCGTCTACGTCGTCGTGGCCACGGACGGCTCGGGCAAGCAGCCGGTGCCGCCGAAGCTCCGTGCGGCCCTGGAGTCCGCACGCTGAGGAACTCACAGGTAGCCGACTCGGCGCCGCTCAAGGAGGCTGCATGCAGAGCTCGCCGCGCGAGCTGACGATCACCGGCACGCTTCAGCGCGAAGCCTGGCTCCAGCGTGTCATGCCGCCTCCGGAGCAGCTCGCGGGCGAGCTGTGGTCCCTCCCGGTCCCCATTCCGGACAACCCGCTCCGCTACATGTCGGCATATGCCTTCGGCACCGGCGAAGGCCTAGTGCTGATCGACGTCGGGTGGGACACCGAGGAATCCTGGAGGTCGCTGCTGGACGGGCTGCGGTTCATCGGCGCCGGGCCGGCGGACGTCCGCGGCATCCTGGTCACGCACATGCACTTTGATCACATCGGGCTGGCCGGGCGGCTGCGTGCGGCCTCGGGTGCGTGGATCGCGTTGCACCCGGCCGACCGCGCGGTCCTCGCCCGCCCGGATTACCGCTCCGCTGACCTGGCGGTGGCCCGGGAGGCAGAGTTCCTGTGCGGCCTGGGGGCGTCCCCGGCGGAGGCCGCGGCGGCGGTCGGGCCCGCCGAGGCGTGGGCGAAATACACCTCCATGGCGCTGCCTGACCGGACGCTGACCGACGGAGAGCTGGCCGATGTGCCCGGCTGGAAGCTGCGCGCCGTGCACACGCCCGGCCATACTCCGGGCCACCTGTGCTTCGTCGACGAGCGATCCCGCCGGCTCTTTTCCGGTGACCACGTCCTGCCGCGGATCACGCCGAACATCTCGGTTCAGCGCGCCGATCCCGTCGGCCCGCTCGAGGACTACCTGGGCTCCCTGGCCAAGGTACGGGACCTGGACGTCGAGGAGGTCCTGCCCGCGCACGAGTGGCGCTTCAAGGGCCTGCCCGAACGCGTCGACGCCATCGCGGCCCACCACGAGCGGCGGCTCGCCGAGCTGCTGGCGGTCATACGCGAGCGCCCCGGCTGCGCGCCCTGGGAGCTGGCCGGGCATCTGACCTGGTCCCGGCCGTGGGACCAGTACGACGGCCAGATGCGGATCTTCGCGGTCACCGAGACCGCCGCGCACGTGCACCAGCTGGAGCGGCGCGGCCTGGTAGCCAGCCACGGGACCCGGACGCCCACCTACGAGGCCGCCGCCGGGAGTGCATGAAACCGCGACGCTGGTCCATCGCTGCAGCAGGCGCCGTGGCGCAGGACCGGCGGGGCTCACCCGCGTCAGCCCCGCCCGTCCTGTGGTTGCCAGCACGCAGGCCAGGCGATAACGTTATTTAATCTATATTAATCTTTTTTGACGTTAACAGGTCAGGGTGGGCTGGGTCGGTGACGTGACAGGGAGCGCGGCAGGCAGCGGCATGGAGCCGGAACATGGTCTGGCCGCAGCTGACCAGGCGCGCCCGCACCCACCGGCCACGGTCGAGTTCTCCGTCGCCGATGGCCTCGCCGTCATCCGGCTGAACAGGCCCGCGACCCGCAATGCCATCGACCAGGCGCTCGTCGACGACCTGGCGGAGGCCGTGCAGCGCTGCGCCGCGGACGCGGCCGTGCGGGCGCTGCTGATCTGCGCTAACGGCCCGGCCTTCACCGTCGGCGGTGACGTCGCGGTGTTCGCCAAGGCTGGCCGCGACGAACTGCCAGGCGACCTGCGCCGGATGACCACCGGCTACCACGCGGCCCTGCAGATCCTGGACCGTCTTGAGGTGCCGGTGGTAGCGGCCGTGCACGGGGCCGTGGCGGGCGGCGGCCTGGGCCTGATCTATGTCGCCGACGTGGTGATCGCCGCGGAGGGCACCCGGTTCGCCACCGGGTTCAGCGGGCTCGGCCTGTCCGGTGACGGCGGCGGCACCTGGTTCCTGCCCCGCCTGGTGGGCATGCGGCGCGCCGCAGAACTGTACTTCGGCCAGCGCGTCCTTGACGCGGACGAGGCCGCGGCCTGGGGGCTGATCTCCCGCGTGGTTCCTGCCGCCGACCTGGCGGCAGAGGCTGAGCGTACCGCCCGCCAGCTGGCGGCGGGCCCGACCCGCGCGTTCGGGGAGATCAGGACCCTGCTCCGGCGCACGCATGAGGTGAGCCTGGGTGATCAGCTGCAGGCGGAGACCGGGGCCTTGTCCCGGACGGCCGGGACGCGGGACGCCGCCCGCGCTATCGACAGCTTCATGGCGAAGTCCCGGCCCGAATTCCGCGGCTCGTGAGCGCGAACCTCATGAAGGAGCGAAGTTGAGCGGCCTGATCGCGGACACCGGCGAGCATCGCCTGATCAGGCAGAGCGCCGCGACGATCGCGGCCCGCTACGGCCATGCCTACTACGCTGAACGCGCCCGCGCCGGGGGAAACATCGCCGAGCTGTGGGATGAGCTCGGCCAGGCCGGGCTGCTAGGCGTCCACCTTCCTGCCGAGTACGGCGGCGGCGGCGCGGGGCTCAGCGAACTGGTCATCGTCACCGAGGAACTCGCGGCGCACGGGATGCCGTTGCTGATCGCGGTCATCTCGCCCGCCATCTGCGGCTCGATCCTGGCCGCGCACGCGTCACCGGACATGAAGGCCAGCTGGCTGCCTGGCCTGGCGGACGGGACGCGGAAGATGGCGTTCGCGCTCACCGAGCCGGACGCCGGATCGAACAGCCACAACGTCAGCACCACGGCGCGGCCAGCCGGCGCGGGCTGGGTCATCGCCGGCGGTAAGTACTACATCTCGGCGGTGGATGAATGCGAGGCGCTGCTGCTCGTGGCCCGCGACGACAGCGTCACGTCCGGCGGCCGGAGCCGGCTCTCACTGTTTATCGTGCCGGCCGACGCGCCCGGTCTCACCCTGCAGCCGATCCCGACCGCGCTCGTCTCGCCCGACCGCCAGTTCACCGTCTTCCTCGATGACGTCCGGGTGGGCCAGGACGCGCTCATCGGGACCGCGGGCGAGGGCCTCCGGCAGGTCTTCGCCGGCCTCAATCCCGAACGGATCCTGGCCGCGGCGCTGTGCAACGGCGTCGGCCGGTACGCGATCACCAAAGCCGCCGACTACGCCCGCCAGCGCAAGGTCTGGTCGGAGCCGATCGGCGCCCACCAGGGCATCGCGCACCCGCTGGCCCAGGCCCACGTGAACGTCGAGCTGGCCCGGCTCGCCACCGCGCGGGCCGCGGAGCTTTTCGACTGCGGGCAGGACGCCGCCGAAGCGGCCAACATCGCCAAGCTTGCCGCCGCCGACGCCGCGCTGGCGGCGCTCGATCAGTCCATTCAGACCCACGGCGGCAACGGCCTGGCCATCGAGTATGGCCTGGCCGACCTGTGGTTCGTCACCAGGTTGATGCGCACGGCCCCGGTGAGCAGGGAGATGGTGCTCAACTTCGTGGCGAGCCACAGCCTGGGCCTGCCGCCCTCGTACTGACCGTGACACCCAGGAGGAACACCGACATGAACGGTGACGTACCCGGCGTGAACCCGGCCCGCTGAGTCATGGACACCACCTTCGACGTGATCGTCATCGGCGCCGGGGCCGGGGGGCTGCTGACGGCGGCCCGGCTGGCTCACCGTGGCTACCGGACCCTGGTCGCCGAGCGGCTCGGCCACGTCGGCGGCCGCGCCTCCACCCGCGACGTCGACGGCTTCAAGATCAACAACGGCGCCATCGTCATGGAGACCGGCGGCATCACCCAGCAGACCTTCGCCGAGGTCGGCGCCGCCTTCGATGTCCGGGTGCCGGATCCGCCGGTCCTGTACCGGATCGGCGGCAAGGACGTCGACGTCACCGGCGGGGGCTGGGGTTTCCTGCTGTCGCGGCTCACCCGGCACGGGGCGAAGCTGCTCAGCGGTCTCGCCGACGCGCGCCGCGACGAGGGACTACCGGATAGCCAGCTCACGACGGCCGACTGGCTCTCCAGATTCACGAAGAACGAGGCCGTTCACGGCATCTTCCGCAGCATGTGCGGGTCGGTGTTCGCGGTCGGCGCGGACGAGCTCCCGGCGCGGGTCTTCCTCACCTACTTCACCCGCAAGAGCGCCTTCAAGACCTTCGGCTTCTGCCCCCAGGGCACCATCGGCATCTGGGAATCGCTGGCCAAAACCATCATCGCCGCCGGCGGCCAGGTCCGGCTGCGCAGTGAGGTGCGCTTGCTCATGCTGGAGAACGGGCTGGTCACAGGGGCCGTCATCGAGCGCGATGGTCAGGCCGAACGGCTCCGAGTCAAGATCGTGATCAGCGACGCCGGACCGGCCGCGACGGTCCGGCTGGTCGGCGACCGCAACCTGCCGCCCGGCTACACCGAAGCGGTCAAGCGCGCTGACCGCCCGTGCGCGATGATCTCGGTGAACTTCGCCAGCCGCGAACCGCTGATGACTGCCCCGGGACTGCTCAGCTTCGCGAGCACCCGGAGGCTCTGCTACGCCGCGAACTTCACCGCCACCTGCCCGGAGATGGCGCCCGATGGGTGGCACCTCTACGTCGGCACGGCCGTGCCCCGGCCCGCCATCGGGAACTTCGACGAGGCGGCTGAGACCGAGTTGCTGCTGGCCGACCTGCACACCGAGATTCCCGGCTTCGACCAGGCCCGGATCCTGTCCACGGTGGTGACCAGGGACGACTGGCCTCCGCAACGGGCCGTGGCCGGGTTCGACCTGTCGCACGACACCCCGATCGCGAACCTGTGGAACGTGGGCGACGGGGTTAAGGAGTATGCCAACGGTGGCACGACCGCCTGCGCTGAGACCGCTCAGCTGGTCGCGCAGCAGGTGGTGGAGCGCTATCCGGCCGACGCCGCGGCCTGATCCTGCGCTGACCGCCTGCGTGCCCTCGAGTCGCCGGCACCCTCGCCCTGCGGTGCGGCTAGTCCGTGCCTGACCAGCGACTGGGCGGTCCGCACCACGACCTCCAGCGAACCCCGGCGGGGGTTCCACCACTCGGCCGCCCAGTTGAGCGCGCCGAGCACTAGCATCCGTGCCGCCCTGGGCTCCAGGCCGGGGCGCAGCAGCCCGGCGTTGTCAGCGTCCCGCAGCAGCTTCCGCCAGGTATCTCCGTACAGAGAGGCCTCGGCGGCATACCTGATGGCGATGTTCTCCGGGACCTGGCCCGCGTTGCGGATCGACGCGGTCGTGTAGTCGGA
>Ga0302178_10002903_pt1 | contig 13211 bp, 14 predicted proteins | sample I_Palsa_E1_3_FD_198790 | JGI IMG/M metagenome (GOLD analysis project Ga0302178, IMG submission 198790) | Peat permafrost microbial communities from Stordalen Mire near Abisko, Sweden - I_Palsa_E1_3 | ecosystem: Environmental > Terrestrial > Soil > Palsa > Peat permafrost | place: Sweden... | reverse complement strand
GGTCGGTGAAGCCCCGTATGAAGAATACACGGTCACCGCTGAAGCGACCGACGGGCACACGTTCTCGATCAAACGGGAAGCCAACGGAAGCACGAAACGTGAATGCACCCCCGCGAGCAAGACGGGCTCTGAAGGCGGAGGCTGCCAGAACAGCAGCTGGTAGCGCTTTCGGCAGGGTGAATGGGAGAAGGCCGGCCGATCGGCCGGCCTTCGTCATTTCCTCACTCGACGCGTCTCGGGGGTCGCCGGTCGGACACCGGTGCGCAATGGCTCTGGCGATGCCGAGCCGGCGGATCGTCCGCGACAAGCCCGCATGGCGGGGCGGTGTCTAGTACATGGCCCATATGTCCAAGAGGTCACATTCAGCGCTAAAGGCCTCCCGTGTGTCGGCCGATACACGCGGCGAAAAAGCCAGTGCCGAGGTGCCAAGGGCAAGCGTCCGAAAGGGTGCGTAGCAACGCCGGCGGCTCTCGCAAGAGGGACGCATCGCCGCTTGAGGCGACTACCAAGGGCTGGCGCCCTATAACCGGATCCGAGGAGGATTCACATGTTGTATCGTTTGCGCCAGCGCGCCTCAGATGAGGGTGGTTTCACCCTTATCGAGCTCCTGGTGGTCATCCTGATCATCGGCATTCTCGCCGCGATCGCAATTCCGTCGTTCCTGAGCCAGAAGAGCAAGGCAACCGACGCCTCGGCGAAGGAGCTTGCCCGCACAGCCCAGACCACGGCGGAGACGTACGCGACCGACCACGGTGGCAACTACAAAGGCATGTCGATCGCCGAACTCCAGGCGTATGAGAAAACGATCGTATCCTGCCCGAACTCGAGCAACGCCTGCCTGAAGACCGTTACGGTCGGTGAAGCCCCGTATGAAGAATACACGGTCACCGCTGAAGCGACCGACGGGCACACGTTCTCGATCAAGCGTGAAGCCAACGGAAGCACGAAACGTGAATGCACCCCGAAAGAAAAGACGGGGTCTGAAGGCGGAGGCTGCCAGAACAGCAGCTGGTAGTCGCTCGTCGTCAGTCTGGGCTCCCGCGCTCACGAGCACATCCAAGACAGCGGGGTGAAGTGGGAAGGGCGGCCGATCGGCCGCCCTTCTCCATTCTCGGACTCAAGCGCGGCCCCGCGAACGCCGATCAGTCAGCATGGAGGCGATCACCTTTGCGGGAGTGCTCGGCGCAATCGCCGGCTCGTTCCTGAACGTGGTCACCTACCGCCTGCCCCGGCATGAGTCGCTGATGATGCCGGCCTCGCACTGCACCCGCTGCGGTACGCCGGTCAAGCCCTACGACAACATCCCGATCCTCTCCTTTCTGCTGCTGCGCGGTCACTGCCGCTCCTGCGGGGCCTCCATCTCGGCCCGCTACCCACTGGTCGAGGCGCTCACCGCCGCTCTGTGCGTCGGCGCGGTGCTCGCGCACAGCTCGCCGGCCGGAATAGCGCTCGGTGTCGCGCTCATCCTGATCATGGTGCCGGCGGCCTTGATCGACATCGAGCATCGCATCATCCCCAACCGGCTCACGGCGCTCGGCGCCGTGCTGGCGCTCGCCATCGGAGTGGCGCTCGACCCCGCCGGTGAGCCCGAACGACTGATCGCTGGGGCCGCGGCCGGCGGCTTCCTGCTGGTGGCGGCGCTTGCCTACCCCGGCGGGATGGGCATGGGCGACGTCAAGCTCGCCGGCGTGATGGGTCTGTTCCTCGGGCGCTCGGTCGCCGCCGCGATCCTGATCGCGCTGCTCGCCGGCGTCCTCCTCGGCGCGGCGATCATCGCGCGCAAGGGGGCACACGAGGGGCGAAAGACCGCGGTTCCATTCGGCCCCTTCCTCGCGCTGGGCGCGGTGGTGGCCGTGTATGCGGGCGGGCCGCTGATCGATCTGTACGTCAACCATCTCGTCCACTGACGCGCGCCAGTCGCGCGCGGCCCGGCCTGCCCGCGGGGCTCGGCGCGGCGGCTCATCCGGGGCTCAAGCGACCGCACGCTCATGCCGATAGGAGTCCAGTCGGCAAGCCATCGATTTCAGCTGGAGCCAGCCTGATGCCCTCACTTTCGAACCTCACCCACAGACTGACCGCTTCCAGCCTCAAACTGCCGAGTCCCTCGCTGAAGCTCAGCCTGGGCCACCGCTCGGGCCCCGCCGTCGTGGGCCTGGACATCCAGCCGGGCTTCGTGGGGGCCGTGCAGGCACGCGTCAACGGCTCGATCGTCGCCGAGCGCGCCGCCGTGCTGCCGCTCCCTGCCGACGCGGTGCGCGAGGGCGAGGTGGTCGACGAGGCAGACCTCAGCCGAGTGTTGCGCGAGCTGTTCGCCAACGAGCGCTTCGCCAAGCGTGTCCGCGTCGGGGTCGCCAACCAGCGCACCGTCATGCGCACGCTCGAGCTGCCACCGATGACCGATCGCAGGGAGCTCGCCGCCGCCGTCCAGTTTCAGGCCCAGGACCAGGTGCCGATGCCGCTCAGCAATGCGGTCCTCGACTTCCACCCGCTGGGCATCGTGGACACGCCGGCTGGGCCGCGCCAGCATGTCGTTCTCGTCGCCGCGCAGCGCGACATGATCGAACATCTGCTGGCCGCGGTTCGCGGTGCGGGCCTGCAGCCCGTCGGCATAGACCTGTCGGCCTTTGCCCTGATCCGCTCGCTCCATGAGCCCGAGCTCGAGCCCCAGCCCGAGCACGTAAGCCGCGTGGTCTACCTCAACGTCGACGGGCTGACGAACCTGGCGATCGCCGAGGGCCTCATCTGCCGCTTCACCCGTGTCGTGGGGGGCGGCCTCGAGGGGATGGCCGGCGAGCTCGCCGAGCGGCGCGGCATCCCTCTGACCGATGCCCGTGCGATGCTCGCCGCAGTCGATCTGACGAGGCCCGTCGGCGTTGAGCAGATCGCGCTCGGGCCCGAGCCGCTCGCACCCCAGGACGTCGTGCCCGAATGGCTGACGTCTGACGAGTCGCTGCCCGAAGAGCCGACAGCCGAGGCGGCCGAGCCGCACGAGCAGACGGCGCCCGATGAGCCGACGGTGCTGTCGAGCTCCGATCAAGACGCGCTCGAGGGCGCCATGAGCTTTTCGGAGATGTCCTCCCTCGCAGAGGCGCCCCCGCCAGAGCTCGACTCGCCGCTCGGCGAAGTCGACAGGGTCGAGGTTGACGCCGACGCGCGCAGGGTGCTCGAGAACGGTGTCCGCGAGATCGCCGGAGAGGTACGCAACTCACTGGACTTTCACCGCTCGCAGGAGGGCGGCGGCGAGGTGTCGCACGTCGTGCTGAGTGGCTCTGCGCTCGATCTCCCCGGCTTCGCCGAGGCCCTCGAGGCCCATCTGGGCCTCGAGGTTCGCAGTGAGACCGTCGCCTCGAGCGCCGGCAGCTTGGCGGATCAGGTCTCCATGCACCGCCTGGCGATCGCCGCGGGCCTGGCCACGACCGAGGTGCACCTGTGAGAGCCGTCAACCTCGTGCCGCTCGATCAGCGGGGCGGCTCCGGACCGGCCGCCGGCCGCTCGGAAGGCGGCGCTTACGCCGTCCTCGTGGTGCTGGCGGGGCTGGCCGGTCTGGCGCTGCTGTATGGCACGGCCCGTCATGAGATCTCAAGCCGTCGCGCCAAGGCCGCGGCGCTCGTCGCCCAGACCCAGCAGGCCCAGGCGACGGCAGCTCAGCTCGCCCCCTACACGAGCTTCTTGGCGATGCGCGAACAGCGAGTGCAGGCGGTCTCCGAGCTCGCGCAGTCGCGCTTCGACTGGGCCTACGCCCTTCACGAACTCGGCCGGGTGCTCCCCAAGGACGCCTCGATCTCCTCGCTCAGCGGTACCGTCGGCTCGGCGGGCTCCTCCTCGAGCAGCGCCTCGAGCTCCTCCTCGAGCAGCGCCGCGAGCGCGACGGTGACCTCGGCCACGCCGCCGGGCAGCGTCCCGTCCTTCACCCTCAGCGGATGCGCCACAACCCAGGCCGAGGTCGCCCGGACGCTCAACCGGCTGCGCCTGATGGACGGGGTCTCCAGCGTGAACCTGCAGAGCTCGACCAAATCAACTGGTAGCGGTAGCGCCGGCGCAACCGGCGGGTGCCCGGGCGTCGACCCCTCATTCACGGTGGCGATCAACTTCGATCCGCTCCCGGCCGCGTCCACCACGCCCGTCGCGAGCACGGCCGCCGATACACAGACCGGAGCCACGCCATGACCGGGCGCGACCGCATCGTCGTGATCTCAATAGCGGTCGTCCTGCTGCTCGGCGCCGCCTGGCTGATCGTGGTCTCGCCCGAGCGCAAGAAGGCTGCTGCGCTCGGCGCGCAGGTGACCGCGGCCAGCGCGCAGCTCGCGACCGCCGAAGGTCAGGTCGCAACCGCGCGCAGCGCGCAGACGAAGTATGCGGCCGCCTACACCGAAATCGTCAACCTGGGCAAAGCGGTGCCCCCAAGCCAGGAAGTGCCGTCGCTGATCTACCAGATCGCGCACGCCACCGATCAGAAGAACGTTGAATTCTCCTCGATCACCGACACCGGCGCCGCCGGCGCGAGCAGCTCCGGGGCCAGTGCCGCGGCCACGCCCGCTGCGGGCACGTCCGCATCCGCGTCCGCGTCCGGATTCACCCAGATGCCGTTCACCTTCGTCTTCAACGGCAACTTCTCGGACCTCTACCACCTGTTCCAGCAGCTCGACAGCTCCACGGTGCGCACCGCCGCAGGCGGCCTGTCGGTCAGCGGCCGCCTGCTCACGATCCAGAGCATCAAGCTGTCGCCGTCGACCACCTCATCGTCGGGCAAGAGCGCCGGCGCCGGCTCGGAACTGCTTTCGGGCAACGTCACGGCAACCGCCTACGTACTGCCCGCCAGTCAGGGACTCACGGCCGGAGCGACCACCAGCGCCCCCGCCGGCACGGCCGCGACCCCGGCCGCGACCCCTGCCTCGACTTCGGCGAGCACGAGCTCGCCGACCGCTCCCGCCCTCGTGAGGGTGACACCATGAGCGACTTCCTGAACTCGGTCAAGGACGACCTGCTCGACGTGCGCCTGCGCCTGGCCGTGATCGTACTTGCGATCGGGCTCGTGGCTGCCGTGGCCTTCGCCGCACTCGGCGGCGGCAGCTCGAGTGTCGCCACGCCGGGACCGACAGCGCAGGTCTCCCCGACCGCGGGCGGCATCGCGATCAGCCAGACGACCTCGAACCCCAGCGAACCGGTCACCGAGACGACGGGCGGCGGCGCTCACCAGCGTGGCGGGTCCCTGCGCGACCCGTTCACCCCTCTGGCCGGCGGCGCTGTGAAAAGCGCCTCGAGCACGAGCGCTGCGAGCAAGACCGCGACCCCGTCCACCCCTGCGAGCGGTGGCACCTCGGGGTCGTCCACGCCCAGCGCCTCCACGACCCCGGTCGCCACCACCAAACCCAGCACGCCGGCAAAGCCCAAGGTCACCAACACCTTCGAGGTGACGGCACAGTTCGGCGTCCTGCCGGCTCCCTCCATCGTGGGCGCGCCCGCGGAACCGGCGCAACTGAAAACCTACAGCGATATGGCCCTCGATGAACCGCTGCCGGACAAGAGCAACGCGCAGCTGGTGTTCTCGGGCGCAGTCAAGCGCACCAAGCTGGAAGCGGTGTTCACGATCACCGGGGAGTCGATCCTGCACGGGAACGCGACCTGCCTGCCCAGCAGCACGCAGTGCCAGGCGATCCGCCTGCAGGTCGGCCAGAGCGAGACGCTCGAATCGATCGAAGCGGATGGCAGCCCCGTCACCTACGAACTGAGACTGGTGGCGATCGAGAAGATCACAAAGACGGTCAGCTCCGCGTCGGCGGCTCGCGCCCTCGCCGCATCCTCCACCGACGAGTCGAAGGCCGGCCGCGAACTGCTGCAGAGCGAGGGCCTCACGCTTGTGTCCGGGCTCGAGTACTCGCCCAGCGCAGGCGTGCTCGTGCCCGCAGGCCGGGCCACCTCGGGCGCCAGCGCCCATGCGGCCGCGCGCCGTCCGCTCGGCGGGACCTGAGTTCTGAGCAAATAAGCTTGGAGCGTGGCGCTCCGTTTGACAACTGCCGGCGAGTCGCACGGCCCCGGCCTCACCTGTATCGTCGAGGGCCTGCCGGCCGGCCTCGAGGTGCGCCCGCAGGACCTGAACGAGGACATGGCCCGCCGCCAGCTCGGGCACGGCCGCGGCGGGCGGATGAAGATCGAGCGCGACACGGCTGAGGTCACGGGCGGGATCCGCCATGGACGCACGCTCGGCGGCCCGATCGCCCTGCAGGTCGCAAACCGTGACTACGCCAACTGGGAGGAGCGCATGAGCCCGTGGCCGGTCGCCGACGCGATCGCCGAGGTGCATCTGCCCCGCCCCGGTCACGCCGACCTCGTGGGCACCCAGAAGTACAAGCAGTCAGACGTGCGCAACATCCTCGAGCGGGCCTCCGCCCGGGAGACCGCCGCGCGCGTCGCGGGCGGCGCGCTGTGCAAGGCATTTCTTCGTGCGCTCGGCGTCAGCGTGCACTCGCACGTCCTGCAGATCGCCTCGGTGCATGCGCCGGACCGCGAGCAGCCACTCAGCGCGGAGGACTTCGCGCAGGTCGACAGCTCGCCGGTGCGCTGCCTCGACGCCCAGGCGAGCACGCGCATGGTGCGGGAGATCGACGAGCTGCGCAAGGCCAACGAGTCGCTCGGGGGCGTATTCGAGGTGCAGGCCTTCGGCCTGGTGCCCGGACTCGGCTCGCACGTCTCCTGGGAAGAGCGGCTCGACGGGCGCCTGGCGATGGCGATCTGCTCGATCCAGGCGATCAAGGGCGTCTCGATCGGTGATGGCTTCAGGATCGCCGGGCTGCCGGGGTCCGCGGCTCATGATGAGATCTTCTTCTCGGAGGAGCACGGCTATCAGCGCCAGACGAACCGCGCGGGGGGTCTCGAGGGCGGCATGACGACCGGCTGCCCGCTCATCGTGCGCGGAGCCATGAAGCCGCTGCCCACGCTCACCAAGCCGCTTCGCTCGGTCGACATCGACACCCATGAGCCCGCGCAGGCGCTGCGCGAGCGCACCGACTCCTGCACCGTGCCGGCCGCCGGTGTGGTTGGGGAGGCGATGGTCGCGCTGGTGCTCGCGGATGCCTACCGGGCCAAGTTTGGCGGTGACCACATCGACGACGTGCTTGGGGCCGTAGGCGCCTATGAGGAGCGGATCGGATGGCGGATCTAGCACGAGCGCCGCAGCGCGCGCTCGTGCTGATCGGCTTCATGGGCGCCGGCAAGTCGACGCTCGCCGCCGAGCTGGCCGAGGCGCTGGGCGTGGCGCGAATCGACAGCGACGAGCTGCTCGAACAGCGTCTCGGCCATCCGCCCTCAGAGGCCTTCGAGCTGAACGGCGAGCCGAGCTTTCGCGCCGCCGAGGAGCAGCTCGTGTGCGAGCTGCTCGACGACGCCGGGCCCGGCAGCGTGATCGCGCTCGGTGGAGGCAGCGTCTGCTCAGAGCGTGTCCGCCACGCTCTCGAGCCCCACCTGACGGTGCTGCTCGACGTCGACCCGGCCGTCGCTTGGGCGCGGGTCCAGGCGCAGGACGGCGCTGCCGGGCGGCCGCTGGCCCGTGACTGGGAGGCCTTCAGAGCGCTTCACTGGCGCCGCGAGGCGGTGTATGAGGAGCTCGCCGACGCCCTCCTGCCTCCCCTGGCCCGCGGCACGGCGGGGCGCGTGCTTCAGGCATTGCGGGCGCTGTCGAGCGCACCGCCGGGAACGCGGCTTCTGTGGGCACGCTCGGACTCCGGCGACTACCCCGTGCTGATCGGCCAGGGCATGCTGGGCGAATCAACGGCGCGGCAGCTGGAGGAGCTGTGGCCGCTTGACCGATCGGTCTCGCAGCCGTTCTGCGTGAGCGACGAGACCGTCTCGGCTCTGTACTCAGAGCGCCTCGGGGATCTGCGGGGGACGCTCGCGATCCCGCCCGGCGAGGAGCACAAGACGCTTATCAGCGCCGAACGCATCTGGCGGGCGCTGCTCGCGGCCGGCGTCTCAAGGGCCGATCACGTGGTCGCGCTGGGCGGCGGCGTGGTCGGCGACCTGGCGGGGTTCTGCGCCGCCACCTACCAGCGCGGCGTGCCCGTGGTGCAGATCCCGACAACCCTGCTGGCGCAGGTCGACTCCGCCTACGGCGGCAAGACCGGCGTGGATCTGCCGCAGGCCAAGAACTACGTCGGCGCCTACCACCAGCCCGCGGGTGTGCTCGTCGATCCCGGCACCCTCGCCACGCTGCCGGCCGACGAGCTCGCGGCAGGCTGGGTGGAGGTGCTGAAGACCGCGCTGATCGCCGGCGGAGCCCTGTGGCAGCGCGTGGCCGACGACGGGGAGATCGACCAGCAGGTGATCCTCGCCTGTGCGCGCACCAAGCTTGCGATCGTTGCCGCCGACGAGCGCGACTCCGGGCAGCGCCAGCTCCTGAATCTCGGACACACCGTCGGGCATGCGATCGAGACCGCCACGGGCTATGCCCGCTACCGCCATGGCGAGGCGGTCGGGCTGGGGCTGCTGGCCGCGCTGCGCCTGTCGGGCCTCGACTCCCTGCGCGCGCAGGTGCATGACCTGCTGCTGGCCCACGGGTTGCCGGTCGTGCTCGAGGGCGCGGGCGTGGACGATGTGCTGCTCACCATTGCGCACGACAAGAAGCGGCTCGGGTCGCACGTGCCGTTCGTGCTCGTCTCCGAGCCGGGTGAGGTCAGGATCGGCTGTGAGGTCCCCTCTGATGAGGTGCGGGCGGCTGTCGCGGAGCTCTTGCGATGAGCGGTGCGGGCTACCGGGTCGAGGTCATGCACGGCGTCAACCTCGACCAGCTCGGCCGCCGCGATCCGCTGCTCTACGGGACGCTCACGCTGGCGCAGCTCGAGCGGCGGATCGAGGATGAGGCCCGTGGGCTCGGCCTTCGTACCCGCTTCTTCCACACCAATCATGAGGGTGCGTTCGTCGAGCATCTCCATGGCCTCGAGGGGCACGCCGACGCGATTCTTCTGAACCCCGGCGCCTGGACGCACTACGCCTGGGCGATCCGCGACGCCCTGGAGATCGCCGCCCTGCCGGCTGTCGAGATCCACCTCTCCGACGTCGACTCGCGCGAGTCCTGGCGGCGGGTGTCGGTCATCCGTGAGCTGTGCTTCGACACCATCTCCGGACGTGGGGCGGACGGTTACCGGGAAGCTCTGTCGAGGCTGCGCGAGGAGCTCGAGCGGGGCCGCTCATGACGAGCGGCCCGACCGGATCTGAGGATGGCGAGCGTGCGCGTCGCCTGGCGTCCGCCCTGGACGAGCGTGACCTCGACGTTCTGCTCGTCGGAACGGCCGTCAACCTGCGCTACCTGACGGGCTTCACCGGCACGCACGCGCTGGCGCTGATCGCCGCCGCGCCGAGCGGGGGAGCCGGGGGCGCGCGTCATCGGTTCTTCACCGACTTCCGCTACGAGACCCAGTCGGGCGAGCAGGTGCCGGATTCCTTCGACGTCGAGATCGTGGCCGGCAATCTGCTCGATGCCGTCCCGGCGGCGCTCCCCGCGACCGGCGGACGGCTCGGCTTCGACGAGGCGAGCCTCACGGTCAGCCTGCACGCCCGTCTGGGCGAGCTGCTCGGAGAGGCGTGGGAGCTCGTCCCGTGCGCCGGTGCGGTTGAGCGCTTGCGAGCGGTCAAGGACGCCGGCGAGCTGGCGCGCATTCGCGCCGCGACAGAGCTCGCCGACGAGGCGCTGCTGAGCGTCGTTCAGGACGGCGTCGTCGGGCGCACCGAGCGCGACGTTGCGATCGAGCTGGAGCTGCGCATGCGCCGCCTCGGCGCCGATGCCGCGAGCTTTCCCTCGATCGTCGCCGCGGGCGCGCACGGCGCCCTGCCGCATGCCGAGCCGCGGGCGGAGACGATCCCGGGCAACGTGCTGCTGACGATCGACTGGGGGGCCCGCCACGAGGGCTACTGCTCCGACTGCACGCGCACCTATGCGACCGGCGAGGGGATCTCCGCGGAGGCGCGCGAGGTCTACGCGCTCGTCCTGCGCGCGCAGGAACAGGCGCTGGCGGCGGTGACGGAGGGGCCCACCGGGCGCGAGCTGGACGGTGTCGCGCGAGCGGTGATCGAAGAGGCGGGCTTCGGCGAGAGCTTCGGCCATGGTCTCGGTCATGGCGTGGGCATGGAGATCCACGAGGGCCCGCGCCTGTCGCGCACGGCCGGCGAGGAGCAGCTTGAGGCGGGGAACGTGGTGACGGTCGAGCCCGGCGTCTACCTGCCCGGCCGCCTCGGGGTGCGGATCGAGGATCTGCTCGTCGTCACGACCGGAGCTCCGGCGGTCCTGACCAGCCTGTCCAAGGCCCTGACCGTCATCTCCTGACCGCCGGCGGACCAAAGGACCCAGGAGCGCCCGTGCCCGTGCTGTCGCTGCGCCCTGAACAGGATCGCGCACAGCACAGCCGCCAGTGGCAGCGTCCACGCCAGGAAGAACCCGGCCTGAGCGTCGGCGGAGGCGTGCGCGGGCAGCCACTGGAAACTGACCCACGCGAGCACGCTGCTCGAGAGCGCCAGCAGCGGCAGGCGCTCGCCCGGGCGGAGAGCCTCCCACGCGAGCAGAGCGAACACGAACGGGATCGGATAGTAGACGGCGTCCCAGGTATCGAGCACGCAGCGCAGCAGCAGAAGCAGCGAAAGCGCGAGCAGCGCCTCGCGCCTGGCCAGGACCCCCGCCGCCGTCGGGGCGGAGAGCTGCGGCGCGGCTCCCGCCGCTTGAGCCACACGGCCATCGGCAGAAGCAGCCCAACCAGCAGGATCAGCGGATGGCTGATTTGCCCGGTCCAGGCCGGGGGTGTGCGGTAGCCGGGCTTCACGGCGCCGAACAGCCCGTGCACGAGCGGTCCGTGGTGGCCGAAGAACCACCATACCTGCCACGGCTGGAAGATCGCCGACGGCGCCGAGGCGACCGCGCGCGTGCTCGCGAGAAAACCACTGGAGCCCACGAGCGCCAACGGTCCGAGCACGGCCGCAGAGACCGCCGCCGCGCTGATCAAACACCAGCGCCTGCGCCCAGGGGGGAGCGCCAGCAGCACCGGTCCGATTGCCAGCAGGGCCCACTCCTTGTTGGCGATCGCCAGCCCCAGGGCCGCGCCGCTCCACAGCGCCCGGCGGCGACCGACCGAGCGGCCGGAGGCGAGCAGCACCGCCGCCACGCACAGACACCCGCCCAGGAGCTCCTCGGGGTGGCCGAGTTCGAGCGCGCGCAGGGTCAGCGGGTTTGCCACGCACACCCCGAGTGTCAGCCCGCGAGCGAGGCGCGAGCTCCCCTGCACGCGCATCCGGGCTAGGAGCCACACTGCGAGCGCCGCGGAGGCCAGCAGGCAGGGCGCGGCCACCATGCGGTAGACGGCGAGCTGGCCGCCGCCCCACAGGCCGGGCAGGAGCGCGAACGGGGCCCGCTCCACGAGCGTTCCGCCGTAGGCGGGCGCAAGCCGAAGGAACTCGAGCAGGTGGCCGTGCGTGAGCGCTTCGAAGGCTCCCCGGGCCTCGGTGTCGTAGTCGTTCCAGGCGAACCCATACAGCCCGAGCCACGCCATCGTCGCGCAGCCGGCGCCCGCCATGAACGCGCACAGGGCGTTCTCGCGTGCAACTCGCCGCATAACTTGACATCGGCGTGAGCGCCGCGTTGCTTGAGCCGCCCGTGGGCGGGCATGGCAGTGGCCGCGGCACGGCGTCTGCTTGACTATGGCACTGGCAGGGTGCCGCCACGGGCGCGCCCTGCAAACACGCGAATCTGGCTTCAGGAGGACTGACGCCCATCCTCAGCACCAACCAGTTCAAGAACGGAAACCACATAGAGGTTGACGGTACGGTCTTCAAGATCCTCGACTTCCAGCACGTGAAGCCGGGCAAGGGCGGGGCGTTCGTGCGCACCAAGCTGCGCAGGGCGCTCGATGGGAACGTGATCGACCGCACATTCAGGGCCGGGGAGAAGTTTCGCCCGGTGCACACGGAGTCCCGCAAGATGCAGTTCCTGTACGCGGACGGCAGCGACGCGCATTTCATGGACAGCGAGTCCTTCGAGCAGATCGCGATCGCCGAGAGCGCCGTCGAGGAGGCCCTGCGCTGGTGCAAGCCCAGCGGCGAGGTGGAGGTCCTGTTCATCGACGAGCAGCCCGCCGAGGTGCTGCTCGCAAGCGCCGTGGACCTCGAGGTCACCCAGACCGATCCGGGGATGCGCGGCGACTCGGTGTCGAGCGGCGGCACGAAGCCCGCGACCCTCGAGACCGGCGCCGTCGTGCAGGTGCCGCTGTTCGTCGAAGAGGGCCAGCGGATACGCGTGGACACCCGCTCGGGCGACTACGTCGCGCGCGCCTAGGATGCGCCGCTCCGAGCAGCGAAGGGCGGCGGTCATAGCGCTCTACCAGCACGATCTGACCGGTCGCCCGCTGGCCGAGGTGTTCGGGCCACGCGACTCGCTGTTCGCACGCGCGCTGGCGCTCGCGGCCGCCGAGCGCGCCCCCGAACTCGACGAGGTCATCGATCGCCACGCCCACGGATGGTCGGCCGAGCGGATCCAGCCGCTCGAGCGGAGCATCATGCGAGTGGCCCTGCTCGAGATGCTCCATCCGGACGCGGCGCCGTCGGACGCGCCGATCCCGGCCGAGGGCGCGATCGAGGAGGCGGTGGAAAGCGCCAAGAAGTTCTGCGGCGCCGACGCCCCGGGGTTCGTCAACGGGGTGCTGGACGCAGCCTTGCGCGAGGTGCGCGAGAATGCCCAGATCCCATGAGCCGCTTCGAGCAGTTGGACGATCTGATCGCGCGCATGGAGCGTGCGGCCGAGCAGCTTCGCTCCGGCGAGTGCTCTCCCGACGCGGCGGCGACGGTCGTCGAGGACTGCGCGACGCTCGCGGCCCAGGCCGCGGCGGAGCTTGAAGAGCTCACCCGCGCCGAGGCCTCCGCACCGGCGCCCGGGCAGGACACACTTCTGTAGGTCGCCTCTCACCGTGAGCGCCACATACCCGGAGCATCTGCGCGAGGAGGTCGAGCGCCACCTGCGCACGATGCGCTTCTCCGAGGAGCCTCTGACCGCGGGCCTTGACGAGGCGATGCGCTATTCGCTGCTCGGCGGCGGCAAGCGCATCCGCCCCGTGCTCGTGCTCGCAACCGCCCGCGCCGTTGGGCTGGAGCAGGAGGAGGTTCTGCCGCTCGCGGGCGCGATCGAGCTCATACACACCTACTCGCTGATCCACGACGACCTGCCGGCGATGGACGACGATGAG
>Ga0302178_10002896_pt1 | contig 13247 bp, 13 predicted proteins | sample I_Palsa_E1_3_FD_198790 | JGI IMG/M metagenome (GOLD analysis project Ga0302178, IMG submission 198790) | Peat permafrost microbial communities from Stordalen Mire near Abisko, Sweden - I_Palsa_E1_3 | ecosystem: Environmental > Terrestrial > Soil > Palsa > Peat permafrost | place: Sweden... | reverse complement strand
CGCCGAGCAGGACCTGAAGGCGGCTCGGGCCGAGCTCGATGCCCAAATCGGCGCCCTGCGCCGGGCGCGCTCCTCGGCGGCGCCGCGACTGGCGCTCGCGGTGCGCGAGCAGCTGGCCTCACTGGCGATGAGCGAGGCCACCTTCGAGGTGGCCCTGTCCGAGCGGGAGCCTTCTCGCGACGGCGGCGACAGCGTCGAGTTCATGATCGCCCCCAACCCGGGCGTGCCGGCAGGAGCGCTCCGCGAGATCGCCTCCGGCGGGGAGCTCTCGCGGGTGATGCTCGCGATCATGAGCGCCGCCACCGCTCCCTCCCGCGACAGCACCCTGGTGTTCGACGAGGTCGACGCGGGCATCGGCGGCCACACCGCACGCGCCGTCGGCGCTCGCCTGCGCGAGCTGGGAGCGGGCACGCAGGTGCTGTGCATCACCCACCTGCCCCAGATCGCCTCGCTCGCAGAGCGCCATTTCAGGATCGTCAAGGACACCTCGGCTCCCACCACCAGCGCCGAGGTGGTGCAGCTCGGCGAGCGTGAGGTCGTCTCCGAGCTGGTTCGCATGCTCGGCGCCGAGGATGCAGACTCGGCCGCTCGCCGCCACGCTCGCGACCTGCGCCGCGCCGCCTGAGCCTTGCAGGCCGTGCGCTCGGAGCCCGCGGGCGTTACTCTCGCGTATGGATGGCCGCGACGCGACCCAGCAGGCATGCATCTGCACCCCGCTCTGCTGCCCGCCTGGCTGCCGTGCCGCCATCCCCGCCCGCGCAGGCCCCGCCCGCATCGCCGCCGCCTGCGCTGCCCCCGGCGGTCGCCGCGGCGGCGCAGCTGCGCCCCGTGCGGACCGTCGGCGGCCCGCTGCGGCTCGGCCGGCGCACAAAGCTGCTCGTCAAACATCTCGCCCGCGGCGACGTCGCGCTCATCGACCACCTCGACATCGATCGGGTCTCGGCCGAGGAGCTGATCGCGGCGGGCGCGGTTGCGGTGCTCAACTGCAGCCCGTCCTCCAGCGGCACCTACCCCAATCTCGGGCCGCAGCTGCTTGTCGAAGCGGGCATCCTGCTCGTCGATCTCCCGGACGACTCGCTGTTCGGCGTTCTCTCCGACGGGGATCCGGTCACCGTGCAGGTTCCCGATGCGGCAGCGACGGCGGGGCATGGCAGCGGCGAGGTGCTGAGCGACGGTCAGCTCCTGGCGCGCGGCGAGGTGCTCGACCTCGCCCGCATCTGCGCGGAAACGGAGGCCAGGCGAAGCGAGATCGGCGAGGCGCTCGAGCGCTTCGCCCACAACACGATCGAGCACATGCGCGAGGAGCGCGAGCTCCTGGCCGGCAGGATCGAGCTCCCCCGCTTCGCGACCGATTTTCGCGATCGCTCCGCGCTCGTGGTCGTCCGCGGCGTGGGCCACGCTCGCGATCTGCGCGCGCTGCGCCCGTTCATCCGTGACATGCGCCCGGTGATCGTCGCCGTCGACGGCGCCGCCGAGGCCCTGCTCGACGAGGGCCTCACCCCGGACATGATCGTGGGCGACATGGACTCCGCCGGAGAGGCCGCGCTGCGCTGCGGCGCCGAGCTCGTCGTGCACTCCTACCCCGACGGGCACGCGCCCGGGCGCCGGCGCCTGGAGGAGCTGGGTGTGAACTTCAAGCTGGTTCCCGCGCCCGGCACCAGCCAGGACGTGGCGCTCCTGATCGCGGCCGAGAAGGGCGCCCGGCTGATCGTCTCGGTCGGCTCGCAGTTCAATCTCGTCGAGTTCCTCGACCGCAACCGCAAAGGCATGTCCTCGACATTCCTGACCCGTCTGCGCATCGGGGAGATCCTCGTCGATGCCAAGGGCGTGAGCCGCCTGTACCAGCCCCGGCCGGGCCTCACCCCGCTGCTGGCCGTGATCGCGGCCGGCCTGATCGCGCTGATCGCGGTCATCTGGATGACCCCCGCCCTGCGCGACATGGCGGAACTGCTGTGGCTGAAGCTGCAGATGCTGACCTGAGGGCTGCGAGCGTTCGCGCAGCGTCCAGATGTTCGATTACCGCTACCACGCACTCTCGCTCGCCGCCGTCCTGCTCGCGCTCGCCGTCGGCCTGGTCATCGGCATCGCGATCGGCGACTCGAGCCTCGTCTCCTCGGCCAAGAGCGGAATCGTGCACGACCTCAGCTCCGAACTCTCAAGCGCGCACAAGCAGGAGGGCGAACTTCATCAGACGGTGGCTCGCGGGGAAGCCTTCACCAACGCCCTCTACCCGATCGCCGTCCACGACCTGCTCAGCGGACAGGCCGTCGGCCTGGTCTTCCTCGGCTCCACCTCCGACCAGGTCAACAGCCTCGTGCGGGACGCGGTCACGCAGGCGGGCGGCGATCTCACCACGGTCGTCGCGGTACGCGAGCCGCTCGATCTCACGGGCCTTGCCGACGAGGCCGCGGGGACCCACTACGCGGCGCTCGCAGGCAGCCCATCGCCCGCCGAGCAGCAGCTCGTGGAACGGTTCGGCATGCTCGTGGGAAGGCAGCTGGTCAGCGGCGGGCAGCTCGTCGAGGAGGAGCTGCTCAGTCGCGTGCGCAACCGGCTGCTGAGCGCCTTCGACGGCCAGCTCGGCAAGCTCCAGGGGCTCGTCGTGATGCGCTCGCAGCCGACCGAAATGACAGCCCAGCAGACACAGGCGCTGAGCGCCTTTCAGTCGGGCATGATCGACGGCGTCAACGCCGTGGGGGTGCCGACCGTCGGGGTCGAGCTGACCAGCACCGAACCCTCGCAGGTGCCCTGGTATGAGGGCCTGGACATCTCGAGCGTCGACGACCTCGAGACGACCGCCGGTCAGGCGGCCCTGATCTATGCGCTGACCGGCTCCCGCGGCGCCTACGGGACCAAGTCGACCGCCGACTCGCTGCTGCCCAACATCGGCGGCACGGCCACCCAGCCGTAGGCCGCTGCAGCCGCGGCGACGGCCAGCAGGGACAGCGCCCGCATCCGCCCTCGGCGCTAGCGTCCAGGCATGCATGCCCTGCCGTTCATCGTGGCGCTGGCCAGTGGCGCGATCCTCGCGCCGGCCGTTCTGCGCGCACTGAGCGCGGGCGGCCACATGAGGCCCAACTACCGCTCGCGGCGGCTGCCCTGCCCGTTCGGGGTGCTGACGCTCGCGGCGTCGCTGCTGGCGCTGATCCCGCTTATGCTGCTGCAGAAGCTCGCCTCCACGCACATCTTCCACTTCGAGGCGCTCCCCATCGCGGTGTATGCGCTCGGCGTGATCGGGCTGGGCCTGATCGATGACAAGCTCGGCTCGAGCGGCCCGGGCGAGCCCGATCGACCGCTTCAGCGCGGCTGGCGCGGCCACGGGGCCGCGGTGCTGAGAGGAGAACCGTCGACCGGAGCCCTCAAGGCCGCGGGGTCGCTCGGCCTGGCGCTGTTCACCATGAGCTACCTCGAGCTGTCCGACGGGCGCTGGCTGCTGGCAGCGGCGGTGCTCGTGCTGGCCACCAACGTCTTCAACCTGCTCGACCTGCGCCCCGGGCGCTCGACCAAGGCGTTCGTGCTGCTCGGAGCCTGCCTCGGGCTCGGCTCGGGCGAGGTGCGGCCCCTGTGGTCGCTGGGGCTGTTCGCCGCGCCCGCGCTCATCGCCGGCTTCTACGACCTGCGCGAGCGAGCGATGCTGGGGGACACCGGCGCGAACCTGCTGGGAGCGCTCGCCGGGCTGTGGCTCGTGCTCACGCTGTCCGGAACAGGCCAGCTCGTGGCGCTCGGGCTGCTGGCGGCGATCACGCTGTACGGCGAGCTGCGCTCGATCTCAGAGCTCGTGGAACGGACGCCGGGGCTGCGCGAGCTCGACTCCTGGGGCCGGCCCTAGCCCGTGCGCAGAGCCGTGCGGCCCTGCTCGCAGGAGCGCATCCAGGGTGTCAGCTACTCTCACAGAGACCCCGATGACCCCGCACTATTCCGACCGTCACGCCCAGGCCCCAAGCAAGACCCGGTTCATCTTCGTAACGGGCGGCGTGGTCTCCTCGCTCGGCAAGGGCATCGCCGCCGCCTCGATCGGGCGCCTGCTGGTCTCGCGCGGGCTGACGGTCGGCCTGCAGAAGTTCGACCCCTACATCAATGTCGACCCCGGCACGATGTCGCCCTACCAGCACGGCGAGGTGTTCGTGACCGAGGACGGCGCCGAGACCGACCTGGACCTCGGCCACTACGAGCGCTTCACCGACGCCAACACCAGCCGCGCCTCGAACGTCACCGCCGGGGGGGTGTACGACACCGTGATCCGCCGCGAGCGCCGCGGCGACTACCTGGGCGGCACCGTGCAGGTCGTGCCGCACATAACCGATGAGATCAAGCAGCGCATCGCGCTGATCGCCGAGTCCTCCGACGTCGACTTCGTCATCACCGAGATCGGCGGCACGGTCGGTGACATCGAGTCGCTTCCGTTCCTCGAGGCGATCCGCCAGTTTCCCGTGGACGTGGGGCGCCGCCGCTGCATGTTCATCCATCTCACGCTCGTCCCCTACATCGGCCATGCGGGCGAGCTGAAGACCAAGCCCACCCAGCACTCGGTGAACGAGCTGCGGCGCATCGGCATCGCCCCGGACATGCTCATGTGCCGCTCGGAGGGCTCGCTCTCGCAGGAGATCCGCAAGAAGATCGCGCTGTTCGCCAGCCTCCCCTCGGAGGCGATCGTGTCCGCCTGCGACGTGCCCGACATCTACCAGGTGCCCCTCACCTTTCACGCACAGGGAGTGGACGACTTCATCCTCGACCACTTCGGCGCACAGGCGCCCGCCCCGGAGCTGTCCCACTGGAAGGAGCCGATCGAGCGCGCCGAAAAGGCCACCCGCACCGTGCGCATCGCCCTCGTGGGCAAGTACGTGCAGCTCGCCGACGCCTACCTGTCGGTGTCCGAGGCGCTGCGCCACGCCGGTGCCCTGAAGGACGCGTGCGTCGAGATCGACTGGATCGACTCCCAGCGCCTGGAGGCAGGCGAGGCGCTCGCCGACGCAGCCGACGACGAGGATGACGGCGCCGAGGACGGCGCCGGCGTCGAGCCGGCGGATCCCGAGCCCAGCGCCCATGAGGTTCTCGCGCGCGCCGACGGCATCCTGATCCCCGGCGGCTTCGGCGGGCGCGGCATCGAGGGCAAGATCACCGCCGCCCAGATCGCGCGTGAGCGGCGGATTCCCTATCTGGGCATCTGCCTGGGCATGCAGTGCGCGGTGGCCGAGTTCGCCCGCCACGTGGCCGGCATGGAGGGAGCCAACTCGACGGAGTTCGACATCGAGACGCCCTACCCGGTGATCGACCTGCTGCCCGAGCAGAAGGAGGTGGCCGACCTCGGCGGGACGATGCGCCTGGGCGCGGATCCGATCAAGCTCCACGACGGCACGCGAGCGCGCGAGATCTACGGTGAGGCCGTCATCTACGAGCGCCACCGCCACCGCTATGAGGTCAACAACCTGCTGCGCAAGCGCCTGCAGAGCGCCGGGCTGCGAGTGTCCGGCACCTCGCCCGACGAGCGCCTCGTCGAGGTGATCGAGCTCGAGGACCACCCGTTCTTCGTGGCCTCGCAGTTCCACCCCGAGTTCAAGTCGCGCCCGGAGCGGCCCGCCCCCCTGTTTCGCGACTTCGTCATCGCCGCCCTCGAACGAGCTGCGGCGAGGACCGATCGCCAGATCACGCGACCGGGCCCGGCCGCATCGGACCCCTCGGGCGGCGAGCGCGCGAGCGGCGGGCCCCAGACACCCTCCGCGGGCGTGCTACCGACGCCCGCCGGCCGCTCGTGAGCGGCACCCTGTCGCAGGATCGCCGTCGCCCCGGGCCGGGGCCCGGGGGCGCCGGGGGGAGGGCAACCTCGACCCTGACCGTGCAGGCCGTGTTCAGGGATGTCGATGAGCAGCATGTGCAGGCGCTCGCGGCCGAGATGATCGCGCGCGCACACGAGCTGGCGAATCAGCCCGAGTGCGAGTGTGACGTCGACGTCAGCGTCCACAGCGCGGCGCCGCCGCCCCCCGTCGACGAGTGTTGAAGCTCCGCCGAGCGACGGTCTCGCGCGCCGGAACGACGCAGGGACCCGAGCAGGACCTCGTGGTCGAGCTCGACGGGCGCCCGCGCCCGGCGATCGCAGACGTCGCGCTGGTCGGCCGCGCCGAGGTGGGCGATGAGGTCATCGTGAACGTGCAGGCGCTCGACCTCGGGCTCGGCTCGGGCGGCTTTGACATCGTCCACGTCAACCTCACGCGCGGCCTGTCCGGGGAGGACCCAGCCGGGGCCCACGTGATGAAGCTCAACTACTCAAGCCTCCAGCACGCCGTCACGCCAATCGAGGACGGGCAGCTGCAACTCCCCGTCGAGCGTCCGGTGGCGGTGCTCGCCCTGCACGGCCAGCTGGCCGCAACGGCCTGGGCCTTCGCGCAGGGCGCGCCCGAGGGCAGGCTGGGCTACGTGCAGACCGAGGGCGGAGCGCTGCCGGGTGGCCACTCGCGCACGGTCCGTCAGCTGCGCGAGCGCGGGCTGCTCGCCGGCCATCTGACCGCGGGCGCCGCCTACGGCGGGGAGGGGGAGGCCATCACCACCGCGGGCGCGCTTCACCACGGCCTTCGGACGCTGGGCTGGGACGCGGCCGTGTGCGGGCCGGGCCCCGGCATCGTCGGGTCCGGCTCGCCGCTCGGCCACGGGGGCATGTCGGCGCTCGACTCCGCCCATGCTGCCCTGGCGCTCGGCTGCCCGGTGCTGCTGGTGGCGCGGATGTCCTCAGGCGATGCGCGAGAGCGCCACCGGGGCATCTCCCACCACACGCTCACCGTGCTCGACCTGCTGCTCGAGCCCGTCACGGTCGCCCTGCCCGCCGGCATGCGCTCGCCGGTGGGCGCCGACCTGCGTGCGGGCCTCGGCCCGGTCTTCGACGCGGACGTGCCCACCCGCGCGGCGCTTGCGGCAGAGGTCGAGCGGCCCGCGCGCATCACCCGCCACGACTGGCGGCGAGCGCTCGTCGATCTGCCCGCCTACGCCGCCGGCGGCCTGCCGGCCGAGACGATGGGCCGCAGGCTGACCGAGGACCCCCTGTTCTTCGCGGCGGCCCTCGCCGGGGGCACGGTGCTCGCCGAGCTGGCCGGCCAGCGCCTGAACGACCCGTTGCATTCCCAAGGAGCCCTGGCCGCAGACGCGAAGCTAGGGGGGTGAGCCCCGAGCAGAACGCACCGCCGTGAGACCGGCAGATCCCGCAACGCACGCTCAGCGCCCGGGGGTCGAGCATCTGACGCTCGACTTTCTCGCCTACCTGGAGCTCGAGCGCGGCCTGTCGCGAAACACCCTTCAGGCCTATCGCTCGGACCTGCTTCAGTTCGGGGCCTTCCTTGACCGCCGCGGGCTGAGCCCGGTGCAGGCCCGCCACGGCGATCTCGCGGCGTTCCTGTCCGAGCTGGCCGGCCCGCCCGCGCCCGCCTCCGCGGCGACCCTCGGCCGCAAGGTCGCCTGCCTGCGTTCGTTCTACCGCCACCTGCGGCGCGAAGGCACGATCGAGCACGATCCCACCGCCGAGCTGCGCGGGCCTCGCAAGTCTCAGCGCCTTCCGCGCGTGCTCTCGCGCGACGAGGTGGCGCGGCTGTTGAGGGAGCCCACCGGGACGGACCCCTGTGCGCTGCGCGACCGCGCGCTGCTCGAGACGATGTACGCGTGCGGCCTGCGCGCGTCCGAGGCGATCGGGCTCGGCCTGGAGGACGTCGATCTAAAGGAGAGCGTCCTGTGCGCGCGCGGAAAGGGCTCGAAGGAGCGGCTCGTGCCGATCGGCCGCGAGGCGCGGGCGGCGCTCGAGAGCTACTGCCGGCGTGGACGCCCGGCTCTGCTGGCCGCCGGCGGCGAGGAATCGCCCGCCCGCCCCGTCCGCGCCGCCCGCGCCAGCCCCGGCGCCGCCCGTGGCAGCGGGCCGCTGTTCCTCAATCGCCGCGGCTCGGGCCTCACCCGCCAGGGCCTGTACAAGATCGTCCAGGGACACGCGCGCCGCGCGGGCCTCGAGCAGAAGATGAGCCCACACACCCTGCGCCACACGTTCGCGACGCACCTGCTCGCCGGCGGATGCGACCTGCGCTCGCTGCAGGAGATGCTCGGCCACGCTGACCTCGCGACCACCCAGGTGTACACCCATCTGTCGGCCGAGCGGCTCAAGGACGCCTACTTCAGGGCCCATCCGCGGGCGTCGCGTTGAGCGCGGAGCCGCGCCGGGCGATCATCCTGGTGGCCGACGCCTGCGGCGTGGGGGCGCTGCCGGACGCGGCTGACTATGGGGATGAGGGCACGAACACGCTGGCCCATGTGGCCGAGGCGGTCGGCGGCCTTGAGCTGCCCACGCTCGAGGCGCTCGGCCTGGGCTCGATCGTCGACCTGCTGGGGGTCGCGCCTGCACATGACCCCGTCATCCACGGCCGCCTGCACCGTCTCGGGCCGGGCAAGGACTCGGCCACCGGGCACTGGGAGCTGATGGGCGTGGTGCTCGAGCGCCCCCTGCCCACCTATCCCGAGGGCTTTCCGCCACAGCTGCTCTCGCGCCTTGAGGCGGCGATGGGCCATCAGCTGATCTGCAATCAGCCGAGCAACGGCATCGCTGCGATGGAGGACTTCGGCCCTGAGCATCTGCGCACGGGCGCCCTGATCCTCTACACATCGCAGGACTCGGTGCTCCAGCTGGCAGCGCATGTCGATCGCGTGCCCCCCGAGGAGCTGTATCGCGCGTGCGCCGCGGCTCGCAAGGCGATGGCGGGCGAGCACGCCGTGGGACGCGTGATCGCGCGACCCTTCACCGGCGCCCAGGGCGCCTTCGAGCGCACCCGGGGACGGCGCGACTTCGCCGTGCCCCCACCCGGGCGCAGCTACCTGCAGGAGCTCCAGTCCGACGGGGTTCAGGTTCACGGCATCGGCAAGATCTCAGACCTGTTCGCAGGCGTCGGGCTGACGCGATCGCATCACGGCGCCACGAACGCCGAGGCGCTCGAGACCGCCCAGGCGCTGCTCGAGCAGCTGGTGCGGGGGCTCGTGTTCGTCAACCTGATCGAGACCGATCAGGACTACGGTCACCGCAAGGACGTCGGCGGCTTCGCTCGAGCCTTGCGGGAGATCGATTCCGGTGTGGCGAGCATCCTCGAGCGCATGCGCGAGGGCGACCTGCTGATCGTGACCGCCGACCACGGCGTGGACCCGGCCCACCCGGGCACCGACCACACGCGCGAGTACGTGCCCCTGCTGGCCGCCTCCGGCGCGATGCTGCGCAGGCGCGCGTCCGGCGAGCGTCTGGTCGGCACGCGCCATGACGGCCCGATGGCCGACGTCGGCGCGAGCGCGCTTCGCTGGCTGGCCGGACGCGATTGTGAGCGGCTTCCCGGGGGCGCCTTCATAAGCTAGCCACGATGCCCGAGCTTCCCGAGGTCGAGACGATCAGGCGCCAGCTCGCCCCGCTGGTGGAGGGCATGAGGCTCGAGCGGATGGAGATCCTCGACCCGCTCTGGTCGCGCCCGCTCGCACCCGCAGAGCTCTCCGCGGCGCTCGAGACGCGCCGCGTGGAGGGGCTCGGCAGGCGCGGGAAGTACCTGCTGTGGAGCTTCGAGGGCGACGTTCACCTCGCCCAGCATCTGCGCATGACGGGGGTGGTGCTGGCCGAGCCCGATCCCGAGCCGGCGCACACGCGCGTGCGCCTTCAGTTCGCGCCGGCGAGGGCGGTGCGAGCGAGCGCGCCGCGCGCGGACAGGGCAACCGCCAGCGGGGCTCGCCCCCGCGGACGGCGCAGGCTCGTGATCGTCGATCCGCGCCGCTTCGGCACGGGCGAGCTGCTGCTCGGCTCACAGGCGCTCGAGGCGTTCTTCTCAGCGCGCCTGGGGCTCGAGCCGTTGGACGAGCGCTTCACGAGCGAGCACCTGCGCGCGATCGCACGCAACCGCACGGCTCCCATCAAGGCGCTTCTGCTCGACCAGCGCAGGATCGCCGGCGTGGGAAACATCTACGCCGACGAGTCGCTCTTCCGCGCCGGCATCCATCCGCTGCGCCCGGCGGGGCGGCTGTCCGCCGGCCAGTACGCCGCCCTGCGCGAGGCGGTCATCGGGGCGCTGCTGGCCGGCATCGACGCGCGCGGGGCGACGATCGACGACTACCGCCACCTCGACGGGGTCGAGGGCTCCTTCCAGGACCAGTTCCTCGTCTATGGCCGCGCGGGCGAGCCCTGCGTGAGATGCGCCGGCACGATCGTGAAGATGGTCGTCGCCGGGCGGGGCACCTACGTCTGCGAGCGCTGCCAGCCGCGACCGCGGCGCCGGCGCGGCGCCGGCCGCGGTTAGGCCGCGAGCAGCTCGTCCAGCATGCCGCTGTCGGCGGCCGCCTGCACCTCGGCATAGCCGCCGAGCAGCCGGTCTCCGACGAGCACCTGCGGAAAGCTCATCATCCCCGTCCGCCGGGCGAGCTCCGCGCGACCGCTCGGGTCCTTGGCGAGGTTGATCTCCGAGTACGCCACGCCCCGAGACTTCAACAGGCCCTTGACGCGGGCGCAGAACGAGCATGGCTCGGTCGTATACACGGTGACGCCACTCATTACTTCATAAAGTATAGGCGCCATGCCGTGCCGTCCCGGTCATCGGTATTCAAACGAGTTGACGATGGGGGTGTAAGTTGGGTAGGTGGCCATGGGACAGTTTTCCGAGGCCTCTTCCGCGGCGTACTTGGCCGCCGCTTTCCAGTAAGCGGTCGCGAGCAGGATCTCCCCATATCGTTCGGCCGCCAAGGCTTCTTCACGGTATGCGTTGTAGGCGGCCGCGAGCGATTCGCAGCGGACGGCGTGCGCCAGCATCTGCGGGTAGCTCTTGACCGGGATCTGCGCCTGCGAGACGGCGGGAGCGACCGGCGCAACGCCGATGCAGGCCGATGCGGCGAGGGAGAAGATGATCTTGCGGCGGATCTTGGCGCTGAGCATTTTGGTGCCTCCTGGGCGAAGTTGGCTTGTGAGACCATCCTCGCCCCGGATAGAGCCACCGGAAAGACACCCTAGGGGTAGAGAGCCCTTACCTGAGCGATCGCCTACCCCCGTTCCTCGGCAAGGCGTTCGGCGGTTGCGCGGGCCTCGTCGATGATGACCCCGCATCATGTTGAATGCCGGGCAGCGGCCGTCTGGCACATCGATCAACATGACCAGCATGGCCGGAAGAGCTGTCAAGACCGAGGCGGTGGTGCTGCGCTCCATGCGGTACGCCGAGGCGGACCGCATCCTGCACCTTTACACGCCGGATCGCGGGCGGGTGAGCGCGATCGCCAAGGGCGTCCGTCGTGCGCGCAGCCGCTTCGGTGGGCGCCTCGAGCCGTTCTTCCGCCTGCGGATCGAGCTGCATGAAGGGCGCAGCGAGCTGTTGACGGTCACGGGCGCCCAGACCGTCGACGGCCATGCCAGCCTGCGCGGCGACGCCCGCGCGCTGGACGCCGCCGCGCGGGCGTGCGACGCGGTGGGGCGGCTGTTCGAGACATCCGAGCCCCATCCGGGCGTGTTCAACCTGCTGTGCCGCAAGCTGTCGCTGCTCGACGAGCAGGCCGCGGGCGCGGGCAGGGGGCGCCCCGCGCCCGGCCGCTCGGCCACCCTGGCATTCCGTTTGAAGCTGCTGATCGCGGCCGGCCTCGCGCCCCAGCTGGGCTCGTGCGCGGCCTGCGGCGAGCGCGAGCATCTCGTCGGGTTCTCGGGGGCGGCGGGGGGGGTGGTGTGCGGAGCATGCGAGGCCGCCTCGTTTCCGCTCGATGAGCAGGCCTACCGCTTCATGGCCGACGCACTCGGTCGTCCCCTGGGGGAGGCACCCGAGGCGCCCGAGCCGGCGCTCTCGCAGGTGGAGCGGGCGATTGCGGCGACCCTCGAGCATCATGCGCACGTGCGACTGATGCCGGCCGCCGGGGGCTTGGGCTGAGCCTGACCGGCCAGGATTCTCGCGCCGGGCCTTCTCGCGCCGAGCCTGCTCGCGCCGGTTCTCCAGCCGGTGGCTGTATCGTGGGTGGCCGTGGATGAGGGACTTCCCATTGCCTATGAGGTGCTCGAAAAGGGCGTCCCGGTGCTGGCCTCGGATGGCGAGCAGGTGGGAACCGTTCACCATGTGGTGGCCGCGCCCGAGAAGGACATCTTCCACGGCCTGGTGATCACCACACCGAAGGGACGGCGATTCGTGCTAGCCGAAGATGTCGCGAGCCTGCACGAACATGGAGCCGATCTGAAGATCGACTCCGCGGCGGTGCCGAGCCTGCCCGAACCGGGCGGGGGAGCCCCGGTGTATGACGAGGATCCGGGTGAGATGAAGGGCTGGCACCACTGGGCGCACAAGCTCGGCATGCGCGGCGATTGGCACCGCGAGTCCTGAGAAGGTGAGCATCGCCAGCGCGAACGATGCCGTCGCCGCGGGCTTCGCCGAGCGCTGGCGCGAGCATGAGCAGGAGGCCCTCTCGCCGCTGGCCGCCCGCTCCTATCCGGCCCTGCGAGCACACCCGGAGGAGGACTGCGGCCTGCGCACGCCGTTCCAGCGCGATCGCGACCGGATCGTGCACTGCAAGGCGTTCCGGCGGCTGACCCACAAGACGCAGGTGTTCGTGGCCCCGCGCGGCGATCACTACCGCACGCGGCTGACCCATACGCTTGAGGTCACCACGATCTCGCGGACCGTCGCCAGGGCGCTGCGCCTGAACGAGGACCTGGTCGAGGCGATCGGTCTCGGCCACGATCTCGGGCACCCGCCGTTCGGCCATATCGGCGAGGACGTGCTCGACCGCTGCCTGAAAGAGCGTTTCGGGGAGGGCTTTCGCCACTACGAGCACTCCCTGCGGGTGGTCGAGTGCCTCGAGCGCGACGGAGCCGGCCTCAATCTGACGGCGCAGGTGCGCGACGGCATCGCCCGCCACTCGAGCCGCGCGCCGCTGCCGGACACGCTGGAGGGACGGATCGTCAGGCTGATCGACCGCGTCGCCTACATCAACCACGACATCGACGATGCGGTGCGCGCGGGCCTGCTGCGCGAGCAGGAGCTGCCCGAGCTGCCGATCGCGGTGCTCGGCTCGAGCGGCTCGGCACGGATCGACACGCTCGTGCACGACATGGTCGAGCACTCCGCCCTGGCCGGGGACATCGTGCAGGGGCCGCAGGCCGGGCCGGCGATGGATGCGCTGCGGGATTTCATGTTCGAGCACGTCTACCTCGGTCCCGCGGTGCGCGCCGAGCACGCCAAGATCGCCGGGGTCGTGAGAAGGCTGTTCGAGCACTACGTCGAGCGCCCCGAGCTGTT
>Ga0302178_10002893_pt1 | contig 13251 bp, 9 predicted proteins | sample I_Palsa_E1_3_FD_198790 | JGI IMG/M metagenome (GOLD analysis project Ga0302178, IMG submission 198790) | Peat permafrost microbial communities from Stordalen Mire near Abisko, Sweden - I_Palsa_E1_3 | ecosystem: Environmental > Terrestrial > Soil > Palsa > Peat permafrost | place: Sweden: Abisko... | reverse complement strand
GGCCGGCTCAGCCTCTTCTTCCGCGGACTCAGAAGCCGAATCCGTGCTCACCTCTTCTGCAAGCGCTCGCGAATCTTCAAAGACAGCGAGAGTGAGACCCTTGATCTCACCAGATTCTCCAGCAGTTCGAGCGTCAGCCAGCAGCTCTTTTATCTGTGCCTGATTAGGTGACAAATTGTAGTTTAGAGGTGTGTTGTCGACTGAAGGCGCAAGCTCTTTCAGCAGTGTCGTGAACTCGAGTTCGGAAAACAGTTCACGGCACGCAGCATTGTCAGGTGGCTGGGTCTGCATCTCATTCAGGTCATACTCAATCGGAACGCCTGTATGGATCGTGACAAGCTCCTTCGACAGAAGGATATTGTCCCGATTGTTTTGCAGCGACTCTCGATACGTCTTGCGTTTCACCTCATCCGCCCTGTCCAGAGCGGCCTCAACCGTCCCAAACTGCTGGATCAGTTCAACCGAACCCTTGTCCCCAATACCGGGAGCACCCGGAATATTGTCGACAGCGTCCCCCCGCAGAGCCATCACGTCGATCACGCGCTCCGGTGGAACGCCGAGCACAGCTTCCACTCCAGCGCGATCAAGGATCAGGTTGTCCTTCGTCGGATTAAGGATCACGACGTCGTCGTTGACCAGTTGCATCATGTCCTTATCAGACGAGACAACATAGACCTTGTGGCCAAGGGCGCTCAGTTTGCAGCTGAGAGTGCCGATGACGTCGTCAGCTTCAAACCCTTCATAGCTCAGAATAGGAATGCGAAACGCCTCCAGCGACCGACGGATGAAGGGGAGTTGCTGAGTCAGGTCGGCTGGCATCTCGGTCCGGTTCGCCTTGTAACCGAGGTAGTCGATCTCCTCGAACTGCTGCGTCTTGATATTGAACTTCTTAACCGCCTTCATCTCACGAGCGCGCTCATCGCGGAAGACCGGACCGGAGAGGTCGTAGACCGCAGCAAGGTAGTGCGGCGAGAAGTCCTTGCGCAGCTTGTTGATCATATTCACGAAGACGTAGGTCGCCGCCGTCGGAATACCCGTCCGGGTGGACATCGGACGCTGGCGCTGCATCGCGTGATACGCGCGAAAGATAAAGGCCATGCTGTCCAGCAGATAGATCGGGGGCTTCTGCTCGGAAGATGTGTTGGGATCAGATGTCTTTGCCATGCTGTTTTGATGTTAGCGCGTTGCGACGGCACCTGGGTCTGTCGGGAACAAGCCAGAACCCTCGCTCTCGGAAAAATAAAGTTCAAATCCGTGGCACTTTTTTCGCGCCTGTTTTAAGTGTGTTTTTTCACCACAATTCACCACACTTCTCACCACGTTTCACCACCCAAAAACCACGTTCTGCACACGCATTTTTTCAAAATACCCCTGCAAAAACACCACTTCCGTGCCAAAATCCACGCCGGAATTTTTTTCTCCGAAATAAACAACAAATAGAAACTCAAATCAGAGAAGAAGCATGCAGTCCCCATAGCTGAAAAAGCGATACTTCTCGCCAACGGCGTGCGCATAAGCAGCCAGCACCGTCTCCCTCCCCCTGTCGCTTCCGGCAAAGGCGCTGACCAGCATAAGCAGCGTAGATTGTGGCAGATGGAAGTTAGTCAAAAGGCCGCTAACGACTTGAAACTTATAGCCGGGACTGATGAAGATGCTCGTCTGCCCCGAATGCGGCTCAAGCAGGCCTCCGGCTGTCTGCTGCGCGCAGTGTTCAAGCGTGCGAGTCGTAGTAGTTCCCGCAGCGATAATGCGGCGGCCCTCGCGAAGCGCCGAATTAATAGCCTCCGCAGTCGCTATAGGCAGTGTGTAGTGTTCCGCGTGAAGGTGGATATCTTCAATCTTTTCAACACGAACCGGCTGAAAAGTCCCAAGTCCAACATGCAGCGTGATGGCCTCGATCTTTATCCCGTTTTGCTTCAGTTGGGTAAGAATTTCAGGCGTAAAGTGGAGCCCGGCAGTAGGAGCAGCGGCACTTCCGGACTCATGGGAAAAGACCGTCTGGTAGCGCTCGCGATCATCTTCGCTGTCGTCGCGATGGATGTAGGGCGGGAGCGGCATGTGGCCTATTTTGTTGAGGATCGCGTGGAAGTCCGGCACCGGAAAGAAGCGCAGAGTGCGCTCGCCAAACTCTCCTGCGGCGATCACTTCGGCTTCGAGCGCGAGATTCTCCTGGTCATGGAAGAGGAGGCGTTCGCCGGACTGGATCTTGCGGCTGGGGCGGACGAGTGCGGTCCAGTCGTTGGCGGCAAGCTGTTGGGTTAGAAGGACTTCGATGCGCCCAGACGGGTTGGGGGAGTTGTGTTGCGTTTGGTCGCTGCGGGCACGAGTGGCATAGAGACGAGCGGGTAAAACACGGCTGTCATTGAGGATAAGGAGATCGCCGGGCATTAGGATCTGAGGTAAATTACGAAAAAAATTGTCCTGGTACTGGCCGGTGGCACGGTCAAAGAGGAGCATGCGGCTGGAGCCGCGAATCGCCGGTGGGGACTGGGCAATGAGCTCTTCGGGCAGGTCGAAATTGAAGTCGGATACGAGCAATCTATGTCAATTTTAGTGGTGAAAACGTGGTGAGTTGTGTGGTGAACCGTGGTGACAACGTGGTGTTTTGCATGGTTGATTTTGGAGACGAAAAATACGCCAACTTTTAAGCTTTATTTTCGAGGCTCTTCTTTCGGGATTCGGCGAGCTCGACGGATCGGTCGAGGGCGACCTGGACCGCAGACTCGTCGGCGGTGGTGAGGAGGGGCCAACCGATGAAGACTCGCGAGAATGGCTTGGGGATGAGGAAGCGATCCCAAGAGCGGAGTTGCCAGGCTCGCTCAGGGAGGACATAGAAGGTCCCGACTGGGCTATCGACGAGTTGGGCTAGTTGAGTGACGCCAGGTTTGGCTACCATGGCAGGGCCACGAGGGCCGTCGGCGGTGATGGCGCAGTAGTGGCCATCCAGATAGGCGCGATGCATGTTTCGCAGGCCGAGAGAGCCAGATCGCGAGCTGGAGCCACGAATGGCTACGTAGCCAAGGCGTTCAACGGTGCGGGCGATAAGTTCGCCGTCGAAGCTGGGGCTGATGAGAATGGCGATATCGTGGTTGCGGAAGTGCCAGGCGCTGGTGAGCAGGCAACGGTGCCAGAAGGCGTAGACAGCAGGTGGGGGAGCGTCGAAGCCCAATGGTGCGCCGGGGTCGCGGACGTCTTCGAAGCGGAGGGTCACGCCCAGAAGACAGATTGTAGCGCTCGCGAGGCGCGGAACTATTGCGAGGGCGAAGCGTTGCGTGAGGGTGTAGGTGGAGGCCACTTGATCCAGTTTACCTGCGCATCGGTTGAGGGGAAACGCAGATGGAACTAGCGAAAAATCTTCGTAAAAACGTTGTGGCCTTTACGATCAATTTACTGTGGACGTGATCTGCTGATCGCGTCCTCGAGAGGCCTGCCCTATGCGTTACTCCACACGACTCGTTCTCTTCTCAGCTTTCCTTGTTTTGTCTTCCGGATTCGAAGTGACTGCTCAGACGGCAGCAAGCGCGCCGACAAATGCTGACATCGAAGAACTGAGGCAGACGGTACATGATCTCGCCTTACGGGTTAGCGCTCTAGAGGCTGAACTGCACAAGGAACGTCCGGTTGCGACGACGGAGATAGCGACGCTGAGGCCAGTGGTATTGGCTGCGCCAGGGACAGAGATTCGAAGCAGCGTGGAGGCTATCTCGAGTAGTGGAGCAGCTCCTGTGGCCACTTCTTCGGTAGCTGTTACCCCTCAAGCTCCTTCAACACCCCCCGCGCCTGCGGCTTCGATTCTGCCGACGCAGCTGCCAGGGGGAGCGACGCTGAACTATATGTTCGACGGTTACTACGATTATGACTTCGATCATCCCATTGGGCGAGTGCAGTATCTACGGGCCTACGACGTACTAAGCAACGCGTTCAGCATCAATCAGGCCGATGTTGTATTTGCTTTGGACCCGGATGTTGCGGCAGGAAGGCGATACGGTGTTCGACTTGATCTGCAGTTTGGGCAGGCAACGGAGACGTTGCAGGGTAGTCCTCAGAATGAGCCTCGGCCAGATATCTACCGAAACATATTTCAGGTTTATGGAACGTATGTTGTTCCTCTGGGCAAAGGCCTGACCGTGGATGTAGGCAAGTGGGCCAGCTCGCTGGGAATTGAAGGCAACTATACGAAGGACCAGGTGAATTATTCGCGGTCCTTCTTCTTCGATTATCTGCCGTTCTATCACGCCGGCGTTCGTACCAGCTATAAAGTGAATGACAAGCTGGCAGTGAACTACTGGCTGGTAAATGGGACCGATCAGTCGGAGCCCACCAACTCCTTCAAGGATGAGTTATTCGGATTTACGGCACAACCCACGAAGAACATCCTGTGGAACTTAAACTACTACCTGGGACAGGATCATCCCGATGCGGCACCAGCTACGAACTGCACTGTTCCGGTCCAACCGGGGCTGTGTTTGCAGGCGATTACTCCTGCTCCTGATGGCAAGCAGCACATCTTCGATAGCTACGTGACGTGGAATGCCACGCCAAAGCTGGCGCTGTCGCTTGAGGGAGATTATTTGATCTCGCGGGAGTGGGCCAATGCTGCGCCGGGAGAGTCTTCAGCACCTTCGCACGTAGACGGCGGGGCGGCTTATGCCCGCTATCAACTGACACCGAAGATGGCGTTGGGCGGACGCACGGAATACTTGTCGGATCGTGGAGGTCTGTTTAGTGGAACCACGCAGGCGCTGAAGGAGTTTACCGGGACCTATGAGTACAAGTTCGGCGAGGGCTTTTTGACGCGCGTGGAGTATCGAAGAGATTGGAGCAACGTTCCGTACTTCTTGACCAACAAGCCAGGTGTGCTTTCGTCAGATCAACCTACTTTGACGGTGGGTATGGTTTGGTGGGTTGGAGGGAAGACTGGGGCTTGGTAGTTCTGCAAGAAGAGATGTCCTGCCGGATGGGCCCGCTACGCTTGTTACCCCACGAACGAAGACCTGTTCGCGGGGACCCCGATTCGAGCGGTCACTTCGTGACGGGTATACCCCTTCGGTTGGGCCGCCTAACTGTATTTGAGCCAACGGAGGATCTCGGGTAGGTTCGGCTTCTTGCCGTACATGAGAATGCCAACTCGGTAGATGCGGCTGGCGACCCAGAGGATGGCGAGGATCGTGAGACTCATAAGAACGAAGGAGAGGCCGATCTGCCAGGGTGGAACGGTGGTGAGGGAGATGCGGAAGTTCATCAGCAGGGGGCTGCAGAAGGGGATGAGCGAGACGATCTGCGCGAGGGTGGAGTTTGGCGCGTGCACGATAACGAAGATCATGAGAAAGCAGAATGCCAGCGGGATTACGAGGAACATGTTGAGTTGCTGGAGTTCCTGTTCGGAGTTCGTCATAGCCCCAAGAGCCGCGGCGATGCTGGAGTAGACCAGAAATCCGAAGATGAAGTAAACAACGAAGAAGAAGATCTGCGTGAAGCTGATGAGCGAGTGGCCAGTGCCGATCAAGCCGGTTGCCAGAGAGGTTGAGCCAAGGATGGCTGCGGCCAGCATCCATACACCTACTTGTGTGATGCCGACTGCGCCGACGCCGAGGATTTTGCCGGCAAGCATCTCGTCAGGCTTGATGGTGGAGAGCATGACCTCGAAGACGCGACTCGTTTTTTCTTCGATGATGGAGCGCGCGGTGTTCATGCCGTAGAGCATGATGACCATGTACATAAGAAAGAAGAGAAGATACGCGGCACCGAAAGCGGCGCGGCTGTCGCCGGTTTTGCTGGTGTCGATTTTAACGGGAGCCATGAGGGCGGCGATGTCGGTAGAACCCATTCCTTGATGAGTTAAACCTTCGCGTGTGATGACGTTTTGAATTGCGGTGGAGAGAGTGTCCTCTGTGGAGATGTCACCCGCTGAACGGGGGACGTAGGTGAAGAGGGCACGGGCGTTCGATTGAGAGGGAGACGTTACGACGAGATAGCCGGTAAGGTCTCCTGAGTTGTCGTGCAAATTGCGGTCAAGATTGGCGCGGATCTCGTCGGTATCCGACGCGGAGGTTGGAGCGAGGAGATCGACTCTCATGCCACTGTTCTTTCCGCTCTGAAGCTCCTGCTTTAGATCTGCGGAGAAAGACGCATCGGTCGAGACAATCGCGATGTGGGCGGAGGATTTAGTGCGATTGGCGAGGTAGCCGCTGCCGAAGACGAAGACTCCCATAAAGAGCGGAATGAGAATCGTGGCGATAAGGAACGCCTTGGTGCGGATGCGCTCGAGGTACTCGCGTTTGGCAATGAGCCAGATGTTATGCATTGACTTTTTCTCCAGCAGGAATGCCGGTAGATCCCTCGGTTACCTTCTCGATGAAGATCTCTTCTAGTGTGGGCTCCATAACCTCGAAGCGAGTGATGCGGGTTCCGGTCCGGACCGCGTCGGCGAGGAGGGCCTGGGCATCGGCCCCGTCGTTGAGGAGAATTTCGACATGACCACCGTAGTTCTTCGCGGAGTGGATGGTGGGGTGATTGAGGAACGAGTCGTCGCCTGTGAAGTTGAGGAGGACGCGATTGACGGGGTAGCGGGACTTGATCTCGCGCATGGAGCCGGAGAGGACGAGATGACTATTATGGATGAGACAGATGTTGTCGCAGATTTTTTCGACCTGATCCATGCGGTGAGTAGAGAAGAGGATGGTGCGGCCTTGTTTGCGGAGGTCGATGAGAGTGTCCATGAGTAGGACTGCGTTGACGGGATCGAGGCCGCTGAAGGGCTCGTCCATGATGATGAGCTCGGGCTCATGCAAGAGTGTCGAGATGAATTGGATCTTTTGCTGCATGCCCTTGGAGAGCTCTTCTGTTTTCTTATCTATTGATGAAGTGATGCCGAGACGGTCGCACCAGTCGTGGGCGCGTTTTGATGCTGTGGTCGCGTCGAGGCCGCGGAGCTGACCGAGGAAGATGAGCTGGTCCATGACCTTCATCTTTTTATAGAGGCCGCGTTCTTCGGGGAGGTAGCCGACGCGTTTGAGGAGATCGCGGCTGAAGGGCTTGTTGAAGAGACTGACGGTGCCGGAGTCGGGGACCGTGATGCCGATCATCATGCGGATGGAGGAGGTTTTCCCTGAGCCGTTGGGGCCGAGGAGACCGAACATGCTGCCGGGCTCGATGGTGAAGGAGAGATCTGCTACGGCGATTTTGGTGTCGTAGGCCTTACGGACATGTTGCAGTTCTACGATGGGCATGGGTTCTCGTGTTGGTGCTTCAAGGGCAGTTTATCAGGGGTTCGTCGGGTGCTGGTTTTTTGCTAGAGGACAGAGAGCTGCTCGACGATGCGGGCGTTACGGTGTTTGCGGTCGAGGCGCGCGGAGATGATAGCAAGAACTAAGGTGATGACGGTGACTGCGATGCTGGCCAGGGGGAGTTGGCGGTAGGTGTAGCCGGCAGTGAGCATCATGCCGCCGAGGGAAGCTCCGGTGGCGTTGCCGAAGTTGAAGGCGCCTTGATTGAGTGTGGAGGCGAGGTTGGGCGCGGCGGAGGCTTGGTCGACGATGCGGGATTGGAGTGGAGCTCCGGCTGCGAATTGGATTGCTCCCCAGATGAGGATCATTGCGATGGCGGGGATGACGTGGGGTTCGGCGTAGTAGAGGGCAAGGAGCGAGGCCAGGAGTGTCAGGAGAGCGCCGATGAGGAAGGCAATCGGTCGCCAGTCGCTGAGCGTGCCGCCGAGGAAGTTGCCTACGGTAATGCCGACGCCGAACAGTAACAGCGTGAGGGTGACGGTGTGTGGGGAGACTAGCGTGACGGCTTCGAGCGTCGGGGCGATGTAGGTAAAGACGCAGAAGAGTGAGGCGGAGGTGAGGACACTCATGGCGAGGACGAGCAGGACTTGTGGCTTGCGGAGGACGCGGAACTCGTGGAGGAGGCCGGTGGCGCCTGCGGGTTGTTTGGGGACGAGGAAGAAGACTGCCGTGGCCGCCAAAAGGCCGATGGGGACGATAGCCCAGAAGGCGAATCTCCAGCCATAGGCCTGGCCGAGGGCGGTGCCGGCGGGAACTCCGAGGACGTTGGCGAGGGTTAGCCCGGAGAACATGAGGGCGATTGCCTGGGCGCGCTGGTTGCGAGGGACCAGATTGGCTGCGACGACACTGCCAATGCCGAAGAAGGCTCCGTGGCAGAGGGCGGTTAGGACTCGGGCAGCGAAGAGGAGGTTATAGGTGGGGGCTACGGCACAGGCGAGGTTGCCGAGAGTGAAGACGCCCATGAGTAGTAGTAGAGCGAGTTTTCGTTCGAGGCGGGCGGTAGCGATTGCTACGATGGGCGCGCCAATAGTGACAGAGAGTGCGTAACCGGTGACGAGAACGCCGGCTTTGGGGATGCTGACATGGAAGTCATCGGCGAGGTTGGGCAGCAAGCCCATGATGATGAACTCTGAGGTGCCGATGCCGAAGGCAGCTACCGCCAACGCCATGAGGGGCGTGTGCAGCAGGATGTTTTTGCGCTCTGCAGGTAGGTCTGAGCTCGCTTCAAAGGCTGGCATTGTTTTATTGCAACATATCTGTTGTCAATACTGAAGGGGATGCTGAAGAAGTGCCGGATTTAACTAGAGCTGGTTCTTGATAGCATCGGTCTGTGCTGGAACTTTCTACACCTATCAAGTTTGTGAAGCTCGTGGGGGAGCGGATCGCGGTCGAGCTTGCTAAACGCGGCGTCGAAACTGTCGAGGATTTGCTGTATCACCTGCCATTCCGGTACGAAGATCGCCTGAATCCGGTGGCCATGAGTGAGCTGAAGGCTGGGACGATGGCTTCCGTGATCGGGGAGGTCAGGGGAACAGTGCTGCTGCAGACTCGAAACATGCCCATTTTTGAGATGACCGTGGGACAAGGGCTTAGCACGGTGAAATGCATGTGGTTTCGTGGAACCTATCTGAGAGATAAGTTTCATGTGGGGCAGATGGTTGCCCTTTACGGAAAGCTGGAACCATCCCGAAGCAGCGTGGGCAAGTTCAAGATGATTCAGCCGCAGTTTGAGGTTCTTCCTTCGGGAGGTGCGGCTGATGCCGAGTTTTCCATGCTTGAGGTCGGGCGCATTGTTCCGGTTTATGAATCGCTCGGAGGGACCACTGCATGGGGCGCGAAGCTGGGGTCGAAGTGGTTGAGACGAGTGGTCTGGGCTCTGTTTGACGAGTTGGAGAAGCAGCAAGGCGGCGAGTCGGCGAGTCAGCAGATCGAGACTTTGCCTAGAGCGATGTGTACCCGCCTTTCGCTCCCGGATCGATTGAAGGCTCTCAAGGCTGTGCATTTTCCCGATGCCGGAACACCGGTGGTGGAGCTGGTCTCGGCGACGACGCCGGGACATCGGCGGCTTATCTTTGAAGAGTTTTTTTATCTCGAACTCGGGCTGGAGTTGAAGCGACGCCGTATGCGCGAACGTGAGGGTACTGCCTTCGCTACGAGTGTTAAGGTGCGAGAGGCGATCAAGCAGATACTCCCTTTTCACCCGACAACGGCCCAGAAGCGTGTGCTGGGTGAGATTGCGAGCGATATGCGCAAACCGCAGCCGATGCGGCGGTTGTTGCAGGGAGACGTGGGATCGGGCAAGACGATCGTGGCGATGCAGGCGGCGCTCGTCGCGATTGAGAATGGCTATCAGGTTGCACTGATGGCGCCTACTGAGATCCTGGCAACACAACATTATCTATCGGCACGGAAACTGCTCGGCGATGTACTTTCGCCGCGAGACGGAAAGCCTTATCGCGTGACACTTTTGACTGGATCTCTCGACGAAGCCACCAAGCGGGAGGCTCGTGGAAGAATCTTTCGCGGTGAGACGGACCTTGCGATTGGGACGCATGCGCTGATTGAAGACAAGGTGGATTTCGAAAATCTCGGTCTCGTGATCGTCGATGAACAGCATCGGTTTGGTGTGCAGCAGCGGTTTCGATTGATGAAGAAGCCGGGAGCGCTTGATCCGGATGTCTTGGTAATGACGGCGACGCCGATTCCACGAACGCTTGCGTTGACTCTGTATGGCGATCTCGATGCGAGTGTGATCGATGAGCTGCCGCCAGGACGAACTCCGATTGTGACAAGACGGACGACTGAGGAGCGCGCAGAAGACGTCTGGGCCTTTGTACGCAAGCAGGTTGAAGCGGGACGACAGGCTTATATCGTCTATCCAGTGATTGAGGGTGCGAAGGATGATCAACCGGAGTTGGATTTTCCGCAGGATGTTGAGCCGGATGCGGGCGAGGCAAGCCTGAAGGCTGGAGGAGCTTCTTCGGCAGCGCTGCAGAACATGGGCAAAAAATCAGCTACGGGAAAGACGACGAAGAGTGCGAAGTCCGCGACTGTCAAAGGCAAGAGATCCATTCCGAAGACGGAGAAGTTATTCGAGCCGAAGAAAGCGTTACGTGCTGCTACAGATATGTATGAAGAGTTGCGGTTGGGGCCGCTGAATGGACTGCGCCTCGGTCTGCTGCATGGACGGTTGAGCGCAGACGATAAGGACGTGACCATGCGGCGATTTCAGCGCGGCGATCTAGATGTACTGATTGCGACTACGGTGATCGAAGTTGGCGTGGATGTCCCGAATGCGTCTGTGATGGTGATTGAACATGCGGAGCGATTCGGGTTGGCGCAGATGCACCAGTTGCGGGGACGCGTTGGACGTGGAGCTGCAAAGAGTTTTTGCGTGTTGATGACTGGCGGAAGAGTGAGTGAGCAGGCAGAGGCCAGGCTCGATGCGATGGTGCGGACGCAGAACGGATTTGAACTGGCGGAGTTGGATTTGCAGCAGCGTGGGCCTGGGGAATTCTTTGGAACACGCCAGGCCGGGATGCCGGAGTTCAGGGTTGCAAATCTGATTCGAGACCGCGCACTGTTGGAGTTAGCGAAGACGGAAGCAGCGCGCTTTGCGTCCGAGCCTGATCCATCGGTTCCGCCTGAAGAGAGGGACGCCGTGTGGACGCGATTGAAGATGCAGTGGCAGAGAAAGTATGGATTGGTCGAGGCATAGACTTTTCCCTGCGAGGTTGTGCTATTTGTAACCGTGCGAGGAGCTAGCTCGCCGTAGCGTGAGTAAAAGCGCCAAGTTGTGGGGACTGCGAAGGGGATGCAGCAACCGCCTTTTTGGGGCCGCGCTTGCGGGCCACGAGAACGCGGATGCGCTCGATCATCTCTGCGGGGGATGATGCTCCTTTGGGGAGGAAGACATCGGCATGAACTGCACGATCGAAGGCATTGACCGTGCCGGAGACGATCATGGCCGGCAAGCCGGGATGAAGTTGTTTGGCGCGGCGTACCAGTTCGTTGCCGTCCATCTGCGGCATGATGAGATCGCAAAGGATCAGATCCAAAGTGCCCGGCAGATGCTGATCAAGGACGGTTAGCGCCTCTTGTGCGCTGTGAGCCGCGATGACCCGGTAACCACGAGTTTCGAGAAGGAAGGTGCGGACGGAGAGAACTTGTTCGTTGTCATCTACACAGAGGATCGTCTTCTTGGGGCGCATGCAGTCTCGCTTCTGCCGGACGCCACCTTGTGGTGGCTCGCGGCCGATGGGCCAGTCTGACGTGCCTGCTGGTTTGCAGACATGTCGGCCTGGTGTTGTTCAAAACCTCCCCGTGGTTCAGCCAGATGCGGCTCTTCGGCGCGTAGTGGGTCCGCTGCTCCCATTGAGGAGAAGACGGAATGAGCAAAGCTCTCCAGTCTGTTCCACGAGGGATCAGAGCCAACTATCCAGCGAGCTTAGCTGCCGAACCGCGGGGTGCGAGAGAGGCTGTAGGCCGGCGCAGGTTGCCACGCGGTTCCAGGAGCGCAGGGGATCCCTCTGCTGCGGATACAGTGAGAATCAATGCCGAAGATGCTACATTGATCCTCACTGCGCGTGCAGACAGTGAAGTTGCGCTGGGGAGTCGCGACTGCGGGGCAGTCGAGCTTCTCTCAACTCAAATTGTCAGAAAACAGGCGAAAGCAATTCATCTCCAACGACGCTTCCTATTACAGACAACGTCGTCGTCAACGCTTTCCAACAGTACGAATGAGTAGGTCACTTGGCAAGCGGCGAAGTTTGGGCGAAGACGTCGAATATTAGAGCTTGCACATCCACCGATGCGTGGAAAGGCTCATATTCATTGACGATTCATGATGGGCACCTGTTGAAATCAAGTGCATCACGGCAGGAAAAGGCGTCCACTTGCAACAGGAATGGTGCGCCCTCCGACGAACACTTTTGTGACGATGTTATTTTCGATTGCAGCGCTGACGTGAATGCGACTGGGACGAAGAATCTCAATTCCCTGCTCGATGATGATTTGCTCTCCGCTTGGGACGACGCCGTGGCGAACGAGGTATGCGATCGTGCAGCCTGAAGCAGAGCCAGTCGCTGGATCTTCCCCTGAATCGAACTGCATGCGTGCGTGCCATTGTGCTCCTGAGTTTGCATTAGCAGAGGTAATGCAGTGGAAGTATTTTGCACCGATGCGGTCAAGGAATGGACGAGAGCTTGGCGTGGTGATGCGAAGGCGTGTCGCGACCTCCAACGATCTAAGCGGCACAATGCAGAACGCCATGCCCGTTGAGATGACTTGTGCAGGTAGATGCGGATCGAGATCTTCGGTGGAGAGATTGAGCGCAGCAGCTAAGGTGGATCGTTCCTCTGGAGTGTTGATGATCGTGCCGAACATCGGGTCGTTTTGCCGCATTGTGCCGAAGACACCAAACTCATTTGTCTGAGGCGTTTCAAAGCGAACGGGGATTGGGCCGACGCCAAGGTCAAGAGTGATGTCCTGAACTCCGCGGAAAGTCGGGTGATTAAGGTATAGCCAGCTAGCAGTACCGAGAGTTGGATGGCCTGCGAAGGGAACTTCTTCGGTGGTGAGGAAGATGCGGACCTGGATGCCGCGTTCGCGTTCGATGTCCGGGGGGCGCGGGATAATGAAGGTGGTTTCGCTGAGGTTGGTCTCGCGTGCGATGGCTTGCATTTCTTCCGAGGAGAGACCACGAGCGTCCGTGAATACAGCGAGTGCATTGCCTTCGAGAGCGCGCTCGGCAAAGACGTCTATCTGGGCAAAATCGTAGGTGCGAGGGGACGAGGTCTGGTTTACGGCTATATTTGCAGGGTTGACAGCGGACTCGTCATTTGACATGAAGGCTCCTCAGAAGTATGGTTTGAAAAGACCGCGATGAGGCGAACCGGCCTCATACCAGCTTAGCTGGTGGCGGTAAAAACATTTAGCGATGACGATGATGCCCAACACGATGTCC
>Ga0302178_10002890_pt1 | contig 13262 bp, 12 predicted proteins | sample I_Palsa_E1_3_FD_198790 | JGI IMG/M metagenome (GOLD analysis project Ga0302178, IMG submission 198790) | Peat permafrost microbial communities from Stordalen Mire near Abisko, Sweden - I_Palsa_E1_3 | ecosystem: Environmental > Terrestrial > Soil > Palsa > Peat permafrost | place: Sweden... | reverse complement strand
GTCACGACACCACCGGTGACAGACGCGAACACTCCTTCGCCCGCTAGTGCCGCCGCTGTTGAGGAAAGCGTGGCGGGTGCCTCCGCAGTGGAGCAGACCCAACCGTCGCCGTCCCAGCCAGCGACTTCACAGACAGCGGTCGCCACCGTCCCCATGGCATCTGCCGCCTCACGACCGCCAGAGCTTCGCCCAAAGGTCAGGAAGCAAGCAGAAACCGGTGAAAAGGCTTTCGCACCGAGCGAGGCTCAGAACGCGACTATTCGGGCAGCAATCGCCGGGAATCTCAACGAAGGTGAAGGCTGCTATGCCAGCAAAAAATATGATTGTGCGATCTCGAACGCTGACGCGGTACTTCGCCTGGATCCGCGAAATTCAGAGGCTATAAGTTTGCGCCGCCGGGCAAAATCCGCGCAGGCGGCTGCATTAGATAACGTTTCCATCGAGTGACGCCAAACAGAGCCCCACATGTCCTATGAATTTAGTTCCGAAGGCGACCGCCTAAATTTACCAAACCCTTTTCGCGTCGAGAATTGGTTTCGGTTTTCCGCGGCAGCGCTGCTATTCGTCGGTGGGCTTGCTGCGCTGCTGCTGAGTCGCCATAACTTGTCCACTCATCGCGGTCTATGGGCTTTCCTTCCGCTAGCATTGGGGGTCTTTCTGCTTGGCAGCGGCATTAACTACGCGCGCATGGGCATGATGCAGTTGCGGTTCTATTTTGGTCGCGGGCAACCGCTTGGGCTCGCTGCCGAAATACTGGCGAGTAACCAAGACGGCACAACCAAAGAAGCAGAAGACCTTCAGCATCGTATGCGTTCAGGGGCGTTGTGGTTTCGGGAGCCTCAAGGTGCGCTGAACGGGCTTTTATATTCGCTCATTCCTGCTTTGATTTATGCGCCTGAGCCGATTCGTCAACTGACTCAGTCGCAATTTCAATCTGGGCTTGCCTTGCTTGCAACCTTGCTGAGTTTCCTCGTTGCGGCGGTGGGTTTCGACAACACATCAGATTGCGTGTGGGTCGCGTTCCTATTCTTCGGATTTACGTGCTTTTTGCTACTTCGCCCGATGGACGGCGGTGCGCGCCAAGCGGCCTCACTCAGTCCTGCGGGCCTCATTGGCCTACTGCTGGTCGCCGTTTTCGCCCCGATCTTGGTACCCCTCATTTCGCGGCGGCTACCCGATTTAAGCTGGTTCCCCCTTATCACTCAAACGTTCGCGCTGATGATATGCGCAGGAATAGCAGTTCTCTTGTTTTTTGTTGCACTGGTTCAGCAAACGGTCATCCCGCCTAAAACCAGTATGGGAACTGAGCTTGCGACGGTCTCAATAAACGGCCAACCGAAACAGTTGCTTGATGAGCTAGAGCGTCAGATGCAGCACCGCTGGGTGGAGCAAATACCAAATCGGAGGTATGTGCGCCACACACCACGTGTCGAAGGGCAATCCGGACAATTCACAGGACAACTGTTCGAAGAGACCCAGCCCTTGCCACGTGAAGACATGCGCCGGATAAATTTCAAGAGCGCCTTTAGCGAGCCTCGATATCGATGGCTGGTTAGTCTGAACGCATACGGCGTAGTGCTTGTTGCAGTTTCGGTATTCTGCCTACTGTGGTTCGCAGTCGAATTCTCGTCGTCAATTGGTGAGCGGCAGACCGCTACTCTTGGATGGGCAACCTTCGGTGTCGCGATGCTCGCTGTGGGTGCCTATTGCTTAAGAGTAGGCCACAAGCTATGGGCTCGTTTCGACTTTCTATCGAAGCTGGTCTGGGTGCAGTTTGACGGCAACTTTCAACGCTCTCGGATGAATCTCGGCGCTCAGTTTTCCGATCGGGTCCGCACGGAAAGCGATGTTATTGCCGTGAACGACATGTCGGTACGTGTTTGGGTTGCTGAGATAGATTCGGTCACCTTTGACCGCGATCATCGCCGGATGATTGTTGGCATGCGAGGTTTGCCTGATGAAGCACGCGAGATCAGACAGTTAATCGAGCAGTGCGCGCAACAGCAGACCATCGTTGTGGCGCCGACCTCTCAACGGGACATTGAGAAGATCGCCCTTGCCGGTGCCTTGAACCATCTTGGTGATAAAGATACGTCGCATTTGCTTCCTGAGCAAACGAGGGCAATGCTTCGCGGACAAAAAACTCAGCCAAGCCCGATCCACAAGCCGACTCGTTCGTATTGCGCAGGGTGTGGGGACGCATTGGCTTCAGACGCAAGGTTTTGTGACAGCTGCGGACGGGCAGTCAATTAAATTCATGGCTGAAAAAATAAAGAATGTTGTACCTAAAAAAGCGGTTTAAAAATTAATCAGACGGAAATCTGGGGAAACAATGAAAACAAAAATCGTCTGTGAGCGGCTTGTGCTTAGCGTCAGCTTGGCTGCTATGTTGGCAGGCTGTGCGACCGGCGGCGACGGACAACAGTCGGCGTTTGCCAACATCTCTTGCAACCCGGCTATCGCAGCGGTCGCAGGCGGCATTCTGGGCGTGGTTGTGACGGGCGGGAATAAGGTCGCGGGCGCTGCAATTGGGGCCGGTCTCGGTGCGTTGATTTGTGCTGCTGTGGACTACGAAGCAAAGCAGATAAAAACGGCCACGCAGGCTCAGGCAGACTATAAGGCGGCTCACAGCGGCCGTTTGCCGGAACAGACGTCCATAGTCAAGTACACAACAGCGTTCACGCCCTCGTCGATTTCCGCTGGAAATAAAGCGACACTGAACTCGTACATTGAGGTGGTCAAGGGAAGAGCGGACGTTTCCGATCCAAAAATAGAGGAAGAAGCGACCATCTACAAGCCAGATGGGACGGTCGCCAAATCGATCCGTAAACCAGTTTCCGCAACGGCTACGGGCGGTGCGTTCGCCAGCACGTTTACAATTCCGATGCCGCAAGGCGTTCCTCAAGGTACGTACCCGGTTAAGTCGACGCTATACGTGAACGGCATTAGCGTTGCCGAGCGGCATGAGAACTTGCAGGTCGTCGCGAGCGCTAACGCGGGAACAAACTATGCGATGACAGCATCCGGACTGATCCAGTAACGTCCGTGCGGTGCGTCGAAGCAAGCTCTGTGCGGTTTAGTTTCGCATTTGTTCGAGGTAAAGCGGCAAACCGAGCGACCCCCTGGTCTTCTCGAAGCCGCTTTATCTCGTGCTCGATTCTGATTACTTAGGTGGCGCAAGTCAAACCGCCCTGGTTGCCGGCTCGTGCCTTTCTTCCGAGCCCAGCGCATAAGGCCCCCCGAGGGGGATTCCGAAAAGGCACCGCTCGTCGTCGCGCTTAGATGTGAACCAAGTCAGGCTGTCGCTTCGTGAGACGGACCGGCGGCGAAAAGGTGCCCAAGTCGGCCGCCGACGACAAAGAGGCAAACGAACAGGTTTAGGCCCACCTCTAGAACCCAGCCTTTGCCGAAACCCATATGCCAAGTTTCTGCGATCGCCGGAAGGGCAAAGCCGAACATGCAAAGGGCGGCGCCTGCGAACAGCCAGGCGAAATCCCTTCCCATCTGGCCGCTGCGTCCGTAAATCAGCGTCCCAAACCACAGCACAAGGCCCATCCCGAATAGGATGTTCAAGATCGGGATCGACGTGAACACCAAAAAAGACCAGACCGCGGCTGCTTTGCCGAAGGCGCGGCCGCGCTTTGCTTGCGTTTCGTTGCTTGCGAGTTTCGATTGAGTGGACATGGGAGGATCCAATGAATGATGTTCGATGAGTCGCTCGCGAGAGCGCCCGTTTACTAGGAAATGAAGAAGGGTGTCATTGGAGATCTGCGATGGCCCCTCCCGTTTCGTCAGTTATGTGAGCAGCGACGACCTTGGCGACGATGTCTTTGCGCGAGGCGAAGCTCACGGCGTCCGCAGCCTTCACAAACAAATCTACGCTCACGTTCATCCGATCCCGCCCGCTCGCGCTGACCTTCGCCTCCAACGCGCGCGCTTGGTCCTCGCCAGCCGGCATAATCGAGTTGAATCGGGGGTCGCCCCGCGGCACGATCGCGTAGTCCGAGCTGTCGTTCATGCTGAGCCGTGAGTTGCCATCGAGCGCCAAATCGAACAGCGGGAACGACTTCGTCTGCGGGTTGTAGTGGCCAAGCGAAGCGGACAGCCTGACTTTGAAATACGGGAAAGCCGCCTCGGCTTTCTGCTGGGCCTCGTATTTCGGAGCGAGCGTTTTCACCAAGTCTTCACGCTTGAACGTGTCGCTGGTTTTTTGGTAATCCATGTCGAACGAGCGGGCCAAGTCTGCAGTCGGCAGCGGCTCTTTGGCGTAGAAGTAATAAAGCATGGCGATTTGCGAGCCACTTTGCAGGTCCGCGTAGTTTGCGAGAGGAATGGATGTGTCGATCACCGTGGCGGACAGGTCGGCGGTGCATGGGCCGACCGGGGCCGATTTGTTGATCGCCGCCTCCATGATTTCCAGCGCTTTCTGGGCGCTCGTGGCCTCGACGGACTCTTGGGTGTCGGAAACCTTTTTCATGCCGACCTGGGGCCTGTCGACCGGGTGGGCGTTCGTGAACAATTGGGGGTTGTCGAAGAACGCGAACCGGCAGACGTAGGTCGCCTTTGACCCGGAGTCTGCCGCAATCGCGTTCTTCGCGGCATCGTCGTTCCAGTCTCGCGCGAGCGCCGCCGGGGGCGCCGGTTGATCCGGCGGGTGAGACGCAGTGTCAGCCGTTTTCTTCGAGCAGCCGGCGAGCGCCAGGCAAGTTGCCGCGACGACGGCCACTTGCCTGGCCCAAGGAGACGCAAAAGGGCTCGTCAGGCCTGCCATTGAATGCTTTCCAACGAGTGGTGCTTGGTTTGTGAAGCGCATGGTGTCTTTATGGTTGTCGCTCGCGCTACTCGGCGCGCGCCAGCGGCCTGCTTGTTCGTTCGCGGGCCAACTTGGACATATAGCGGATTGGTTAAGAAACGGCGGCAGCGCTGGATTGAGGCCGCGCTGGCTGACGGCTCAGCCCTTGTCAGCTTCGGCTGCGATCCAACCGTCAGACCCTTTGAGCATGCGCAATTGCATCGCACCAGCCTTGCCCGCGACGTCGCACAAATACGCTTTTTCGCCGTCCGATTTGCATCCGACCAGCTTCAATTGCGAGATGCCTTTTCGTTGTTCGTCGGCCAAGCTATCCATGAACGCGTTTTTGCCGGCGATCTGCCTTGATTGCTCTTGGCTGGCGTCCAGTTGCTTGGACAAAGCTGCTCGCACGTCGCTTTCGCTCGGCGATCCCGTGCATGCGGCGAGCGACAACGCCGCGGTCAGCGCGGCGATGAGCGTTCGCGGGAGCAGCGCGAAATGACGCGAGGCGCGGGATGGCGCGATGGAGTCGGGCGCGGTGGCATGGTGGTTCATTTCAATATCCTTTGTTCAGTTAAGAGCGTGTCGCGACGCAGAAACCACGGGGCAAGCGAAACAGCCCAGGGCAATGCAAGGCATTTCGTGAGATTCACGGCGCAACTGGGCGGAAGCTTGTCATTTCGACGTGCGTTGTCGTGGGAGCCTGCCGTGGCGACTGGTCTTCATAGTCCATGCGGACGATTCGACCCACCGCCGGCGCATACCATTCTGTTTCCCTCGAACCGCCATAGCCGCCATTTCCGCTTGCCCCAGACCAGCTCGTGGCTTGCTCAATTCGGAACGTATCGAAGTCGCCCGCCGCCGTATGAATTCGTTCGACGCCGACGACCTTCGCAGTCCTGTCGACTTGGGACGTCCACGTGCCGGAGCGATAAACATACGACAGCGACCAGCGCTTTCCGACCGAAAGCGGAAACTGCAACTTGACGTCGCTGGGCTCATAGCTTCCCGACGCTGTTTTCACCAGATTGCCGTTTGCGTCGAGCAGCACCGACGCGGTCTTGCGGTCATTTGTCGCGAGCGCTGCATGGCCCCCGTCGACGCTGGCAACGGTTTGTGAGTAACGCTCGTTCTTTTGCGGTTCGAGCGCGTTCTCGTACGAAAACTCCCATCGCTCGCCGATACTGAAGGTTGGCGCTTGGGCTTCGGTCAGTGGCGCAAGGGGCGCGGAGCCGGACGCTGATTGAGCCATGGATTGTGTTGCGGAGGCGCCGAATGAAAGGGCTACGGCTAGAAAGAAAGGGAAGGGGCGGTGTCTCATGATCGTCAGTCGATGGTTAGCTTGCGAGCAACGGCCGCTTTTGCGGTCGAACTCTGGTTGGCAGTCGTCGTGGTGGTTGTCGTGGTCGTCGGCGGCAGCGCAGCTCCGATCGGAACGTTGGCTGTTGCGGCCGTCGTGAAAGACCAATAAACAGCGAACGGCTGCGCAGTCGGAATGCTGGTGTTCGTCAGCGAACCACTAACTTTGACGGAGTAGGTCGTGGAAGGCGACAACGGTTGAAATGGCGTGCACAGAGCCAACCGAGTCGCCTCGGTGTTGTTGGAGCTGTCGACTTCTTCGCAAGGGACGTTGATCCCGTTCGCGTCGGTGATGGTGAAGACCACGTTAGAGAACGCCGCGTTGTTCGATCCCGACAAGGTGATCGGGTAGCCGACGACGGTTCCTATGTATTGAGGGGACGCCGCGAGGGGATTTGGCGATTCGTTCGAGAACCACGACGTTTTTGTGTTCGTTTGGCCGTCATAGGGATACGCGATGAGCTGGTTGTCGGGGACGATCGCTTTGTAGCCCGTGAAGTCCTCATCGAACACGGAGAGCTTGGAGAAGTCCGTTGAGAGCGCGACGCCGGGGCCTGCATAGACGAAGTCAAAGAGTGTGACGGAGCGATGAAAAGGCGCGTCAAAAAGAAGCTCAATCGGCTCTATCGAACTGCTGAACGGTCCCGACGAGGACGCGAATATTTCACCCGCGCCCGTCGTCGGGAACAGAGCGTTCACGCGGTCGGTAGGCGTCACTCCCGTGTAGTCCGGCATGCCTGCGGCTTCAAAGTGCCCTAGGGCGTTGTTGGCCTGGGCGTAGACGGCGTGATCGGTGGCCGCTTGAGCGACCGCTGACTGGTAAGCAAAAGCGGGCAGTCCTACCTGCGCGCGCTTGTCGTTCACATAAGCCATCGCGTCATTGACGGTGTCGCCTGTCGGCGTGAACGATGACGCAGAGGGGCCAACGGCGGGGAACAGGCTGATGGCTGCTGTGGCGGCCGGCGAGCTTGCGCCCGATGCCGGGGTCGCGCTGGCTCCTGTCGCGGGCGTGGCGCTCGCGCCAGATGAGGGAGCCGCTGTCCCCGTGGTCGATGCCGAGTTCCCGCTCCCGCCCCCGCCGCAAGCGGACAGAGCCAAAGACAAGGAGGCGGCGATGGCCGTGCAATAGATGATCGTTTTCATTGTTTTTGTTTCTTCGTGGCGCGCGACATCCGTCGATCTTGTGTCGAAGATGATGTTTCGCGTTATTAAAAGGCTGAATGCGAGTGCACGGCTCTCAAAGCGATTGGGTCTCCTGCGCGTAAGCGGCCACGTTCGGGCAAAAAGGCATGACTCCCGGCGCGAGCTGGCGTTGCTGTGAGCTGCGGCCGGTGAGCAGCACGGACAATCCGGTGCGCGTCCGGCAACAGCCTGTCAATCTTCCGGACAGGTCTTTCTCGTGGTTAAGCATTCTTCCCCTCGTGGCCTTTGGACAATTCACGGCGAATCAATGCCGCGTTCATGTCCTTAATCATCGGCACGACGCGTCGCAACCTTCCGGCGAAAAATCCGGGGAAAATTGACGATTCGTCCGGAAAGGTGTTTTTCTGCCGATTCACGGCTTTTAGGTGAGACTCGCCCAGCGCCGGTTTGGATACGAGGCTACTATTCGGAAAAATTCAGCGCGGAAAAAAACCATGCCGCAGCACATTCGTTTCGAAAGCACGTATTTCAAAGAAGACGATGCCGAAGAGATTTGGCGGGAAGCGTTGAGGCCGATGTACGACGTGAAGCGGCCAAAGGACGTTTCTTTCGCGGCCAGCGTCGATACGTGGGACTTGGGGCCCATCTTGCTCACGCGCCATGCCGCCCAGGGAGAAGTGCAATTCCATCGCACGCGTCGCAAAATCGCTCTATCAGGCATCAATCAATATCTTGTGCATTGCTTGGTTGGCGGGCAGCTAACGTCTGAATTCGCCGAAGGTCAGCAACGGGTGCCTTTGAATTCCGTCGCCATTCGCGATCTCGCCGTCGAAAACGTCGGGTTCGCCATCGATGCTCCAATGATCACGCTGAGCGTCGCGCGCTCCGCGCTGGATCGACGGCTGCCGCAGGGTTCGCAAATTCATGGCGCAAGTTGGGCGGCGGATGACGCAATCGGAGAGCTGTTCGCCGCGCATATGCACGCCCTTGCCCGGCTTGCGGCGACGATGACCGAAGAGCAGATGCCGATTGCTGTCAATGGCACGCTGGACTTGCTGGCCGCATGTCTGTTGCCAAAAGCCCAAGAGCGGGTTGCGCAGGGAGACCCGCGTCTGGCTCCCATGCATCGAGCGCAAGCGGCTTCTTACATCGAGCAGCATCTATTGGATCCGGATTTAGGGCCTGCCGCGCTTTGCAAGGCATTGGGGATATCTCGCACCGCGCTTTACGAGCTGTTCGCCGAGTCGGGCGAGTCGGGCGGAGTCGCCAAACGAATCAAAGACCGGCGTCTGGATGAAGCGCTTAGGCGATTGACCTCGCCTAGACACGCCCGCGAGCGGGTCGCAGAAATCGCTTATTCAACGGGATTCGCTAGCGATTCGACGTTCAGCCGGGCCTTCAAGGAGCGCTTCGGATGCACGCCCAATGAGGCGAGGGGCGAGTTGCTGGTCAAGCGGACTGGCGCGATCGAGAAAATGCCAGATGATCTCGTGGAGTTGCACCAGCGCAAAATCAAAGGGTTGAGTGGATAAAGCTGCCAGGACGTTCTGCCATGCGGGCTGGTGGATCAACAGAAACCGCACCTTTTCTGCGACCACCTCGCCGAGGTTCTCTGCCCGCGATACCTGATGGATGGATTTGAATTGGGCGTCGATCTCATTGATGACGCCGCGGCTGAACTGAACTTCCAGCACAAGCCGCTCGAGATCTTCATTGCCGCGATAGTTCCTCTAGGATGTGCCCGCAGGGGCGCGTTTCAGCTCAGTTGCTATTCCGTGCGCATTTTGGCGACACCACTCATCGACGCGTAAGAACAACCACCTTCATCATTGTGTATTCCGATTCTCTAAAAATGTTTAACCACGCATCTCTAAGATGATCGTTTTTCGCGCATCGCGACAACTGCGGCGAGCACTACGACACCGTAGACAATGCTCCTTGCAGCAGATGGCAGTATAGAACTCGACAACAACGTACCGAGAGCGGTAAGCATAAGTGCGCCGCCGAGCATCCCTGCGTAATTTCCTCTTCCGCCCGTCATAAGCGTGCCGCCGACCACCACAACTGCTATCGAGGTCAAAAGATACGGGTCGCCCATGTCATTGAAGGCTTGGCCCGTGAAGCCGCTGAGCATCACACCGACCAAAGCGCTACAGACCCCGCTCAACGCGTAGGTTGCGACGAGAACCCTATTGACTGACACACCGGAATACCGCGCAGATACCGGATTGCTTCCGACTGCGAACAGGCGTCGCCCAAACACGGTTGCATGCATCAGGAACCAGGCAGTGGCGACGAACGCGGCCACGCAGAAGATCACAGGCGTTATCCCGAAAAACCGTCCGGTCATCAGCCATCGAATGGCCGGCGGCGCGAAGCCTGTCGGTGCACCATCGGTGTACACCAGCGCGGCACCTTGCAGGATGCCATTCATCGCGAGCGTCATGATGAGTGGAGAAATTCGGAACACTGAGACGCCCACCCCGTTCAGAAAGCCGATCAATGCGCCCAGCGCTAGAACACCGGGGACCGCCCATAGGCCAGCGGCATTCGAACCGTTTGTGACGCCGGTGAGCACGACTCCCGCCAGGGTAATGGTGAACGGAACAGACAAGTCGAGGCCGCCGCTGATGACCACGGCTCCTTGGCCTAACGCTAATACCGCGAAAAATGAAGCAAGCACTGCCATCGATTGAATGTATTTGCCAACGCCCATTTCCGGATTAAGGAATATCGTGAGCAAGATGAGCACCACCATGCCGACGAACGACGGAAGGCAGGTTCGAATGGTGTCGCTGCTGTAAGTCAGGCGTTGACCGACCGTCAGGCGAGGAACCGGGTCGGAGTAGGGTGGCTTGCTTTCCAGTCTAGCTGGCCTCGCCGAAACGCTTGCCACGCGATGCCGGCGGCCAAGATTCAACGTTTGAAAGACGCCGGTCAACTCCGACGAACCCAAAACCGCGAGAATCAGTATGAAGCCCTCGACGATCGTGCTGTAGTAGGTCGACACGTTGAGCACGAGCAGCATGTTCGCAATCAGCGTGACGGAAAAAGCTCCGATCACGGTACCAAGACTTCCGCCACGGCCTCCTCCCAACGGCGTGCCCCCGAGCACCACCGCAACAAAAATCGGCAGCAACATGCCGGCGCCCGCGAGCGGATCGCCGCCTCCCGTTTGAGCGGAAAAGAAAACTCCAGCCATCCCGTAGAAGCATCCCGATATCACGTAAAGCCAAAATTTGACGGTGCGCGTCGAGAACGCTTTCAAGTGGGCTGCGGACTCATCGCTGCCAATAGCGTATACCGCGGTGCCGAACCGGGTTCTTTTGAGAACGCACCATGCAACGAGTCCGATGGCTATCACGACTAGTGGCATCGGTACGATCCCGCCAAACGTGTCGCCTGCGATCGCTGTTGAAAAGGCTTGCGGCACCGCGCCTCCGGGTTGCTTCATTCCGAGCAAAGTCACCCCCTGCGTCATGAACATCGTAGCGAGCGTGACGACGATTGGTTGAAGCCGAACAAAGGCAATGAGAAAGCCGTTCACGGCGCCAACCAATGCAGCGGCGCCCACTGCAGCACATGCCCATAGCACGAACGAGCTTGTCGAGCTGCCGACGTGCGTGACGAACAGGCAATTGCTGAGCGAGAGCACGGCGCCCGCGGAAAGGTCCAGCCCTCCGCCGATAACCACGATGGTTTCGCCAATCGCTGCGAGGGCAAGACTTGCTGTGCTCGACGCAGTCGAATCCAGGTCGCCGAAACCAAAGGGTTGTGCAAGGCGCAGATTGAGCGCGGCAAACACCACGGCAAGGACAGCGAACGCGACAAGCAATCCGCGATGAGGCGCCAGCCGCGCGGACAACATGCTGGGTCGTTCGCTTTGCTTGACGAGTGTCGTCATGGCACAAGCTCCTTTACATCCCGAAGGGCGGTCGACACACCTCCAAGCATGGCCGTCGTGACCTCACGTTCCGACGCTGTGCGTCCATCCATCTCGGCGACAATGTACCCCGCGTAGATCACCAGGATACGGTCGCACAGATTGATCACTTCGGGTATTTCGGTGGAGTGAAGCAAGATGGCGCCGCCAGATGAAAGATAGTCGTTCATGACCTGGTAAATCTCGAACTTCGCACCGACATCTACGCCTCGCGTCGGGTCGAACAACAGCAGCACACGGCTATCCGCAAGAAGCCACTTGGCGATGACGAATTTTTGCTGATTGCCACCGCTGAACGACGACGCGGGTTCATATAGCGCGCGTTGATTGCCGTTCACGCGAAAAAGGGCGCCTGAAACCGCTGCCGCTTCAGCGGTCTTGTCGATCCATCCCCACCGTGAATATCGCGAAAGAGTCGGCAGCGAGATGTTCGCGCGGCCCGTCAAGTTCAGCGCGAGACCTTCAGTCTTGCGTTCTTCCGGAACGAGGCTCAAGCCGACGTTGGCGGCTATCGCATCTTGCGGCGACTTGATGATTACCCTCTGTTGGTCAACAGCGACCGTGCCTGAAGTGATCGGCGCGAGGCCGAACATCGCCTTGAAGAGTTCCAGTTGCCCCATGCCTTGCAACGCAACGACGCCCAGACACTCTCCTGGCCGAATCTGGAAAGAAACGCCGTGCAGACGGCTACCTGAACCAAGATCGTCGACAACCAGCCGAGGCTTGACGGAGGCGTCCGGGATCGGCGGGCGCGGGGGAAACGCTGAACCCAACGTTCGCCCGATGATGAGGCGAAAGACCTCGTCGTCGGATATGTCGTTTGCGTTGAAGCTTCCGACGCATGCGCCATTCCGGAGTATCGACAGGCTTGCGCAGAACTTTCTTACTTCGGGCATCCGATGAGTGATGAGCACGACAGTGACGCCCTGACGGCTGCATTCGGTAATCTGCTTGCCAAGCCATGCAACGTCCTTGCTCGTCAGCGAGGACGTCGGTTCATCAAGGAGGAGGATCCTTGGCTGGCGCGAGATGGCGTAGGCGATCTCCAGTTTTTGCCGCACGCTCAGGTCCAGACTCTGGATTGGCGCATGATGGTCTATCCCCGACAGCTCAAAACGATCGAGCAGTTCGCGCGCTCGCCGGGAGCTTTCACCGATGCGCCGAAGTCCGAACCAGGTAGGCTCGTCGGGCATTAGGAGATTCTGGGCGACGCTCAGGTGGGGCACTTGCGACAGCTCCTGGAAAGCGGTTGCAATTCCGACCGACTGCGCATCGACAGGCCTTCTGAAAGTAACGTTCTTGCCCATTACATGAATCGTTCCCTCATCCGAACGGACAATGCCGCTTAGCACCTTGATGAGCGTAGATTTTCCGGCGCCGTTTTCGCCAAGAATTGCATGGACAGCGCCCTGCGGTATTTGCAGGCTCACCGCGTTAAGCGCGACCGTAGCGCCGAACCTCTTTGTCACGCCATCTATCGATATTGCGTGTGCATCGCTCATCTCTTGGGCTCCAGACTCCAGATCACTTCGGTTCGGGCAGGCGATTGAGTGCGGCTGCGAGGCCGATTTCGGGAGTGTCTGGGCTGTAGATATTCGATACCCAGCTCGGTGGAACACGCGCCGGGTCGAAGGTATTGCAACCATCCTTCATCTCCACCCACGAACCGGTTTTGCAGAGCCTGGCGTTCTCCGGCGTCACGGCCTCAAGTGGCATCAGCGTGGTCTTGGGAACGGTTCCTCCGCCCAGGACTTTTAATGCGAGTTTTAACGCGAGTGCGCCGGAGGCAGGATGGCTTTCGAGCGACACACCGGGTGCGCCTGCGGGTGGCAAGTAGTCGCCATTAACCGTGGTAGCGGTTCCTTTCTTGAGCATTGCAACCCGCATGCCATTCAAACCTTCGACACCACACGGAACCAGCTTGTCGGCAGAAAGGCCGGCTTCGCGTTGCATCGACCAGCCGACATAGCAAGCAGCCGCGCCCCAGATGCCGTTGACATCGGACCATTTCCGGGTCGACATGGT
>Ga0302178_10002889_pt1 | contig 13263 bp, 14 predicted proteins | sample I_Palsa_E1_3_FD_198790 | JGI IMG/M metagenome (GOLD analysis project Ga0302178, IMG submission 198790) | Peat permafrost microbial communities from Stordalen Mire near Abisko, Sweden - I_Palsa_E1_3 | ecosystem: Environmental > Terrestrial > Soil > Palsa > Peat permafrost | place: Sweden... | reverse complement strand
AGATGAAGTTCGTCGCCGACCACTACGAAACGGTGTGAACCATGGGTGACTACGACTACGACGTCCTAGTGATCGGGTCGGGCTTCGGCGGCAGCGTCACCGCCCTACGGCTGACCGAGAAGGGTTACCGGGTCGGAGTGTTCGAGTCCGGCCGGCGCTGGGACGCGGACTCACTGCCGAAGTCGAATTGGAACGCGCGCAAATCGATCTGGGCGCCCAAGCTCGGGCTGACCGGGACGCTGCGCATCAGCATCCTCGGCAAGTGCCTGGTGCTCAGCGGCGCCGCGGTCGGCGGTGGCTCGATCATCTACGGCAACACGCTTTACCAACCGCTCGACCCGTTCTACCGCGACAAGCAGTGGGCGCACATCACCGACTGGAAGGCTGAGCTCGCCCCCTACTATGACCAGGCCAAGCGGATGCTCGGCGTCAACCCCAACCCGCGCGTGTCGCCGGCCGACGAGGTGGTCAAGCAGATCGCCGACGACCTCGGTGTCGGTCACACGTTTCACGCCACCGACGTCGGTGTCTTCTTCAGCGAGGGCCACGAGGGCCAGGAGGTCGCCGACCCGTACTTCGGCGGCGCCGGGCCGCGCCGGGCGGGGTGTATCCACTGCGCCCGATGCTTCACCGGCTGCCCGCACAACGCGAAGAACACCACGCCGAAGAACTACCTGTACCTGGCCGAACAGGCCGGCGCGCAGGTGCACCCGCTCACGACGGTCGCCTCGGTGCGTTTACTCGCCGGCGGTGGCTACCAGGTCGAGACGGTACGGGCGAACGGCACGCTGCGCCGCGGCAAGAAGACGTACACCGCCGAGCAGGTCGTTTTCGCCGCTGCGGCGCTCGGCACGCAGAAGCTGCTGCACAAGCTGAAGGACAACGGCACGCTGCCGGCGCTGTCGCCGCGGCTCGGCGAGCTCACCCGCAGCAACTCTGAGGAGATCGTCGCCGTCGTGGCGAAGAAACGGGGGACCGACTTCGCCCAGGGCGTAGCGATTACGTCGTCGATCCACCCCGAGCCGAACACACACCTCGAGGTCTGCCATTACGGGAAGCGCCAGAATGCGATATTTGCGCTGACGGTGCCGATGGTCGACGGCGGAGCGTTCCGGTTCCTGCGCTTCCTGCTCGCGATCGTGCTGCACCCAGTGGTATTCCTGCGCTCGCTCAACGGCCGGCACGCCTCGGAGCGCAGCATAGGCCTGCTGTTCATGCAGTCCCTGGACAACTCGTTGACGTCCTACCGCCGACGCGGACGGCTGCTCACCAAGCAGGGCACCGGCGAGCCGAACCCCACCTGGATCCCGATCGCCCACGACATCGCGAAACGGTTCGCGAACAAGATCGACGGTGACACGCATGGCTTCTTCGCCGACCCGTTCAACATCCCGACCACGGCGCACTACATCGGCGGCTGTGTCATCGGCACGTCGCCTGACGACGGCGTCGTCGACCCGTACCAACGGTTGTTCGGCTACCCGGGTCTGCACATCGCGGACGGCTCGGCGATTACCGCCAACCTGGGCGTGAACCCGTCGCTGACGATCACCGCCCAGGCCGAGCGGGCAATGTCATTCTGGCCGAACAAGGGCGACACGGACTCGCGCCCGGCGTTGGGCGAGCCGTACCGGCGCCTCGCACCGGTGCCGCCGAAGCTGCCGGCCGTCCCGGAGGCGGCGCCCGGTGCGCTGCGGCTGACCGTGGTCTGAGGACCGTGCGGCTAGCCGTGCGGCGGCGGGCATGGGGCCGGCAAAAAGAGGGCCCAGCACTGCCTCTGCGGAGGAGGTGGTGGCGGTGGTGCAAGTTCAGCAGGTGGCGGCTGATCGTCCGGATCATCCATCAGCCAGACAAGCGGCGTGCGGCCGGGCTCGGCCTGAGCACTACCGGATGCCAGCCCCAGGCCGCCCATCGCGACGCCACCCGTCAGCAGCGCGCCGACAATCATCCGATTCAGGGTGCGGTTGGTGTGCATGTTGTGATGCCCCTTTGTTCGTCGCAGCCCCGCAGGGCCGCCCTTAGCAAATTGTTCGCCTCGCGAGGGCCGAACACATGGGGCAGTTGCCCTATTTGGTGCCAGTTCCGCGGCGGCATGCAGGAAACTCTGGATAGCTTCGTCCCTACTCCGAGAGGCCATCGTGTCCGACACCGTCGACGCCCTCGTCCTCGATCTCCTCGAATGGATCGGCCCGCGCCCACGTCCCTACGGTGAAGTCCTCGAGGCCTGGCGTACGTCGTGTCCGCGCTTGCCGGTTTGGGAGACCGCTGAGGAGCGTGGGTTCATCGCCCGCCAGCCTGCACCGGAAGGCGGTGCCGGCGTTGCGGTTTCCGCCGCCGGGGCAGAGCACCTGCGCCGGCATCGCCGCACTCTTCCCAACCGCGACACTTAACTCTGCGACGACCTGCCCAGTAACTACCCGTCGGCGTTTCGCCAGCAGCGGAATAGGTGCGCGGGATGCGAGGGTTGCACTGGCAGTGACTGCATCAGAAACAGCGACAATCGACCTCGGCCGGTTCGGCTTCTTCGGAACTGGCGCCACCCCCGACCAGGCTCAGGAAATTGAACGGCTGGGCTACGGCACGATTTGGATCGGTGGTTCGCCGCCAGCCGAATTATCGTTCGTCGAGCCACTTTTGGAGTCGACTACCGCGATCAAGGTGGCTACCGGAATCGTCAACATCTGGACGGCGGCCGCCAAGCCCGTCGCCGAGTCGTTTCACCGCATCAACGCCGCCTACCCGGGCCGCTTCGTGCTCGGCGTCGGGGTCGGCCATCCCGAGGCCCACACGCAATACCGCAAGCCCTTCGAAGCGCTGGTGTCATACCTCGACGAACTCGATGAATACGGCGTCCCGGCGCATCAACGTGTGCTCGCCGCGCTCGGGCCGCGGGTGCTGAAGTTGTCGGCCGAACGCGCCGCGGGGGCCCACCCGGCCAACGCGACGCCCGAACACGCCGCACAGGCCCGCGCGATCATTGGTCCGAACGCGATCTTGGCTCCCGTGCATAACGTGGTGCTAAGCAGCGATGCCGAAGAGGCGCGCGCAATCGGCCGCGCCGCGCTGGCCCGCTACTTCAACCTGTCGAACTACGTGAGCAGTTGGAAGCGGCTGGGTTTCACCGACGCCGACACCACCCCGCCCGGCAGCGACAAACTCATCGACGCCGTGATCGCCCACGGCACGCCTGAAAACATCGCCAAGCGGTTGGGCGAGTATCTGACCGCCGGCGCCAACCATGTCGCGATCCTTGTGAGTGGGGGGCCGGAAAAGGTGTTGCCGACGCTGTCGGAACTGGCTGGGCCGCTTGGCCTGTCGCGGTAACGGGAGCCACCTCCGGCTTCAGTGGTGGTGAGTTAGACCGCGGGGTACACGCAGACATGCGACGATCGGATCCGGTGTTTTTCGGCGTTCAAACCGCCAAGGAGATGCATGACGACACACGAGACTGGCCACGACGCTGCGTCGTCCGAGGGCACGGTGAGCGTCACCGAGGCGGGCACCGGGACTTACACGCAGGAGATCACCGCGGGGCACCACCGGCTCGTCGCCGACGAGCCGCAACCGATTGGCGACGACACGGGGCCAACACCCTACGATCTGCTCCTGGCCGCGCTCGGGGCATGTACCTCCATGACGGTGCGAATGTACGCCAACCGCAAGGGCTGGTCGCTCGAGCGAGTTCGAGTTACGTTGCAGCACTCGCGCATTCACGCGCAAGACTGCGCCGACTGCGAAACCCGCATCAGCTGGATCGATCATATTGATCGCCAGATCGACCTGGAAGGCGACCTCGACGAGGCTCAACGACAACGATTGCTGCAGATCGCCGAACGTTGCCCTGTCCATCAGACCCTGACTTCAGAGGTCGACATCGCGACCTCGTTGCGGTGAGAGCCGCGATCAACCCGGGGTATTCCGTCTCAGCTAGCTAATGAGCCTAACCGTGGCGATATCGTTTCCCGTGGGCCGTCGGGAAAGGTCGTGAGCGAGGGTGAACGTAATGAGTCTCTTTGACTTGCATGGCAAGAACGCTCTCGTGACCGGCGCCTCCAGCGGTATCGGCAAGCAAGTCGCGCTGGCGTACGCGCAAGCCGGGGCTGCTGTGGCGATCGCGGCCCGACATCAGGAGCCGCTGCAGGAGTTGGCCGCAGAGATCGTTGCCGGTGGTGGGACAGCGCTTCCCATCACCTGCGATGTCACGCAGCCCGAGTCGGTGGCCACCATGCTGAACCGAGTCAACGACGAGTTGGGCGGGATCGACATCGCGGTGTGCAACGCCGGGATCATCGCCCTCAACAGCTTGCTGGACATGCCGCTGGAGGAGTTTCAGAGCATCCAGAACACCAATGTCAACGGGGTCTTCCTCACCGCACAGGCCGCGGCCAAGGCCATGGCCGTGCAGCAACGCTCCGGAACCATCATCAACACGGCATCGATGTCGGGCCACATCGTCAACACCCCGCAGCAGGTAGGCCACTACTGCGCCTCGAAGGCAGCGGTCATCCATCTGACCAAGGCGATGGCTGTGGAGTTCGCGCCCTACAACATCCGGGTCAACAGCGTCAGCCCGGGCTACATCCTTACCGAATTGGTGGAGCCCTTAGCCGAGTATCACGCGTTGTGGGAACCGAAGATCCCGCTTGGACGCTTGGGCCGGCCAGAGGAACTCGTCGGCATATACCTCTATCTCGCGAGCGACGCGTCGAGCTACATGACCGGTTCCGACATCGTGATCGACGGCGGCTACACCTGTTGGTGAGTGGCCACCGAACATCGCCACTCTTCAGCTCGTCGAGCAGTTCGGGTGCGCCGCCCTCCTCGCCAAGCCGGAGATTGGGTTAGCTCGCGCCCGCCGCGATCACCTCGTCCACCTCGAGGGCCCGGTCGGCCATCTCGGCGTGTGCCTTGTCCAGCGCGGCGGCCTGATCCTCATCGGCCTTCATCAGCGCCTCGATGTCGAGGCCGGCCATGTCGAGCACACCCATGTCCCTGAAGGCCTTCTGGACCTTGTCGCCCCACAACCCGATGTCCTTGACGATCGGCACGATGCGGCTGAACAGGTGCGAGCGGAACTGAATCATCAGCGGCGACGTGTCGACCCAGTCAGCACACGCTTGGACGTCCATGCCAAGGGTTTCGAAGACCTCCTCGCCGCGGAACCGGTCGCGCATCAAGTAACAGGCGTCGACGACAAACTCTTCGCGCTCGCCCCGCTCGGCCTCGGTCAACGCGGAGTAGTAGTCCTTCAGCGAGATTCGGCCAAAGGCGACGTGCCGGGCCTCGTCCTGCATGACGTAGGCCAGCACCTTCCTGGCCAGCGAGTCCTGCGCCGACATGTCCCGCAGCACCCCGAAGGCGGCGAGTGCGAGCCCTTCGATGAGGACCTGCATGCCGAGGTAGGGCATGTCCCAGCGCGAGTCGCGCAGGGTGTCGTCCAGCAGCGCGGTCAGGTGCTTATTGATCGGGTAGACCACGTCGACCTTTTCCTGCAGGAACCGCGAGAACGCCTCGACGTGCCGGGCCTCGTCCATGGTCTGGGTGGCCGCGTAGAACTTCGCGTCCAGGTCCGGGACGACCTCGACGATCTTCGCCGCGCACACCATCGCACCCTGCTCGCCGTGCAGGAACTGCGAGAGCTGCCAGGCCTGGAAGTGCTGGCGCATCTCGGCGCGACGTGCGTCGTCTGCGGCGTCCCACATAGGGCTGCCGAACAGCGGATGGAACTCGTCGGGCAGCTCGATCGGGTTCATCGGGTCGACGTCTTGCGCCCAGTCGATGCGCGACTGGGCATCCCACTGCTTGTCCTTTCCCTTTTGATACAGAGAAAGGAGCCGGGCGCGCCCGTCGTCGTACTCCCACGTGAAGCGCGCGTCGCCGGCACTGGGGACCTCCCACGAGTAGGGCGCGGGCACGTCGGTGTACTTGTCCTTCGTGGTCATGAGCTGCCGCCTTTCTGCCCGGTGTGACCATTGGTCATGTGTCGAATATCACATTGCACCGCGTGCGGCGGCGCGTCAACCCTGACCTGGTGTTGCGGGCCGAGTGGCTGCTCACCGACGTCTCCAATCGCCAACGATGGTCCGGGTGCCGCGCTTCGTCGATAGGAATCGTCACTCTGGTCTGGTGAGACGAGCACCGTAATGCACTACTCATTCGCCCCGAAACTGCCCCATGCGCGAGAACATGGATCCCCTGGACGGCAACAGCCCACTGCGGGAGGTACACAGATGATTTCTCCGGACGTGCAGCAACCGAGGAAAACTGTTCTAACCATCACGCTTCCGAGCTTCCGGAAAGTCGTCTGGCTGATGCCCGCAGCGTACTTTCTGCACATCATCGAGGAATACGTCGGCGGTTTTCCAGCCTGGGTGACAAACGACGTTCATGGAAGCTTCAACAACACCGGCTTCGCCATCAACAACTTCGCCTTCATGCTCATCCTGCTGACGCTCGTCTACGTCAACTTCTGCAAGAGCACTCCCCTTCGTGGCATTCTCCTCGTGGTCTTCGCCAGTGCAAACCTGTTCTGGGACGCCCTCTTTCATTTGGTCATGACGCCGATCCTTGACCGATACTCGCCAGGCGTGGTCACCGCCATGCTTCTCTACTATCCGATCTGCATCCTGGTCGGCATCGTCATCACCCGTGACAAGATCCTCACGCCTCACCAGTTCGTCCTGGCACTGCTGGGTGGCCTAGGCCTCTTTGGTTTCGTCGTTTGGTACGGACTATTTCACTTCGCCACCTGAGCCATCGACGTATGCATGGGCGACTCGAAAAACGAAGTACCCCCGACGATTTAGCCGGGGTGCTTTTTGTAGTGCCGCTAGTGAGCGTGGCCGTGGCCGTGGCCGTGGTCGTCCGCCTGCTCGGCGGGCTTGTCGACAATGGCCGTCTCGGTGGTTCAAGAAATAAGCCTGGTGATCACCCGTCGTCGTCAATCATTGCGGTGACTTGAATCTCGACCCGCATTGTTGGATTCGCGAGGGCTGCGACGCCGATGCACGTCCACAGCGGAGCGCGTTCACCCATACGGCTGCGAAACTGTTCCGCCATCGTGGCTAGGTGATCTTGTCCGATCGTGCCATCAGCGTTCGGCAGGTGGTAGGAGTGAACGCTGATGACGTGTCGCCACGATGCTCCCGCGGTCGCCAGTGTCCGCTCAACATTGTCGAAGGCCTGAATCACTTCGTCTCGGACCGACTCCGGAAAACACCAGTTGTCATCCCAACCACCCTGGCCCGAGGTCTCGACCCGGTTGCCGTGCCGAACCGCCTGCGAGTAATGGAAGTTCTGTCGTTGGCGATCACCATATCCAGGAGTGACGAAGAAGGATGCGCTGTTCATGTGTGCCATCTTCCGAGTGTGCTTGCGACCGACGATGAACAGACCTTGAACAACGAAACACCCCCGGGCCGCTGTGACCGGGGGTGTTTCGTAGCCGCATTGACCTAGTGGTGATGGTGGCCGTGGCCGTGGTCGTCCGCCTGCTCGGCAGGCTTTTCGACAATGGCCGTCTCGGTGGTCAGCACCATTCGTGCCACCGACGCGGCGTTGAGCACCGCGGACCGGGTGACCTTGACCGGGTCGATGACCCCGTCGGCGGCCAGGTCGCCGTACTTTAGCGTCGCCGCGTTCAGCCCATGGCCGACCGGCAGCTCGCCGACCTTGTTGACCGCAACCGCGCCGTCGAGGCCGGCGTTGGTCGCGATCCAGTACAGCGGAGCGCTGAGCGCGTTGGAGAACACCTCGACGCCGCTGGCCTCGTCACCGGACAGCGATGCCTGCAGCTTCTTGAGTGCCTTGCGGGCATGCACCAGTGCGGATCCACCACCGGCGACGATGCCCTCTTCGACAGCGGCTTTGGCGGCCGCAACGGCGTCCTCGACGCTTTCCTTGCGCTTTTTGAGCGCGGTCTCGGTGGCGGCACCGACCTTGATCACGGCAACGCCGCCGGCCAGCTTGGCCAGGCGCTCTTCCAGCTTTTCGCGATCCCAGTCGGAGTCGGAGGCTTCGATCTCGGCGCGGAGTTGCTTGGTGCGGTTGCCGATGGCCTCGGCGCTGCCACCACCCTCGACGATGACGGTGTCGTCCTTGCTCACCACCACACGGCGGGCCGATCCGAGCACCTCGAGGCCGACCTCACGCAGCGCGAGCCCGACATCGGGGTTGACCACCTGTCCGCCGGTGACGATGGCCAGGTCCTCCAGGAACGCCTTTCGGCGGTCGCCGAAGAACGGCGCCTTGACCGCGACGGCTTTCAGCGTCTTGCGGATAGCGTTGACCACCAGGGTCGACAGCGGCTCGCCCTCGACATCCTCGGCGATCACCAACAGCGGCTTACCGGCCTCGGCGACCTTCTCCAGCAGCGGCAGGAAGTCAGGCAGCGAGCTGATCTTGTCGCGGTGCAACAGAATCAGGGCGTCCTCGAGCACGGCCTGCTGAGCGTCGAAGTCGGTGACGAAGTAGGCCGACAGGAAGCCCTTGTCGAAGCCGACGCCCTCGGTGAACTCCACCTCGGTGCTCAGCGTCGACGACTCTTCAACGCTGACCACGCCGTCGTGGCCGACCTTGGTCATCGCCTCGCCGACCAGCTCACCGATCTGCTCATCGCGCGACGACACGGTGGCCACCTGCGCGATGCCGGTCTTGCCGGACACCGGGGTGGCCGATGCCAGCAGCGCCTCGGACACCGCATCGGCGGCCTTGCTGATACCCAGACCGAGCGCGATCGGGTTGGCGCCCGCCGCGACGTTGCGCAGTCCGTGCTTGATGATGGCCTGCGCCAGCACGGTCGCGGTGGTGGTGCCGTCGCCGGCGACGTCGTTGGTCTTGGTGGCCACCGACTTGACCAGCTGGGCGCCCAAATTCTCGAACGGGTCTTCCAGGTCGATGTCGCGGGCGACCGTGACGCCGTCGTTGGTCACCGTGGGCCCGCCAAAGGCTTTGGCCAGCACCACGTTCCGGCCGCGCGGGCCCAGCGTCACGCGGACCGCGTCGGCGAGCTTATCCACGCCGGCTTCCATCGCCCGGCGCGCGGTTTCGTTGAACTCAATCTGTTTGCTCATAGGTCCTTACTTGTCCCGTCTCATAAGCGATCCGCCCCGGAAATCACCCACGTGTTGACGTGGTGATCGCCGGGGCGGAACACGCCTCTAGGTTCTTTGGCGACGACCCGCTGCACTCGGCTGCGCCGAGTTTGCGATCGCCCCTACCTACTTGTCGACGACGGCCAGCACGTCGCGGGCCGACAGGATCAAGTACTCCTCGCCGTTGTATTTGATCTCGGTGCCGCCGTACTTGCTGTAGATGACGGTGTCGCCCTTGGACACGTCCAGCGGAATCCGCTTCGAGCCGTCCTCATCCCACCGGCCGGGGCCGACGGCGACGACTTTGCCCTCTTGGGGCTTTTCCTTAGCGGTGTCGGGAATGACCAGACCGGATGCGGTCGTGGTCTCGGCCTCGTTGGCCTGTACGAGGATCTTGTCCTCGAGTGGCTTGATGTTGACGCTCGCCACGATTGGAGCCCTCCACTTAGTTGGTAGCAGGTCCGGGGCGGTTGCCCCGATTTACCAGGTGTTTGGCTTTCGTCCGTGCCTACGCGTCGTCGTCGCGGGAGCCGACGCCCGGGATTGTCCGATTGCCACCTAGCACTCTATACATGCGAGTGCTAGCACTCAAGATCGGCCTGGTGCTTCTTCGCTGTCAGCTGACTTGGCCTTTTACCACCGGCAGTCCCGGGTCGCTGGCGACATCGAGCGGAGACGGCGACGCGCCGGCGGCGACCAGGTGCGCGGCGAAGGAGGCGATCATCGCCCCGTTGTCAGTGCAGAGCCGCAGCCTGGGGATGCGCAGGGTCAACCCGGCGGCCGCGCAGCGTTGCGCGGCAAGCTCACGAAGCCGCGAGTTTGCGGCCACCCCGCCCGCGATGAGCAGGGTGGATACCCTCAGCTCGGTCGCCGCACGGACCGCTTTCATGGTCAGCACGTCGGCCACCGACTCCTGGAAACCGGCGGCGATGTCGGCGGTCGCCGCATCGGGGTGGCTTTCCACGTAGCGCGCGACCGCCGTCTTGAGCCCGGAGAAGCTGAACGCATGCGGCTCATCGGCCGGGCCGGTCATGCCCCGCGGAAACACGATCGCGTCGCGGTCACCGGACTGCGCCAGATCGTCGAGCACCTTGCCGCCGGGATAGCCCAGCCCCAGCAGCCGGGCCACCTTGTCGTAGGCCTCCCCCGCCGCGTCGTCGACGGTGCTGCCCAGCTCGACGATCGGCTCACCGAGCGACCGGACATGCAGCAGGTGCGTGTGACCACCCGACACCAGCAGCGCCACGCTCTCCGGCAGCGGTCCGTGCTCGTAGACGTCGGCGGCCAGGTGACCGCCCAGATGGTTCACCGCATAGAACGGCACGTCCCAGGCCGCCGAATACGCTTTGGCCGCAGCCACTCCCACCAGCAGGGCACCGGCCAGCCCCGGCCCGATAGTGGCCGCTACGACGTCGGGTTTGGTCAGGCCGGCGGTGGCCAGCGCGCGGCGCATGGCCGGTTCAAGCGCCTCTAGATGTGCCCGCGACGCGACCTCGGGCACGACGCCGCCGTAACGAACGTGTTCGTCGACGCTGGACGCCACCTCATCGGCCAGCAGCGTCACGGTGCCGTCGCCGTCGAGCCGGGCAATGCCGACTCCGGTTTCGTCGCAGGACGTTTCGATCGCCAGGATGGTCGTCATTGGGAAAGCGCCTCCCGTCGCATGGTGTACGCATCGGCGCCGCTGATCCGGTAATACCGCCGGCGCAGGCCCACTTCGGTGAATCCCACGCTGCGGTACAGCGCGAGCGCCGTCGTGTTGTCGGTGCGAACCTCCAGATGCACGACTCCGCCCGCCGCGATGTTCAGCAGCTCGTCCAGCATCCGACGGCCGATGCCAAGGCCCTGGTACGCCGGATCGACGCCGATAGTGTGGATTTCATATTCAAAGGGCGGCGTGCGACCCAAGCGCGAAATACCGCCGTAGCCGATCAATGTGTCGTGGCGGTGATCGCGAGCGCGGCTGAAAGCCGGGCGAAGCGGGTCGCCGTCATCAGCACTGATGCGTGCGGCCACGTAGTGATTGTGATCTGCAGCGAGCTCACGCACAAAAGCGCCTGTCGGCCAAGGGTCGTCGCCGGGAAACAACAGCGACTCCAGCTCCGCGCAGCGGTCGGCGTCGGCGTCAGTAAGCCCGTCGATGGTCACGTTCACTGGTCGGCCGCCTGCCGCTCGGCCAGTGTCTTGGCGTCCGGTCGCCGCAGATACAACGGCACCAGCGAAGCCGGATGTTGCGACCAGTCGGCCACCGCGGCCACCAGGCCCGCCGCGTCGGGATACGTGGGTTCAATGCAGGGCAGCCCGAACAGCGCCGCGTGGTCGGGCGAACCGGCAACCGACTGGGCGGGACCCGGGTCGACATCGTACGGGGCGTTGACCTCGGGACCGTCGACGCGGACACCGTCGCGGTAACGGGCCCAATAGACCTCCCGCCGGCGGGCGTCGGTGACCACCAGCACCTCGCCGGCGGTCTGCCCGCCGATGGCATCGAGGCTGCAGACCCCGTACACCGGAAGACCCAGTGCGTGGCCGTAGGCCGCGGCGGTCGCCATACCGACCCGCAGTCCGGTGAACGGACCGGGCCCGCAGCCGACGACGACGGCGGTGAGGCCGGCCATCGAGCGCCCCGCATCGGCGATGGCGGCCAACACATTCGGGGTGATCCGTTCGGCGTGTGCGCGGGCGTCGACGGTGACCCGCTCGCCCAACACCTGGCCATCGGCGACCACGCCCGCCGTCACCGCGGGAGTCGAGGTGTCGATGGCCAACACCAGACGGCTCATGGACTGCTCCATTGCCACGTCGCAGTTCGGATGTCGGAGTTGCTGATTCGCTCCAGACGGACGTTGAGATGCCGGTCTGACAACCGTTCGGCCAGGCCTTCGCCCCATTCGACCACGACGACGGCACCGTCGAGTTCGGTGTCGAGGTCCAGGCTTTCGAGCTCGTCGAGCAGGTCGGCCCCGGTGTGGTCCAGCAATCGGTAGACGTCGACGTGGATCATGGCCGGGGCACCGGCGCGTCGCGCCGGATGGACCCTAGCCAGCACGAACGTCGGCGAGGTCACCGGCCCGTCGACGTCCATCGCCGCCGCAATTCCCCTGGCCAGCACAGTTTTTCCCGCACCGAGTGGACCGGAGAGCACCACGACATCGCCGGCGCGCAACCGGCTGCCCAGCAGCGCACCCAGCGCCACGGTGTCATCGACATCCGGCAGCGTCGCGATGCCGGACTTGCCTTTAGTCACGACGCCGGACCCGATCGCGCCAACGGTGACTCAGCGCCGTGAATCTGCCCGGGGTCGCGTGCTTGACCAGTCGCACCAACCCGTCGTTGACCGAAGCCGGCCTTTCCAGCAGCACCAGATGACCCGCCTTCGCGACGATCACCAACTCCGATTCCGGCAGCACCTCGGCCATTTTCCTCGAGTATTCGGCGGGGGTGACCAGATCGTGGTCGCCGCAGACGATCAGCGTCGGGATCTTGGCCAGCGTGGCCAGCGCCGCGGTTTCGTCGTGGAACTGCAGGGCGTGCAAAAACTCCACCATGGTCGGGATCGGGGTGCCGAGCATCATCCTCTCCGAGAGCGCCACGATGCTCGGGCTGACCCGCATATCGGAGTACGACGCTGCCCGCAGGATCGGCCCGATCAGCGAACGCGCGGCGCTGCGACCTCGCTGCACCAGCTTGGGCGCCGACCGCGCGGCCCGCAGAACAGCTTCCAGCGCAGGGTTATTCAGAATCTCACCCAGCGGCGACTTGGCGACCCCTTCGGCCGCAGACGAGATCAATGCCGCTCCGGCGATCCGGCCGCCGTAGTGCTTGGGGAACTGCCGGGCATGCGACAACACCGTCATCCCGCCCATCGAATGCCCGACCAGCACGATCGGGCCGCGCGGCGCGATCACCTGCAGCACGGTTTCCAGGTCCTTGCCGAGCTGTGTCACCGTGTAGGTCTCCGGCGGAGCTCCGCCGGACCGGCCATGGCCGCGCTGGTCGTAGAAGATCATCCGGACCTGCGTACCCCACTCGTCGCACAGCCGCGTCCGCTGAAAGTGGAAGGCGCCCATGCGAAGACAGAAGCCGTGGGCGAACACGACGGTCAACGGCGCATCGGTGGGCCCGACCTCGCGCACCGACAGCGGCACACCGTCGGGGGTGGTCACCAGGT
>Ga0302178_10002887_pt1 | contig 13265 bp, 12 predicted proteins | sample I_Palsa_E1_3_FD_198790 | JGI IMG/M metagenome (GOLD analysis project Ga0302178, IMG submission 198790) | Peat permafrost microbial communities from Stordalen Mire near Abisko, Sweden - I_Palsa_E1_3 | ecosystem: Environmental > Terrestrial > Soil > Palsa > Peat permafrost | place: Sweden... | reverse complement strand
AGAACAGAGCCGAGGTTGCCAGACGGTTTATTAAAGCTGTCACTCGTGCGTTTCAGGATGTGAGCCAGGAAAAGAACGTAAATGAAGCCCTTGATATCGCCTATGCGATGTCGGGCACGAGCTCAGCGATGCGAGAGGCGACGCGGCTAGACTGGTTGTACACAATTCCACGTCTTGCGTCGAAGAACACGCGGGGGCAGCCTGTCGGGTGGATGAGCGAGGTTGACTGGAACGACACCTTGAAAACGCTTAAAGATACAAACCGAATAGACAGTGTGTTGCCACTTGCTGACGTTTATACAGATAAGTTCGTCTCCGGAAACGCTCAAACATCGGCTCACCAATGACTGGGGGTTATACATGAATTTCCCGCTTGAAAGATCGGATCCAGCGGCGCTCGGATTCGCGCCAGAACAACTTGAGAAGCTCGATAAGCTGATCGTTCAGCATATCGAAGAAGGGCGGTTCTCTGGAGCGCAGATCGCTTTGGCCCGGCATGGAAAACTGGCGCTTTTTCGCAGCTTTGGAAATGCGAGGACGGACCCCAAGGCTGTTCCAGTCACTGATAGCACGCTCTTCCTGCTGTTTTCGAACACGAAGGTGCTGGTTAGCTCGGCGCTTTGGCTCCTCATTCAAGATGGATGCGTGTCACTCAGCGACCGGGTCGCTGACCATATGCCGGAGTTCAAGGCGAATGGCAAAGAGGAAATAAGAATTTTCGATGTGATGACTCATCAGGGTGGTTTTCCAAAAGCGAATATATCCCGGTCGGCGTGGTCCGACCATGAGTTGATGCGCGCCGAGGTCTGCGAGTTCGTTTCCGAGTGGCCTGCTGGCTCGATGGTTCACTACCACCCGCGGGCTGCCCACTATGTCCTGGCGATGCTCATCGAAGCGGTGACCGGCAGTGACTATCGCGATTTCGTGCGTAGCCGCGTTATCGAGCCGCTGGGCCTTCAGCAAGAGCTTTACCTCGGGGTTCCTTCCCACGAACAGGCGCGGTGTTGTGACGTGGGTGGCGAACCGGTCGAAGAAAAGAACACCGCAGGGTTTCGCACCGCGGGTCTTCCTTTCGGCGGCAGTTTTGGTACGGCTCGCGCACAGGTTGCCTTTTACCAGATGCTTCTTCAGCGTGGGCGCTTAAACGGGGTGCGACTACTGTCGCCGCGCATGATCGACTACCTCACGAATGACTTTACCGGGGATAGGGAGGATGTACACCATAAACGTCCAATGCATCGTGGACTGGGTCCGCACCTGCGCGGGACGCCAGGACATGAAAGCAGTCTGGGTTCGCTCGCGAACCCGAAGACTTTCGGCCACGGTGGCATCGGGTCATGCTATTGCTGGGGAGATCCAGTAAGCGGTGTTTCGTTCGCGTACGTATCGAACGAAGTGGCTCCGGAAGAATGGAGCCGCACACGTTTTGACCGGGTGAATAACATTGTTCACTCGTCAATCGACTAAAGAATTTGCGGCGCGCGTGCCACGTATCCGGGCTCGCGCACATCACCACCCTTGTCGATCGCGTTGTATCCCGCAAACGCATCGGCCTGCATCGTTCCCCTGAAGTCCTTCAGATGAGCTGGTGGATATTCACCAGCCCGTTTGGGACTGTATGCGATCCAGACCGCCCATGTCTCCTTCGAAGCTGCTACGGATCATTGAGAACTTCCGTCCAGACAGAGTCGGGCAGTACGGGTCTTGCCGTTCCCGGACTCAAGCACCGGTACTGGCGCGTCATTAGCGTGGATTTTGGAGGCAGCCATCGCGGACCAGCGAATGATCTCTACGAGTGATCGGAGCAACACGCTGCACTGGGCGACTCAGTCTGCGGGTGTTGACCGACCGAGCTTGAACTCCACTCCGTCGTGCGTGCAAATTACTGATTGTCGATAAAGAGGCGGGTGGTGGCGGGCGGGGAAGCCAGCACTATTTGGAGCCCCCCGGGGCACAGCGGCCCGTGATTTACTGAGAAACCCCGGTGCGGGCTTGACCACCACAGGTCGTTACCTTGCTCCGGGGCGAATACATGAGGAAGCGCCAACTATTTCAAAAGTTAGAACTTCTGGGTTATACCAATCGTTGCTACGGTCTGGTGGTTGCTATTAGACGGCGTCGCGCCAAGAATTGCGGCAACAGCGTGCTGCCCTGTCGAATCCGTCCCGCTGGCTTTTTGGTACACGGCAACTGCATAGAACGACGTTCGCTTGGACAGGGCGTAGTAACCGCCCACATCGACTTGCTGGTAGGTCGCGCCACTTGCGCCACTTGCGCCGCTGTTTCTCATATAGATGTAGGCAGTGCCGAGCTGGAGCGCCGGACTGATCTGATATTTAAAATTAACTTCCCCGGTGTTAAATGTCGCGCCGCCAGTGTATGCCTTCTCGATGCCGTTCAGTCCAGCAACTGCAACGGTGCCAAGGTCATGGAATTGTGTGTTGCTGTACACCAGACCGATGGTTGCCGGACCAAATGTATAAGCTCCACCCGCTGCGACAATTTGCTGGGATCCTGCCGATGCATAGCCTTCCTGCACAGGACTGCTAATGTTGAGTCCAGTGGTGCTGTCGTTGGCCTTGTTTCCGTAGAACGAGAAGTTCGGGTCTTTGACATAGGTATAGAAGCCACCCAGTAGCACGGATCCGATTTGATACGTTGCGGCTAGATCGAAAATCTCGTTTTGAGTGAAATTTCCAGCTTTCCCACCTAGACTGTACAGAGTCGTTACGGTAAGACCATTGAAGGTCGGGCTTTGATATTTGATCGCGTTATTTGCACGATTGAAGTTATCGAGGTTGTCAATGTCCGCCGGGTGGGCGCCATATCCCGCCCCGGATGCTGCCCATTGTCCGCCCGCCTCGAGCTGACCGACTGATTGATAGCCATCAGAGTTTTGGCGGCCCAACATGACCGATCCGTAGTTGGCACTGCCCAATCCGACCCATGCCTGTCGGCCGAACAAAGTACCGTTGTTCCCAATGGTTCCGCTAGTAAGACTGTAGCCCCCCTCAAGCGTGAATATTGCCTTCAGTCCATTACCCAGATCCTCAGAACCTTTAATGCCCCAGCGGCTTGCATAGCTGTTTCCACTGGTGATCGCAAATTGACGGCCACCGGCGGCGTTTGAATTGAACGAAAACCCACCATCCGCTATACCGTACAAGGTCACACTGCTTTGGGCGTGCGCCTGGATCGCGAAGGCGGACAACGTTGTCATAGCAAGAACGATCTTTTTCATGAGCTTCTCCATACTTGTCGAAAATTTGAATGTTTTTAAAACGTGTACGACTATTTAGTAATGCTACCTATTTAAACCAGTTGTCCCCGCTTGGCACAGCCCTCTGACACATCGAAAAGCTGACATATCGCCTACGATGAGCAGCCTTGATGGTCAGCATGACTTGGGGGTCGTCACTTCTCCTTCAGGATGTCGGTCTGCTTGACGCATCTCGTCGTTTGTTCGCTAGCCATGACGGGAGCGACGTTCGTGGGCCGACGATCGTCACGCCACGGAACGTTCAGTCCCAGTCGAGGGTCTTGTAAAGGTCTCCTACATTTTATGTTTTCCTTCAAGTGTCGAAAACGATTTCGTACTAAGGTAGCAATACCAATAACAAAATTCAAGAATTTTCTCGATGATATCGAAATCGTTTTTGTTACGATTGTCTTCGGGAGGGGGGGACCTCGGCGCGCTGCACGCGTTCTGGTGCTGCGTCTGGTTCCGGCCGCGCGTGGGATAGAAAACTCCCATCGAAAACGTGCGGCGGCTGAAGGTAGGTCGGGGCCAGGAAGGCCCTAAGAATGGTTGCGCCACCCATCTTCCGGAGCGTCGGCAGACGTTTGCCGATCTTCAAGGAGAGCGCGTGCCCGAACCGGGACGCGGCGTTTCTCCCGACTCAGACTGGCTTGACTTCAGCCCAGATTGGCCCGTCGGGAAACTGATAACGCACAAGCGTCTCCGCTTTCATTTCTATGCTGTAGCCCGGTCGTTTGGGCGGCATATAGTGACCGTTGCGAATTACAACGGGTTCGACGAAGTGCTCATGCAGATGATCAACGTACTCCAGCACCCGGTTCCGCAGCGATCCCGATATTGCGATGTAGTCGAATAGCGCAACGTTCTGCACGTATTCGCACAGGCCCACGCCTCCCGCATGCGGGCAAACCGGAACGTCGAACTTCGCCGCCAGTAGTAAAACAATCAGGACTTCGTTGAGGCCGCCGAGTCGGGCCGCATCCACCTGGCAAAAGTCCAGTGCTTGTGCCTGGAACAGCTGCTTGAACATCACACGATTGTGGCAATGCTCGCCGGTGGCCACACCAATGGGCGCGATGCGCTGACGAATGTGAGCGTGTCCAAGAATGTCGTCGGGACTGGTTGGCTCCTCGATCCACCACGGGTCGAACATTGCGAGTCGACGCATGTTCGCCACCGATTGATCGACGCTCCAGACCTGATTGGCGTCCATCATCAGCCGACGGTCCCAGCCGATTTCCTCACGCAAGATCGTGGCCCGGCGAATGTCTTCATCCAGGTCAGCGCCAACTTTTTGCTTGAAATGGGTCCAGCCCGAGGCGACCGCTTCGCGCGCAAGTCTGCGCATTTTCTCTTCCGGGTAGCCGAGCCAACCTGGCGCCGTGGTGTAGCCAGGATAGCCATCTGCCAGCATCTGTGCTTCGCGCTCTGCCTTACCCGGGACCCGGCGTCTGAGCAAGGCAATTGCCTCCTCCGGCGTGAGTGCATCCGTCATGTAGGTAAAATCCAGACAGCGCACCAACTCTTCCGGTGTCATATCGACCAGCAGCTTCCACACGGGTTTGCCGACCGACTTTGCCCATAGATCCCAGATCGCATTGACGATCGCCGCGGTCGCTAGATGAATGACGCCTTTTTCCGGACCTAACCAACGCAACTGGCTGTCACCTTTCGTGAGACGCCGCCAAAATGCGCCCATGTCGGAAGTGATCTCATCTAGGCTCAGACCCAACACCATCGGTGCAAGGGTTTGCACGGCCGCAACGCATATTTCGTTGCCCCGACCGATCGTAAAAGTCAGGCCATGGCCTTCCTTACCATCAGGCGCATCGGTATGCAGCACCACATAGGCAGCCGAGTAGTCCGGTGCTGCGTTCATGGCATCGGACCCGTCGAGCGTTCTCGAGGTAGGAAAGCGAATGTCGCGGACGCTGATCTTTGTAATTCGAGTATTCATCGGAGGTTTGATTGGCTCGTTGCCGGATCACTGGTCCCGCGACTTTACAGACCCTTGCGATATACGCATAATTGTTGATTCGTATCTATTGATATCAAAATCGATATACCTGCAATGGCATCTGAGTCAGCCAAACCTTCTACGCAAGCCTTTGCCCAGCTAAAGATCTCTAGCCGGCAAATCGCATTGGTGAACGCGTTGGCGGAACACCGCAATCTTCGCCGGGCGGCTGCGGCGATGCACACTACCCAACCCGCGGCCAGCCTGCTGCTCCAACAACTCGAAGAACGGCTCAACGTTCAGTTGTTCGAACGCTTACCCCGCGGCATGGAACCGACGCTCTACGGGGAAGTACTCATCCGCTTTGCGCAAGGCGTGGCACATGAGTTCAGCCATGCCGAGGCTGAACTCGCAGAACTGGCGCGTGGCGCCACAGGCCTCGTGCGCATTGGAACGGTCATGGGTCCCGTGCCCGAACTGCTGACGCCCGGACTGTTGGCGTTCAAGGCAAGCAACCCGAAGATCCGGATTTCCATTGAGGTCGGCACCAGCGATACCCTTCTGCCATTGTTGATCCGCGGCGACTTCGACGTCGTGCTGGGTCGCTTGCCCGACCAGATCAAATACCCAGACCTGGACGTTGAACTGTTCGAAGAAGGTGAGCAGATGCGGGTGATTACCCGCCCCCGGCACCCTTTGACGGAGGTAGCCCCGCTAACGCTTCGCGAGCTGGCGCAGCTGACGTGGATTCTTCACCCTTCGGGGAGTCCTATGCGCCTGAGAGTCGAGGGCGCTTTGGCGCAGGCAGGCATGACCGAAGCCTTGGATATCATCGAGACGGCGTCCATCCTGGCGACCACGACCATGATAGAAATGTCGGACATGATCTCCGTGGTGCCGAACGACGTTGCCCTGCACTACGCACGCTATGAGATGGTGACTGTGCTCCCAGTGCAACTTCCGATTTCGATGGTAAACCTCGGCATATTGACAAGAGGGTCGCGCCCAAAGTCGGCCGCTTTGGTCAGCCTGCTCGGTTATCTGAAGGAGTCCGCGAAAAGCAACGTTATGGGAATCGACGACTTGCGGTAGGCGCGTGAGCAGTGAGTACGTCCAAGAAAGTGATCGCGACGAGCATGGGGGCGGAGAGACGCGTCAGGTTCGCGTCATCCTCGTTCGGTGCCAATCAGGCGCGGCGCCGAGCGTCCCGGCCGCGAACGCAAGCATGGCAGCCGCCGACAAAGCCGTACTGCACGCATCGGTCGTTAAAGCTGGCGGTTCGACAACGTCAGGTCTGTGATGGAATCGACGCCATGCTGACGTGCGAGTCATCGGGCCGTAATGAAGGTGAACGTGGATGTGGCCTCGAAAGTAAAGAGACCCGAAGGCCGAGCCCGCAACCGTGAGTGCGAAGGCAGTATGGGTAGCCGAAATCTGACCGATACGGCTATTCCAATCCGGCGGGGTGGAAGCGACGGGACGATGACAAGGACATGCTGAGCAATCGGAAATTTTCAAGCTAATTGTCGCCTCAACGAATAAATTTCAGGCGGCCTTTCTCTCCTGGTTAGGTGGTTGTGGGGCGACGCCCTGGTGGTCGATGCGATCCGGGTTCAGATGAACGGCATCTACGCGCTGCCAGTTGCGCGTGCGGCCTTTCCATCGAAGCGGATTGCGCTGCCGGACGCTCTCGTAGAGCGCGGTCCGTCGATCCAGGATGTCCTGATCAAGATTCGCATGGCGCTGCGCCGGCGTTGTCACATTAGAGTGTTGGGCTCGCAGTAGTTCGGTGGACTGATTTTTCCTCAAAAGCCGGACGGATTTTGGCTAAGCTCGGTGAAACGATGCCACGCGGCAAAGCGTTCGCCGAGTTGCTTTCGGTAGAGCGACGCACGCAGTAGATGGCGCTTCAGTGCGAAGTGTTGCCGGATCAGTCCAAAGCTCGACAGGAAAGCTTGCGTACGTTTGGGATCACGAAAACCACGCATGCGTCGCTCGCGTTCACGTGTAGGCTGATGGCTGTTTTCAGCGCGGTTGTTAACCCGGGCACTGGCTTTGACGAAGACGTGCTTGACGTTGATCAGTTCTGGGATCTCGGCCTTTGCCGCAGGATAGCTGCGCAGCTGGTCGGTCACGATCTTGCGAGGTACCTCGGGACAAGCGGCAAGAATGCGCTTGAAAAACCGCTTGGCTGCCGCCTTGTCCCGACGTTTCTGCAGCAGGATATCGAGCTCGACGCCATGCTGATCGACTGCTCGCCACAGCAGATAGGGCTCGCCGCACAGTGTCACGACCATTTCGTCGAGGTGCCAGGTCGAGCCCGGCTTGCGACGCGCAGCCTTGACGCGATGCGCAAACCCCGCGCCGAACTTGTCGGCCCAGCGCCGGACCGTTTCGTAGCTTACGATCACCCCGCGTTCAAAGAGCAACTCTTCGATGTCGCGTAGGCTCAACTGAAAGCGAAAATACCAGCGTACAGCGCAACCGATGACGGCAGCCGGAAAGCGATGGCCGTGATAAAGCGATTTAGCATTCTTCATCGCACGATCTTACGCCACAGATCCGACAATGTGACAAAACCCGTGAGAAGCGTGTTGCTCGCGTACCGTTGACGCAAGACGGCACATGCGCGCAGCAGAACATGAAGATGTCGCCGGCCTGGAACAGGCAGCATCTGCAGGCATTGGCATTTGTGTAGGACACGCACGACGGGACGGTCCGGGCTTCTGATTCACAACCATTGTTGACGTACGATCACCAGTGCAGCAGGCGAGGCCCCAGCAAGGCGCCAACCACGGTCGGCACAAACATCCCGAGTACGTACCAGACGCCCCAGAACGGTACCGTCATCTCGACGCAGTACAGCACTTAAGCAAGCACCGCCTCGGCGCCAGCCAGGGACAACCGGGTCGGCGAGAGACCTCTCATTCCCCAGAAAACGGCGGCAAAAATCGGCACGGACAACAGGACGATATTGAAAACGCAGACGCGCCACGTAGTGCCCAGAATCAGCCCGAGCGTAAGGGCTGCAGGTGCGGCGAAAATAATCAGAGCTGTCGCGAACCAGGTGGCCAGCAACGGAACCGTGAGCGCCATCCACGCGACTTTAGTGCTCGCGACCTAGTCGCGAGAGGCGGGTTGCGACGAGAAGCGCCGCAGCTGCGATGTTGATCGGAAAGGCGCCCACATTGGGAATTAACTGATCGCACGAATGGCGGCTGTGTTCGGGGCGGAGAAATGATGTCCTGAGTTTGACATGTTTATTGCGTATTGCTAAACGAACAGGACGATTACGCACACACGATTTCTCGTGCGGGATGGCATCTGAGGGTCAAAGAAAAATTCATCAGCCACCGTAACCGTCTGCCTGCCGGGGACGAACTATCTATCGAATGTTGATGGTATGGTCTCAGAGGGCTGTCGACCGTCTGGCGCGGAGCCAGACACGGGCAGGTGCTACGACTGACTCGCTATCCTAGGCCATCGCATTATCCCGTGCACCCGTCCGGCGATCTGTTCTTTGTCCGCAGTGGAGTGCCCGACCGTTCATGGACGTGTGGACTATCTATCCCTATGTTGCGAAACACCCTTAAACGCGCCTGCGGTTTCGGTCTCGCTCTGCGCGTGCTCTGTATGCCCTGGTTGCTGTTGCTTGCCCGGATCTGGTTTGGCCAGGTCGTCTTCGTGCACCAGATCATGACGATGGCAGAAAGCCCTCATGGCGGTCTGTTTTCCGGAGCCCCGCGTGTTCCATCCGGGCTTGATGCGGCGCTGCACAGTGTGGTGCCGTTGCTGCTTACCATAGGGCTGCTGACTCGTCCTGTTGCGCTGGTACTGCTCATCGAGACAATCGCAGACAGTCACGGTGCGCTGGCGGTGGGCGTACAGGGAGCCAAACTCGCGCTCCTTTCGTGGCTCATCGTAAGCGGGGCGGGGGTCATGTCGCTAGACAATCTTCTGGGGCGCGGTTTGTCATGGATCCCATTTCGCCCAATAAGGCTCACGCGTGGGCTTTATGTCTGGCTCGAACGTTACCTGGGCCCGCTTCTGCAATTTGTCATACGTGCCGGGCTTGCCGCTTCACTCGTTAACTTCGTATTGCCGGTTGCTTCGTGGTTGCAGGAAGGGATGTTGGGCGCCGCTGCGACATCTCTTGTCCATCCGGCGTGGTGTGCGGCGGCGCTCGCGTTGGGGCTCGTGCTTGGCTGCGCGACGCGGTTTGCCGCGCTGTTCATCGCGGTAATGGTTCCAGTGGCTGGTATCGCCATGTCGACGGACGACCGGCTGGCAGTCCTGCTTCTGCTTTTGGTGCTCGTGGTCGCGGGCGGTGGCGTATTCTCCCTCGATTGGCTGTTTGACCGGTGGACGGGCGGCGAGTCGCAGGAAGACGATCCTGTTCCGGAAAACCTGCCCCATGTCGTTGTGGTCGGGGGCGGTTTTGGTGGCGTCGCGGCCGCGCAAGGATTGCGCGATGCGCGCTGTCGGATCACATTGATCGACCAGCGCAATCATCATCTATTTCAGCCGCTACTTTACCAGGTGGCTACGGCCGCGCTGTCGCCCGCCGAGATCGCCACGCCGATCCGGAGCCTGTTCCGGCGTCAGCGCAACGTTCAGGTCAGGCTAGGGCGGGTGACGGGGGTAGATGCGGCCGCGCGCGAGGTACAGGTCGGCGTGGTACGTGTGAAATTCGACTATCTGGTGCTGGCGACGGGCGCCCGCCACAGCTATTTTGGCAAGGACAGCTGGGCGTCTTTTGCACCAGGACTCAAGAGTATCGAAGATGCGACCGCCGTGCGCAGCCGCCTCTTGCGAGCGTTCGAGGAAGCCGAAAGCGCGGCGGGCGAGACCGAGCGTGCCGCGTGGCTGACTTTCGTGATCGTCGGCGGCGGTCCCACCGGCATCGAACTGGCTGGAGCCATCGCCGAACTGGCCCGGCACGGGATGGCCGAAGAATACCGCATGATCGATCCGGCCGTTGCCCGCGTGATCCTGTTGCAGTCGGGTCCGCGGATCCTGCCCACTTTCACCGCTACGCTATCCAGCGCCGCAGAACGCTCACTGCAAGCGCTCGGGGTCGAGGTCCGGCTCAACACCCGGGTGCTGGGAGTGGACAGAGAGGGTGTCGACATTGGCGGGCAGCGCATCGCCGCCCGTACCGTTCTATGGGCGGCGGGCGTTGCAGCATCGCCCGCTGCTCAATGGTTGAATCAGACCACTGATCCGTCAGGACGGCTTGCCGTCGCCGCTGATCTGTCCGTGCCGGCTCTGCAACGGATCTATGCGATCGGCGATACCGCGTCCTGTCTGGGATGGCGCGGCGCAGTTGTTCCTGGTCTCGCGCCTGCGGCCAAACAGCAGGGCCGGTATGTGGCTGGCGTGATCGCGGCGAGTCTGACGGGGCGGCGCCCACCGCCCCCGTTTTGCTACCGGCATTTTGGCAGTCTTGCCACGATCGGGCGTCAGGCGGCCGTTGCCGAGATCGGCAAGCTTCGCGTATGGGGGGAGCCCGCGTGGTGGTTTTGGGGCGCAACTCATATCGCCTTTCTGGTCGGCGGACGGAACCGGGCCATCGTCATTCTCGATTGGCTCTGGGCGTATCTCACCTATCGGCGCAGCACGCGGCTCATTACAGGCGATACGCCAGACAAGATGATCGATTGACAGGGCAAGCCGTACCAGGAGGTGACGCGGTGATGGGATCCAGGGGCGAACTCCTGGTACGGGTGCGTTGCTCTGCCGAGTTCTATCGGCGAATTTGAAGGGCCCAGTGTCTTTGTTGATCGATTTCTTGCGAAAGTGAAGTGAATTGTACTGACAGGCTTCAGGATCGATCGAGCTTACTTCAAGGTTGCCAGCGTGGCGACCACCTTGTCGGGTTCCGCTCGACCTGTCATGTAATCCACGTCGACATGCATGAAGCGAATGATGCCCGTCGCATCGATCACATACGTTGCCGGAACCGGAAGTTCGTACGAATCCTCCCCGTTACGCAGCGCGATATCGTTCTTGAAGACGTTCTTCGAAAACGCCTGTAATTCATCCCCGACCCGGAACACGATGCCGAACTGCCTTGCCACCGCGTTGCCGAAATCGCTGAGCACAGGAAAGGTCAGCTTGCCCTTCTCGGTTGCCACGATGCCGTGATCCGGCTTCTCTGGAGAGATCGCGATCAGGGTTGCGCCAAGCGCTTCTATCTTCGGCAATGCTTCTTGCAAGCCGCGTAGTTCGAGATTGCAGAACGGACACCATTCGCCGCGATAGAAACTGATCACCACCGGCCCCTTGGCCAGCAGGGTCTTGAGCGAGATTTGATTGCCGAACGCGTCAGGCAGCGTGAAGTCCGGCGCGGTTTGTCCGTTCTTCAACGCGCCATCGATCGCGCCCGACGCGCGAACTCGTTCCATGTCGCCGGCAACGGTATTGAATTTCTCTCCGAGCTTTTCCTGAACCATTGCCTTGTATTCCGCCGAGGCCTGTTTGACCGACATGACATGCTCCTTGTATTCGTTGACACGGTGAATGACCGGCTGACATCGCCGGGCACAGGGTTGAGCCGGGCGCGTCCCCCTTGATGTTCGACGCGCCTCGATGTTTCGCCACAAGCTTATTTGTAGCAGACGATACAAATATCGCTCACGCTCGCCCAGCCTGTCAATGCAATTTTTAGCAACTGCTACAAATAAGCTATGATGGCGCCATGGCACGAGCAATTGCATTCGACTACGATCGGGCTCTGGAGAGGGCGACGTGGCTGTTCTGGAAGAGCGGCTATGCCGGCACGTCGCTGCGCGATCTGTTGAAGATCATGGACATCGGCGAAGGCTCCTTTTACAACACCCTCAAGAGCAAGAAGCAGCTTTATCTGGCGTGCGTGAGGCGCTATGAAGAGACGGAGGGGCGCAAGCGCGGGCAGGCCCTGATGAGCGCGCCGACGGCTAGCCGGGGGATTCACGCGCTGTTCGGTGTGGTGCTCGACTGCCTGGACAATCCGTCCACGCCGTCGCGGCTCTGCATGATGGCGGCGATGGCATTCGAAGAAGTGCTGTCGGACCCCGACCTGCGCAAGCTTGTCGAGGATGGCCTGGGAAGCTTTCAGGCTCGTCTCGTCGAGCGGCTGAGCCACGATCGAGAGGAGGGTCGATTGCCTGCAACGCTGGATCCGCACGTTACCGCATCAGTTGTCGTCACCTATCTTCAGGGCATCTGGCGTATGGCGCTGGTGGACTACGACCGGCCTCGTTTCGAGCGGCAGATCGATGCATTCCTGACGGGTTTGGGACTTTAGAGCGGTTGTTCTTCGCCCATGAGGTAGCACACTCACTGTAATCTGTCTCATGCTTGTGTCATAGCACCGCGAAAAAAATAAGCGGGCAGCGTGAACAAGTGGCTTATAGGTATGTCGTTGGGGTTGGCGCCGTCGTCGCGGTTATCGTCGTGCAAAACACTTTGGAGTTCACAAGAGCGGATTGGGCCTCTGGGGGCAGGCGATTGGCAGCGTGGCTGCCGTTGTCCGCAATCTGGCTTGAGACGAGGGAAGAGCGCGCGATGCGCTCGCTGCTGCACGCGTTACTGCAGCTTCCCTCGCATTTCGGTTGGGACATGCTCAAATCGAGTTTGCCAACTGCCGTTCAATCGCCAGTGGGGCGAATCCCTGTTCGTGCGCCCATGCGCTAAACGTATCTCGCGCGCCGTGTGCCCTGAACAGTCGTTCCTGATTGAATCCAGCACGAACCAAGGCCGCATTGATTGTGGTAACTGCCATAGGGCGAGATTTTTCTCTGACGTTAGGGAATAGGTAGTCGTCAGCGCTTTGAGCTCGAGTAATCTCCCGAACTTTTTTCAAGACCTCAATTGCCGGGGCGCTCAGCGGCACGACATGCGGATTTCCCATCTTCATGCGCTCACCGGGAATGGCCCATTGAGCTTGCCCCCGAAAAACGAATCCCTTGCTGAGCAGGTAAACTCAAGCAAGGAGAAGAACAATGACAGGCAAGGCGAAGCGGGCGCAGTACACGCTCGAATTCAAGCTGGAAGCAGTGCGACTGG
>Ga0302178_10002886_pt1 | contig 13272 bp, 10 predicted proteins | sample I_Palsa_E1_3_FD_198790 | JGI IMG/M metagenome (GOLD analysis project Ga0302178, IMG submission 198790) | Peat permafrost microbial communities from Stordalen Mire near Abisko, Sweden - I_Palsa_E1_3 | ecosystem: Environmental > Terrestrial > Soil > Palsa > Peat permafrost | place: Sweden... | reverse complement strand
GGAACACATAGCCCATGGAGCCGCGTGCCAGCAGTTCATGCAGCACATATCTGCTGCCCAGCAGATTACTCAACTTTTCTCCCCCCAGGGCGCGGTGATACAGAACCGCAGGCATCAGTTAAATAACGCAGACCGTCAGTCATCCAGCTAGTCCCGTCAAATCGTGACGCGATACCCAGCCACCGTGGGCACCGGCCGTAAGCCGTTAAAGCTCAGTAGATAAAGCATCAGGGTATCGGTGAGATTGCGGGGCAACTGACCTTTCGCTTGGGATCAGCTGTCCACGGCACAGTCAACTTGGCAGGGACCGTACTCCAAACGAGTGTCAGCAAAGATCAACTACTGATTGGTTTCCGGCTGAGTTACCCGGAATGTACCATTCCGGGTACGGGTATACATGAGAGTCAACCTTGAACCACTCCTTGCTGCCGTCGACATTAGGACCCTCGGTCCGGCACTTCATGGTGACGCTCGCCCCTTCGAGATCCGCCACTGTCCGAGCGTTGCTACCACCTGGAGCCGACCCGGGTGTCGCACGGTGAACTCGTCACAGATGTCGACGCGGCTCCGGCAGAGGATGCGGCAAACGTCACCATCGCCGAACCGCCAAGAACACAAGAAGCAAATGCGGTCCCAGCCTCCTTCGCAGGTATCCGCGACACGTCCTATGCCGTTCCGTCTTCCTGAATTCCCTCCCCTATCAGCCCGGACCGGTACCCTTGACACAGGGCCTAACCATTGCCATGTCCGTCGGGTGGTGGTCTTGGACGTAAACCGCTTGTTAGACGCTTCAACTCGGACGCAGGGTTACATCTCATCAGATTTCTTAGCATAAAGTCTGAGACACGCTTATCCTCTATTTCGTCAGTGATGAGCGGTCGCTGATCGTCTTAGCGGTTTACCCGAAATATCCCTTTGCTGTCAGGGCGGGTCGTCGCATATCGCTGCAGTGTGACAAGCTTGCGCCGCACCGGCGACGGTCCCCGATGACGGGTGAGTGCGGGCCGGGGTGTCGCGTTGTGCAACACCTCACCCGTAACAACGGCGGTTACGCTCGCAATCGAGCGCGGCAACGACGTGCGGGTGCGAGGTGTAACCATGAAACCCGGGTCACCGTAAGCTGCGACGGAGCCACGATAACGGTGATGCCATCGACCGACTCGGATCTTAAGCCCCGGGCGATCATCACCTCGTCAACAGATGACTTCCTGGCGTGGTTGGCCAAACGGACGCCTTCAACCTCGTCTAGAAGGGCGCAGGATGCAGTCATCAGGCGGATACCTCACTACCGCCCGGATCGCGAACACGTAAGGCACGACCACTAGAGAGGAGAACCACGATGACCGCAGGTGACTTGGAGGCCGCGCTTAAGAACAGGGACGAGATTGAACTCACCACCACCTCCGTGCCGCCCCGTATCACTAGCCTTATTCAGTAGCCGCCGCCGGTGCTGGCCTTGGCCGAGGCGCTCGCTGCGGGGGTAGCGCCCGAGACCGTCATCTCGTGCCACACGCCGCCCGAGGCGTTGAGCCCGTTGCCCTTGGCCTGCCCGGGGGCACTGTCGGCGGCGTAGGTGTAGAGCGGATGCCCGTCGTAGGTGGCCTGCGTGGTGCCGTCGGACCTGGTGATGGTGCCGAGGGTGCCGGTGACGCCGGACATGGCGGTGGCCGGGCCCTTGACCGGCGGCCAGTAGGTCGCGCACGATCCGGTGCACTTCGAGGTGGTCGAGGTGTCCGGGACGAACCAGTACAAGGTGAAGCCCGCAGCATTGGTCACTACCTGCTGGCCTCCGATGGTCTTCGCTGTGAGGCTGGTCCCGCCCGAGCTCGCGGCAGGAGCCGCCGAGGCCGCGCTGCTGGCTGCCGCGGCCGGGGTGCTGCCTGAGGCGGCCGAACTGCTGCCCGAGCTCGCGCAGGCGGACAGGACCAGTGCGACCGCGGCCAGGCCAGCCGCGCCCCATATCTTTCGCATCCGGATTTCTCCTTCATAGTGCTAGTGAGCTCCCGTAGGGTTCACGTGCCGGTGGGCCCTTTGGTTCAGTGGCTGCGCAGGCCAGCAGATATACGCGGGCCGCGGCTGCTCACCGTGCCCTGGGTGCTGAACCAGTGACGCCGCTGGTCCGTGATCATGAGCAAAGGGACAAGTGATGGGAGCTCCGGGTGGCCGTTCGGCAGATCGAGGTACCTGCACGCCTGGCGCGGCGTCTGAGCCCTCCCTCGTTCGCCCTGGCCGGGATCACGGTCTTCCTTCTCTGGGTTGCCGTCGGCGGACTACTCAGGCAGGGCAGCCTCGGGACCGTGCTCTCGGCAGGCTGGGCCGAGCTCGCCGCTCCGCTCCTGGTGGGGCTGGTCGTCCTGACCGGGATCTGCGAGCGGATCTGGCCGGCCGAACCCCGTCCGGTCCTGGCCCGCGGACACGTCCAGGACACCTGCTTCCTGGCCCTGCACGCCATCGTGGTCATCCCCCTGATGACGCTGCTCAGCGTCGGGGCAGCGACCCTGATCGGGCACGCGCAGCGGATCGAGCTGCGCCCGGCCCAGAACTGGCCCGGCTGGCTGCTCGTCCCGCTCACGATCGTGGCCATGGACGCAGCGAACTGGCTGGCCCACTACGCCGACCACCGGTTCGATGCGCTGTGGCGCTTCCACGCCCTGCACCACAGCCAGGAAGAGCTCAGCGTGCTGACCTCGTTCCGCGCGCATCCTCTCATGCACACCACCGGATTCCTGCTGGCGTCCATCCCGGTCGTCGTCCTGATGCCCGCGCGCGCCATCGACCCGGTGCTCATCACGGCTTACGTCTGCGTCGGCACCCTGCAGCACGCCAACCTCCGCTGGACCTTCGGCCCGCTCGGCCGGGTCCTGGTGAGCCCCGCGTACCACCGGCTGCACCACGCGACGGACATCCAGGACGCGAACCTCGGCGTCGTGCTGACGATCTGGGATGTCCTGGCCGGCCGGGCGAGGTTCCCCTCCCGCGCCAGCCGCGTCGGCCGCACCGGCCTGGACGGCCGCCCGGTCCCCGTCGAACAGGACAACCCGGCAGCGCGGCCCCTGCGGCTCATGGCCTGCCAGCTCATCGAGCCTTTCCAGGCCCAGCGCTGACCTTGATCTAGTGGGAGGGTCCCGCCGCCGTCATGTCATGCCTGGTGTAGTACCTCGACGGTGCCGTTGCTGCCGTCGACCCTGACCCGGTCGCCGCTGTGCAGGAGCATGGTGGCGTTGCCGCATCCGACGACGGCGGGGATGCCGAGTTCGCGGGCCACGATCGCGGCGTGGGACAGCGGCGCGCCGACGTCGGTTACGACTGCGGCGGCGCGGGGGAAGACTGGCGTCCAGCCGATGTTGGTGACCGTGGTGACGAGGATCTCGCCGTCGCGGAGCTGGGCGGCGTCCTCGGGCGCGCGGAGGACCCGCGCGATGCCTTCGACCACGCCTGCGGCGCCGGGGAACCCGGTAATCGTGTCGTCCGGCCTGGCCGGCTGGGCGCGCTCGTCGTAGTAGTCGCTGCGCCGGTCCGGGTCGGCCGCCCAGCGGATGGGGTCGAAACGGCCACGGATCAGCGCGGGATAAGGCGGCAGCGCCCGGTAGGTCTCGTAGGCGGCCCGTCGGGCGGGCACCTTCGCGAGGGGTCCCGGTTCGCCGCGTAGCAGGTCGACGGTCTCCGGCAACTCCAAGAAGAACAGGTCATCGCCGTGACCGGTGAGCTCCCCGGCGCGCAGCACCCAGGTACGCGCTACCCACGCCGACCTGGCCACCTCGGATCTGGCCGCCTCGCGGGCACGGGCGACCGGCGCCCAGCGCCCGACGAGCTTGCGCGCCGCGGCCGCCTTCCTGCGGTCCTGGCGTCCCAGCCGCTCCCAGGCCGCGGCGCGGGCCGCTTCCTGGGTGGCCAGCAGCGCGTCGGCGTCGTGCGCGGTGCTGCTGACAGCGGCGAGCTGGCTGTCGATCCAGGCCGGATCCTCAGCAGGCCGCGGGATCGACAGCTCGACCTCGTGGGAGCCGCGGTGTCCGTACTGGCGGGCGAAGGTGTCACGGTCGATCTCGCCCCGGGCGAGCCGGGCCAGGCTGGTGACCGGGCCGAGACTGGCCAGGGGGGTGCCCCCGGGCTGCTGGCCGGACAGCAGCAGGGCCGAGTCGGCCTCGCCGACCAGCGTCGCCAGCTTGCCGGGAGCGGACAGCAGCGTGGTGCCGTGCGTCGCCGCGGCGGCGAGCATCTCGCAGGCCTCTTCGAACAGCGGCCGGACCTTCGCTAGCCATAGGCTGGCCAGCACCGTGGCGTCGGTGGTCTGCCCGATCTCGGCGCGCAGCCGCTCGCAGCGGCCCGGCGCACTGGCGAGGAACTGCGGCATCCGCTTCTGGCTGGCGCGGACCCTGCGCAGCATCGCCACCGCTGCGGGCACCATCAGCCTGGTGGCCTTCCAGCGAGGAAGCCGCGGACGCGGGATCTCCCCGATCGGAGGGAGCTTGCCCAAGACCGGGCCAAGCAGTGCGGCGAACCGGCGCGGCGAGATGCCGGCCAGGGCTTCGAGCGAGATCGACATGCTCACGTTCGCGTAGAAGCGTCCGCCGATCCGCCCGTAGCCGCGGTAACCGGGCAGGCTCGGCGGGAAGGTCATCCGCGTCATGAGCAGTTCGACGAACGACCAGGTGGCAGGTGTCATGACATCAGGGAAGGCCTCGCCGAGGTTGCCGTTGCTCCACAGGTAGTCCCCGGCATGGCTGTCGTTCCACTGTTCGCCAGGCCCGACGGCCGGGCGAGAGGCAGCAGGCGTGATCGGCCTGGCCTGGACCACGGACACCTCGCCGGCGGCGAGCGCCCACTCGATGTCCACCGGCTCGCCATACAGCTTTTCGATCGCCAGGCCGACCCGGGCCAGCTCGCCCGCCTGGCCCGGCGAGAGCACCGCCGCCGAACGCAGGCCGGCCGGGGTGCCTGCCGCCCGTGTGGCCGTGCCGTCGGCCACGATCATCGTCTCCTTGCTGCCCACCTGGTAGCTGACGAGCGTCCCCGACGCCCGGTCGACGACCGCGATGTCGGGGGTGACGTCGCCTGCGACGACGGACTCGCCGAGGCCCCAGTTCGCGCTGATCACGACCTTGTCGTGTGCGCCGTCGACCGGGTCGATGGTGAACATGACGCCGGCCGCCTCCGCTAGCACGAGCTGCTGCACGACGACGGCGATGCTCACCTCGCCAGGCTCGACGCCACGGCGAGCGCGGTAGCCGATGGCCCGCGCCGACCATAGCGATGCCCAGCACCGCTTGACCGCGTCGAGCACGGCCGCCTCGCCACGGATGTTGAGGTACGTGTCGTGCTGCCCGGCAGCGGACATGCCGGGAAGGTCTTCCACTGTCGCCGAGGACCGTACCGCGACCGGCACGTCGTCGCCGAGGCAGGCGTAGGCCCCGGCGATCGCAGCTGCCGTCGGGGCGGGCAGGGGCTGGCCGGCGAACAGCTCACTGATGCGCGCGGCGGCTGCCCCGAACGTGGCCGCGTCGGACACCTCGACAGCAGACACAGCCGCCAGCACCGGCTCGCGCAGGCCGCCACGACCGATGAAATCGAGGTACGCGCTAGTCGTCACGTGGAAGCCTGGCGGGACACCGAACCCGGCGCGTGCCAGGCGGGCCAGCGAAGCGCCCTTGCCTCCGGCCACCTCGGGCACGGCGCCCGGGTCGTCCAGAGCCATCACCAGCGGCACCTGAGCATCCACGAGATACCTCCTGTTTCTATGCCTGGCGGAGTCTCCCCGGTCACCGCCGGATTCCGAGGTCGAAGAGGCGCACCAGCTCCTCGGCGTAGGCCCCGAGGTCGGCGCCAGGGTCGTCACGTTGCCGCATCACCATGGCGTGGGTGATCGCGGAGCGCACCACCCCGGCCACCACCCTTACGTCGAATTCCCGGAGCTCCCCGTCGCGCTGTCCCTGGCGCAAGATGTCCTCAACCGAGGGCTCCGGTGCCTGCAGGGGCATCGTCGCGACGAGCGGCCGCCCGTCGGCGGAGGTGGCGTTGAGGGCGATCTCGATGACGGCTACGTGCAGGCTCCGGTGCTCGGCGACGTAGTCGGCCGTTCCTGTCAGGTAGGCCCGCAGCTTGCCGGAAACGCCCGCCGCCACGGCCATGCGGGGCTCCATGAACTTCGCGTAGGTGGCCAGAGCAGCGCGGAACACCTCGCGCATGAGCCCCTCTTTGTCCGAGAAGTGGTAGGAGACGACGCTCTTCGCGACCCCAGCCCGTCTGGCGATCTCGGCCATCGACGCGTCGGCGTAGCCCACCTCGGCAATGGCCTCCGCCGCGCACTGGGCAATCTGGGCACGCCGGGCCAGGTCGGTGAACGTGCGCCCACCGTCGGACGCCTTGGTTCTCATAGCAGTCCAGGAGGTAGAACGATCGATCGAAACATAGTATGCCCGATCTAGAGCCCAGTGAAATTCGGCACTGGCCATCGGAGTGCCCGCCGGGCCCGCACGTACAGCGGCCGGGCCCCCCTTTCTCGGGGCCCGGCCGTGTTGCCGAGGGTTAGACGGCGACGTCTTGGTAGACGGACGGCGTGCTGGCCGCGGTCATTTCAGCGGTGATGGGGGAGGGCCTGAAGCCCTTCACGACCAGCCACACGCCCAGCGAGAACTCCCAGGCAGCCACCGGGATCACCGGGAGCGCGGCGAGTCCGGCCACGGAGGAGTGCTGCCCGAGCAGCGTCGCAAATACGGCGACGATGAGCAGGGGGCCTCCGATGAGTCCCATCACGGGAATGACGCGGGGCACGAGCCGGGACCGGTACATCAAGGAGCCAAGCAGCAGTGCGTTGATGCCCGGCATGAGGGTCTGTGAGAGCAGGAACGTCCAGTTGTAGATCGCGACGTGCGACGCGGCGGTGGTGACGAGCGCGGCCGCGTTTGCTCCGGCCGTTCCGCCCAGGTCCTGCCGCAAGGTCAGCAGCGAAAGCAGGCTCACGACGCCGGTGAAGATCATGACGGCTTCCAGGACGCGAGCGGCGACAAAGCCAAGCGCGACGCCTTCGTTCTGCCGCTTGAGGACCGGGTACAGCGTGACGGCGGTGCCGATGGAGGCGAGGGCCATGATCACCTCGAGGAAGCCGCCCACGAGCACGCCGGTATGGGAGCCGGAGGACAGGATCCAGTCCCGGTGGTTCTTCACCGGGCCGTAGAGGGCGAGCGTGGGGATCGAGATGAAGGTGATCAGGTAGAAGACGCCCGCGACGAGCGCGGTCTTCCGCATCGAGCTCATCGGGATTCTTTTCGCCGGCGTTTTCGTTGCCGGGGCTTGGGCGGTGATGGCCATGTCGATCTCCTTCATTGCATTGATGAGTTGTGAGTGACCGAGATCAGCGGCAGGCCTAGGTCGCGCACTTTCTGGAGCAAGCCATGCAGCGCAGCCTGGTCGGCTACGAGGCCATGGATGATGGTGGTGCCGTCGCTGTCGTGGGTGAGGGTCAGCCCGTCGAACCAGGCGGTCCACCGAGAATCGAGGTGCCCCTTGAGGCGGATCTCGTACCGTCCGGGGTTGTCATGGTGACCAGTCGACATGTCGCTCACGCACTCCTTCTGCTCTCGCTTGCCTGGACGGGTCTCCGCCGGCGTTGCGAACCTTCGCGGGTCTGATCGAAAGCTAGGAGCCGATGTGGTGAGCTGGCATCACCACACGTGGGGATTGATGTGGTGATTTACGCCAGGGTGGCACGCGGTCAGGCGAAGGAGACACCCTCGGCCGGGCCTAGGGTCCGTGAACGACGGGTCAGGGTTACCGGTCGCGGGTTCGCAGCAAGCCGAGTTCCGCGGCTCGGCGGACCGCGGCCCGGCGGCTGGTCACGGCGAGCTTGGCGTAGATGTTCTTGGTGTGAGTCCGCATGGTGTTCAGGGACACCATGAGCTCGCGAGCGATGGCCGGGCCGTCCAACTCACTTCCGAGCAGCCGGAGCACGTCCAGTTCGCGTTCGCTCAGCGGCTCGATCAAGGCCTGCTTGACGGGGCTGTCGTGCCCGGTCTCGGCCACGGCGGCCAGCAGCCGACGGACATTGTTCCCGGCGGTCCCCTGTTTCGCGAGCGCCTTTAGCAGGGAAGCCATGGGCGGGCCCTCATCGGCGAAGACCCGGACGTAGCCCTCCGGCTCAGCCAGCGTCACCGCCCGTTCCAGGCAGGCCAGCGCAGCCGGGATGTCCCCTAGCCGCTGGTGAGCGAGCGCCCGCAGCACCAGGATCTCGATGACCCGTCCCGTCCTCTCCCCTTCTTCCGCCGCCAGCAGGAGGCGCTCCAGGAGCCGGGTCGCCTGGTGAATGAGGTCTTCTGCACGCTCGTCCTTGTGCCGCGCCAAGAGCACCCTGGCCAGGGTGATGTGCTCGAACTCGCGTAGGTAACTGAGGTCGTCATCGGTGGACAGGCCCTGCTCGTGTGCCCAGCCGAGAGCTTCACCGAGGCTGCCCTGCGCGATCCAGACCCGTGCCTTCAACGCCGGGACCGGCCGCACATTCGGGAACATGTCGCCCATGTACAGCCGCTCCGCCTCGTTGAGCAGATCAAGTGCGTCGGCCAGATCTCCTTCAGCCTGGCGTATCCGAGCCATCGCGACCCGCCAGCGATACCGGTTCTGCGGCAGTCCGGCGTGCTCGCCCAGCTCCTGGCTCGTCAGCAGCTGCTGGGTGGCGGCAGGCAGGTTGTCCCGCTCGCGGTAGACCTCGCTCATCCCCACGTACATGTCTGCCGTTCCCCGCAGAACCGGTCCGCCCTGCTCCGGCACACCCTGCAAGGTCTGCTCGTAGGTGCGCATCGCCTCACCGAGACGGCCTTGGGCCAGCCGGATGTCCGCCAGCGCTACCGCGCAGCCGAAAATATCGGCAATGTGCCCGGCCCGCCGTAGTCCCGCGATGCAGTCGGCATACGCCGAATACCCTGCCTCGAGGTCCCCGCTCGTCCAGAACGCGAGCCCCGACATGCCCGCTGCCGCGGCACGGACGAGGTGATCCTCCTCAGGAGAAAGATCGATCGCCCGCCGGGCGTGCCGAACGGTGCCAGGTGCGTCGCCCCTGGCCATGGCCAGGGCGGCACGATACAGCTCGATCCCCGCCGGGAGACGGCGATATTCCTCGTCGTCGACGACGACCATCTCCGCCGGCGGGGCCGGGGATCCGGCACGGATATCCGTGGTTGTGTCCAGCCACCGCTCGGCGTCCCGCAGCCGGGACTCGACTCCCTCGAACTCGCCGACAGACACCAAGGCCCAGGCAAAGTGCATGCTGAGCACGGGCCTGACGCGGACCACCTCGTCGGGGATCGCCTCGAGCCAGCCCCGCGCCGTGGCTTCCTGCCTGGTCCTGCGCATGGCCGGGATGGCCAGCTCGACCAGGTCCGCCGCCCGCCCGAAATCTCCGCCGGCCAGCGCATGACCGATGGCCACGGACTGCTCGCCGTTCTGCTCGTACCACACGCTCGCCCGCCGGTGCAGGTCCGGCACCTGGCCGGGCTGCTCGTCGAGCAGCCTCGCCTGCAGCACGTCAGCAAACAGATGGTGGTAGCGATACCACCGGCGGCGGTCGTCCAGGGGAACCAGGAACAGGTTCCCCCGGTCCAGCGCCTCCAGCATGGCCCTGCCGCCGCCTTGCCCGGTGACGGCATCGCACAGCGGACCGCTCAGCCGACCCAAGATAGAGGTCTGCAGCAGGAAGGCCTGGACCCGATCGGGCTGACGCTGCAGCACCTCCTCGGCCAGGTAGTCGACGACGTAACGATCATCGCCCGCGAAGCCGGCGATGAAGCCGGCCACGTCGTCTCGCCCCTGCATCGACAGCGCCGCCAGCTGCAGCGCGGCGATCCAGCCCTCGGTGCGTCTCTCCAGCGCGGCCACGTCCCGCGCCGTCAGCTGCAGTCCCATCGTCTCGTTGAGATACGCCGCCGCCTCATCGGGCGTGAACCGCAGCTCGGCCGCGCGCGCCTCGACCAGCTCGCCGCGCGCTCGCCATCGTGCCAGCGGCAACGCGGGATCGGCCCGGCTGGCGATCACCACATGCAGCCACGGAGGCAGATGGTCCAGCAGGAACGACATCCCGTCCTGCACATCGCCTGCGTCGATGACGTGGTAGTCGTCGAGCACCAGCACGATCTCGCTCGCGGTGGCGCCCAGGTCGTTGAGCAGCGCGGTAAGGACCGTTTCGATCGGGGGCGGCTGGGGCGCCTGCAGGAAGGCCAGCGCACTCTCGCCGACCCCGGATGCCACCGTCCGCAGTGCGGCGATCAGATAGGTCCAGAAGGACGCGGGATCGTTGTCGGCCCGATCGAGCGACAGCCACGCGATTAGCCGCTCACCGCCCGGCGCGGCCGGTCCCGCCGTCAGCCACTCGGTGAGTAGCGTCGTCTTGCCGAAGCCAGCGGGTGCGGAGACGAGCGTCAATTTCGACGCGGTCCCCCGGTCCAGCCGCTCGCTCAGCCGCGGTCGCGGCACCAGACCGCGCCGCGACCTCGGGACATACAACTTCGTCTCGAGCAGGAGGGCCGGCCCCAGAGCATCTCCCTGGTTGCCAGCTGCCTCCGGCGGGGCGACCACCGGAGCCGGGCCGGCCGGGGTGCCGGCTGGGCTGAGCGACGGGTCCTGGGCCAGGATGCGGACCTGGAGTTCCCGCAAGGCCGGGCCGGGGTCGATGCCAAGCTCATCGACCAGACGATCACGGATTTCTGTGTAGGCGCGCAAGGCCTCGGCCTGCCGTCCGCTCCGGTACAGGGCGAGGATGAGCAGCTCCCACAGGCGCTCGCGGAGCGGATGTTCCCGGCACAGCGCATCCAGTTCGGCTCCGAGCTCACCGTGTCGCCCCAGGCCCAGGGCAGCTCCGGCCCGGGATTCGATCGCCACCAAAGTCAGCTCATCCAGATGGGCCCGTTCGGCATCAAAAAAACTGGCATAAGTGAACTCGGCCAGCGGCTCCCCGCGCCGCAGGCCGAGGGCCTCGCCCAGCGCCGCCGACGCCGGCTCCAGCTCGCCGTCGGCGGCCAGCCGCTGTCCCTTCGCCACCAGCTGCTCGAAGCGGACGACGTCGACCTCGTCGGGTCCGGCGGTCAGGGCATAGCCGGCTTCGCTGGTGAGGATGGCCGTCGGCCCGAGGGTACGGCGCAGCTGCCCGATCTGCGTCTGCAGGGCATTGGCCGGGTTCGCGGCCTGCCGGTCGCCCCACAGCAGGTCGATCAGCCGGTCGGCGCTGACCGGCTGCCCCCGTTGCAGCGCCAGCAGGGCCAGCAGAGCCCGCTGCTTGGCGCCGCGAACCGGCACCGGCACGCCACCCTCTAGCGCTTCGAGCTCGCCGAACAGCCGGACCTCCATGACTCCACCGTACGGCCGGCGCCCGGGCCGCCTCACTGCGCTGACCGATATGCCGTAAATCGTCCCCCGCCACAGCGCCACGACAGTCCCGCCACAGGCCCGGGACGCAGGCTTACGTCCAAGACCCCAGCGCATCGAGGGAAGGATCAACAGTGATCGAGATTGATGGCCTGACCAAACGGTACGGCGACAAGACCGCCGTCGACGGGCTGAGCTTCGTGGTGGAGCCGGGCGTGGTGACCGGGTAAAGGCATTCTGGGTGAACTGCGGGCCCGGACGCGAACGCGGGAAAGGTAAGCCTGCTCACGGTTGAAGTCGCTGGGGACACCGGACGGGTGCGTGATCCTCGCCTTGCGCCAGGACACTGCTGTCCTTCTGGACACCGGTCGAGAACCCGGGAACGCGCCCGCCGCGTTCCCGGGTCTTCGACGTGTCGGCGGGAGGTACCCGACGACCACTGCTGCCCATCAGCGGTCGTCCACGTCCACGGCACGGCGAATAGCTGGCCGAGCCTCGCCCCGATAGACTCCCGCTCACCCGGTCGGGACGAACCGGTCCAGCAAATAAGCACAGCGTATTAGGCGTCAGCTTCTGGGCGCGGCACCGGAACGCAGTGACGGACCGGGCTTGGGTCTTGACGAGGCGCCACGAAAGCCTCACGGTTTTGTCACCATGTCGAAAGGAGCGCTAATGCGTTCGAAGCGGTTGCTTGCCACCGCAGCTCTAACCGTAACTGCCACGGTATGCGCGGTTGGCACGACCAGCTTGCCGGCCGCGGCCAGCACGACGGCGGAAAACACCCCGCTGCCGGGTGGCCCGCTGATCCATTCAAGTAGTGCTACCAGTTCGGACGCCTCGACCACTACGACGATCAGCCTGAACTGGTCGGGCTACGCGGTGACCGGGAAAAAGCCATACACCTACGTGCACTCAACCTTCGTCCAGCCCACGATCACCTGCCCGGGCGTCGCGGACCAGTACACCTCCAACTGGGTGGGTCTGGATGGCTACAACGACCAGACCGTCGAGCAGGACGGGACGGCCGCCTGGTGCGGCGGCGCCAACGACACCACGCCTAAGTACGAAGCCTGGTACGAGATGTACCCGGCGAATTCGGTGAACGTGTTCGCTGTGCATCCCGGCGATATCATCGACGTATCGGTCTCGTATTCGGACTCCGCCGGCGACTTCGCGCTGACCGTCAGCGACCTGAGCACCGGCAAGACCGCGACCGACAAGACCACCTGCTCAAGCTGCGACCGGGCATCGGCGGAGTGGATCATCGAGCGGCCGGCCCTGTGCAATAACGCCCTGACCAAGTGCTTCATCACCGAGCTGGCCGACTTCGGCACGTCCACGATGAGCGGGGACGAGGCACAGGTGGAAGGGGGCAACGTCAAGGGCGTCGGCGCCTTCAACAACGACGCGATCGACATCGTGAACCCGGATGCCAACGGAGACGGCGGGTTCTACTCGCTCGATACCGTCGGCCCGGCGAGCGGGAAGTCGTTCACAGCGGCCTGGCAGGAACCGGGGACGACCGTGCCGATCAGTCTTTGACCTGGCTCGATAGCCAGCACCGCGAGCCCCGGACGCGCATCGTCGTACGGGGCCTGCCGGTTCCCTGAGTCCGCCGGGGCAAGCCTGATCTCGGCCGTCTGCGCGTCGCGCGGGCGGCGTGGCAGCGCGCGGGCGAGCACGAGGAGCACGGCCGCGACACCGAGCTCGATCATCAGGCACTGGCGGATGGCTGCGGTGAAGCCGGACCGGCCCAGCGTGCTGAAGAAGACGGTGCCGATCGCGGCCACGCCGATCGCGCCGGCCAGCTGCTGAGCCGCGTTCAGGACGCCGGAGGCCGAGCCGATTTCGTGATCCCTGACCGAGGCCAGGATGAAGTCGAACAGCGGCGAGATGAGCATGCCGATGCCGGCGCCGAGCAGGAGCTGG
>Ga0302178_10002883_pt1 | contig 13285 bp, 11 predicted proteins | sample I_Palsa_E1_3_FD_198790 | JGI IMG/M metagenome (GOLD analysis project Ga0302178, IMG submission 198790) | Peat permafrost microbial communities from Stordalen Mire near Abisko, Sweden - I_Palsa_E1_3 | ecosystem: Environmental > Terrestrial > Soil > Palsa > Peat permafrost | place: Sweden... | reverse complement strand
CTGAGCGTAAGAGGCCTGCGCCCCTGCAGCACAGAGTGTGGCGAGAACGAACTGCGTGAGCGGCTTTTTACGAAGTTTTGAACCTACCCGTTGCATGGTGCATGCATCCTTGTTGTTGAACGTGGCCGTGGGGCATTGAGTCAGACAAGGCACGATGTTAGCGATGGCGCATTAATGCCCAGTGATGGCTAACTTACGAAATTAAAGTTCTTATTACGGATCACCAACAAATTGCGTGAATCGCAAGAAAGGCCCCACACAAGCTTAGATTTGTAAGTTTTCGGACACTGCTCATTCATGTGCTCACACTAGGATCGGCACCTTCACCGCAGATGACGTGTGGTTGAAATCGGTTAGCCTCGCGTATTGCGTGCGCTACGTCAGAGCTTCGCTGCAAGCCATCCTCTCTTCCCGGGCACCATGAAACGTCCTTCTTCCTTGTCACTGATTGTTTGTTTATTTATTGCAACAGGCGCATCGGGCGCGGCAGGCCAGTCTTTGCACGCGCAAACCGCCACGTATCTCGATGTGCACCAGGTTGACCTGAGCAAGCTTCTCCCACCGCCTCCCGCGGCAGAGTCTGCGCGTGGACAAATGGATATGGCTACGGTTCTGGAGGTGCAGCGCACCCGCACGACTGAACAGGTGGAGCGAGCGAGAGCCGACGTCAGGAAATCGGTGTTCCGCTTTGCAGATGTGCTCGGCCCTGCGTTCAACCAGGCGAATCTGCCCAAGACCGCGGCGCTCTTCGACGCCGCGAACCACGACGCGTCGATGATTGCGAAGAGCGGCAAGGACTTTTTCTCGCGAGCACGACCTTATATTGCGAACCCGGACGTGCATCCGTCGGTCCCGCTCAATCCGAAGGACGGCTACGATTCGTATCCGAGCGGTCACGCCACCTTTGGCTATATGACGGCAATCCTGCTCGCGCAGATGGTCCCCGAAAAGCGCGACGCGATCTTTGTACGCGGCCGTGAATACGGTGAAAACCGCGTGGTGGATGGCGTCCACTATCCGAGCGACGTAGAAGCCGGCCGGATCGACGGCACACTCGTCGCCGAGGCGCTGATGGCGGACCCCGAGTTCCAGAAGGCGTTTGCCGACGCGAGAGCTGAAGTGCGCGCGGCTCTGGCGCTCAATTAATGCCACGTTGGCGCATGTTCACGCTGACATGTCACGAAGCGGCAACATTATCGTGTCACGCTGGCGCGGCCAGACGTCATCAGCCTGAGCGTCCGGCTTAACGTGTAGCGAATCGATACAAGCATTCATGCTTGACTCATGCCGCTGATCAAATGGGAAAGCGTTCTTTTGGAAAGTGAATCGTCGCCCGCCTGGCCGAAGGCTCGCAAACCGCGTGTGCTGGTTGTTGAAGACGACGACCACGCGCGTCTCGAAGTGACCGCGGCGCTCGAAGATTTCGGGTTCGCAGTCGATGACGTCGCGAGCGGACACGCGGGCTTGCTGCGCGCGCTGGAGGGCGATTTTGATGTGATCGTGCTGGACCGCATGCTGCCCGACGTCGACGGCCTGTCGATCCTGTCCACCCTGCGTAATGTCGGCAAGCAAATGCCGGTGCTGATCCTCAGCGCGCTGTCCGCAGTCGATGAACGCATACGAGGTTTGCGCTCAGGCGGCGACGACTATCTGACCAAGCCGTTCGACAGTCTGGAACTCACAGCCCGTCTGAATGCGTTGCTGCGACGCCGTTCGACGCCGAAAGAGTCGTCGGCGATGAGCGTCGGCGATCTTGTCCTCGATATGAGCACGCGCGTGGTCGAACGTGCTGGCGAAGTGATCGATCTGAAACCGCGCGAGTATCAGTTGCTCGAATACATGATGCGTCATGCGGGACAACCGGTCACGCGCGCGATGCTGTTCGAATCCGTGTGGAATTACCATTTCAACGCGCAAACCAACGTAATCGACATGCATATCGGCCAGCTGCGCCGCAAGATCAGCCTGAACGGCCGTCTCTCGGTGATGATCCACACGGTGCGCAATGTCGGCTACACCCTCCATGCCGGCGAATAGGCGCCGCCCGCGCATGCACCTTAGCGGTACTGCGTGGCTGCTGGCCGTGTTTATAAGCTCGGCGGTCGTGCTGTTCGCGATGCTGTACTGGGTGACGCACAGTTACTTAATGCACGAGGTCGATGAGCGCTTGCTTGGCGAAGTCGCGGAGTTTCATTCGATTGGACATGATGAGGCAATTGCGACGATCGCAGCATTGAGCCGGCGCGATGTCGCGAGCAGCCGACCATACGGCGTTTTCGGTGCCGACGGCAGGTGGCTCGCGGGCAATATCCCGACGCTGCCGGACACGCGCGAGGGCAAGCCGTTTTACTACGATCAGGCGGTGCGGGACGGTAATCGCACGAGAGTCGCTCATTTTCGCGGCATCATCGTGCCGACGCTCAGCGGTTTGCGCATTGTCGTGGGTCACTCGATAGACGAAATTCTCAACTTCGACCGCACGCTCGTTAACATGCTCTGCGTGGGCCTGACACTGACCATCATTCTCGCTGTGGCTTGCGGCGCGACGCTCAACGCGATGTCGAACCGGCGGATCAGGGCGATCAGCCTGACCGTGCGCGAAATCATGGCGGGGCAGCTGAGCCGCCGCCTGCCGACGCGCGGCACGCATCACGACCTGGATCGCCTTGCCGGGATCGTCAATACGATGCTCGATGAAATCGAGCGGCTTGTTGCAGAGGTACGCGGTGTGTGCGCGGGCATCGCACACGACCTGCGTACGCCGATGACGCATCTGCGCGCGGGCCTCGAACGAGCGCGGCGCCGCTCTGATGCGGTGGCAGACTATGAAAGTGCCGTCGATGCCGCCATTCTGCAATCGGACGTCGTGCTGAACCGCTTTACCGCGCTGCTTCGAATTGCGGAAGTCGAAGCCGACGGCAGGCGCGCGAGTTTTGGCGATGTGTCGCTGGACACGGTGTTGCGGGACGTCATCGAGTTGTACGAGCCGGTAGCGGACCAGCGCGGCCTGTCAGTCTCGGCGCATGCACCGGAACCCGTGAAAGTGCACGGAGACGTCGACCTGCTGTTCGGTGCGATCGAAAACCTGGTCGATAACGCGCTTAAATTTACGCCTAGCGGCGGCACGATTACGCTCGAAGCGCGCATCGATGCCGGGCAACCTGTTTTGCATGTTGCGGACTCGGGCCCGGGTATCGAACCCGGCGAACGCGAAGCGGTCCTACGTCCGTTCTATCGCAGTCCGAGCCAGCGCGCGCATGCAACTGCCGGGCATGGCCTTGGGCTGAGTCTCGTTGCAGCCGTTGCGCGCGTCCACGACGCGGACGTCGAAATTCACGACAACCAGCCGGGATGCAAAATGGTGCTGCGTTTCAGGGGGCGTTTGCTCGCGCGGTGATCCGTTCGCGAGCAATGTTTCCCGCCGGGGCTTCGCGGCAAGCGTCAAGCTTCCTGGATGGCGTCCTCGTGATTTTTGCGCCGTTGACCGGGTCATGGCGATCCAGGCACGACAGGGTTCAGAGGACTGAGATGCACTGGGACGGCTGCTTTATGTTTTGAAAGTTCGTGAACCTAACGTGACCACAGCGGCTGCGACAGACTGCCGCTGCGACGTATTGCCTCTATTGAAAATCAGTAATTCAATTACCGCCCTTTGCGCATCCGGTCGCGACGAATAGGATGTGTATCCTTGATTTCAATTGAAATAATCTCGGTTGACTGACTCTCGGCACTCACGTGCAAAAATGGAATCAGGTCGCCGATTTTGGCGACTACGATGAAAAGATATTTTTTTGCAGCCGTAATCACGGGCATGTTTGCGACTGCGGCGCACGCTCAAAGCAGCGTAACGTTGTATGGCCTCATCGATGCGGGGCTAACGTATCTGTCGAACCAGAAGGAAACGGGGTCGACTGCAGGACACAGTAAATTCGGGATGACCGATGCCAGCATCAATCCGGACCGCTTCGGTTTGCGTGGATCGGAAAATCTGGGCGGCGGCCTCAAGGCTATCTTCACGCTGGAGAACGGCTTCACCCTTAGCAACGGCGCGCTTGGTCAGCACGGCTTGCTGTTTGGGCGGCAGGCATTCGCCGGTCTGTCGAGCGACCAGGCCGGTACCGTGACGCTCGGCCGTCAATATGATGCGATGGTCGACTACCTGGCGCCCCTGGCCGGCGCTGGCGCCGCTAAGGGCGGCGTGTTCTTCGGGCATCCGTACGATAACGATAATCTGCAGAACACGATGCGGATTAACAATGCAGTCAAGTACGCGAGTCCGAACTACGATGGCTGGCAGTTTGGCAGCCTGTATGGCTTCTCGAACGCGGCTGGCGGCTTTTCCAATAACCGGGCCTATAGCTTCGGTACTTCGTATCATAACGGTCCATTGCGCTTCGCTGCGTCATACCTGCAGTTGAACAACGGCGGAACCAACACCAATCTGACCGGCGCGACGGACTCCGTGGTGAATACGGCCGGCGAGGTGACCGGTAGCGACTCGACGTTTAGCGCCGGTCAGCAACGTACGTTCGGGGCGGGTCTGGACTACTCGGTAGGTCCGGCGACGGTCGGCTTTGTGTTTACGGAAACTAAACTGGAAAACGCGACGGGGATCAATAACACCAGTTCATCGCCGATCTCCCTCGGTAATGCTTCGAGCCTGCGTTTCGACAACTACGAAGTCAACGCAATCTACAAGATGACGCCCGAATTCACGGTCACAGGTTCATACACTTTCACGGACGGCAGCTCCAGCCTCCCTGGCGTGTTGAGTCCGAAGTGGAACCAGGCCAACCTGCTGCTGGACTACTCGCTGTCCAACCGGACTGACGTCTACGTTGAAGGCCAGTTCCAGCACGTAAGCGGCGGCGGCACCGTGTTTACCGCCGACATCAACGGTTTATCACCGTCGGCTACCAGCAGTCAGATTGCCGTCACCGCAGGCTTGCGTACCCGCTTCTAAGCTTCGTCGACCCGGGGGTGCAAAAAAAACACCGTGTGCTTGCCGGCCTTGAGGCCAGCGTTGCCAAACAGGAGCGGGTCGACTCAGTGATGAGAGCAGCGTCAGCGCAAAAGATGGTGACCACGGCCAACGCGTGCAGGACCACGCGAGTCGCAATGTACGAACACCACTGCCAGCCACGCCATCATGGTGGGGATATTCTACTCATGTACGAACTCAAGACGTCTGCTATGTACCCGCCGAGTCTGGCGTGAAGAACAACCAGCTGGCGCTGCGGACAAGTTTTCGAAACCGAGAGGCGACGGCGTTCAGCATCAAGAATTGTCACATCGTTTCGACCGATGGCAGCCACGAAGGCGGTCCGTGCAAAGTACTTCGTGGCTCCGAGCATACTCAGGATTAACACAACCGCCGCTAGACGGAAGGTGGACGTCTCAAAGATGTGCTCCGGCGCGCCGGCTACAAAAATGGCTGTTAATGCAGCCATCTGGATCACCATCGCCGCCGCGGACGCAAGGATCAGATGCGCACGAATAGCACGCACGGCCTCCGGCGCTTTCAGGTTCGGCAACCACATCGCCGAATTGAGCTTGGTTCGCATTCCGGCTCGTGCCCCCGCGTAACTTTATCGAGCCGATTGACATAGGCCATAAGAGGGACAGGCGGTAGCAGCCTGATGGTCATTGCTTGCAGTGGTGATCAGTATCAGTGATGGGCATAGATCGTCTCGGCGCTCATGCTCGTCGTGGGCGCACTCACCTGCGAAGAGCCATTCGAAACGCCACCCACACCGCTGTTGCTCGTTGCCGTGACGTCCTGAGCGTCCGCATGGGCTTCCGCCGTCTGGATATCGGCCGGATAATTCAGCTTGCTCGGCCGGTAGCCAGCCTGTTCCAATCTGGTCAGGTCCGTCTGTACCTCCGTATGTGTTACTGACATACTGGATTCCTGAGCAAAGGAGACGGTTGGGAGTGCGAACAGACCAGTAACAAGGGCAGCAAAAAAAAGCGTTTTCATCGTGAATTACCTCATAAATATGTGTTTTGTCGGATTCGAACGGGTGATCGAAAACCACCGGTCTCCTGCCTCGTCACGACGGGAGCTAGCAATGGTTATTTTGCACAGCGAAGGTGAACGCGCCCTGACGCCTGCATTACATTGACGTCATGATTGGATTTGAGTGTCGGCAGTGGGCCGCGAATTGTTGGTTGCATCCGTGTAACGCGGACGTTCACCTGACACAACAGCGGCGAGGCAGCGGTTGATGCAACAGGCCGTTATACTGGCGGAACAAAACTCTCTGTCGCGCCAAATGGGTTCGGATTCAACACGCGCGGGTTGCGGCAGCGGACAGACCCGGATAAGTGCCCCGGTTCATGACATTTTTGTCATTTAGCTTCCATCTTGGCGCAAGAACGCCTTTCTATAATGGTGTATGTGCCGTTTGCAGTGTAATCGCGCATCCCACTGCGTGAGTACTTTTTGTTTTGGATGCACGACTAGCTGTGCGAAAGGGTTTTCATCATGCGTATCCTGATCGTCGAGGATGAGCCGAAGATGGCATCGTACCTTCGAAAAGGCCTGATGGAGGCAAGTTTCACCGTCGATGTATCTAACGATGGCAACGACGGTTTGTTTCTCGCGCTCCATGAAGATTACGATCTTATCGTACTCGACATCATGCTTCCGGGTCTCGATGGGTTTGAGGTGCTCAAGCGCTTGCGAGCGCAAAAGCGCACACCTGTACTCCTCCTGACGGCGCGCGATGCAGTCGAAGACAAAGTCGCCGGACTTGAATCGGGGGCGGACGACTACCTGGCAAAACCGTTCGTCTACTCCGAATTTCTTGCGCGGATTCGCGCGGTACTGCGCAGACCCACGCAATCGGTCGACGCTGTGTTGCGGGTCGGCGATATGGAAATTGACCTCGTCAGACGCCGTGTGCGTCGCGGCGACGTACGCATCGACCTGACTGCGCAGGAATTCACGCTTGTTAAACTGCTCGCCGAGAGGCAGGGCGAAGTGATCACGCGCGCAATCGTCACGTCACAGGTCTGGGACATGAACTTCGACAGCGATACGAACGTCGTTGAAGTGGCGGTCAAACGTCTGCGCGCAAAGATCGATAATCCATTCGAGAAGAAACTCCTCCATACGGTCCGTGGCATGGGCTATGTGATGGAAGAGCGGCCATGACTGCCGGCGATGGAGCGTACTCGCTGCTCAGGCGGCTGAGTCTCGCTTTTACTATCGTCGCCATAGCAGTGCTCTCGCTGGCAGGGGGCCTCCTCTATCATTCGCTCTCGAGTGAGCTCAGGTATCGCGACGACCAGGAGATTTCGGTCAAGCTCGACGAGTTTCGGGCGGCAGCTCGCAGACTCGGCTCGGTGGAGGCGATTGGCAGTAATAGCGGCCTGTTTCGAGAGGAATTGCTCACGCATCCCGCCATCTCGTTTGCCATATTGGATGGTCAGGGAAGGATATTGGCCGACTCGGGCGGGCAGGACCGGCGCTTGCGGTCAATCGGGCCAGACAATCCCGCAGAACAGGAACCTTATTCATGCTCTCCCCCCAACATCGGGCGTTCGCGCTGCGTATTCGGAGACGAAACGCTGCCTTCAGGTGAATCCATACGCGTGCTCCTCGCACATGAAGCGGCGACCCGCGAGTCCGTCCTTCGCGAGTACCAGGGCGATGTATGGCTCGTGCTCCTCGGTGGTTCCGCGCTGATGGGGCTGCTCGGCTACGCCCTTGCAAAGCGGGGATTGGCACCGGTCAAAACAATCGGACAACGAATTTCACGCATCGAAGCCCACAATCTTGGCGAGCGCCTCGATCTAGGCGGAGGTCCCGTTGAACTCCGTGACATCGCGGTTCCGGTGAACCGGATGCTCGACAGGCTTGAACGTGCATTTGCGCGACTCTCGCAGTTCTCGTCCGATCTGGCGCACGACATGCGCACGCCGCTCGCCAACTTGATCAGCGCATCCGAAATCACGCTTTCGCGTCAGCGATCCACGGAGGAATACGAAGCGCTTATCGACTCGAACATCGAAGAATGCCAGCGCCTTCAACGGATGATCGAGACCATGCTGTTCCTCGCGCGAGCGGACCACTCAAAGGAGCCGATTCGGCTGGGCGTACTCGATTGCCACGAAGAGTTCGCAAACCTCACCTCGTACTTCGAAGGAGTGGCCGAAAACAAGGGCGTTCATTTCGCCATCGACGGCGCAATCGAGGTTCACGCCGACCCATCGATGCTTCGACGCGCCGTCAGCAATCTCGTATCGAACGCGCTTGCTCATGCTGACGCCGAATCGCAGATCGCGCTGCGCGCCTACCGGTCTGGCGAGTACGTCGCCGTGGCAGTCACGAATAACGGTCAAACTATCCCGCCGGAGCATATCGGCAAGATATTCGACCGCTTTTATCGCATCAATTCTGCGCGGCAAGGGTCGGCGAAGAACATGGGGCTGGGTCTCGCCATCGTACGTTCGATCATGGAGTTACATCGTGGCCGGGTCGACGTCGTGAGCCGCGCCGGCTTGACGACCTTCACGCTTTACTTTCCTTCCGTTACCGGCTGACACCTCAAGTCGGCGTGCCGCGCAATCGCGCGGCATCCTTTCCTCGCAAAGTTCCGTTAGCTGATCCGCACGAGATGGCGAGCTCGCCTTGGCCGCCTGTCGACAAACCAGTGACGTACTCTGCGCGTGCCTTCCTACGATGTCCGAAATGACATCTGCAGGCCACCTCGTATTCAGACGCGCCACACGACAATACGCTCTCCAGCACTGAGGGAGGCCGTCGCCATACCTCAGGGTCCCAAGGTCTGTTCAAGCATCGAGAGCTTTCGTGAACAATTGCCGTCGCAAGCGTCTGCAGCTATCTGGGGGAGTGGGCATCCTCATTCTTTGCGGAGCCGTGCTTTCCCTTCACTCGTGGGCTTCTCCCGCGGCTAGCGGGTCATCGCTGCCAGCTACGGCAGTCGATCTGGCTCCGCCGTTGCCCAATGCCGTGGACCTCTCTCCCGATGCGCTCGCGAACGTCAATCTGCAGTTCGCGAAAGCCGAGCTTCGGCCTGGCGTGCGCACCATTGCCGCTACTGGCATTGTCGCATTCAACGCGAAGCGGCTCGCGCAGCTAGGCTCTCCTTCAAAGGTAAGGATCGTTGCTGTCGATGTCGCCGCTGGCGACCATGTGCGTGCCGGACAACGGCTCGCCACGCTCGACGAGTTCGACCTGAGCGACGTCCGTAGCCAGGTCGCAAGCGCGGCGGCCGCGGTGGCGGATGCGCAGGCTGCAGCCGATGCGGCCAATGCGGCACTGCAGCGCGGCACCGAGCTCGTCGCCGGAGGCGGTATCGCGCAGAGCGAGCTCGACCGCCGCCGTGCTGCTGTCGTCAACGCACAGGCCATGCTTAGGTCGCGACAGGCAGATCTGCAAAAGTGGCAGGGCATACAGCAGCGCCTGATGCCGATCGGTGCACCGGCGAGTCGAAGCAATGGAGCGGCCACCCTGGCCCGTCTGAGTCCGGGCGATTCATTGGGCGCGCTCGTCGCGCCATTCGACGGTGTCATCAGCAGCGTAGCTGCGGCCGCAGGCGACATCGTTGACGCATCGTCGCCGGTTGTGACGCTGGCCGATCTTTCGACAATGTGGGTGCAAGCCAACGTCCCTGAGCGCGACGCCGCAGACGTACGCCCCGGTCAGACCGTGCTTGTCCGCATTGATGCGTATGGCAATCGGCAGTTCGCAGGCCGCGTTATCGATGTTGCCGACCAGGTCGACATCAACACCGGCACTGTAGCGGTCCGCTGCGAGTTGCCGAACGGCGATGGCGCACTGCGCGCAAACATGTTCGGTACGGTCGATATCCAGGTGCCGCTCGGTGGAAACACAACGCTTGTGCCTGACGCAGCACTCCAGGATGTGAATGGACAGACAGCCGTGTTCATCCCTTCCGGCACCGGCCATTTCGAGTGGCGCGCCGTTCGCACCGGCTACGCCGCCGACGGCATGACACAGATTGTCAGTGGCCTCCCGGCCGGCGCGTCCGTCGTCGCCGACGGCAGCTACTGGCTGAAGGCTGCACTCATGAAGGGCACCATTCCCGACGAAGGCTAATCCGCGAGCCCATGCCATGATCACCAAACTTGTTGAGGCGGCACTGCGAAATCGCGCCGCCGTTCTGATTCTCGTCGCAGTCCTGATTGCAGCTGGGCTATACAGCATGCAACGACTACCTTTCGATGCGGAGCCGGACATCTCGCCGCAGCAGGTGCTGGTTACGACCCAGGCGCCCGGGCTCGCGGCAGTCGATGTCGAGCGCTCGATCACAGCGCCTGTCGAGCTCGCGCTGCAGGGCTTGCCAGGCCTGCAGGGCCTGCGCTCGATCTCGCGTTACGGTCTCTCCGTGATTTACGTGCGATTCGCCGACGATACGAACCTGTACCTCGACCGTAACCTGATCGGTGAACGGTTGCAGACGATACAGCTTGCACCCGGCACCAGCGCGCCGCAGATGGGGCCGCTGTCGGATGGCCTGAGCGAGATCTACCAGTTCCAGGTGCGCGGGCACGGCCAATCGCTGATGACATTGCGCACGCTGCTCGACTGGCAGATCGCACCGAAGCTGCGCCAGGTGGAAGGCGTGGTCGACGTGAATGTGAACGGCGGACTCCTGAAGACGTACGAAGTGCAGGTCGACGACAATGCGCTCACGCGTTACGGCCTGTCAGTCAGCGACATCTTCAATGCCGTGCAGATGAATAACGGCGCAACAGGCGGCGCGACAGTCGAGCACAACGGCGGAGAGTCGATCATCCGCGGCGAAGGGTTGCTGCGCAACACAACTGACATTGGCAACATCGTGTTGCGTACTGCTGCGGGCGGAGCGCCGCTTTACGTTCATGACGTGGCGCATGTCGACGAAGCGCCCATGCCCCGGCTCGGCGCTGTCACCCGTGACGGCAAAGGCGAAGCCGTCGTCGGCGTCGTGCTGATGGGCATCGGGCAAAACACGCGCGTTGTCGCACAACGCGTGCAGGACGCAATCAGGGAAATCAACCAGACGCTGCCGCCCGGCGTCGAGGTTGCGCCCTACTATAACCGCGCGGACCTGATGGACCGGGTGCTGCACACGGTCGCTCACAACATGGTCGAAGGTGCCGTGCTCGTCATCGCAGTGCTGCTGTTGCTGCTCGGGAATGTGCGCGCTGGGCTGATCGTCGCAATGGCGATTCCGCTGTCGATGCTCGTCGCCGTCATTGCCATGTACGGCACAGGAATGTCGGGCAATCTGATGAGTCTTGGCGCGATCGATTTCGGCCTGCTGGTCGACGGCGCGGTGGTGATGATCGAAAACGTCGTGCGGCGGCGTTCCGAAGCACCCAATCAGCCGTTGCGCCCGCTCGTACTGGAAGCAGCGAAAGAAGTGTCGCGCCCTGTGACGTTCGCCGTCCTGATCATCACAGCTGTCTACCTCCCGATACTGAGCCTTCAGGGCATTGAAGGCAAGATGTTCCGGCCGATGGCGATGACGGTTATCTTCGCGCTGCTCGCGTCGCTCGTCCTCACGCTGACGGTCATGCCGGTACTCGCGAGCCTGTTGCTGCGCGGCAAGGTGGCGGAGCGCGAAAGCCGCATTCTTCACTGGGTGCGTTTGCGCTATGAGCCGATTCTGGCGCATGCCGCGCAACGACCAGCGCTGACGATGACTCTTGCCATCGGGTTGCTTGCGGTGGCGGCTTTCGCCGCCACCAGGCTCGGCGCCGAATTTCTACCGCGCCTGGACGAAGGGGCGCTGACCGTCACGACGACGAAGCTGCCCGGCATATCCGTGCCGTCCGCGGTGCAGGCGCAAACCATGGTCGAGCGCATGCTGATGCGCTTTCCCGAAGTGCAGTCGACCGTCACGCTCGGCGGCAGCTCGGAGATTCCCACCGACCCGATGGGCGTCGAGCAAAGCGACACGTTCATCATGCTGAAGCCGCAGTCCGAATGGAAGACGGCACAAACCCAGGACGGCCTCGTCACTGAGTACTCCGAGGCGCTGGATCGCGCGGTCCCCGGCTTGACGCTCGATTGGGCGCAACCGATCCAGATGCGGATGGACGACATGATCGCGGGCGTCCAGGCCGACGTTGCCGTGCAGATTCATGGCAACGATCTGCAAACGCTGCACGATACTGCCGAGCGGGTCGCGGCCGTGATTTCACGGGTGCCAGGCTCGGCAGACGTCGAGGCGCAACAGACGATCGGCCAGCCTTACCTGCGGGTCATCGTCAAGCGCGACGCGTTGGCGAAGTACGGACTGAATGCGAGCCAGGTGCTCGATCTCGTCCAGTCGCTGGGTGGCCGCAATGTCGGAGCGATTGTCGACGGCGAAGGCCAGTTCGATATCCGGGTGCGCATGCAACCGGAGGAGCGCGACGATGTGGCGCGCATCGGCGCACTACGCGTCAGCAATGGCGATGGCCGTGCGGTGCCGCTCGCGGAGTTGGCGGACATTCGCATGGAGCCGGGACCGTCGACCATTGCGCATGAGGAAGGCAGGCGGGTCATCCTCGTCCAGGCAAATGTGCGCGGACGCGACCTCGCCGGCTTCGTCCTCGCTGCGCAACAGGCGGTTCAGACGCAGGTCAGGTTGCCGCCTGGCTACACGGTGTCGTGGGGTGGCAGCTTCAAGAACCTGCAGGACGCGATGGCGCGCCTTTACGTCGTGGTGCCCATCTCGCTTGTCATGATCTTTGCGTTGCTCTACCTGATGTTCGGCCGTGCCAGCCTTGCAGCGCTCATCTTCTGCAACGTGCCGTTTGCGGCGATCGGCGGCATTTTCGCTCTCTGGATACGCGGGCTGCCGTTCAGTATTTCCGCTGCGGTCGGCTTTATCGCGCTCTTCGGTATTGCCGTGCTTAACGGCGTGGTGCTGGTCAGCAGCATCGTTGAGCTGAGCGCGCGCGGCATGCGTGCTGTTGATGCTGCGAAACAGGCTGCTGCGACCCGGCTGCGGCCCGTGCTGATGACGGCGACCGTAGCCAGCCTCGGCTTTCTGCCCATGGCCTTCTCGATGAGCTCGGGTGCGGAAGTCCAGCGTCCGCTTGCGACTGTCGTTATCGGTGGCCTTGTGTCGGCAAGCTTGCTGACGCTGCTGGTTCTGCCGACCGTATATCCGTGGTTCGATCGCCGCAACGGCACGTCGCGTCTTGTCCAGGTGCACGAGCGCGAAACCCAATTCGCAGAATGATGGAGGAATGCTCTACCGTGACTGCCTTAAAACGTTCACCCATCCTGTTGATGTCACTACTGCTGGCGGCCTGC
>Ga0302178_10002880_pt1 | contig 13291 bp, 12 predicted proteins | sample I_Palsa_E1_3_FD_198790 | JGI IMG/M metagenome (GOLD analysis project Ga0302178, IMG submission 198790) | Peat permafrost microbial communities from Stordalen Mire near Abisko, Sweden - I_Palsa_E1_3 | ecosystem: Environmental > Terrestrial > Soil > Palsa > Peat permafrost | place: Sweden... | reverse complement strand
CGATCCCAACGCTCTGCGTCAGGCCCTGCGAGAACTAGCAGACGACGAAGCGCGACTGGAGCAGCTCCAGATAGAGTCCTGGCTCGCCGCGCAAACCCGCACCTGGGACCGTTGCGTGACTTCCTACGAAGAGGTACTACTCGACGCCGTTCGCTGCCGTCACGCTCGCATGAATGGACTCGCCATCCTGCCGGAATTGGACGAGCATGACTGCCGCCAGCGAGGTCCGCATGCGTAGGTGGCGGGTCGGCCGGCCTATATTTCGTACTGTCACCAGCCAATGCTGGTATGATGGCCAAATTGTATTGGCTGGAGATACCACCCCAATTACCCGTATTACCACTTCAACATCGATTGCTCCCGTACCTTCCGCCCCGGTGAAAGGGATCTCCAGCCGACAAAAGCCGACGTAACCAGGTTATGACGTAGGACTCGCCATGTTTCAACTAGAGATGAGCCAGACCCTATGCAAGTAAAGCTTATCGAGCCAGGCGAGCTGGGCTCAGTTGAGATTGCCGCGTGGCACTCCATGCAGCGGGCCACGCCATCTCTGTTCAACCCTTTCCTGTCACCTGAGTTCGCAATGGCTGTCGGTGGCTTCCGGTCCGACGCCCGTATCGCCGTTCTAACGAAAGATCGGTCTATAACGGGGTTCTTTCCGTTTGAACGACGACGGCTTGGCGTGGGGGTGCCGATCTGCGGCTGGCTGTCCCCATGCCAAGGCATCGTCCATGCGCCGGGGGCTAACTGGGATACCCGGGAGCTCCTGCAGGGATGCCGGCTGTCAGCCTGGCAGTTCGATAATCTGATCGTCGACCAGCAGCCGTTCAAGCCGTACCACGCAGCTACGGCGCCCTCACCGATAATTGACCTTGCTGACGGCTTTGACTCTTACTATGCAAAGCTCCAGACGAATTCACCACGCTTCTGCAAGGAACTCGCCCGCAAGACCCGCAAGCTCGGGCGCGAAGTCGGTGATCTCCGCATCATCACTGATTCGCGCGATACCAGCCTGCTGCACACGCTCATCGCCTGGAAGTCAGATCAGTACCGCAGGACGAGTCACGTCGACCGCTTCGAGCGGCGCTGGGTCGTCGGACTCCTCGATACCCTCCTGGCCGCTGATAGCGACTATCTCAGTGGGATGCTGTCCGTCCTATACGCGGGCGACCAGCCTGTTGCCGGCCAATTCGGTCTGCGCGCCGAGAACCTCCTGGTCGGCTGGTTCACTGCATACGACATTCGCTTCCGCGAGTACTCTCCTGGGCTGATCCAACTCATGCAGACGGCAGAGAAACTTGCTGCAACCGGGCTACAAGAGATCCACATGGGCAAGGGCGCCAAGAACTTTACCCAGCAACTGAAAAATAGTGACATCCCTCTCGCTGAAGGCATTGTGACCAGACGGTCCTTGCTTGGATCCGCGCATCGCGCCTATGACGCTTCTGCCCGGTGGTCCGTCCGCACAGTTCGTCACCATCCAGGTCTCCACCGTAATGCCGACCGGATACTCCGTCGCAGCGGCGTTTCTCGCCTGACCTATGGTCGGATGTGACCCGATCCCCGGCGCAGCCGGGCCCGGATCATGGCTGGGAGCGCGGCGCGTCCGGTGACCGGCTGGAACCGGTCGGAGGCCGCACTGAGCGCGGCGTACTCGTCGTCGGACAATTCGATCTCGGCTGCCGCGACGTTGCTCTCCAGCTGCTCGACGCTGGATGCGCCGGGAATGGCGGTGACTGCCGGGTGCCGGATCACCCAGGCCAGCGCGATCTGGGCCGGGGTGGCCTCGTGAGCGTCCGCCACCTCGCGCAGCACGCCGATTAGGTCGCCGACACGGTCGAGGTTCTCCGGCAGGAACAGCGGGTTGCCGGCCCGGACGCGGTTGGCGGGGCGGCTGGCCCGGTCGTAGCGGCCGGACAGCAGGCCCTGGGCCAGCGGGCTGTAGGCGATGACGACCCGCCCGGCCTCTGCGGCGAACGGTATCAGGTCTTTCTCGGGCGCGCGGTCAGCGAGGCTGTAGCGGACCTGGTTGCTTAGTACCCGCCCGCCGAGCGCCCTCTCGGCGGCCTGCCAGCGGGCCAGCGGATAGTTGCTGACGCCGACCTCCCCGACCAGCCCGACGCGCTGCAGCGCGCTCATGCCCCGCATGATCGTGCCGTCGGAGACCGCCGGGTTCGGCCAGTGCACTTGATACAGGTCGATCCGGTGCGTGCCCAGCCGGCTGGCGCTGGCCACGGCGCGCTGCTCGACAACCGGCGCGAGCGGCAGAACCGGAAAGAGCTTCGTCGCCAGAAAGACCGGCGGCTCCGGCCGCTCGCGGAGCGCCTCTCCCAGGATCCGCTCACTGCGCCCGAAGCCGTACACCTCGGCGGTGTCGAACAAGGTCACGCCAAGGCCGAGCGCGCGACGGACGATGTCGCGGGCCTGCTGTCCGGCGTAGTCCTCCCCGTATCCCCATTCCCTCGCCCCGAACTGCCACGTGCCCAGGCCTATCTTGGAGATCCTCGGGGCCGTGCCGATGTCCAGATACCGCATGCCGCGCCGTTTCCTCTCTGTCGGCCAGCGGACGCAAGGACGCGTGCTCTCGCCGGTCCCGCGTCACTTCCTCAGCGGTCGTTCCCTGGCTCCTAGGTGAGCAGCGCGGGCCCATTGTAACCGCTGCACTTCCCTAGACCACGCCGCCCTTGCCCAGCTCCACACCGTCTCCCCGCCCTGGCCGGGGGTTCAGCTGGGCGGGGGAAGGGACTGGTAAAAGGTGAGGGTGCGGGTGGCGAGAAGGATAAGGGTGAGGAGGGGGAGGGTGAGGAGGGGGAGGGTGAGGAGGGGGAGGGTGAGGGTCAGGTGAAGGTGAGGTCGCAGGGCTCGGTGTCGGAGTCGAGGATGGCGGAGGCGGCGAAGGCGAGCGCGAACGCGAGGGCCCAGGCCCTGGCCTCGGTGTCCGAGACGCAGAGGGCGAGGGAGACGGAGAGCGCGAGAGAGACGGAGAGCGCGACGGAGTCGGTGAGGGCGACGGCGAGGGCGACGGCGACGGCGAAGACGACCGAGAGAGCGAGGGTGTGGGTGAGGGCGTAGCCCTGGGCTGCGGAGTCGATGAGCGCACCGGTGTCGGCGTCTGTGATGGCGAGGACGATGGCGACGGGAAGGCCGACTTTGAGGGCCTGGGCGAACCTGATGGTGACACCTGAGGCCGCGGTACAGCGGGACTCCCGGGCGCAGTGGGGGTCCCGACGAGCGCTGCGGCCGGCGCAGGCACGCCTGCGGAGGGCGGGCTACTGGCCGATCGTGAGCTATGAGGTCGGGCGCTTGCGGATGCTCCGCTGCTTGGGCTCGCCGGAGTGCTGGCGGTCGCGACCGGACCATCGCCCATATGAACGGCCAGGTCGCCGACGGCGCGTCCGCCGGTGACCAGGATCAGTAGGGCGCTCAGGGCCGCCATGCCCCACAGGGCGATCGCTCCAGTCGCCGTCGCGGCTCCGGGATTGTGCCGGATCCTGCTCCACCCGAGGAGCCGGGCCTGACCCGCAAGCCCGTTACGCGGCCGCGAGTCCGCGCGCTGAATCACTTCCGGCTGGCCCGCCGCCGCATCCGGGCTTCGGCGGGCGCCGAGGTTGAGCACTTGCTCCCGCAGTCCAGAAGGGAGCGCGGCCGGTGGTCCGACGCCGGATAGTACCGCTGCGCGCAGCGCACGGCGACTGCTCTTCTCGCAGGTCTCGCACCGTTCGATGTGCTGGGTGACCAGATATCGGGTAGGCGCGGTCAGCGTCGTCAGCCGCCCGTCCCAGTCAGCTAGCAAAGTGTCCAGTGCCGGGCAGGCCTCCCGTCCCATACGCGCGACCAGGAGCGCACCGAGAGCCCTCTCCAATTTGCCGCGAGCACGTGACGCCAGGGCGTCCACTTTGTTTCGCGGCATGCCGAGCACGGTCGCGAGATCTGCGATACCCAGATCATGCCTGAGATACAGCTCGATGACCTCACGCTCATCGTGATCCAGTCCGGCGAGGGCCGCACTGATTCGCCTCGTCAGTTCGGCTCGCTCCGGGTTGTCGCCGCTATCGGCTGACGGGCCGGTGCTATCGGCTGCCTCGTCAGGACGGTTCCGCGCCCGGTCCGGCATATCAACCGGCAGCTCGTCCCCCGAATGGTGCTGCCGGTACGCTTTCACCCAGAATCCGAGAGTGGTGCGGTTTATCCCGAGTTCCTCAGCCACCTGCGCGATCGGCCTGGAGAGATCAACCACCATCTTGGCGGCTTCATCCTTGAATTCTGGAGAATACCTTTTGGGATCATTGCTCCCCGTCACTTGATCCCCCCCTTTCCGACGTAGATCCTATTGGATCGCCGTCCGGAAAGGACGGGGTACCTCAGTCCCCAATGCCATTTAGCCTAAGTTGATTGATCATGGGCGGTCGGCCTCGTGATCAGTTCGACGATGACCACTTCGGGGTCTTCGGTGCGGTGCAGCCCACTGTCTCAAGATCGGAGATCCGCGTCGATGACGTCATCACCAGGCTGGGATTCTGGCCGATGGACTCCCGGCCCAGCCTCGTTCAGTGGGTGGTGACGGTGCCCTCCATTTTCAATATATAGCGCGCCTGGGGGCTTGCGGCAAGACCCGGGTCGTGCCGTAGAGTCGCCCGCCGGGGCCAGAATCCGCGGAAACGGGAGTCGCGAAATGCGTGTGTTGTCGTCGGCGTACGGGTCGCGCGGTGCCTTACCCAGTGGCGGCCACCGGCTCAGATCGGAGCTGATGACGTGAGCCCGCTGACGACCAGCGCGTTTGACCTTCCCGACCGCCTCTTCGCCAAGGCCGATCCGGCGCTGATCGGCGGCGACGAGCAGCACTTCGCGGCCATCGCGGAGAGCCTCGAGCAGTCGATCGCCGACCTGGCCGAACGGCTTGATGCCGAGCGCAAGCGAGGCGGGGGCATAGGCCAGGAGGCGATGGACCGGGACATGAAGGTCCACCGGCTAACCGCTCGCCTGCGCGTGCTGCGCCGCTTCGGTTTGGACCTGTGCCTCGGACGCATCGTCGGCGTAGATCATCCCGAGCCCGTGTACGTCGGACGGCTAGGCCTGCGGGACAGCGCGGGCCGGCGGCTGCTGCTCGACTGGCGTTCCCCCGCGGCTGAGCCGTTCTTCGGAGCGACCCACGCCAACCCGATGGGTCTGGCCAGCCGCCGCAGGTATCGCTGGACCCGCGGCCGGATCAGCGACTACTGGGACGAGGTGTTCAGCTCGGACGGGCTTGACGGGCACGCCGCGCTGGACGACCAGTCCGCCTTCATCGCCAGCCTGGGCACTAGCCGGTCGCCCCGGATGCGGGACGTGCTCGGCACCATCCAGGCCGACCAGGACGCCATCATCCGCGCGGGTTCCCGTGGCGTTCTGGTCGTCGAAGGAGGTCCGGGTACGGGCAAGACCGTCGTCGCGCTGCACCGCTCCGCCTACCTCCTCTACTCCGACCCTCGCCTCGGTCACCACCGGGGCCACGTGCTGTTCGTCGGTCCGCACCAGCCCTACCTGGCCTACGTCGCCGACGTTCTCCCCAGCCTGGGAGAGGAGGGCGTGCAGACCTGCACCCTGCGGGACCTCGTCCCCGAGGGAGCCGGGGCGGCGCTGGAGGCCGACCCGGAGGTGGCCCGCCTGAAATCGTCCGCGGACATGGTGAAGTCGATCGAGACGGCCGTCAGGTTCTACCAGAATCCGCCCGCCAAGGGCATGACGGTCGAGACCCACACCTCTGACATCTGGCTGAGCGCCGACGATTGGGCCGAGGCGTTCGAAGCACCGGCACCCGGTACTCCGCACAACGAAGCGCGCGAGGAGATCTGGGACGCGCTGCTCGCGATCGGTGTGGACTCCCACGGTGGCGACGTCTCGCCTGACGAGCTCCGCAATTCGCTGCAGCGGAACAAGGAGCTGCGCACGGCCTTGAACCGCGCGTGGCCGCTGATCGAAGCCGATGACCTCGTCGCAGACCTGTGGTCGGTACCCGCCTACCTGCGCATGTGCGCTCCCTGGCTCAGCCCCGATGAGGTTGCCCGGCTGCAGCGCGGGGACGCCCAGGCCTGGACGGTATCCGACCTGCCGCTCCTGGATGCGGCCCGGCACCGGCTCGGCGACCCGCAGGCGTCGCGACGTAAGCGCCGGCGTGACGCGGCTGTCGCCGCCGAACGCGAGGGCATGGCCAGGGCGGTCGACAACCTGATCGCGGTCGCCGACGACGAATACGGCTCAGGCCTGGTCACGATGCTGCGCGGCGAGGACTTCGCCGATGCCCTGGTCGACGAGTCCGCACTGCCCGGCACCGACCCGGACCTGCTGGCCGGCCCGTTCGCGCACATCGTCGTGGACGAGGCGCAGGAACTGACCGACGCGGAGTGGCAGATGCTGCTGGTCCGCTGCCCGTCCCGGAGCTTTACCATCGTCGGCGACCGGGCCCAGGCCAGGCACGGGTTCACCGAGTCGTGGCAGCAGCGGCTCGAGCGGATCGGGCTTAACCAGATCAAGCTGGCCTCCCTGAACATCAACTACCGGACGCCGGAAGAGATCATGGCGCAAGCCGAGCCGGTCATCCGGGCCGTGCTCCCGGACGCCAACGTGCCGACCTCCATCCGCAGCACCGGCGTCCCCGTCCGGTACGGAGCTGCTTCGGAGCTGGACTCGGTCCTCGCCACCTGGCTCGCCGAGCACGCCGACGGGATCGCCTGCGTCATCGGCGATCCCACCTTCGCCGCGACGTCCCGCGTCCGGTCGCTGGCCCCGGAACTGGCGAAGGGACTCGAGTTCGACCTGGTCGTCCTCATCGACCCAGAGGCGTTCGGCCCGGGCATCGAAGGAGCGGTCGACCGCTATGTGGCGATGACCCGGGCAACCCAGCAACTCGTCATCCTCACGAGGCGTCAGCGCCCGGGCATGACCGCGGCGACGGCGCCGACCGGGGCGACGGCGGCGACGGCGGCGACGGCGGAGACACGCAGGAAATCGAGCTTCGCGGCGGCCTCGGATCCCGAGGCCGCGGTGTAGGCGACGATGCGCAGGTCCGTGCCGGCGACAGTGAACACGTCGCAATCGAGCTCGACGTCACCGACGACATCGCTCTGCACCACCTTGCGCTCCGACTGATGCTCGCCCACGGCGCCGCTCTCCCACAGCTCCCGGAACCGTTCGCTCGACGCCAGCAACTCCTCGACCAGGACCCGCACCCCTCGATCGCCGGGGTACCGGCCGTGAACCCCGCGAATGTCGGCCACTAGCGTGGCCTCGAAGGCGTCGATATCGCCCGACCGGCTGACGATCCTGTTCTCGCCGTCGCCCAGGGCCGTCCCGGTGAAGTGTGACCGCAAGAGGTTCGGCCGGTCCTGGCCGGTTCGGGCCGGCTCGCCGAGCAGGGCCGCCCAGAGCGGGCTCCAGGTGAGCAGGTCCCACGAGGCGGTGAAGACGGCAATCGGGATCTCCCCGAGGCGGGCCACCAGACGCTGCACGCCAGGCGGGATGTGCGCGGGCACGTCGCCGGGGGAGGGCGGCAGGAGCCCGGCCACGACGAAGAGGTGATCACGCTCGGCGTCGCTCAGCTGGAGCGCCCGGGCGAGCGAGGCCGCGACCTGCTTGGACGGTCGCCGGGCGCGTCCTTGCTCCAGCCGCACGATGTAGTCGACGCTCAAACTGGCCAGCGAGGCCAGTTCCTCGCGTCGCAGGCCCGCCGCCCGCCGCGAATCGCCGGCCGGAAGCCCCACGTCGACGGGCGAGAGGCGGTCACGCCAGGAGCGGAGGAGCGCGCCGAGGTCACCGTGCGGATCCTGCATAGTGCCATTCTGACAGCGACCGCGGGATCCAGGGTGGTACTGCCAGTCCGCATGCTCATCCGGGCCACGACAACCCGGCGTCGCCGCAGCAGACTCGGAGCATGACAACAACACTGATCACTGGGGCCAACAAGGGTCTCGGCTATGAAACCGCCCGCCGCCTGATCGAGGCCGGGCACACCGTGTGGATGGGCGCGCGCGACACGGCGCGCGGTCAGCAGGCGGCGGACGCCCTCGGCGGCCGGTTCGTGCAACTCGACGTGACGAGCGACGAGTCCGTCGCCAGCGCCGCCAAGACGGTCGCCGCCGCCGGCGGTCTCGACGTCCTGATCAACAACGCCGGCATCCCAGGTCCCCGCCGCGAGGCCGCGGAACTGACCGCGGCGGACGCCCTAGCCGTCTACGACACCAACGTGGTGAGCATCGTCCGGATGACAAGCGCCTTCATTCCCGTCCTCCACGGGTCGAGCGCCCCGACCATCGTCAACGTGACCAGTGGCCTGGGATCGTTTGCCGCCGTGCACGACCCCGAGCGGATCGAGTCGACGATCATCGCGCCGCTCTACACGTCGTCGAAGTCGGCGGTCACGATGCTCACGGTGCAGTACGCCAAGGCGTTCCCTGAGCTGCGCATCAACGCGGCCGACCCGGGCTACACCGGGACCGATTTCAACGGGAACAGCGGCCCGCAGACGGTGCAGGAAGGAACGGACGCCATCGTTGACCTGGCCACCCGCGGCGGCGGGGGTCCTACCGGCACGTTCATCGACCGCTCCGGCATCGCCCCCTTCTAGGGCGGCGGTGCGCGCGCGCCTGCCCGCCGTCATCGGCGACGTCGCCGCCTAGATCTGGAACCACTACCTGCCACAGCCGCCGCATGTCGAAAAAGAGTTCGCCGATACTCGAACAAAAACACGAAAGATGGTATCCCTGTTCCCAAGCCCTCTTCCTTCTTTCTCCCGAACGAGAGGTGGTTCATGCCCCCGGCCCCTTCCTGCCCCCCGACCCGGACGCCCCCGAGCCCTCCGGCAAAGATGCACTTTCGCAACAGGCCCTAGCACTTCGCGCTGGCAATACGAACCGACCGGGACCCTATCCAGCGCGCAAACTAGCCTCAATGATGTCTAACGTATAGACAACCGCTGATCGGGGCTTTACCGTCCAACGATGAGCGTGACCCAGGTCCCGCTGTCCGGGACGGAAGCTGCGGTTATCGGCGTGGGCGCGCTCATAGCGGTCACCCTCGACCTGACCTGGGCGCTTGTCGTTTATGGCCAGTTGATGGCGCATGAAGGCGCTCACGGGGTGATGGGGTCCGTGTTCTTCCACCGTGTCACCGGCGTAAGCCTGGCGGGGGACGCGACCGGTGCTACCGGCGTTAAAACGGCTCCTGGCATGAGGGGACACCTCTTCTATTTCGTCGGTTATCTCGGCCCGAGCCTGTTCGGGCTCGGCGCGGCCAAGCTCATCGCGACCGGGCACATCGTCGCCGTAGTCTGGGTGACGATCTTCCTGCTCGGGGTTCTGCTGATGTGGGTCGTCAACGTGTGGGGCCGTTTCGTGGTCCTCCTGGTCGGCGCCCTGGTGTACGCCGTCGGCCATCACGCCCCGGTACACGACCAGGTGATCACCGCCTACGCGATCACCTGGTTGCTCCTTCTGTCCGGGGTCCGGCGGACTTTCGAGCGCGGCGCCGGCGCGAAAGACGCGGAGATTCTCCGTGATCGGACCGCCATCCCGCGCTTGATCTGGGCGCTGATGTGGCTGGCAGGCACGCTCGGAGCCGTCGCCCTTGGCGGCAGCATGCTGGTGCTGCACCACTGACGGCGGGCCGGCCAAGCAAGCTCTTGCGCCTGCCTCGGTAGACACCGGTGACGCCGATAAGTTAGTGTCTTAGCACCCTAGAACACTGGAGGACTAAGACGGTGATTCGGTTCCGGGTGGACGGGCGGTCGGCGGCACCTCCGTACCTGCAGATCGTGCAGCAGGTGCGCCAGGCGCTCCGGATGGGCGTGCTCGAGGTGGGCGACCAGCTCCCGTCGGTTCGCGAAGTGGTCGCCGTCACCGCCATCAATCCGAACACGGTGCTCAAGGCCTACCGCGACCTGGAACGCGAGGGCCTGGTGGCCGCTGCGGCCGGCCGCGGCACCTTCGTGACGAAACGGCCGGACGGCCCGCCGCCCGGCACCCACGCGCGGCTCGGCCGCAGCCTGGCCCGGTGGGTGCGTGAGGCGCGCGCCGCGGGACTTGACGACGAATCGATCGAATCGCTGCTGCGCGGAGAGCTGCGCGCGGCGGCCGAGGAGGAGATCGCATGACCCCCGCCATCGAAACCCGCGGGCTGACCAAGCGGTACCGGCGCATCACCGCGCTGTCCGATTGCTCCATCACGGTTCCCGAGGGCCGGATATCCGCGCTGGTCGGGCCCAACGGCGCGGGCAAGACCACACTGCTCCGGCTGCTGGTCGGGCTGGCCAGCCCGACCAGTGGTGAGGCCGCCATCCTCGGCCGCGCGCCGCGCCAGGACCCGGCCTTCCTCGCGGAGATCGGGTTCCTCGCCCAGGAGATACCGCTGTACCGGCGGATGTCCGCCGAGGCTCACATCGGCATCGGCGCGCACCTGAACCCCCGGTGGGACGGCCAGTCGGTCAGGGACCGGCTGGGCGGGCTGAACATCCCGCTGGACGAGCCCGTGGGCACGCTGTCCGGGGGCCAGCGTGCCCAGGTGGCGCTCACGCTCACGCTGGCCAAGCGCCCGCGGGTCCTGCTGCTCGACGAGCCGGTCGCGGCGCTCGACCCGCTCGCCCGGCGGCACTTTCTCGGCACCCTGGTCGACGCGGTGGCCGAGGGCGGGCTGACCGTCGTGCTGTCCTCGCATCTGGTCGCGGACATCGAGCGGGTCTGCGATCACCTCGTCCTGCTCGCGTCCGCCCGGGTCCAGCTCTGCGGAGACATCGAGGGCCTGCTCGCCCAGCACCAGGTGCTCGTCGGCCCGCGGAAGGACACGGCGGCGATCGAACGGAACCACACCGTCGTGCAGACCGACCGGACCGCCCGCCAGACCACGATGCTGGTGCGGCTGAACGGCCCGGTCGCCGACCCGGAATGGGAAGCCGAGGACGTCAGCCTGGAGGACCTGGTGCTCGGCTACATGGGTGCCGACGCCGCCCCGGCGAGCGCGGAACTGACCGCCGCGGGAGGCAAGCAATGACCTGGGTCATCTGGCGCCAGTACCGCGTCACCGCCGCCATCGCGGGCGCTATCCTCGCCGCCTTCGCCGTCCTGTTCCTGATCACCGGGCTGCAGGACGCCACGCGCTGGCACGCGGCGCTCGCCAGCTGCGCCAAGAACGGCACATGCGGCAACCTCTCCCAGATCGTGTCGCTGACCACCGGCCCGGTGGACGGCCCGGTGTACACGCTGACCGTGCTCACGCTCGCCGTTCCACTCCTGTTCGGGATGTTCTGGGGCGGCCCGGCCGTGGCCAGGGAACGGGAAACCGCGACCGTGCAGTTCGCGTGGACCCAGTCGGTCACCCGACGGCACTGGCTGTCCGTCAAGACCGGCTGGCTGCTGCTCGCCGGCGCGGTCTTTGGCGGCGCGGTCGCCGGGATCGTCACCTGGTGGTGCGCGCCGGTGAACGCGCTCAACCAGAACCAGTTCACCCAGGGACACTTCGACATCGAAGGCATCGTCCCGATCGGGTACGCGGTGTTCGCGGTGGCGCTCGGGATCGCTGCCGGGGCGCTGATCGGCCGGTCGCTGCCGGCCCTCGCGGTGACCGCCGGCGTGTTCCTCGCCGTTCGCCTGGTGATCACGTACTGGCTACGCGTGCACTACATCTCCGCGGTCACCACCATCTACAGCGTGACCCAGAACTTCACCCCGAAGGGAGCGTACTGGCCGCTCGCGCAGGGCGTGGTACTGCCCGGCGGCCAGCTCACCACCAACCTGATCGTCGGCCCCGGGGACATCCAGACGGGCTTCCATGGGCCTGGTCTTCCGGCCGCATGCCAGGCGCTTCTGGGCCCTGGCCAGATGAACGCCGTACTCACCTGCCTGGCGCGCCTCGGCTACCGCTCGTTCACGACCTATCAGCCGGGCTACCGGTTCTGGCCGTTCCAGTTCATCGAGACCGGCATCTTCGTGGCCCTCGCCGCCGCCCTGATCGCGGTCACGTTCTTCGTCGTGCGCCGCCGGGACGCGTGACCCGACCCGGGTCCGCTCCTCGCGCCCCCGTCACTCAAGGCCGCCACCCTGTTCCCGCCGTTTGCACGGGAACCGCAGGTTCCGCCAGACTCACCGGTCATGACCCTGTCACCTGGCACCCGGACCCTGACCGAGGACGACTTCGCCGCGCCCCTCGATGACCGTTACTTCGAGGACTACGCGCCGGGCGCGACCTATGAGTACGGCTATCTGACCGTGACCGAGGAGGAAATCCTCCGTTTCGCGGGCGCCTTTGACCCGCAGCCCATTCACCTGGATCCGCGGTATGCCGCGGCCGGCCCGTTCGGCGGCCTGATCGCCAGCGGCTGGCACACGGGCGCCGTCTTCACCCGCCTGTATGTGGACCATTACGTTTCCCGGGTGGCCAGCCTGGCCTCACCCGGTGCCGATGAGCTGCGCTGGCCGGCCCCGGTGCGGCCCGGCGACACGGTACGGATGAGGGTCACGATCCTGGAGGCACGGGTGTCGCGGAGCAAGCCCGACCGCGGCCTGGTCCGCACCCACGGCCAGCTCATCAACGCCCATGATCAGGACGTTCTGCGGCTGGACCTGATGAACCTCTTCGCCCGCCGCCCGGCCGGCTAACCCGCCTGGGATGCCCGGATGGCGCCCGACGCGTGCGCGGCGGCCATCCCGGCCTTGGCGATGGCCGCGCTCAGCCGGCGGGTGATCCCGGCGCCGGCCAGCGAGCGGCCGGATGTCGAGCGGGGCGCCTGGCGCCGCAGCTGGCGCTGCCTGGCGTCGGTGATCATCTGGTTGTGGTTCTGGCGGGCGAGCTGGTCGATGCCGTACATGGTGCCCTCGTTTCCCTGGCTGAAGAACTATTGGCTGACGAATTAACTGCCTTCAGCCTGCCGGGCGGCGCCGCAGCTGTCAGTCCGCCACCCGACACGAGATGTGTCATGTTGCCGACAGCTACGCCAACCCCTCAGCCAGCCTCGGCCGCCGCCTCGATCAGCGCGCGCCGCCCGCGACGAAGGATGCCCCGCGGCCAGGAAGTCACGGCCGCCGGGCCCGGCCAGGTTTGCCAGCGTGTCGCCGCGGCAAAACCCTTCTTGTCGGGCAGAATGCAACAAGGCCCCCTCCATGTATGAGATGGAGGGGGCCTTGCTCTGGCCTCGCCGCGCCGAAGCGGCCAGTTGCCCGGCCTCCCCGGCGCTGCGCGCCGCCCGCCAGGGCCAGGCACCCGTGCGATCAACCGGTTTCCCGGTCCATTCTCACGTCTCCGAAGTTGCCCTCAGATGGTGCCCGTTTCC
>Ga0302178_10002879_pt1 | contig 13294 bp, 19 predicted proteins | sample I_Palsa_E1_3_FD_198790 | JGI IMG/M metagenome (GOLD analysis project Ga0302178, IMG submission 198790) | Peat permafrost microbial communities from Stordalen Mire near Abisko, Sweden - I_Palsa_E1_3 | ecosystem: Environmental > Terrestrial > Soil > Palsa > Peat permafrost | place: Sweden... | reverse complement strand
CGAACGGCGCGTTCTCGGATTTCGGGGGAAAATTGGCTTGGTTTGCTCATGGCTCCATTCTCTCAAGAGTTGGAGCCTCCACCAAATCCGGGGCGGTTCAGACGAGAAGCAAGGGCCATGTATTTGAGTCGACCAACCGGATCGCTGTTGCGGTTATGCTTGTTTGAAATCGATCGGCAAGTTCTTTGACAGCGTCAAAGGTCGGTCGTTTCACGGAGCGCGCGAGCGGCTGAAACATGTACGCAGGCATAAGAATATCTGCAGCATAGCTGTCCGCCTCGCGTTCTTCCATGGATTTACTGCTGTATCGTTCGACCAAGTCATCGGCTCGGCATTCGAATGACCTTCCCCGATGGTGATTCCAATGACCCAGTTCGTGTGCGAGTGAAAATCGCTTTCGCCTATCTTCGGTTGAAGAACGGATCGTGACGATCGCACGGTTACCCACTCCAACGAGCCGAGCTTCACATCCGCTAATGTCTTTGTACTGAACGCGTACGCCCTCATCCCAGGCGATGGCTTCAAGATCGATCTCTTCGGGCTCGGAAATGCCAAGCTCCTTCAACCGCTGTTCCGCGCGAGAAAACGCCACGAGCCTGGTCATAGATCTGGGTCTTCCAGAAACGCTCCAAGATCTCTCAGATCAGTCACGATAGAGAGAATCTCAGCATCGCTTATGTCTTCGAGATTACGGGCTGCCAACGTAAATTGCTTTCCAAATGACGGATCGTTGGCAGAGATTCTTTTCAGCAACGCTCTGGCTTTATGTATGTCGATATCTGGGTGACCTGCACCGCTAGCCGATCGCTCTCTGTCCAAGGACTGGCGGGCTGCCTCGATTCTCAATTTGCCGGCTGCTTTCTGAGCTGAAAGATACGCATCCTTTGCCATTTGTCCCGCAGCCGTCAAAGACGCGTCTGACTTGGCATCCTCAAGCAGCTCTTTGTCCGTAGTCTGCAGGAGCTCATCGATATAGAGGTCCGCAATCGACCTAATTTTGCAAAGGGGATCTGTTGGCTTGATAGTCATCACGTATTGCCCCCAATGTTTAACTTGTCGAGCCGCCGCCGGATCAATCGAAGCACACTTGCATATTGCACCGGCCCAAGCCCGGTAATCGTCTGGATATCGTGAGGAGTCAGACCATCTGCCTGACCCATCATGACCATCTGCGCCATCTCGTGGTCACTGAACAATTCGTCGAGGGCCGCCGCAGTTTGATTCGCGAGCAGGATTTCATCTGGGGTCGTCTTGTCCTGTTGTTGATCTAACAGCGATGCATGTGTCTCATCGTCAGGATCGACTGTGACCGCTTGCGCAAGCACATCTCGCCCACGCGCCCTGAGCATTGCATCCTGATGGCTTCGCATCGCGTTAATGAGAAAAACTAGCACGGGCACATTGCGAGGACAACGGCGTTTGCCCGCCAAAGATCGAGCAAAAGCCTCCTGCAACAGGTCTTTGCCTTCGGTGGCCAGCCCCCAGCATAAAGCGTTGGCGGCCTTCCCGAGCTTGATCCGGTCCCCGTCCGAAAATGCGTCAAATGCGCTTTTCAGTTCGTCTATTGAAAAGACGCTTTCTTGTTCTGCCATCTCGCCCTCTCTGTATGTCTAGGCTCTCCCGCTGGCCCCTGCAGACACACGAAAATTTTTTTATTGCGATGTCTGAGCGCGATGTCCGCCGCAGCCATTACTAATAAGGACTCGTATTTCGATCCTTACCGACAGAAATTTACCATCAAGGAATCGCTATGGCGGACGTTCAAATCACCTGTATTACCAAATCCATCCCGCACGGGGGCCACGAACACATCACTTACGTGGGCAACCCCGCTGGCAATTGGCGATGGCCTGTCGAAAACGTAATCAGCAGCATCGACAGCAAAACCAATACATTTTTCGTCCAAGACCCCCGCACGGGTAAGCGCGCGATCGTTGGTGTGATGCGCCCCAACGGCTTGCGCCCGTACATCAGGACGTACGCCGACGGGGTATGGAATGACAACCTGCTCGCCCAGTCGCAGTGTGCCTAGTACCTTGGCGGGTGTGCAAGCAAGGCGGGCATGCCGCCTTGCTAAATCAATCGGATGAGAACGTTATATGCCACGCTTTCGAGTTGCACATGTTCGAGAACAAGGAGTCGATTTGATTATCGTTCCATTGGCCAGTAATTTTGGCCAGAAAGGGATTTCAGAACAGCAGGAAGTGATTGCTGAACTGCAGATCCGTGCGCAGTCTGCCGGTCTGGCAGGTACCGTCGTGCCAGTATGGACTTCTGGCGGCCGGTCCAACTTCATTGCTCCAAACAACTGGCATCCGTTCTTCCGAAGCCTGAGCCCGGTTGCAATCGAAGCCAGCATTAACCGCGAGATTTACTGGTGAGTAAGGCTGACCAGAGTGAAAACGTGCCGCGGATTCGAACGTTACTAATTCGCTGGACCTAAAGACGGATCCGCTCGACCTCGTCGAGACTGACGTCGTCGCGGCGCCGGTCATAAAGCTGCGTGGTACGAGTCGATGCATGGTTCGCCATCGCTGCTGCGTTCTCTAGTGTGCCGCCGTTTTTCAGATAAGCAGTGATGCCGGTAGCGCGAAACGTGTGATTACCAATCTTGGTGTCGAGACCAGCCGCGAGCGCTCGGCGCGTCACCATCGCGTACGCATTGGCTTGGGGCAGGGCGGTGGTGCTCAGACGCCCGGTGCCGCGTTGAATGGTACGAAACAGCGGCCCCTTGCCATCGGCGCTAATTCTGACGCCTTGGATGTATGCATCCAGGTAGGCTTCTAGCGTGTGGTGACAGGGCATCTCGTGTTGCTTGCCGCCTTTTTCGCGTAAGCGCACCCATAATCGTTTGTTCTGTGTGTACACGTCATCCACCCGCATCGCGAGCGCCGCACCCACCCGGGCGAACGAAAACACCATTAACGCAATCAACGCCCGATCTCTCAGCCCAATGGGTGTGCTGACATCGATGCTATCGAGCAGCTGTCGCGCTTCGGTCGCATCCAGCACGGGCGTCTTGCCTTTGCGGGACGTGTGGCTCGGCCCGCGCACGGACGCCGCGGGATTATGCGGCACGACCTGGCCGACCACCAGCCAGTCAAACAGGTGACGAATCGCGGCCAGGTGCTGCTTGACAGTCGGCGCCGACAGCGTCTGGGTCTGGAGTTCAATCCAGGCCGCCACGTGGAGAGGCTGCACGGCCGTGATCGAGGTTACGTCCGCCCGGGCGCACCAAGCGAGAAACTCGCCCACAGCATGCGCATACGCCCGTCGCGTGTTCGGGTTGCGAATCGCCGCTGCGAAGAATTCGAGAAAGCGCACGCGCGTGTGTTCCGGCGCCTTGGCGACGATCGCGGGCAACGCGCCGGCGGCTCGAGTAATCAGTGCTTTTTCAGTCATGATCGCTTTCCGGGCGTCGACGGGTTCTCTTGTCGCACGATCGGATCAGCTACCACCAGGTCTCCTGTGATTTCTTTCAGAGCTTGGGCACCAACTTGCGAATCAAGGCGAAGGTCACGCTTCATTTTTTTGCCTCCCTTGGACCGCGGGCGTCGTCCACGATCAGACATGCTGGCGGCACCGACGCGTTAAGGGTGCCCAGTACATGGCGGCAGTGGGCGCAGTAATAGGCCTGGCGCTGGTTATGGCCATATTGCTCCGTGACTTCCACCCGGTTGCAGGTGCCGCAGGCAGGGCACCGCTCGTGAAAGGTGGCCGCGATGAACGGCTGGGAAGCGGTGGGGGGTTGCATTGATAGTCGCCGCGATTAATGCAGCGTGCGCGTGCCGCGCTGGATACTGGCAGCCTCAACCTGCGCGAGAATGTTGGCACGGCATTCCGCCTTGATCTGATCAGCTGCTTCGCGCACGAGCGCGTTGCCCTGAAAGCGCGCGACCTTCGCATCGATCACAGTTTCGACATGTTCGATCGCGGCCTGGACGCTTGCCGGATCGTCCGGATCAAACCCGGCCTCGATGACTTCGTCCTGCAGGGCCTTGAGGCCTTCGCCGGCCTCGGCGAGGGTACGGGCCAACTCGTCGGACAGCTTCGCCATTTTGCTTTCCCTATATCTGATAAAGGACATTATCATATATAGAAGAGGGCAATTTTAAAATCATATAGGTATGGGCATAAACGGTGCTCACGACGGGCCAACTTTTGAGTTCCCATGCCTTCTAGTCTCAACAGTTCGATACAACCCTTTCTTAAAAACTCGCTCTCGCGAGCTTGGACCGACCGACGCATTGCGACCTATACCGAGCCCCTGCGTGTATTAGTGGTCGACGACAACATAAATGGGGCGGACGCACTGGCAGCTTACCTTTCGCTCGACCCCATGGATTGTCGGATTGCGCTGAGCGGCGCGCAAGCCATTGAAGTGGCAACCGCTTGGGTGCCGGACGTGATTGTGATGGACATTTCGATGCCCGAGCTCAATGGGCTCGAAGCAACCCATGCGCTAAGGCGCGATTTGCGAACAAGCCACATCGTGATCATCGCTTTCACCGCGCTCGATGAGGCAGAGGTTCGCCGGCACCTACTGCACACGTCGTTTGATGGCTACTGTCAAAAAGGACAGTCACCGAGCGTGCTGGTGGCATTAATCGATTCGTTTGGACGCCAGCTCCGAAGCGGGTAATGGCCAATAGCGAAGAAAATTTTCGTCTACCGCATCTCAGTAAGGTACGGGCATAGCGATGCTTTTGCCCCAATCACAAACAGGGTAACTAACCGGGCTCCTATGAAATCTTTTCTCCTTCACGATGACACGAGAACGTTTTTAACCTGGCATTTTGTAGCGTGGCAAGCTGATCGTGAATACGCAACCTTGCCCCGGCACATCCAATGCGCTCAGGGCACCCCCAGCTGCAACCACTGCGTCTCGCGAGATTGACAAGCCCAGACCAAGACCGCTCTTATCGCTGCCAGTTTGCGTGAAAGGTCGAAACATACGCTCGATGCTGCCATGGGGAAGGCCGCCGCAATGATCTTTTACATCAATCAAGATCCTATCGGCGGCCGCATAAGCGTCGAGGGTCACCTCGGTGCATGGGCGGGTGAATTTGAAGGCGTTTTGAACCAGATTATTCACTGCGATATACAGGTTGCTCCGGTCGCCGCTAATGGCAAGCATTTCGTCCACTCCAGCAACTGTAAGCTTACATTGCTTGGTTTGGGCGAGCAGCGCTCCGGCTTGGGCTACCTCGGCGATAAGCTCTGCTGCGGAGAATAGCCGCGATGGCAACGAATGGCCTGCGCCTTCTCGGATTTCTGAGACTGCCCGCTGAATAAGGTGGTCCAAGCGAACTAAGCTTCGTTCCAACACTGAGCCTGTTGCACCGGACAGACTCAACCGTTCAGCTTTGGCTGCGTCGAACGCGAAGCTCGCCACTTGGAGGGCGTTGCGCATCTCATGGATAAAAATCCCTGCATGCTTGTTCGCTTCCTTCAGCTGTGCTGCTTCGATGACCGTGTCTCGCTGATAGCAAAACTCCGTGACTGCCTCTGCAATCGCGTTGTCCAAGCAGCGATTAAGGGTTCGAAATTCGTCCGTTTCAAACGGAATATTTCGCTCAACCGCTAAATCGGAGACGGCTTGACAAAGATCGCCGTAAGCATGCACAACCTCGCTTACCGAGTACCCGAGGGCGAGCAATTCTGAGCCATGCTGCGCAGCCGAAGTCCCGACCTCCGATAGCGTCATGGCCCCTCCGGCTGGGCCCGATACCTCTCGACTGGTTAATGGACTTGAACCTTTTTCGATTAAAAGTGTTTTGATTAATTGGTTCAGAAACAAGGGCACGCCATGTTCTGACTGTTGCGGAGTTGCTGAATGTGCCGGTCGAAACGATGTTTTTTCCCGGCACCGCTCGATCAGCTCTACACGATGAGTTTCAAGAAACGTATGCATCATGGTTGACCTGCCTTCGATTTGCTTTCGTTGTGAGGAACGGCTGTGCGAACAGGAGCCGCGCAAAAGGTAAAAGCGACCAAAACTTTGACCCTTCCCTCGCAAATCTCCGCGATCTGTACGAGGCAGATTTCTAACAACTGGTCGTTTTGGGCCAATACCAATGGCTATTAGACCGGCACCGCATGCCGGGGAAGATCGATGGTGAAAACGCATCCAATGCCGGGTTTGTCCAGAACGGTCAGCGTGCCGCCAAAGGATTCGACACTTCGCCGGGCGATGGATAAGCCCAGTCCCAACCCACTTTTGTCCGTGGAGTGCTGCTTGAACGGTTGAAACAACAAAGCCACGCTACCTGGTGGCAGACCGCCGCAACGGTCTTCTACGTCAATTAAAATGCGGTCCGCGACCGCATGGACCCGCAACACCACTTCACTATGGTTATGCGTAAATTTGAATGCGTTTTGTAGCAGGTTGCCCAGCGCGGCGTATAGCAGATCCCGATCGCCCTTAGCGGCAAGCTGAGGCTCGACGTGGAACACCGAAAATTTGCATCCTCTCACGTGTGCTGCGAGTTCCGCTGCGTGCCGCACCTCGGCAATAAACTCGGCGATCGAAAACACATCCGAAGAAGCTCGTTTCGCCGTGTTTTCTCGAACCTCATTCAGAGAACGATCAATGAGGTCGCGTAACCCGGCCAAGCTCCGTTTTAAAAGCGTCCCCGTAGCGCCCGACAGCGTTAAGTTTCCAGCGTGAGCGGCATCGAAGGCGAGCGAGGCCGTGTTGAGATAATTTCGTAGCTCGTGGGCGAAGAAACCCGCCTGTTCATTGGCTGCGACTGTTTGTTTCTCAGCAGCAAGCGTGTCGCGTTGGTAACCAAATTCGGTGACGGCATCCGCGATAGCGTTGTCCAAGCACCGGTTGAGCGTCCTGAACTCGTCCACCTCAAAGGGGGCATCACGCTCGTAGGCAAGGTCGGTGATGGCTTGGCAAAGGTCACCGTAGTCATGCACCACTTGGCTTACATTAAAGCCGAGGTCGAGCAGCGCGCGACCGTGTAATGCCGCAGATGTCCCTATTTCTGACACTGTGCCGCCACCTGCGGGACCTGAAATCGTGCGGCTGTCCAGCGGCTCAGCCGTCTGCTCCACGCGTAGCGTTCTGATCAGCTGGTCTAAAAACAGCGGCACGCCATTTTTAATTTGCTCGGCCGTTGCTTCCCGCGCCGGCCTCAACGACACCTTCGCTTGACACCGAGTAACGAGCTCAGCGCGGTTATTGAACAAAAAATCGTGCATCATCGGCAACACCCCACTTTTCTGCGGCTGTTCGGCCTAAGGCCGGTCTTCTGGCAAAAAAGGTGCGCTGCGGGCGCTGGGCGGCGCAGGCGTCGTGCGCGCTCCGCTATTAAAGAGCTAATGGGAAATGACCACGCATCTACTAAGTATGAGGCTTTTGACTAGCCCTCAAAGGATTTATGAGGTCATCATTCACGATCGGAAGAGTACAGCTTGGCCAGCAGGCGCTTGGCGCGTTCCTGCTGCGGCGAAAACAGATTCGTCTGATTAATCACCGTGTTTATTCTGCCGGTCCAATATCGAAGATCCATTCGCTGGATACGGTCGATGCGACCGCCATAACGTCCCGTCTCCCGAACCATCGTTGATAAATGATCAAGAATTACGTCAGCATTCCTGGCGGACATGATAAGAGAACAAGGTAAGTGCAATGCTTCCTTTATTTTTGTATGCATGCGAATCGCTTTTTCTAGGATGACCTAGTGGAAGCGCATCACGTGGGCCTAGACTCGAAATCGGTAAGTTTGCGAACGCTGGCAAAGCCTTTAAGCGCATAAATAGTAAAAAAATGGGCAGCCGTCGCGTGATTGGAGGGCTATCTGCTTTCGGACGCGACCTGTTAGCTGCTGGCGATCGGGCTTGCTTGCTACATACGATTTCAGCGTCGGCGTTGACATAACACCTGTTCTCGCCTGACCCAACTCGGTCATTCCGCTAGCTAGGCCGATGATGGCTGCATTTTATCGAGTCAGAGCCGTCGTTCGACCCGAAAATTTGATAGGCGGGTTATCGGCCGAAAATGTCGCCGAGCAATCCCCGCTCGTCTGTCCGGTGATGCGCTGACAGCTGACGATCAGGGTATCGCGCCAGTTCGACAACTATGGATGTCTCCGTGAAAAAAAATGACGGCACCAAAAAAAGCAAGGCGTCCGTTCGGCGCGCATAAGTGCACAAAATTATCGAAATAAAAATGTCACTGACAGTCAAAAATGTTGACTAAAGAGAACAATCCTGCTGTAATAGCTTCACGGTTAGGCGTATCGCCTAAGTGGTCTCAACGATTCTGTGCTTCCTCGTTTAGCGAAAGGTTTGTGCAATTTTGCCTGTGTATCAGGTCGCTCCTTCTTCCAGAGTTGGAGAGAATTACGGCGCGGCGATTCGGTCGGTTCTAGGCCGGGCGCTGCGGGTCCCACGGCTTTCTGCGTCGTGCTTCATGAGCGGTATCTAGCGAACGTTATCCGGTTCGACGTTACTGGCGGCTCGCTGCCAGCAACTGACGGGCGGAAGTACATAGCTGAGAGCTGCGAGTTATTGCGCGCACACAGCAAACCTACGGGCCTTACCGTTAAAAACTGGTGTTGGGCTTGCGCATCGGGTTGGCTCCTTCTCGCCGATTGCTAAAACGGGCTACGGCAATTTCGCCGGGTAAAGGAGCTCTGCTATGCAGAACACGGAATCTCTAACGAGGCACATCGCAACGCTCAAACGGCTACGCGATGCATATCACGGCCAACTCGATGCAAGTGACTTGAATGAACTCGATGAAGTGCTGAGTGAGCTCACGAGGCTCACGAAGCAAGGGGTCAATAAAGCGACCGCCGGGGAAATCTCTTTGAGAGTTCTTCGTATCATCGACACCGCCATCAGATTGGGAACCAATCTTTCCGAGCTGATGAAGTGGTGGCCGTAAGCTAGGGTCACAGCGGCCCAACATGTATTTCTGCATTTCGGAGCACCCCTATTATGAATGTTGGACAGGCCATCAAGATGTGCCGAACGCAGCGCAAAGTCTCCCAAACGGAACTTGCTGCGCTTTGTGATTGTTCGGTCTCGTACCTGTCCATGCTGGAAAATAACAAGCGCGATCCAACGTTATCAACCTTGACAAAGATTTCACAAGGTCTCGAAGTTCCACTCGGAATATTGTTCTTCCTCGCGTCAGAGCGCGACGAGCTCACAGGCATGGATAAGTCGTTGGCTGGCGATCTCGCCCGGACCGCATTGGAGATGCTAAGTGAGCCGCTCTCCCGACCAGAATGACCTCTTCTATAGTGCTACGCCAATTCGACAAATGCCGTCGTTGGCGAAAGCATTGAGTTTGACCGAAACGGCGCTGCATGATCTCGCAGCGCACGCGCCAAAGCTATACCGCATTGCTAAGCAGATCCGTAAAGCAGATGGCTCATTGCGAATCACCTACGATGCGCACCCGCCACTTAAAACGATTCATCGCAAGATTCAACAAGAGATATTGGCCGCCGTTCACTTCCCGCAGTTTTTGACGGGCAGCTTGAAAGGACGCGACATTAAAAGCAATGCGCGTATGCATTTGGGTGCGGCGATTCTGATCAACGAGGATGTAAGTGGTTTTTTTCCATCAACGACCCGCGCACAGGTCTTTGACATTTGGCATAATTTTTTTGGATTTTCGCCTGATGTGGCTGACTGCCTAACGACACTCACGACCCATAGAGGAAGCCTTCCTCAGGGAGCGATCACCAGTTCCTATTTGGCGAATTTAGCATTTTGGCGAGAGGAGCCAATGCTACGTAATCGCCTTGCGACCCGGGGCGTCCGATATTCGCGGTATGTTGACGACATTTCACTATCGTCGGTAACACCGCTCAGCTATACGATGGTACAGGAGCTGATTAGCGACGTATTCGGGATGATGATCGCACGAGGATATGCTCCCAAGCGCTCCAAACATACAATCACAACGTCCTCTCGACGAATGAGCGTCACCTCGTTGACCGTTAATGCTTCGCTCGGTCTCGACGGCGCGGGCCGCAGAAGGCTACGAGCTGCTGTTCATCGTATCGAAAAAGACGTTGCATTGTCTAAGGCTCTTCCGCAAGACTTCCGAAGCGTATTGGGGAAGGTCATTTATGCTCGTCAGTTTCATCCCGCTTTCGCCAACGCGCTCCATGCGCGGCTGCTCGTTCTAGACTCACCTAAGGACCAGTAGCGTAATAATATCCGGTTAGGAAAGTTGCGTAAGACCGTTGAGGATTGAAATGCGACTCGCTTTTCAGGTTTCTCGGTTTGTCACTGGCACGACCGCTTCGCCCAAGACCGACACATGAAGTTCGTCGGCAACAATTGCTTTCGGATAACAAGCTACGCTCGATTGTTCACGCGGACCCTCGGGCGGCTGTCGGCTTCTGGCCGACATGCGCCGCGTGTGATCGAGGTAGCCAAACTGCCTTAATAATGCCCGCTTTCTCTGTAACTCTAATAAGTCCACAGCGAGGAACAGGATGTAGAGTATGGACATCGAAAAGGTCGACCAAATGACTCCTGAACAAGAAGAAAAATTCTGGGGAAAATTCGCAGCCGAGCTTGCAAACGACGACGGTCGCGCCGCACGCGAGCACCTGCAGGCAGGTTTTCCGATCTATATCCAAACCGACGAAACGCCGAAGAACACGATAGAAAAACGGTTTCCCGACGGCCGACGCCAGCTTGTAAAATGGGATCTCGACGGCGAACATTTTCTATGTGATTTGGCCAGAACGGCACCGTGAGTCCGACATGCTGACAAATTCAGAGCAACAGCAATTACTTGAGCTGCAAGACGCAATAAACGCCAAACGGCGTTATTCGGCGCCGCCCGACAGCGAGGCCGACCAGTGGTACGCCGGCTTTGAAGACGTGGACGACGAACACGGATACACGATCAAGCGCGGTATTCCCGTGTGGAACCCCAAGGCGGAATACGACGAATTTTTTCGTATCCGCTTTTCTCACTACGATCGGTTGTCCGACGCATAAAAACAGGGATCTACACAAGGTTCAAGCGCTGTTTTCTGCCTACGGTGCTGATACGTTGATTGTGCAGCGCTGTGCCTTCTTTGTCTTCGCAGCCGTCTCACTACACGCTGCCACTGCCGCACGGTTGGCGTCCAGTAGACTTGTTCCGGTCAGGATCGTGTTCCAACGTTCATCATGACTCTGCCTCAGCAAGGCTATTCCGGCGTCCCAACGATTGTTATTCATAACGAAGGCGGCGACTCGGCCATCCAGCCCGAACGGCAACGCCATCGCGATGAAAGGCGAGAGCACGATCCCGATAATCAGCGCCAGAATTCCAGTCCACAGTAACCAGGACCGCTGCTCCTCACGCGTATGCGCCGCGCCAATAATCTGAGCAAGCTGCTCGCGCTCGTCGGCGATCTTTGCTGTCGCGGTCGTAAAAGCACGCGCGGTCGTCTGTATTGACAGGTCTGCGGCCCGCCCTATCGACTCAGCAAATGTGTTTGGCGTCTGCCGAAGTGCCGGCTTTTTTTCGATGTCTTCAAGCTGAGAAGCAATGATTGCTAGGTCCCTTATCATGGTGCCAAGTGACGTCGTGTAATCTGGCGCGCGCGTTTCATCCAATGCACCGGGAAGCGCTTCTACTGCACGCCGCATTACCTTTACCTCGGCCCTTAGATCGTCAAACGCCTGCGCCGGATCGATTTCGTCCCGTTGGTTATCCGTTTCTGCCATATTTTCTCCTTTCAATTTTTATCCCCTTAACCGTTTAATGCTTTATCGAGACATGCGCGGGCCACTGCGCCCGCCATCGTGCTCAACACCGCGACCGATCACTCGGTCGATATCACCACCCCGCATAACTTGGTCGAGCCGCGAACCGGACCTAATCCCTAAACCCTGGCCACGGTCACGGATAATCGATTCGAGCTGCGGATCCCGTTTAAGCTCACCGGCCAGCGCCCGCATGTAGGCTTCGATCCGCTGACCCGCCTCTCGAACTTCGCCTGGGGTAAGCCGTGGGCCGCCCTCCTGCGATCGCCAAAAACGTGTTTCGTGCTGGGTTTCCAGCTCCTTCCAAGTGCGCACAAACCGCTCGGCTCGCAGAAGTGGATCCCGGCGCACCTGTGCCTCATACGCGATGCCAGCGACAAGTCGCGTCACCCGCTCTCGACCCTGCAGAGCCGTCATTGCGTGCGCAACTGCCGGTTCTTGCGTAAGCGCACTCACCAAGTCTCGCGTTGCACCTGGCCGCACACTCTCCAGCGTGGTGCTCGCCTTATGGAGCGCTGCCGTCTGGTGCTCGAGAATAGGCAGCCCTTGTTCTTTCATGCGCGCTACATCCGTCCAGGCGCGTGCATATCGGTCCACGGCTTGTGCGAATGTTGCTTCGTGCCCAGGCAGTTCGGATTCACGCATCCGGGGCTCACCTGCCGACAGCCGCACGCCAGAAAATGCGCCTCGCTCGACCGCGGATTGCGGGTTATGTTCACCAGGACTGGCTTGCCCGCCGTCAAGCGCTACCCCATCAATGCGACCTCGCCCAAGCTTCAGACCGTCAAACATGCTGCGCTTTTCCGTGACGCGCTCGCTCGACTCAACAACCGAATCGTTTGCCGTAATTGCCACATTTTCGGAAATTGCTGTTTCCGCACGCGTTACGAATCCGATTTCGCTTTCGCGGCCCAAGACGATCGGCGCATCCAAACCTCTCGTAATAATGTCGCTTTCGATCCCGCGCCGTTCGGCATAGCCCGCGCGTGCGACTTGCTCATGTCGCAGCTGCTCAGGCCGGCCGTGCGCCACGGTTGCCTGTTCGGCATAGTCCAGCGTGGTTTCTTTTGCCTGCGCCCGCGAAAGCCGGGCCGACAATTGCCCCAAATCCCGGAACTCAACACTGCTCGCATAAAGATGCACCGCATCGCGATGCCGCGTCATCGCCACATAAGTGAGATGGCGATCCATTGTTTCGGAAGCAAACACGTAGGCGCGATCAACCGTTGCCCCTTGGGCTTTGTGAATGGTGGTCGCATACCCATGGTCGACGGCCGCATAGTCCGCCATTGAAACTGACACGATCCGGCCCAACCCCAGCCCCTTGGCTGAATCCAACCGTACTTGCAGCCGCCCGGCTTCGGCGCGCTCGACAACCCCAAGGCTGCCGTTCTTGACACCAAGATCCCGGTTGTTTTCACGAAAGAGCAAACGGTCGCCCGGCGCAAACGCTCGTTCGCCTTCGGTCGTGCGATACACGACCTCCTCGGCCAACTCGCCCCGCTTTCGTCGTGCGCCCCGAATCGCTTCGTTGAGCATTTGCACGTCGACG
>Ga0302178_10002878_pt1 | contig 13303 bp, 9 predicted proteins | sample I_Palsa_E1_3_FD_198790 | JGI IMG/M metagenome (GOLD analysis project Ga0302178, IMG submission 198790) | Peat permafrost microbial communities from Stordalen Mire near Abisko, Sweden - I_Palsa_E1_3 | ecosystem: Environmental > Terrestrial > Soil > Palsa > Peat permafrost | place: Sweden: Abisko... | reverse complement strand
TGGTCGACGCCGAGGGAACGGTCGAGTGGGTCGGCGGTTCGATGGGCGCCAAGTACGTGATGCTCTACCCGGGCTCATTCCTGATGGGCGAGGGGGCCCGCGCCGACCACCTGAACGTGGGCGTCGCCGGCAAAGGCGTGCACAAGGACACCGGCGCGAAGGTCGTTCACCTCGCGCCGAACACGACCTCGAACATCCTGGCCAAGTCGATCTCCAAGGACGGCGGCATCATGGGCTACCGGGGTCTGGTCAAGATGGGCCAGCACTCGCAGGGCTCCAAAGCGCGGGTGCAGTGCGACGGGCTGATGATGGACGGCGAATCGAAATCGGACACGTGGCCGGACATCCAGATCCAGAACCCCCACGTGACCGTCGCCCACGAGGCAACGGTCGGGCGCATCTCCGATGACCAGCTCTTCTACATGGGCTCGCGCGGCTTCACCGAGGACGAGGCCGCCGCGATGATCGTCAACGGCTTCATCGAGCCCGTGACCAAGGAGCTGCCGATGGAGTACGCGGTCGAGCTGAACCGCCTGATACAGCTCGAGATGGTCGGCAGCATCGGCTAGCCTGGCCACTCGTTCCCTGATTTGGGATGCGCGCGCCCGTCGACACGATCGTTGCGCCGCTGTTTCCCACGGGGCTGCCGTGGGTGAACGTGACCGGCGGCGCTGGGCAGGCGAGCATCATCCAGCGCGGCAGGCCGATGCTGGTCGAGTTCTGGGACTTCTGCCGGGCTAACTCGCTGCGGACGCTTCCGTACGTGAAGGGCTGGCACGAGCGCTATGAGGGGGCCGGGCTGCGCACGATCGGGGTGCACTGCCCGGGGTATGAGCCCTCGCGCGAGGAGCAGGCGGTCAGAGACGCCGTGGCGCGCCTTGGGATCTCCTACCCCGTGCTGATCGACAGCGCGTTCGAGGTGTGGCAGGACTACGGCAACGAGGGCTGGCCGGCGCGCTACCTGTTCGACGGGCGGGCGCGGCTGATCGACTACCACAGCGGCGAGGGCGGCTACGGCGAAACGGAGCTGGCGATCCAGCGGCTCGTGGGGGTCGAGCGCGAGCCGATCGCGCCGCTGCGCCCGGAGGACGTGCCGGGGGTGCGGCTGTTGGCCCAGACGGAGGATCAGCCGGGCCCCTACTCGGGCCCCTATGAAGCCGGCGGCGTGTGGGCGGTGCTCGACGGCGCCGGAGCCGTCGAGGTCAACGGCGGTCCGGGCGCAGGCGGCTCAGGGCTCGTGATCTCCCAGCCCGGCGCCTATCCGTTGATCGAGCACGAGCGCCACACGGCGGGCGTGCTGGCGCTCGAGTGCGGCCCGGGCGTGGACTGTCTTGCGACCTGCTTTACGCCGGGGGTCGGCTGAGCTGTGCCAGTTGCCGGTCCTGCAGCAGCCTCACGATCGAGGGCGGCCCGGAGTCCTCGACGATCACGCAGGTCCCCGGCCAGTAGGGGCTCTCGCCGGGCGTGGCGGTGAGAAAGACGCGCGCGTAGCTCCAGGAGCCGGTGTTCACGAGCCTTGCGCCGGCTCCCGGCGTTGCGGCCGTGCTGAATGGGCGCCACTCGCCCGGCTCATCGCCCGGGAGCGGACCGGGACGGTGGGTGTGCCCGAAGACCACATAGGCATCCCCCAGATCGAGGCGTGCCGCCACCTCGGCCATCGCCCGCAGGCCGGCCCTGCGGAGTTCTCGGCCTGAGATGTTCGAGTGAAGCGGCCCAAGCCCCGCACGGTTGAGCGCGGCGACGGCGATCGCGAAGCTCGCCATCAGGGCACGGCGTCGAAGCCTGGCGGCGACGCCCGCGCCCCTGCGGCGAGCGTCGCCTCTGAGCGTCCGCCAGGCGCCATCGGTCGTGGCTCCGTTCAGCATGCGTCCGGTGGGCCCGGTCCTCGCGACGGCGTCCCGCCAGGCGAACGCGGGGGCCTCCACGGCCTCATAGTCATCGACGCCGGCGAACTCCCCGGCCGGGCGCCCGAGCACGCGGCTCATCACCCCCATGCTCAGGCGCTCGAGGGTGGGCACGGTCAGATGGCAGTCCAGGTAGTGGCCGTGGGTGGCATACACGTCGGGGCGCACCCACACACCGGGATAGCCGGCGCCCACGCGCGCCGGGGAGGCCCACTCGGCCAGCTGCTCGAGCATCGGCGAGGCCTCGGCCGGCTCGAGCAGCTGCTCGACCTGCAGGTGCGGCGGCGGCGCCTCAAGGCCCCGGCGCTCGAGCCAGGGTTCGACCAGCGCATGATCGTGGTTGCCGGCCACTATCAGGAGCTCGCGTCCGGCGAGCACCCGGCCGAGATCTTCAAAGAACGGCCGCGCGGCGGCCATCGCGTCGCGAGGCGGGCCGTGACGCAGCTCGAGCGTGTCGCCCAGCAGCACGAGGCGATCGGCGCGCGCGAGCATCGCGAGCAACGGCTCGCGCACCTCGGCGTGGCGCAGCACGTCGGCGCCGGTGATGCTGCCCAGGTGCAGGTCGGAGATGATCAGCGTGCGCATCGGCAACCGCTGAGAATAGACACGCGTTGCGGCGCCGCCGGCGAAGGGGTTTCCTCAGTCCTTCTCAGGCGGGATTCACGGCCGGCTGCGGCCCGGGACGCACGGGCTTGGGCAGCATGAAGCGGACGTCCTCGCGGATCACGTGGAACTCGGAGATGTCGCGAACCCCGCGGGCGCGGAAGAAGTCCACGAGCTCCTGGACGAGGTTCTCGGGCGCGCTGGCTCCGGAGGTGATGCCGACCACGCGCTTGTCCTCGAGCCACTCCTCGCGCACCTCGCCGGCTTTGTCGATCAGGTGCGCCTCGGTGCCGAAGTCGCGTGCGACCTCGACCAGCCGCACCGAGTTCGACGAGTTGCGCGAACCGATCACTAACATCAGATCGCAGCTGCCGGCCATCTGCTTGACGGCGGCCTGACGGTTGGTGGTGGCGTAGCAGATGTCGTCGGTGCGCGGACCGACGATGCTCGGGAAGCGCTCGCGCAGGCGGGCCAGGATCGAGCTGGTTTCGTCGACGGCGAGCGTCGTCTGGGTGATGTAGGCCACCCGCTCGGGGTTCTCGAGCTCGAGATGGTCGACGTCGTCCGCGCTCTGCACCAGCACGATCCGCTCAGGCGCCTCGCCCATCGTGCCTTCGACCTCCTCGTGCCCATCGTGGCCGACGAGGATGATCGTGTATCCCTCCTTGGCGAAGCGGACGGCCTCGCGGTGGACCTTCGTGACCAGCGGGCAGGTGGCGTCGATCGTCTGCAGGCCGCGCGCCTGTGCACCTGCGCGGACGCTGGGGGCCACGCCGTGGGCGGAGAACACGCAGACCGCGCCCTCGGGCACCTCCGTCTCCTCCTCGACGAAGATGGCGCCGCGCTCGATCAGCTGCTCGACGACGTGCTTGTTGTGCACGATCTCCTTGCGCACATACACGGGCGCGCCGTGGATCTCGAGGGCGCGTTCGACGGTCTGCACGGCACGATCCACGCCCGCGCAGTACCCACGCGGCGCAGCCAGGAGCAGCTTGTGCACGGTGTTTCCCATCACGGTCATTGTAGGGGCCGCTCCCGCTTGCGCTCGGGTGTACGCTAGGCGCTGATGCCGCAACGCCACCTCGACAGGCTGACGCCGATCGACGCATCCTTCCTGCACCAGGAGGGCCCCGATTCGCACATGCACATCGGCGGGCTGACGATCGCCGAGGGCCCGCCGCCGGCGATGGACGACTTTCTCGAACAGATCCGCGAGCGCCTGCACCTGGTGCCCCGCTACCGCCACAAGCTCGCCTCCACAGCGCTCGACTCGGGCCGGCCGGTGTGGGTCGATGACCCGAACTTCAGCCTCGAGTACCACGTCCGCCACACCGCGCTGCCGACGCCCGGGACCTGGGTTCAGCTGCAGAGCCTTGCGGCCCGGATCTTCTCCCAGCAGCTCGACCGCTCAAAGCCGCTGTGGGAGATGTGGCTGATCGAGGGCCTGAAAGACGACCGCTTCGCGCTGATCACGAAGACCCACCACTCCCTGATCGACGGCATCGCCGGCGTGGATCTGGCGACGGTGCTGTTCGACCTCTCGCGTGAACCGCCTCCGCTCAAGCACTCCGGGCGCGCGTGGCAGCCGCACCGCGAGCCGGGCACCGTGGAGCTGGTCGCGGCGGGAGTGCGCGGAGCGCTGCGCGCGGCGCTCGCGCTGGCGGAGGGAGCGGTCGACGCGATCACCCATCCCGAGCACGCGCTCGCCCGCGCCCGCGAAGGCGCGGAGGGCATCGGCGAGATCATCTGGGCCGGCCTGAACCCGGCCCCGGAGACGCCGCTGAACGTGCACATCGGCCCGCACCGGCGGTTTCTCGGCATCGGCGATCAGCTGGAGGACTTCAAGGTCGTCAAGAACGCCTTCGGGGGCACCGTCAACGACGTCGTGCTGGCGGTCGTCGCCGGCGCCCTGCGCTCCTTTCTGATCTCCCGCGGCGGGCGCACCGAGGGGCTCGAGCTGCGCGCGCTCGTGCCCGTCTCGGTGCGCACCGAGGGCGAGCACAACCAGACGGGCAACCGCATCGTCGTGATGCGCGGGCCGCTGCCCGTGTACATCGCCGACCCCGTGCAGCGGCTGCGCTTCGTCTCCCAGGCGATGGACGGCCTGAAGGAGTCAAAGCAGGCCCTCGGCGCCGAGGTGATAGCGGGCGCCCAGAACTTCGCGCCGCCCACGATCCTCGCGCAGGCCTCGCGCCTGAACTTCTCAACGCGCCTGTACAACCTGATCGTGACCAACGTTCCCGGCCCGCAGTTCCCGCTGTACGTGCTGGGGCGCGAGATACTCGAGGCCTACCCGGTCGCCTTCCTGCCCGAAAACCACGCGCTGGCGATCGCGATCATGTCCTACAACGGCCAGATGAACTTCGGCCTGCTGGGCGACTTCGACGCGGTGCCCGACATCGACCTGATCGGCAAGGGCATCGAAGACGAGCTCGCCATGCTGCTCGCGCTCGCGCGCGAGTCGCTGCCGGAGCCGGAGCCGGAGTCGGCCATGAGCAACGGCGCGAGCAACGGCGCCGGCGACGGCGTCAGCGCCCCCAGCAGCGCGAGCAACAGCCACGGCTAGCGCCCAAACGGGCCGAAGTGGCCCATTTCATGCAGCTCGCCGGGCCACAAAGGCACCCCATGGAGGGCGCGATCGGTGATCAAATTCATGCGTGCTCTCCAAACGCATAGGGACGGATCACCGTCACGGAACAGGCAACCGGGGGCACATCAGCACACAGGTTCCTGGAAGCCTGTGAGGAGGAGATGCGCGATGGGCCGCGCCCTCCGCGGCCCATCCGCAGCCCTTAAACCGTGCGACCCCGCTACGGCGCCCCGTCGCCCGAGGGGCGGCGCAGCATCTCGAGGATTCGCTCGGTCTCTTCGTCGTTGAACGCCCCGTCTATCTCCCGGTAGCGTCCTTCGATCCGCTCGATGGCCTGCTCAGCCGCCCGGTTGGCCGCCGCGATCGCCGCGTCGCGCTCGGCCCTCGCTTCCTCGCGCGCAAGCAGGTAGTGCCTGCGCGCGCGCTCGAGCTCTGATTCCGTCGCGGCCCTGCTGCCGTTATCGCTTCGGTGTCCACCCGGACGTGGCGGCCCGCCGCCGCATCACCAGCGATCTGAGCAACTCGAACCAGACGACGATGACGAGGCCGTAGAGAACCGCAAGGCCCAGGGAAAGCTTGATTATGAGGGCCGCGCTGGTGGCCACGTGTCACGTCGCTCACTCTCGCGCGGCTCAGTAGCCGAGCGCGAACTTGGCGTCCTCGCTCATCTTCTCGGGCGACCACGGGGGTGTGAAGACCATCTCCGAGGCGATCGTCTTGACGCCCTCCAGTTCCCCCACGAACTCCTCGATCTGCTCGGTCACCTGCGGCCCGATCGGGCAGCCGGGCGTGGTCAGCGTGAAGGTGACGCGCACGTTGCCCTCCTCGACCTCCACGCCGTAGATCAGGCCGAGCTCGACGAAATCCAGCCCCAGCTCGGGGTCGATCACGTTCGACAGGGCCTCCATCACTTCGTCCTCGGTGGGCGCAACGCCAAGCTCGGTCATACCACGAGTCTAGCTCCCCGGTCCAGCCATCCGAGGGGGTTCCGACCAGCGGGCCGACTAGTTATCGGTGCCCAGGCGGTCCCACATGTACAGCTGGATGCACTCGTTGGCGAGCTCGATGGCCCGCTCTGCGGACAGGCGGGGGAGCACCGTGTCGAGCGCCTGCTCCTCGGAGACGCCGGCCTGGAAGGCTTCCTCGCCGCGGAACCCGGCCGCGATCTTGAGCGCCTCGCGGCGGTTCTCGCCGAGGCTCGGGAACACCCCCACCAGGAAGTCGGTGTTGGGGATCGGCTGGCCCACCTCGAGCGAGGCATGCCAGGCGGCCAGCAGGTGCAGGTCGTCCTCGTCGAGATCGGCGATCGCCTTGGCATAGTGGACGGACAGCTCCTGGTCGGGGATGTCGTCCACCCAGGCGCGCACCACCTCCCCCACGAGCTGACGGCGCGCCTCGCGCCCGACAGACTCGGCAATTACTCGAATGGCATCCTGAGGCTCGATGAAGCAGAGTGGCATCGCGACTCCCGGGCCGTAGGGGGAACAACTGACCACCGGGACTGTAGGCGGCCGTGTGGACGGCACTTTCACATCACAGCCCGAGCGCCTCGCGGGCGCGCTCGAGCGCCTGCTGATCGCTCGTATCGGGGGGGAACCCGAGCGTGGCCCGCTCGGGCGCCGTCCAGTTGGCGAGCGACAGATCGAGCGTCTCGATCGGCACCTGCAGTGCCTGCGCGAGCGCCGCCGCGCGGCGCTCGAGGTGGACGGGATCGCCGATCGCGAACAGCCGCTTGGCGGCGAGCATCGTGAGGTCGCTCGCTGAGGACGCGCCGGCGCCCGCCAGATGCAGCGAGTCGGCCTGCAGCTCGTCGATGCCGAGCCGCCCCAGGGTGACCAGCAGGTCATAGCGCCCCATGCGCCCGAAGCCGGGCAGCGCGAGCCGCTCGAACAGCCGCTCGAAGCGCCGCCGCGGGCTCCAGCCGGGGTCGCCGGAGAAAGCGCCCGCCTGGTGCTCGAGCAGCTGGCGGAAGGCGCGCAGTGTGGCTCCTCCGCGCGCGGGGTCGTGGGAGGTGCGCGGGCCGAGCGGGACGCCCTCGAGGTCCCCCAGCGGCCCTCCGGCCAGGGCCAGGCGAATGCCGGCGAATGGATCCTCGCCCTCGAGCGGGCAGAGGTAGGAGATCATGAAGCACATCCAGGTGGCCTGCTCGGGGTCGCGTCCTTGAAGCGCCCGCGCCTCCCCATACAGCCCCGTGGGCGCCGTGGCCAGGGCGAGCAGCCTGCCCGAGGCGAAGGCGATCTCCTCGGCCAGCCGGGTTGCGTCCGCGGAGGCCCGCAGGCCAGGCAGGAGCGGCGAGCGATAGCCGTCGTCCTGTGCGCGGCCCTCGCGGCGGACGCGCAGGCCCTCGGCGCGCGAGCGCCCGGAACGGCCAGGGCGGGCGGCGCGCGGCGCGGAGGGCGCTCGTGCGGGCCGTGCGCTGCGCGCGGGGCGCGCGGTCGCTGAGTGCTCGGGGAGCGTCTTTGAGCAGATCGGGCAGCGCTCTATGAATCGATTGTGCCGGCAGAAGGTCGGCATGCGTCCACGGGAAGCCGCCGGCCGGCCGGGGGCTAACCGGCCTCGATCCCCGGGCCGGTCCAACCCCCGGGGCCCTGTGAGCGCGGGGGCGGGCCATCCGGTCCTTCGTCGGCGTCGGCATGGCCGGAGAGGCCTGCGTCTTCGGGCTGCTCGAGTCCGGGCGCGGCTCCGTTGCGGCGCGCGCTGAGGTAGCGGTCGACCATGCGCGCGCACTGGCGGCCCTCATTGATGGCCCACACGATCAGCGACTGGCCGCGGCGCGCGTCGCCGGCGGCGAACACGCCGTCGACCGAGGTCGTGTACGGCTTCACCGCCCTGACGTTGCCGCGCGGATCGAGCTCGACGCCCAGCTGGGACAGCAGCGGCTGCTCGGGGCCGAGGAAGCCCATCGCCAGCAGCACCAGCTGCGCGGGCAGCTCCCGCTCGGAGCCCGCCAGCGGGCCGAAGGGCGGCTCGGGCTCGGCGCGGGCGATGTGCACCGCGGCGACCCGGCCGTCGCCGTCGTCTGCGAAGCGGGTCGTGGTGACGGAGTAGTCCTGCTCGCCCACCGCGAGCTCCCTGGCCTCCTCCATGGCGTAGCTGAGGCGATACTTCAGCGGCCACTGCGGCCACGGGGTCTTGTCGTCGGGGCGATGGGTCGGCGGCTCGGGCAGAAGCTCGAGCTGGGTGATAGACCGTGCTCCCTCGCGCAGGGCGTTGCCGACGCAGTCCGCGCCGGTGTCGCCGCCGCCGATCACGATCACGTCGGCGTCTCGAGCGCTGATCTCCCGCTCGGGCGCCGGCGCGGGGACGGTCGGCGCTGGGCCCAGCTCGCGCGCGACCCAGCGGTTGCGCTGGTAGAGGTAGTCCATGGCGAAGTGCACGCCGTCGAGCTCCCTGCCGGGCACCGGCAGGTCGCGGGGCACGCGCGAGCCGGTCGCGAGGACCACCGCGTCGAAGCCCGCGCGCAGCTCTTCGACGCTCACGTCGCGCCCGACCTCCACGCCGCAGCGCATCTGAACGCCCTCGGCCGCAAGCTGCGCCACCCGTCGCTCGACGACGGTCTTTTCGATCTTGAAGTCCGGCACCCCGAACCGCACAAGCCCGCCGATGGCCTCGTCGCGCTCGAACAGCGAGACGCTGTGTCCCTCGCGGCGAAGCTGCTGGGCCGCAGCCATGCCGGCCGGGCCGGAGCCGACGACGGCCACCGCCTGACCGGTCTCAAGGCGGGGCGGCTCGGGCAGCACCCAGCCCTCCTCCCAGGCGCGGTTGATGATGGCGTTCTCGATCTGCTTGATGGTGACCGCGTCGCCCTCGGTTATCTCCAGAACACACGCCGCTTCGCACGGCGCCGGGCACAGCCGGCCGGTGAACTCGGGGAAGTTGTTGGTCGCATGCAGTTGCTCGATCGCGTCCCTGAAGCGATCGCGGTAGACCAGGTCGTTCCAGTCGGGGATCAGGTTCCCCAGCGGGCAGCCGTTGTGGCAGAAGGGCACGCCGCAGTCCATGCAGCGTGCGCCCTGTTCCTGCAGGTCTGAGACCGGCCGCGTGAGCAGGAACTCGCGGTAGTCGTGCGCGCGCTCTGCGGGATCCCGCTGGGGCATCCCGTGACGCTCGATGTGAATGAAGCCGCCCAGCCTGCCCATCAGGCGCCCGTTCCGCCGACGGCGTCAAGCCGGCGGGACGCCACCACCGCGCCGTTCTCGCCGGCGCGCGCGGCGAGGGCCTCCTCCGCCTCGGCCTGTTCTGCAAGCACGCGCTTGAAGTCGTGGGGCATCACCTTCACGAAGGCTGCGCCCGCGAGCAGCTCCTCCCAGGCGGACAGCACGCGCTCGGCGACCGGGGAGCCGGTGCGCAGCAGGTGCTCCTCGATCAGCGCGCGCAGCTCGATGGCGTCCGCCTGTGAGGGCGCTTCGAAGCCGACCGTGCCCATGTTGCAGCGCTTGGCGAACTGTTCATCGAGGTCCAGCACATAGGCCACCCCGCCGCTCATGCCCGCCGCGAAGTTGCGCCCGGTGGGGCCGAGCACGACCACGCGCCCGCCCGTCATGTACTCGCAGCCGTGGTCGCCGATGCCCTCGACGACCGCCAGCGCACCGGAGTTGCGCACCGCGAAGCGCTCGCCCGCGAGGCCGCGGAAGAACGCCTTGCCGGCGGTCGCTCCATACAGAACGGTGTTGCCGACGATCACGTTCTGATCGGCTTTGAAGTGCTCGCCCATGTCCGCCGGCGGGCGGATCGCGATCACCCCGCCGGACAGCCCCTTGCCCGCGTAGTCGTTGGCGTCGCCGTGCAGCGTGAACCTGACCCCCGGCGCCAGCCATCCGCCGAAGCTCTGGCCGGCCGAGCCGCTGAAGTCGACGACGATCGAGTCCTCCGGCAGCCCGGCGGCTCCGTGCTCGCGCGCGATGTGGCTCGAGAGGATGCCGCCGACGCAGCGGTTGCGGTTGCGGATCGGCAGCTCGAGAACCACCGGGGCGACCGGGGCCGGCGGGGCGGTCCCCTCAGAGCCGTTCTGCGCCGGCTCGAGCGCCGGGCGGGAGAACTCCACGAGCTCCCAGTCGAGCGCGTCCTTGAGCACCTCCGGCGGCGCTTCCACGCGCCGGCGCGGCATTCCGCGGGGAAGCTCGATGTGGGTCAGGATGTGGCTGAGATCGACGCCGCGCGCCTTCCAGTGTTCGATCGCCCGCTCGGCGCCGAGCAGATCGACGCGGCCGATCGCCTCATCCAGCGAGCGCAGGCCGACCGAGGCGAGGATTTCACGCACCTCCTCGGCGACGAAGAAGAAGAAGTTGACGACGTGCTCGGGGGTGCCCTTGAAGCGCTTGCGCAGGACCGGGTCCTGGGTGGCGATGCCGACCGGGCACGTGTTCAGGTGGCAGGCGCGCATCATGATGCAGCCGGTGGCGATCAGCGGGCCCGTTGAGAAGCCCATCTCATCGGCGCCGAGCATCGCGGCGATGACCACGTCGCGGCCGGTCTTCAGCTGCCCGTCGGTCTGCACGACGATGCGCGAGCGCAGGTCGTTGAGCAGGAGCGTCTGCTGGGTCTCGGCCAGGCCGATCTCCCAGGGGATGCCCGCGGCCTGGATCGAGGACAGGGGCGAGGCGCCGGTGCCGCCGTCGTGGCCGGAGATGAGCACGCGGTCGGCGTTGGCCTTGGACACGCCCGCCGCGACCGTGCCGACCCCCACCTCGGACACGAGCTTGACCGACACCTGCGCCTGCGGGTTGGCGCAGCGCAGGTCGTAGATCAGCTGCTTGAGGTCCTCGATCGAGTAGATGTCGTGGTGCGGCGGGGGCGAGATCAGGCCGACGCCCGGCGTGGTGTGGCGGATCGAGCCGATGTAGGAGTCGACCTTGTGCCCGGGCAGCTGGCCGCCCTCGCCGGGCTTCGCGCCCTGGGCCATCTTGATCTGAAGCTCATCGGCGTTGACCAGGTAGTGGATGGTCACGCCGAAGCGCCCGGAGGCGACCTGCTTGATCGCCGAGCGCCGGCGGTCGCCGTTGCGGTCGGGCGCAAAGCGCGATGGGTCCTCCCCGCCCTCGCCGGTGTTCGAGCGCCCGCCGAGGCGGTTCATGGCGATCGCAAGCGTCTCGTGGGCCTCGCGCGAGATCGAGCCGAGGCTCATCGCGCCCGTGCAGAAGCGCTTGACGATCTCGCTCGCGGGCTCGACCTCCTCGATCGCGATCGCCTCGGGGGAGAGCGCATCGCCGTCGCTCGACTGGCGCCCGCCCGCACCGGCGCTGCCGATTTCGAGCAGGCCGCGCAGCGTGGCCGTGCGCGCGGCGTGCTCGTTGACGGTGCGCGCATACTCGAGGTACTTTGCGAAGGCGTCTGAGTCGCGCACCGCCTGGTGTGCCTCGCGGTCGCCGCCCAGCGCCGCCTGCACGTCGCCGTTTGCCGCGCGCACGGCGTGCTGCACGAGCGCGACCGTGTCGGGGTTCCACATGTGGTGCTCTCCGTCGCGGCGCCATGCATAGATGCCGCCCACCGGCAAAAGCTCGTCGTGGCGAACCGGATATGCGCGCGCGTGGCGCTCGAGCGCCTCGGTCGCGAGCACCTCGGCGCCGACGCCGCCGATGCGGGAGGCGGTACCGGTGAAGTGGGTGTCCACGAGCTCCTTCTCGAGGCCGACCGCCTCGAAGATCTGCGCGCCGCGGTAGGACTGGATCGTAGAGATGCCCATCTTGGAGATCGTCTTCAGAAGGCCTTTGCCGATCGCCTTGACGAGGTTCTGGGCGGCCTCGACGGCGCCGAGCGCCACCTCCCGCCCGTCCGGGCCCGAGCGCACGATGCGTCCTTCGGCTACCTGCGTCTCGAGCGTCTCGAGCAGCAGGTAGGGGTTGATCGCGCTCGCGCCGTAGCCGATCAGGGTGGCGAAGTGGTGGACCTCGCGCGGCTCGCCGGACTCGACGATGATGCCGGCGCGCAGGCGGGTGCCCTCGAGCACCAGGTGGTGGTGAACGGCCGCGACCGCCAGGAGCGAGGGGATCGGGGCGCGGCGCGGGCCGACCTGGCGGTCGGACAGGATGATGATGTTGACCTCTTCGGCGATCGCCTCGCGGGCCTTCATGCAGATGCGCTCGATCGCCTTCACCATCCCGCCCGGCCCCTCGGCGACCGGCCAGGTGATGTCGATCGTGCGGGCGGCGTAGACGGGATGATTGACGTGGCGCAGCGTCTCGAGCTCGCCGTTCAGCAGGATCGGCTGTTCCAGGTGGAGCTTGTGCGCGTGCTCGGGGGTCTCCTCGAACAGGTTGCGCTCGTTGCCCAGGCTGGTCGTCAGGCTCATCACGATTTCCTCGCGGATCGGATCGATCGGCGGGTTGGTGACCTGGGCGAACAGCTGCTTGAAGTAGGAGAACAGGGGCGGCGCCTGGTCGGACAGCACCGCGAGTGAGAGATCGTTGCCCATCGACCCGACCGGCTCGGCCCCCTCGATGGCCATGGGCGCGAGCAGCACGCGCAGGTCCTCCTGGGTGTAGCCGAACGCGCGCTGGCGCAACTGCAGCGGCTGGTTGGACAGCGTCACTTCGGTTGAGGGCTCAAGGGCGGAGAACTTCACGGCGTGGCGCGCGTACCACTCGCCGTAGGGATGGCGCGTGGAGACCTCGCGCTTGACCTCCTCGTCCTCGACGATCCTGCCCCGCTCGAGGTCGACGAGGAACAGCTTGCCCGGCTGCAGGCGCCCGAGGCGCAGCACCTGATCGTTGGGGATGTCGAGCAGCCCGGCCTCCGAGCCGAGCACGACGTGCCCGTCGGTTGTCTCCACCCAGCGGCCCGGCCGAAGGCCGTTGCGGTCGAGCGTCGCGCCGACCACGCGGCCGTCGGTGAAGGCGACCGCAGCGGGCCCGTCCCAGGGCTCCATCATGCATGAGTGGAAGGCGTAGAAGCCCTTCAGGTACTCGGGCAGATCGTCGCGGTTGCGATAGGCCTCGGGGATCATCATCATCGCCGCGTGCGGCAGCGTGCGCCCGCCGAGCATGAGCATCTCGAGAACGTTGTCGAACGTGGCCGAGTCCGAGTTGCCGGGGCTGACGACGGGAAGGATCTTGTGGAGGTCATCGCCGAACAGCTCCGAGCGGAGCTCGGACTCGCGCGCGCGCATCCAGTTGATGTTTCCCATCAGCGTGTTGATCTCGCCGTTGTGGCAGATCACGCGGTAGGGGTGCGCGAGCTCCCAGCTGGGGAAGGTGTTGGTGGAGAAGCG